>Ga0315902_10006346_pt1 | contig 16396 bp, 17 predicted proteins | sample LakEriMetagenome_9_FD_203523 | JGI IMG/M metagenome (GOLD analysis project Ga0315902, IMG submission 203523) | Freshwater fungal communities from buoy surface, Lake Erie, Ohio, United States - Buoy 12 MA117 | ecosystem: Environmental > Aquatic > Freshwater > Lake > Lake biofilm | place: USA...
CGAGGTGATCAACCGACTGAATCAACAGCAGTTCGATCCCGCCGTTGGGTCCTTTAGGGAGCCTCTTGAACATCGAAGTGGTCGACTTGGTCATAACGATCGCCCTGTTCTGGATGGCACTTTGGTTGCTGGATGGCAGCAGAGCCCCGGTGGGTACCACCCGAAGCTCTTTCGCTCATCAATTTCTCAACATTCTGTTCGAATCAGAACGGAATACTGTCCGAAGGATAGGCCTCGGACTCATCCCGTTCGCCGCCGGAGGGGCCATACGCTTCCCCTTCCTCGGCCGCCGCTCTGGCTCGTGATTCGGCTGCACCGCCACGAGCCCCGAGCAGTTGCAGGCGATCACAAACCACCCGCATCTTGCTCTTCTTCTCTCCGTCCTTTTCCCAGGTATCCAGCTTCAATCGCCCTTCCACCAGTACCGGAGACCCCTTGGGAAGGTACTGACTGGCGATCTCTGCATTCCGCCCGAAAAAGGTAATATCGACAAATAGCGTTTCTTCAACCCATTCCCCGGAGGGATTTTTGCGTCGATCGTTTACGGCCAATCCGACTTCACAGACCGGGGTCTTGTTCGCGGAAGTGTGCCGAAGTTCGATGTCGCGGGTGGTATTGCCCATCAGAATCACACGATTGAAACTCGCCATGATGCAACTCCTGGTTCCTGCGAAACGGGTGACGTATACGGCTAGGTTAACAGGATGGTGTACACAAGGCAACTCTTTGGGTGTGTCCCGAAGGTGGGCAATCAGGAATCCGCCAGTTCTTCCTCCTCATCATCGATTCCGACCGGAACGGGCTTCCTCACTTCGACATCTGGTGTAGGCATAGGCTGCTGTCCGGTGGCGTGGGCCACCAGAGCGTCGATCAATCGAGGATTGACCGAGGTGACCAAGTGCCGAACGACCAGGTCGTTCAGGTGGCAGATTCGATTCAGTTCGTTCACCCGACGGCTTTCCCCTCGGAAGTAAACCAGCCAGTAGGTTCCCTTCTGATGGCCGTCGATTGGATAAGCCAACCGCTGTTCGGCCCAAAGCCGACTGACGAGGATTTCCCCACCAATCTGCTCGATCATCTCCTTGACCGACTGAGCGGCGGCGTTGGGATCGCGTGAGTAGCGGTTGCTGTCCAGAATGAACAGGCATTCGTAATTGTGAGTGGGCAACTTGGCGTCTCCTGGTAATGGCTGCGACCGATGGTTCAATCGTTGCGGTTGTGTCGATTCATGCAGGTGTCGATCCCCAGTCCAACCCAGTCGGCGGCCGCATCGACCGCTTTCTGAATCGACAGATCCACCTCCGGTTGTTCCTTCTTGTTGAAACGGCTCAGGACGTAATCGGCGGCATCCCACCCCGATGGTACGGGGTCGATACCGATTCGAAGCCTAGGAACCTCCTGAGTGCCAAGGACTTGCAGAATGTCTGCCAATCCTTTCTGACCACCACTGGACCCCTTGGCTCGAATCCGAATTCGCCCTAACGGCAAATCCAGATCATCGCAAATCACTAGGATCTGAGATGCCGGAATTTTAAAAAACTTTACCAGTTGTCCGACCGCTCGGCCGCTGCAGTTCATGAAGGTCTGCGGCCACAAAAGGTGGCCGCGGCGACCTTGAATTTCAACGGCCTGCCAAAGGCTATCGAACTTGCTGGAGGGACTTCCAGAGCCGAACTGCTTGGACAGCCGATCGACTACTGCAAACCCGATGTTGTGTCTTGTCTCCTGATACTTGCTTCCGGGATTCCCCAGACCCACAATTCCCCAGGCTTCTCCCCGAATGGCAGCGGACGCCGCTGGTGAGTTGCCAGGGGAAGGAAGCGACTGGCCGGAACCATCCGATTTGCCGCTTCCCATTGTGCCAGCCCTTCAGGTTGAGGAGTGATGCACCGCGGAAATGGCAGGTGACCCTTCCAATACCCAGCTGTTTACTTCTTGTCCTTCTCGTCTGCGGCGGCCTTCTCCTTACGGATCAGTTCAGGCTCCGCACCAGTCGCCATCGCCGCTTCGTCCGATGCAGCGGAAGGCACGATGACCTGTACAATCACTTCGCTTGCGGGAGTTACCGTCACGGCACCGGACGGCAGCTTCACTTCGCCAGCGTGGATCGCCTGCCCAACCTGCAACTGCGACACATCCACCACAATATGCTCGGGCAACTGACCAGCTGGACATCGGATCGCCAGTTGATGCGACTGGAATCGCAACTGGCCGCCCTGCGACAAACCAATTGCCTCTCCATGGAGAACCACTGGCAGGGTGACATCGACCAATTCGGTGGCCGACACACGAGCAAAATCGAGGTGAATCACCTCATTGCCCATGCTGTCCCACTGCACGTCTCGTACCAAGGCCGTATCCTTGATCGCACCCGTCAAGTTTACCAGCCGAGCACCGCTCTTGAGCAACTTGGCGACGGTTTCTTCGCGGAGCGACAGGAGGACGTTGGCTTCTCCATGCCCGTAAAGAATCGCTGGCACCATCCTCTTGCCACGCAATTTCATCACCTGACGGGTTCCCACCGCTTCGCGGACATTGGCTTCAATCGTTTCAATCATGGTTCACTGTTCCAGCGTGACTTCCGGTCGCTCGACGCGTCCCTCGACAGCGCCAATCTTTCCTGCGGCCCCAACCAAGGATCAACCGACCGAAGCGATGTGACTCAAGCCCGCGCCTCGATCCAGCCAATTCGGACACACCATGCAATAGCATCCAACGATCCCGCCACCCGGAGGGCGCAGGGCGTCGTTTTGGTCCGATTGGTTTCGGGGAAACCGGAAAGTATGACGAAAAACAGAGGGGTCGCAAGTCCAAAAGCGGCCGGCCACCCGCGGGATAGCGTTTTCTCACGTTCCCTTTTTTGGGGGGGCGGAGCCAGCTCCACTGGGGTTGGAAGCTGGTTCGTGGCACGCATAATAGATGCGAGGGCTTGCTGGCCGGAAAAAGTAGCAAAGCCGACTCCGTCTATCAAAGTCGGCAGGGTGGACTCCAGTTGCGTTTGCATCTGGAGCCCGGGGGCGTGGAAACTGAATCGTTTTGGGAAGAGTGGACGCAATGGCAAAGAAAAGGGCGGAGTTGTCCTACATCGAACCGATCGGGGCACGCGTCCTGGTGCTCAAGGATGAGCCGAAGCGACAGACCAAGGGTGGGATCGCTCTACCGGATGTCGCGGAAATCCCAACCATCACCGGACGCATTGTGACGATCAGCCGGCAGGTGGAGCACGACGAGGACATGCCACTGCGGCAGTATGACAAAATCCTCTTTCACCCCAAGAACGCCATTCCTGTCGATCTAGAGCAGAACAACCAGCTCTTCGTCGTGCCGGTGGAAGATATCGTCGCCGTCTTCCGCAGTGGCCCTCCGGAAGAATCTGCGGACGACTGACTTGGGCATGCTGGCCTGTCACCGCCCTACCTGACGGGAAGTGACAGTGCGGAGTTCTTGCTGGTTGGTCCTCGGCAAAAATCGAGGAAAAGCGACTTGGCGCATCGCCCGGACGAGGTGCCTTGCGGTCAACTCGCCCGGCAGAAATCAAATGCCGCTCTCTGGGGTGCCTTCGGGAATGGTGTTACTCCCTTTCGGCTCCGAACATCTGGCTGATCGATTTGTTGTGATGGATTCTCTTGATCGCTTCCGCCAGCAGTGGGGCCACCGATAGCACCGTCATTTTGGGAATGATTTTGTCCGGAGTCAGCGGGATGGAGTTGGTGATGACGACGGTGTCGATGGGGGCATCCTTCAGACGCTGGATCGCCGGCCCACAGAGGACTCCATGCGTTGCAGCGACATGGATCTGTTTGGCGCCCGCCTCATGGACCAACGTGGCGGCTCCGCAAATGGAACCTGCGGTGCTGATCATGTCGTCGAACATGAGGCAGATTTTTCCTTCGATTGGTCCGCCGATGATATTCTTCTGCCGAGTTTCCATCGCGTTGTCGCGGCGTTTGTCGACGATCGCCAGTTTCCCACCCATCCTCTTGGAATGCCCAATCGCGCGTTTGATACTCCCTTCGTCCGGGCTGACTACGACAATTTCCGAAGGGTCGATTCCCATCGCTAGGAAGTGCTGATTGAGTACTGGGGCGGCGTAGAGGTGATCGACCGGAACATCGAAAAACCCTTGAATCTGCGGGGCGTGCAGGTCCATCGTGAGCACGCGATCGGCACCGGCACGCGTGATGATATTCGCCGCCAATTTGGCGGTGATCGGAACCCGACCTTCATCCTTGCGGTCTTGTCGGGCGTAACCGAAATAGGGAATGACTGCGGTGATCCTGGCAGCGCTAGCCCTTTTGCAACTGTCGATCATGATCAACAGTTCCATCAGGTTGTCATTGACCGGCGGCGAGGTGGGCTGGATCAAATAAACATCGCGCCCGCGCACGTCGTCTTCGATCTTGCAGAAGTTTTCGCCGTCCGGGAATTTACCCAGCGAGATCGATCCGATATCCAGGTGAAGGAATTGGCAGATGTCGCGCGAAAGGGCCAGATTGGCTCGTCCACTAAAAATTTTCAGCTCGCGCATGGATAGCCCATCTCCTTCATGGCCACTTCCACCAAGGTGAGTTCATCAAGCGTATTGATGCTGAGTGCTTCACATGCATCCAGTTCCGCCCTGGCCTCCACGGCGTAGCCGCGGTCCATCATCAACGATGGGCAATCGGTCAGGTAGTATTCGCCCTGGGCATTGTGATTCCCCAGGGCCGCCAAAGCTTCCAGAAGCGGCTTGACTCGAAACAGATAGGTGCTCATGTTCACTTCGTGAATCGCCTTCTGCGATTCGGTTGCGTCCTTCTCTTCGACGATTCCTGAAAATCGCCCTTCAGCGTCTCTCAGGATCCGCCCGAGCCCTTTCGGGTTTTCCTTGATCAGCGTCCCTAGCAGGCAGGCCGCACCCGAACTGCTGAAGCGTTCAAGGAGCCGCAGCAAGGAACTGGATTGGACCATCGGCGAATCGCCTGCTACCACCAGCACGGTGCCCGCATGCTTGTTCAGGTAGGGAATCGCCATCTGAACGGCATGCCCCGTACCCAGCTGCTGCTCCTGCAACGCGAAGCGAACTCCCGCCCGGTCGCGTAGCTCCTCCTGCACCAGCTCGGCGCGATACCCGACCACGACGATCTTCTCTTCCACTCCAGCTCGGTCCAGTGCGTCGAGCACCCAGTGGATCATCGGCCGGCCATGCACCGGAAAAAGCACCTTCGGCAGGTCGCTTTGCATTCGAGTGCCCCGCCCTCCCGCCAGCACGACGGCCATCGTGCTTTGACCTGCATCCCCCGTTTCCACTGCGTTCACCTCGTGGCTTCCCCTATTGTTTTCCCTGGAATAATCGGCCTCGGAAAGTGGTTCCCAGATCCGCTGGAGGCTCCCGTTGGTGTGCCACCTCCAAAAGCCAGAGATCCTTGAGCAAGCAAGAGGTTTCCGCCAAAACCGATCGCGATTGCTGCAGGGAGCCATTTTGCCAGCCCAGCCAGCGGTTGAACAGCCAGGGGCGAAGGAACCCGAGGGCGATTGAGCGATTTCGAAAAGGAATGAGGCACCCGGAGTCGGATAGGGGTGTTCAGGGAGAGGCCTGCCGACCGGGGAACCGTTGACCTTCTGCCTGCGAACCACTATTTTCATCCACCAGACTGCGGGCTCGGGTGCGATGACACCCGATCGAGCGATCCGGATCAGGAAGTCCACGGGCGACCATCCCGTTCGTCGTGGTTGCTTTGACCTCTTGATCCCATTTTTTTGAACATCCGCTAGAAGGACTTGAATCATGGCAGGTACCGAACGGCAGAGAGAACTTCGTCGCCGACGACATCGCAAGCAGAAGCTGGTGGTGTTCTCGCGAAAGGCAAAGAAGGCTTCTAAGAGCGAAAAGCTGGTGTTGGCTGACAAGATCCGTCGGCTAACTCCGGGCTGCGAGCATGTGATGGCCAATTTGGGCATCCGAAGCTAACCGAACCGTGGCGGCCCCAAGCGCTGGTGCTTGGCAGGGGAGATAGGTCCCCAGCGGCCAGAGATGGCTTGGGGCCAAATCAGTGCTTCGGTTAGGTGCCCGCACGCATCGCGATTTTGAGTCTCATAAAACTCCCGGTAGCCTAAAGCCGGGAGTTTTTCTTTTCAGCTTCCCTGCGGCTTGTGGCTAGGCTTGGAAACGCGTTTCTTCGAGTTTTCGTTCTGCCCGGCAGGTTCCCGGCTGTTCGTTCAGTAGCCGAATCCGATGCGAACGACGAAGGCATCCTCCAGGTCCGTGTTGTCCTCGGTCCGGGTTTTGAACAGAAGTTCCCGGTTGAATACATAGCCTCCTTCGATGAATCCTACGCGTTGCCCTCGCCGAATCTGATCGTTGCGGCCCCACTCGATCCCCACCGCCACTCGCCAGTCGTTGATGTCGATCCGGTCCTCTTCGCCTGATGCGCGAGTCACCGTCCAGGCACCGCCACCGTAGTAGCCGGTCGCATACCACCAGACGTCGTTGGTTCCCCAGGTCGAAAGGTATTGCTCGATCTTCGGCTCTGGGAAAAAAACATCGATCCTCGAATTCGGATTGGGAGTCCACAGAATTCCCCCAGCAGGGATCAGCACGTACCGATTCCGATCGATGTAGTAAATGCCGGCGCGCGCCGTGCAGTTGGGAGTCAGCCGCAGTCGGCCAAACGCCTTTCCCATGATGCGGTAGCTGTCGCTGACCAGTGTATCGAAATCTGAGAACACCCCGGTCCGAAGCCCCAGGTCGAATCCCATCGTCAAATTGGGATCCGACTCCCAGCCCAAATCGACGAAGGCGCTGTAGAGCTGGCCTGGGAGATCGGCTGTCGGTTTCGTCGGGCCATCCAGCAGATGGATCGAAAAGGAAGGGACGATGTAAAGCGGCTGGGTGCATCCAAGGAACTGGGGTACGTGGAGGACCAACGACACATCGCCGTCATGTTGCTGTAGCGATTCGGGGTCGTCGTCCCCTGAAATCCAGGTGTACCGGAATCGAGGTCCAAGGCAGCAGCGAGATGAGGTATAGGCGGTCGGATTGGCGATCAGCGGCCCGGTGCCGTTCCAAGTTCCCCAGCTACTGGTGGTCGTTGGCTGCACCCCCCAACCACTGGTTCCCCAAGGATCGGCTGCCCAGCTTCCAGGATACGTCCCGCCAGGGTAGCCACCGGTCGGATAGGTCGGATACCCTGCCGCTGGATAGTACCCAGGAGGCGGTGCCGAAGTGGCCGTCGCGCCACTGGGATACCAACCACTGGATCCAGCCACCGGCACCATGCCGTTGGGTACGATCGTGCTGCCCGGATTGTAGTATCCCCCTGGTGCCCCATACGGCGCTGGGGCCCCATAAGTAGCTCCAGGCATTGGCGGATACCCAGTCGCCGGCCAACCGGTTCCATAGGGACTTGCCGATGTGGGCGCGGTCGCCGTCGGTACCTGGTTCATCGGATAGATGCCGGGATTCGTCGGGTAGGCGGTTCCAGGTGTGGGGTACCAATTGGCCGACGTCGACGCGGGGGCCGTATTGGGACGCAAGGTCGCAAACGGGTCGATCCCCGCAGGCGATGCCCCTGGATACACCCCTCCAGGAGCTGCGAGTGAAGGTGGAGCCGGGTAGGGGCCACTCCCAGATGGATAGACTCCCGGCGGTACACCCGTCGGGGCTGCAGCCGTGGGAGCTACCGGTGCGCCGTAACTGGCAGGAGGAGCTCCAAAGGTGGAGGGTAATGGCAGGGAGGAAGAAGGAAGCACCGAGACAGGGGCATTGGACTGCGGAATCGAAGGAATGGGATACTGACCCAGGGCTGGACTCGCACCAGGGCCATGAAGGGAAAGAAGAATTGCAAAGCAAAGGAAGGTCACCAAGCGGATGTCAGCCCCGCCGCAGACCCAGCTCGCTCCTCTTGCTTCGGCTTGACGGCCTTCCTTGGCCATGGACTGCCTTCCCGAAGAGACCCTAGTTTCAGGGGGTTTCAGGCAATCGCCTGCGCTGTCCGGTCTCGGCCGGTCGTCCCACCCTTCGCAGGCGGTTTAATTAGCGACCGACAGACTGTCAGGTCAAGCCAACTTTAAGAATTCTCAAGATTTCCGTTGAATCGCTCACTTCCCCCTCACTTCCCAACCCGAAACCGTCGATAGATAAGATTGCTAGCCAAAGGGATCGGCGGGGGATTGGCCCAAAATCGTTGCCTGCCCTCGCGCTGCTGATTATCCTTACAAGAACGACTCGCTTCTCCAGTTGCCCTATTTTTGCCAGCCGATGAGCGGCGGTCGACCGCACCTGACTGGTCTCGATTTGAGGACTGCGACCCATGAATTGCCGATTCCGTTTGCGTTGGCTTACCCAGGTCGGGATGGCGCTGTGCACGGCGCTGCTGATCCCCTCGCTTCTCCTCGCTCAAGGCGGCGGTGGCGATGGGGGTGGTGGCGGTGGTGGCGGCGGCGACGGTGGTGGTGGGGATGACAACGACGTGCCGCCGGTCGCCGGTGTGGAAGTGGATGCTGAAGGTGTCCTTCGGGTCAGTCGGATCGATCCGCAGCTTATTTACGCGCAGCGCGCGGCGGCTCGTCAAAGTCGCCCGAAGGCATTGCAGGCAGCAAGCCCGATGCGCAAGGTTTCGCTCAACCGTCTGGAAAGTGCTGTCGCAGCGCGATTGGAAGCCGGCAAGCTTCCAACTCGCGACATGATGACGTTGGCTGGTCTGACTCGAATCGAATACGTCTTCTATCTCCCGGAAACTCAGGACATCGTTTTGGCAGGCCCTGCCGAAGAAGTCGATATCGACGCCACCGGCCGTCTGGTCGGCTTCGGGTCGGGGTCCCCCACGCTGCGACTGGATGACCTGATCGTCGCTCTGCGCACCTTCGGTCCAGAGGCCAAGCGCGGCGTCGTCGTCGGCTGCTCGATCGATCCCACTCAAGAAGGTCTTCAGCGGATGCAAGCCTTCCTGAATCAACTGGGAGGTCAGATCGGAGGGAATTCCGATGTGGCGATCGCCAGTGCCCTCCGAAATCATCTCGGGTACCAGAAGGTCACGGTCCACGGCGTTCCTGCCAGCACCCACTTCGCGCAGGTTCTGGTGGAAGCCGATTACCGCATGAAGCTCATCGGAATCGGGCTCGACAAACCGCTGCCTCAGTTCACCAGCTGGGTGGAACGCGCAAATCCTTCCTCGCGGAAGGCCAATCAGATGCAGCGATGGTACTTCGTCCCCAACTACGATGCCGTCAAGGTCAGCCCCGATCGCAATGCACTGCAACTGGATGGCATCGGTGTCAAGCTGGTAGGTGAAGACGAATTTGTCTCCCAGACCGGCGTCCGTGCTTCCGCAGGGTCGACGCAAGATCGCGCCAGCCAGGGCTTCACCAAGGAATTCAGCACCAAGTACGAGGCGATCGCCAAGGCGAATCCGATCTACATGGAAATGCGGAACCTTTTCGACCTGACGATCGCTGCCGCTTTCATCCAGTCGTCGGAACTCTATGGGAAGGCCAACTGGAGTTTGGGAGCTTTCGCCGCAGAAAACAAACTGCCCGTGCAAGGCAAGATGGCGCCCACCCAGGTCGAATCGGCGGTCAACGCCGTTTGGCGGGGATCGACTCTAATGACGCCGATTGGAGGCGGGGTCACCATCGCCACCAAGAGTTTGCTGAAAGACCAAGCAGCGGTCGATGAGGCCGTCGGGCAGCAGGCCACCAAATCGGCTCCTGCCAGTGACTTGGCTGAAGGCCGCTGGTGGTGGGACTGATCGAGCGACCAGGTAACTGTTGTCGCGACGATTGTTGTTTCAACGATCGACCAACGAAAAAACCTCCGGCGAGACCGGAGGTTTTTTTATGGAGCTATCGATTCTGAAGCCATTGCTGCAGCGTCGCCAGATCGCGTACCGTCGCATCGATCCGGTCTGGAAGCAGATGGTCGGGTTGATGATCGATATGCTCCATGTGAAGCGAAAGCGGAACCTTCAACCCGTCTCGGAGCACTTTCCGAAAAAAGGATTGCACATGGGGTCCTTCCCCCAGTGGCACATCCCTCGCCTCCCCCCGCTCGACCACAGCATCCTTCAGAAAAATCGCTCCGATGCGTTCCTTCATCCGCGCATAAATGGTCTCCCACGAGCTGGTGGCTTCGACCGTGGTGTGACGGAGATCCAGCGCCAGTGCCATCTGCTGGACCGGTAAATCGCAGAAGACTTCGAGGAGATCGAGCACTGGGGCGCCGACGTACCCGGCACCAGCATGATTTTGGTAGAGCGCCGTGATGCCCAGTCCCTTGCAGACGTCCGCCAGCGACTTTGCCTGACCAGCGAATTGCTCCAACTGCGGCAGCAGAGGCCGCGATAGATCGTATTTGTAGTAGGCCATCCGGAAATACTTGACCCCTTCTTTGGCCGCTATTTCCAGTACTCTACCAACGTCCGGATGGTCGCCCCGTTGGATGTCGGTGGTCAGGATGTGGAAATGGCGATCGCGGGCTCTCAGTGCTTCCAGTAGCCGTGGGAGTTTCTCGGATGCCTCGGCCGGTTCCACCTGACCTCCCTGCCTCACCGTCGCCTCGATTCCCGCAACAGGCCAACTCCCCACCAGTTCCGCCAAGTTCTGAGTTTCCATCCTCTGAAACGGCTTCGCGAAGATACAGATTCGGAGCGGATCCGAAAGGGATTCACTTGCCCTGACCGCTTGCAGTGCCTCCGCTTGCCATCGACTGAGACACAATGCGGTGCCTAGTCCCAGGATTTGCCTCCGATTCGGTGGGACGCAGGGCGGGCCTTTGGGAACAGAGCTCATACCATCCTGCATCGGGGCTCTCCCGCCCGGAAATTGCCAGAAGTTGCTGGCCCATCCCCGGCGTTCATGTCGTTAAGTTCGATCTATTCGGTTCGATCGATTCGAGCGACCATTTGCTGCAAGAGGCCGAACGGACTTCCTGCACGAAGTCGCCTTCAGTCTACTATTATGGAGAGAAATCGCAATCGAATCATGAGCTGATGGCGGCGGTTGACTGGATTCATAAATCCGCAAGCAGCTCATGCGGCCACTCCTTCTTTTCAAGGCGTCTTGCTGTGAATTCCGTAGGCATCATCGGTTTGGGATATGTCGGTCTGCCATTGGCAAAAGCCTTCGTTACCTCGGGGGTGCCAACTTATGGCTTTGACATCGATGCAAAGAAAATCGACCTGCTTCGCCGCGGGCAAAGTTACATCCGGCATCATGATGCTGAATGGCTGACCGATGCGATCAAGGCAGGGAACTTCATTCCTACCGAAGATATGGCGCGATTGAGCGAACCGGATGCGATTCTGATTTGCGTGCCGACGCCTTTAACCAAGTCCCGAGATCCTGACCTTTCCTACATCGAATCGACAGCCGAAGCGATCGCAGCGGCCTTACGACCAGGACAACTGGTGGTCCTGGAAAGCACCACCTATCCGGGTACGACGCGTGATGTCGTCGGCCCCATCCTCGATCGATCAGGGCTTCGGTGTGGCACCGACTATTTCCTCGCTTTCAGTCCCGAACGAGAGGACCCGGGCAATCCTTCTTTTTCAACGCAGACGATCCCTAAAGTCGTCGGAGGGATGGATCCGCTAAGTCTTCAGAAGGCCGTTGCTATCTATTCCCGGGCGATGAAGCAAGTTGTCCCTGTCTCTTCATGCGAAGTGGCCGAAGCATGCAAGATTCTGGAGAACACCTACCGCAGCGTCAACATCGCGATGGTCAATGAGCTGAAGGTGCTGTTCCTCCAGCTGGGAATCGACATCTGGGAAACGATCGATGCTGCCAAGACTAAGCCTTTCGGCTTCCAGGCGTTCTATCCCGGCCCAGGTCTTGGCGGCCACTGTATCCCGATCGACCCGTTCTACCTCACTTGGCTGGCGCGCTGTCACGAACTACCGACCCGATTCATCGAACTGGCCGGCGAGATCAATACGTCGATGCCACGGTTTGTTGTCGATCGAACGGCCGAAGCGCTCAACACGGTCGGCAAGCCGATTCGGGGAGCAAAGATCGGAATCCTCGGAGTCGCCTACAAGAAGGATATCGATGACCCGAGGGAAAGCCCCAGCTTCAAGTTGATGGAGCTGCTGGGAGAACGAGGCGCACAGCTAAGTTACTCAGACCCGCATATTCCCAATCTTCCCGCCATGCGTTCCTTCGATGTCCCTGCCCTCACCGCGCAGCCCCTTTCGGCCAATTACCTCCAGCAACTCGATTGCTGCATCATCGCTACCGATCATTCGGCATTCGATTATCGGCTGATCGTTGATGCCTCCAACTTGGTAATCGACACCCGGGATGCGACTCGAGGCATTCCCGCCCCGGCTGGAAAGGTCTGGAAAAGCTGATTGGGGATTGAAGAAGTCAGCATGAATAGTCCGCTTGGAGTGAGATTTCTGCTGCCCGCAGGCTCGCATCCTATCGGTCATGATGCAATGGCAAGGCACCCGCATATCAGGTGACACTGAACCGACGGCACGGCCTGTTTGGCTAGGTCGGACCAGGTTCGGTGTCGATCGGCGAGAGTCGATTTGGGGCGGGATTTCGATTGCCAACCGCGTCCATCGTCGAGCGATCGCAGTAGCTACGATCCGGCCCGCCGCATCGGTGGACTTTGGCTGGGACCCAGCGAACTGTCGTCGGGATCGACCCCAGCTTCCCGCACGCCGCGACGATTGAAGTAAGGATGATCTGGAAGGTCCAGTTGTGGCAGTACAGGGACAAAGCGAACTTGGCCGTCTTCGAAAAGGATGTTGATCCCCCTGCCTCCGTGAACCAGCCACTGATCCCGTCCCTCATCCTCCAGTGGGCTGTCGGCCAGGATGGCATAGTTTGCCCTCCCATCCAACCTGGGAGCCGAATAGACTCCCTCCGACCAGTAGCCAAGATTGTACGCGTAGCTTCCGCCTGCAAGCTGCTGCCAGTAGCTCTGGAAATGATCCGATGCCTTCTTCATTGCACTCTCAGAGGGCAAGCTCCCCTGCACCAGCCATAGCCCGCCCAAAGATGGGCACCACAACTGGCCTGCATCGTCCAGGATGCCCGCATCGTTGAGCTGCAAGGCATACGAACCAGCGAACGACATCGGACCCTGCAAAGCGATCTGCGGCAAATGACGCTGCGGACTGAGGCTGGCAAACTGCGACAGTGAGAATCCCAGCTGCGCCAAATTCCTACTGCATTGTTCTCGCCTAGCCTGCTCCCGAGATTGCATCAATGCGGGCAGTAGAAGGCCAATGCAGATCGCAACGCCCAACGCCGTACCAGCGAAATCCCACCACCCTTGTCGTTCGGTTCGCGACAGGCCTTCCTGAGCAGCCAGAGGACGGAGCGGTGCAGAGACTGGATCCGGGGAGGCCGTTGGGTCGGCAGACTCCTCGTGCGACACTGCGGCAATCGCGTCCAGTGTCCGTTCCGCCAGTCCTTCAGGTATCGGTGGATCGTCCTCTGCATCGGCAAAAGGCATCAGCCTCTGCTGAAGCTCCAAAAGGCGCTCTTGCAGTTCCTCAGACTCGGCGATCCTCTGAGCCACCTTCGACATCGTGGGAGCATCCAATGCCCCTAAAAGAAACCCCAGCAGAGTTTCATTCGAGATCGAATTGGCTTCGAATGAATCCATCGTCTACTTCTACCAACTCAAGGCTATTTGAGACATCGTTCGATGTCCCCGTTCGGTCGCCTCACCCACGCAGCAAGTCAGCTCGGCTGCCGCTTCTGGAAGATCTACGCCCAGAGGCTTCTTCGGGTTCACCAACCCAGCATAGAATCTCCGCCTGAAATTTTCCCGGCGCCACCTCCAAAAGGCAAATTTCCAGAGGTCTCCGGGATCGATTTTCCTCTTCCTGCGGAAAAACATCCGGGGTGACAGTCGGACGCCTTGGTTGGCACTGCGCTGCCATCATCCCGTCGTTCGGGCCCCATCATCAAGCGTGCGAGGAGATTTTCTTCTGATAAAAGAGCGTGCCTCCCAGGCCTGGCCCACCCTGAACCTGAGAAAATCCAACGCGATGATAGAGTGCCCTGGCTGGCCGATTGTGCTCGAGCACTTCCAGCGTGATCTTCCCCACGCCCCACTGCCCAGCCTCTTCTTCGATGGCTGCCAGCAGTTTTCCACCAACTCCCTGGCCTCGGTGTGAAGGGATCACCACTAGGTCATGGATGTTTAGAGTCTTTTTCCCCATGAATGTCGAGAAACCCAGGAAGCAGACCCCCATCCCTACCGGCGCTGCGTCATCCCACGCCAAAAAAACTCGGGCCGTTGGAAACTCCTGAAGCCCCGGGATCAACGCCGCCATAACCGATCCAGGAAGTGGCTCCCCATTCCCTGTCGGTTCGATCGCATACGCCGCTAGCATCGCCTCAATCGCTTGTTGATCGATGAGTTTGTGCAAGTCCGCCAAGCGAATCTCCATCGACAATCCTGCAACTTTCTCAAGTAGGTTCTTGAAACCCGCCGAGGTATCTTGTTCCACGGCCCACCAGGTACTCTGGTGGTGCTGTCCCAACCACCGCTCTGGGTGTCTTGGTAACCGGTGGCGCAGATAACGGGGCTGGAAAAAGATCATTCTAAGCGATGCCATCGAGACTCGGGCATTTCTTCAATCCAGCATGAATCTATGGGAGGCGATCCGTTGGCCATCGCAAGTCGATTGCTACAATGTCCGGCCGTTATGTTCTACCTTCCAATCCTTCCCCGGCCTCTTCCGTTTCGAGATCCTCCTGAAGCCATAAGACGGATCCTCCAGCGGCTCATTCGGTTTCATCCTTCGCACATGGACGGTGATCGACCCATGTACCCCACACCCGATCCCAGTCCCCAACGCACGCACTACAACTCGATCGGGGCGTCCTCGTCATGAAGATGCGCGGTGCAACAAGCGATCGACCGGTGAGTTTTGCGATCGGCGCCAGTTGTCGCTCTCTGGCTCAATCGTTGGTCCAGTGGAGCGACCTGCGAGGCGCATGCGATCAGTTTGCCGATCGGGATCTCCCCTGCCCTCCTCTGGTCCCTGCGTGGCGGTTGAACCGAGCGGCCGAGCAAACGGCAGCCCTTCAGTCCTCGCCGCCCTGGCTGTTCCTAGCAGGTGGAACCGAGCATCACCGCGGCAGTCTTCAGTGGCTCAGCGGCGTCATGACTCTGGCCGCTCCCAGTCTTCCCACGATGGCGCGCCTGCGCACCTTGCGCGCCTGGCAACGATGGACTCGCAGATCTGGGTGCCGTTTTCCCCAAACGATTCCCATGCGATCCATGCTGGCCGATCCCCATCGAAATTGTCTGAAAGGCGACGATCCACGATGGCTGATAAAATCGTTGCATCACGCAGGCGGATTCCATGTGACACCCTGGCAACCGACCATTTCCCCAGCGCCTTCCCGGCATGGGCTGGTGCAGCAGTGGGTCGATGGTCGAAGCGTTGGTACCTTCTTCCTGACTCGCCCCGGCCAAGTGCAGTTTCTTGGCTGTGTCGAGCATTGGAGGTCGGAGCATCTCCCAGCTCCCGCACCCTACGCCTTTCGTGGTGGGTGGGGACCCGCACCTCAGCGAATGGAAGTCTACCAGCGTTGGATCCGATTCGCGGAGGTGGTTCAGGAAGAATCGCCGGCTCTCGGGCTTTGGCAAGCCGATTGGATTGTTCCCGAAGAGGGGCCTCCGGTACTTTTGGAAATCAATCCGCGATGGTCAGGACTGACGGAACTGGTGGAACGGTGGAGCGGTCAGAATCTCAGTCAGGCGCACTGGGAATGTCTGACGGGAAAGCCAATTCAGAATCGAACTCTGTTTTCGGGGCTGGAACCCGTTGCCAACCTGCTGTGGGGTAAATCGATTCATTACGCGAGGTCCGCCGGTCAGGTCGATGCGCCGACGGCGCAGTGGTTCTGGGATCATCGTTTTCAGGGATCGATCCCGACATCGATTCCTACCGAAGGAATGTGCTATCTGGCCGATCTGCCGCATCCTGCCACGATCATCGCCCAGGGCGCACCGATTTTGAGCGCAATCAACGTCGGTGCTTCCCCGAGCCATCTGCTGGCGTCCGCGTTGGCCTTCGATCAGCAACTCCATCTGCGTCTATTTCACGGGAAGGATTCTTCAACGCTGCCTTAGGAGAACGGCTGAAAGAACCAGCTGCCAGATCCAGGGTGATCGTTGGCATTCAGGGAGACGGTGCGGTCGGCAACTTGCGTAACTGCAAATGGCGGAACTGCACCTTGGTGACTCCATCTCCATGGATCTGCACTGCGATCCGACCTGTGCGTGGGATCGATGGGTCGGTTTCGCGATAATCGACCGTCTGGACTTCATTCAACCACAGCTGGATGCGATCGCCCTGGGCACGGATCCGATATTGGTTCCAGTCATCCTTCTTCAGCGCTTGCTGCAACACTTGCGGATCGGCCTGCGCGAGAAACTTGTTGC
>Ga0315902_10006349_pt1 | contig 16394 bp, 10 predicted proteins | sample LakEriMetagenome_9_FD_203523 | JGI IMG/M metagenome (GOLD analysis project Ga0315902, IMG submission 203523) | Freshwater fungal communities from buoy surface, Lake Erie, Ohio, United States - Buoy 12 MA117 | ecosystem: Environmental > Aquatic > Freshwater > Lake > Lake biofilm | place: USA...
GCTGCTTGCGTCAAGGAAGGAGATGGTCCTTCTCACCGACGCTAGGCGAGAGGAGGATGCGATCTCTGGAAGCAGGGGAGTTGTGAAATCCAACAATCGGCCTGTGCTCTGGCACCTCATGGTTCGCAGGCATGTCCCAGTGGCGGCACCGCGCCCTCGGGCGAACTGGATTCCCTGCGAGCAAGGCAAATCGAGTTAGGAATTAACCAAATATCATTTCGACTTCATCAGGCGGCGCGATTGGGATCTTAGCCAACTGACGCATCTTGTCAGTCGCGTCGACACTTATCGAATCCTAGCGCAGTCTTAACCGATCGATTGCTTCTGCCTGTCCGAGGGTTTGCTACTCTTGAACCGTCGTTGATTCGCACCGAACGGTTTGAATCGCATTTCGTTCAAAAGGGTCATGCGACGGGACTGAGGCGCGAGAAGGAGCGAGAGTTTTCATGCAAGTCAACATCATTGAAGGCTCGGTCGTAAGGTATTTGATGAGGTGGTGCATTGCATGGTTGGGGCTGGGCTTGCTGACTGGTTGCGGGAAGCCGCCGATGCAGGAAGTCAAAGGCACCGTGAAGATCAATGGCAAGCCAGTAGGAAACTGCAAGGTAGGGTTTTTTCCCGACGTGGAGGAGTTTGTCCCAGATCGTCACGGATTTGGTTTTGGAGTGACCGATCCGCAAGGGAGTTACAAAATCCAGCATCCGCAAGGTGATTCAGGCATTTGGGCCGGCAAATACAAAGTGACCTTTGTTGCGTGGGTTGATTCAGAGGGGAAGCCGCTTCCATTCGAGATCAAGCCGAGCGAGGTAGAAGGTGGAGTGATAAATCTTTTTCCCGAGAGCTACGAGAGTCCTAGTTCCACACCGGAGTCGTGTGTTGTCAAGAAAAACAACGTCAATGTCTTTGATTTTGATATCGCGGTTCAGCCGCAACAACTTACGCAGGATCGTAAAGGGGGTTCGGAAGATGAATAAGGATGTCATGTCTCGGCGTGGATTTACGCTGGTGGAACTGCTGGTTGTGATCGCGATTATCGGCATCCTGGTTGGCCTATTGTTGCCTGCAGTTCAGGCGGCTCGCGAGGCAGCGCGGAGGATGAGCTGTCAAAACAATATCAAGCAGTTGGGGCTTGCACTGCAGAATTTCCATGGGACATACAAAGGGTTTCCGATGGCGGTCGAGTTCGAAGTCGGGACCTCGTGGCACGCACTGCTTTTGCCGTTTCTCGAGCAGACTTCTGCCTACAACATCCTGAATTTCCAGGAGGATAGCTTTGGGAACTTTCAATGGGCATTTCCTCTTCCCGGCATCACTGGGGAAGCGGCACTGAACAACCGGGCTTACAACCGTTTTTTCAAGAACATTTATGTTTGCGAGCAACGTTTGAGTGTGTTTCGATGTCCATCGTCGACATTTCCCGAGGCGGTTGCGGACATTTCGGGTGACAACTGGATCGTCCAGCGGCGCGCACCGACCAATTATCTTGGCTGCGTCTCAGGCAAGATCGTCAATGACCGCCGGCGACAGCTGGCCGACACCCCCTGGGGAACAAGAGGTTGGACGGAAGTGATCAGCGACCTGGACGGGGTCTTTATCAATAAGCAACCTCACCAACGCATTGCTTACAATGGCAATTCGTACGGGTTGCGGGGTAGCGATATGGCCAGTGTGGCCGATGGGACCTCCAACACCATCGCTTTTGGTGAAGCAGAAGGGGATTTGCGTACGGTTCCGGAGATGGGTGTGATCCGTGAGAACAACGCCAGCAATCAAGGGAGGAAGGACCATTGGGCGTTCGGTGGCGACGATGCCGACACCAACAACCAGGGGGACATGTCGGAGTTTTTGGGGTCAACGGGTGTGCCGATGAATCTCCCCAGGGTAGCTCCCGGCACAGCAGCTTTTGCAGCCTACGAATTGAGCTTTGGAAGCAAGCATACGGGGGGAGCCAACTTCGGATTCGCGGACGGCTCCGTTCGTTTTATCGCGCAGACCATCCAGCCGGCTCTCTACAGTGCCCTGGGGACGCGGAATGAAGGAGAGTCCGGTGCCTCCGAGGAACAGTAAACCCTTTGGCTCAAACTAAGGTTAGGTGTGTTGCACGTTTGGAGTCGATCCGACCAAACTGTGGGTCAGTGGGTCGATTTCTGTTCACTGCGATCAAGCATTGGCATAGGCGGAATCACCACGCAACTTTGCAGGAACGGCGCATGCCGACAGGTTGTTTGTGTACCAGCCGACGCACACTGCAGGGCTGGCTCACTTCCGCTGCGAGGTGGAGGTGGCTTGTGCGTATGCCGAACTCCTTGCGTTGACCTTCCATGAGGCCGATTTGGGGCCGAGGTGAAGTGATTGCCAGCCAAAGGAGTCCCGGATAGACCTCGTTTTGCTACGGCAAGGATCGTGTGAGCAATGGGGGTCTTGCGTCTTCTGAGGTAGTTGAGCTTATTGCCGATGGGAGGTCCGCGATGTGGATGGGATTTCGCTGGGGTGGCAGCTATTGGATCTTGTTGATTTTGGCTGGCGTCGCGACCGCTCATGAGGGCCCCGATCCTCGAGCGCACTGGCTGTGCAAGCCGAAATATCTGGAGGGAGCGCGGCTGAAATCGCAGGCGGGGCCCGATCTTAGAGCGAACATCGCGCCACTGGTTCAAAACAGTGGCGTGGTCAGTTGCCTTCGAACCGATTCGGACTTTGAGGGGTTTGTGGCGGAGGGGACTTGGCCGGAACATCTTCAGTGGCTGCCGGTCGACGCCCTGACGGTCACCGCCTGGGTGAGCCTGGATGAGCTGCGTGCTGATGGCGGGATTGTGTCAGCCTTTGAGGATACCGGCTCGCTGGAGAAAGGCTGGGTGTTGGGATACAACCGCCAAAGCTTCACTTTTGGGATATCGACGGAGAAGGCGGATGATGGGGATGGAACGATGACCTATTTATCCGCCACCTCTTCGGTGGAACCAGGGCGTTGGTATCACGTGGTGGGTGTCTACGACGGCAATGAGCAGCAGATTTGGGTGAATGGGAAGTTGGAAGGGCGATCGAATGTTCAGGGTGGGAGGATCCTCTATCCTGATCGAGGGCAAGTGGTTGTGGGCGCCTATCGCGACAGCAATGAAGTTTTTCCAATGGTTGGGCGGCTAGGTGCGGCTCATGTCTACGATTTGGCGGCGAAGCCCGCCTGGGTGGAGCATGAGTTTGGGCACCACAGAGAATGGACGGAACTGCCTGCGGAAGTCCGTTCGAACTCGAGCAGTGCTTTCGTGATTGAGCCCTTTCTGCAGTACGCTACCAAGGACCGCATCAGCGTAGTCTGCGAGTCAGTAGCGGTATCGGACGTGCGCGTTGTCTATGGAGAGACAACTGCTTTTGGTAGCGAAACGCTTGCTAGCAGCAGTGATGGGCTGATTCACACAGCAAGGTTGGAGCGATTGAAGCCGGAGATGGGATATTATTACCGCGTCATCGGGAAAGATCGAGCGACTGGGCAGGAGGTTGCTTCGTCGATTCGATCCTTTCAGACTGCTTCGCTTGCCGAGACACCGTTTGCATTTGCGGTTATCGCAGATACACAGGGAAACCCCAAAGTCAATGGCAAGCTGGCACAACATGCCTGGGGTCTGCGGCCCAACTTCATGATCGTGCCAGGGGACTTGGTGGACGATGGTCTTCGCAAAGAGCAATGGGTGAAGGAATTCTTTGAAAGTCTCAGTCCGCTGATCAGTCGAGTTCCTTTCTATCCAGTGCTTGGGAATCACGAACGGAATGCAGATCATTACTATCGATACATGGATCTGCCCGAACCCGAATACTACTACACCTTCGATTACGGAAACGCTCGTTTCTTCATGCTGGATTCCAATAAGAAAATGGATCCTCAAAGCGAGCAGTATTTGTGGCTGGAAGATCAATTGAAGCGACTGGAAGCTGAGCGGCAGTCGGGCGATCGATCGATTGTTTGGAAGTTTGTTAGCTTCCACCATCCGCCCTACTCTTCCGACGAAGATGACTACGGAAATCTTTGGAAGGGGAAGAGTACCTGGGGAGACCAGAAGGCTCGTCTCATGGCCGAACTGTTCGATCGTTATGGCGTCGACGTGGTTTGGACTGGGCACATTCATTCGTACGAACGGACGTGGCCCGTGTTTGCGGGGAAGCCGGACCAGACTCGGGGTACCGTTTACATGATCACTGGCGGTGGTGGCGGTGGGCTGGAGCAAGCGGGGCCGATTCGGCCACCATTTCAAAACAATGTCAAACGCGGGCATCACTTTGTTTATGTGGCGATTCACGGAAACATTCTGGAGCTGAAGGCCTACGATCTGGAGGGCCAGCTCTTTGACCAAATCGAATGGCGCAAGAAGCCGGAGTAAGCCATGCAAGGGGACCGACGGAAGGTAGCGTTCATGCTATTGGGCTTGCTGGCTGAGTCGCTCTATGGTGCAGCCATCTTGTTTATTCTGTGGGTTGCAGCAACGAGTGGCGCCTTTGGTTTTTTCATGCCTCAGGAAGGGGTGGCGGATGCGGTGGTGCTAATCACCCTGGATGGTTTGCGTCCTGAGGAAGTTTTTTCGGGAGCAGACCAGAGGTTAATTGCTGCCGACAACGGGGTGAAAAATCCTGAGCAGTGTCGGGAGGCATATTGGCGCGAGAATCGAGAGGAACGGCGCAAGCGACTGCTACCGTTTTTGTGGCAGATGGTAGAAGAGAAAGGCTGGATTGCCGGCGACTTGGAAAACGACAGCGTAGTCGAAGTGACCAATGGGAAATACTTTTCCTACCCGGGATACAATGAGATACTCACCGGGAGAGCCGATCCGAAGATTGACTCGAACGACAAAAAATACAACGGGAACGAAACCGTTCTGGAGTGGCTGCACCGGCTGCCGAAGTACCAGGGGCGGATCGAGGCATTTGGTTCCTGGGATGTATTTCCCTTTATCTTGAATGCGCCGCGAAGCGGGATTCCTGTCAATGCAGGGTGGCAGAAATTCGAAGGTTCGGTCTCGGAGACACAGCAGGCCATCAATGCGGTCCAGGAGCTTCTTTTTCGGGAGTGGGACGGCGTTCGCTATGACTCATTAACCTACTTAGCCGCCCTGGACAGTTTGAAACGCAGCCAGCCTCGGGTTTTGTTTGTCTCCCTTGGCGAGACCGACGATTGGGCGCACGGCGGTCGATACGACCGTTATCTGCTCACCGCGACGCAGAACGATGAGATGATCCGTCGTCTTTGGCAGGCGACACAGTCGATCGACTCGTATTCGGGAAAGACACTTTTTATGGTGACGACCGATCATGGTCGTGGAGATGGACGGGAGGGTTGGAAGAATCACGGCGCGACGCTACCGGGTTCCGAGCGAATCTGGATTGCTGCTTTTGGGGCAGGGGTCGAGTTGAAGGGGGTCGATCAGGATGGGAGATTTCAGCAGGCTCAGGTTGCCGCGACGTTGGCTAAGGCCCTAGGCGAGGATTTTCAAAGCAGCCACGCTGGGATTCATGACTCTCTTCCGATCTTCCGGTCGCTGGTACCTGAGTGATTTGAACGACCGGTCTGCCTGCATGAAGCAAGTATCGAATCCAAAAGATGCAGTCGCGAGTCGCGAAATCGGAGCAGCCACTCGAATGCCTTGTTGGTTTCTACGGCATGGGACTGTTGGGCCTGCTTGGTCAACTCCCTTCTTTTCATCGGACTGAATGCCAGCGACGGCTCTTTTGAATATCGACTCATAAATGCGGAGGAATCGATTTGTGCGATTCCGTCTTGCAGGCCAACCCAATGAGCGATCTCTGCAAGTCCTTCATCCCATCGGTCCAGCAAGTCGTCGAAGTCGACGAGGAGGCATCTTGTTGGCAGCGACGAGTGCAATTGATAGAGGCTCAGCCATTCACAAAGCCAGTTCATTGCAGCAGTTTGACCTGGCGAAAGATCGGCAAGGCATCCTGCTAGTTTGGGGTCAAACGAGAAAGATGGGAGCAAGTCCATCAGTCTACGATGGCGACTTTGTGTGAAACGATCGAGGTCCCCCGGTGATCCTTCCAGCAGATTGGGAATGAAGACTTCCGGTCGCGTCCATAGCAGGACAGCGCGCGAGTCCTGGCTGTACTGCATCAGCGTTGCCGCGATTTCATTGACGACGCTGGTCGGTTTCAGGAGTACTTTTTGATGGGGCAGGAAGGTGCGGCAAAGCAATCGGATGGTGCTTTGAGTTCGTTGTGGTGGGGCATGCTCGACACACTGCCGCAGGATGATCGGTTCCCGAACCGACAGGATGTTGGGGTGGGTACCTAGCAGGCGAGCCAGCAGGGTGGAACCCGCATGAGAGATATGGAACAGGAAATGGCAGTCGATTGGTAAGGAATCGACAGCTTGGGCGACCCAATCCCACTGCAATTCCGCTTGGGGGACTCCATGGATGCCTGCACGATGGTCGAGGAAGCTGGCTTGCTGATACTGGATGTGGGTCAGCTGTGCACACACGAGTCGGCATGGAGCATCGCGCCAATGGATCGGAAGCCAAAGAGGCGATTCGACTAGAACCTGGGACAGTCGCTGCTTTTGTTCCGATGTGGGGATCATGGCTGAGGCAGCCACTGAGCGTTGAAGGCGATCGAGACGCGGGGATCCGAACTGGTGGAGGGATGGACGAAGTGATAAACCCAGCTCGGGAAGATAACAAGCAGGCCCGGTTGCGGGCGAACAAGAAATCGCTGGCCGCAGGGATGATGGGGCATGGAGACCATTTCGGTAAATGGGCGAGGGTCGTTGAGTTCCAGAACTCCCGCTAGGGACTGGTCCGTTGAACCGGTCAGGTAGAGGCAGCCGGACCAACTGGAACCTGGATGATTGTGCAGGCGATGGTAGTTGCCTTGCCTTGCCACGTTCGCCCAGGCGCTGATTCGAAAGCCTCCTCTAGCGTTTTGGGGAGAGGGCTGTGCTTCAGGAAGCTGACTGGTGGCCTGCACCATTGCTGTCAGGCATTCAGCAATCGCTTGCCTCAGCGCCCCGATCGGTTCACCTTGCCAGTCGAGCAGGTTGGCGCCTGAATGCCATCCACCACAGTTGGCATAGTCGATCGATGGCTCTGATTTTTCGCGTTCCAACACCATCGCAAGCAACGGCTCCAACCAGCCGCAAGGTTGTCGCAACTGGAATCGTCCCACCAGGGTTGTGAAGGTGGGAAGTATCTGGAAGTCTTGCCAATTCGCATCGACCTGATGGCCAGAAATGGATGGATCGGACATGAAATGCTGATCTCCCGCGGCGCACGGATTCTTTCTGTGGAGGACCGAACCGATTATGCACCTCGGAGTCGACTTGGGGCGTCCTCACTTGAAACGCAACCGTTTCTGAATCAATCCTTAACCAAAACCAATGCAAAAAGCCCATCGCCATGCCTTAGCTTGACGTTTGCGTGCAAACCGAGAGTGAAAGGAGCTGGTTTATGGACCCCAAGTTGGCTCTTCGTGGTATCAAAGCGTGGTCGACGATGTTTTTTGTAAGCCACTGGCCGCGGCAGAGAGAGAAAGGTGGCGCACTTATTGAGTTGCTGCAGCGGAAAAGAGCGATGCAGAGGGAGCCTGTCGAAAGCGGTATCGCGACGACGGCGAAAAGTTCGCAGGGGCTTTATGAGAGCCACTTTGACCTCTTTCAAGATCCGAATGAGGCTCTGCAGGAACTAGTGGTCTACATTCGGTCCGCGGTCGCTGCGGCGGTTGCTATTGCGAACGACCATGCGTTTTCCGCGGCGAATCTGGAGATCGATTTTCCGGACAGCTGGTACCATATCACTAACGGTGGCGGCTTCCACGATGCGCACCTCCATCACGGATGCAGTTGGTGCGGTATTTTTTATCTGCAGGTCGGCCAATCCGATGGCCCCGGAAAGAGGTCGGAAGGGGCTCCCAATGGAGGCAGTCGCTTCTACAGTCCGCTGGATCGCGGGGGAAGCTATCGCGACGCTGGGAACAGATATCTAGTCCCAGCGCTCGATCTTCCGATTGAAGATGGACTTTTGCTGATTTTTCCATCCTACCTGCTTCACTCTGGGCTCCCTTACCAGGGTGGTATCGACCGCATGGTCATCGCCTTCAATGCCCAGTGCTTTCTGAAAGAAGGTGCGCCCTAAACTGCCTGCTCAGCGGGGTTGCCGCATGCAATGCCCGCAGGTCGAGTCGATCCATGGCTTCATGAGGAGGCATGAAGAAAAAGACTTCAAAGTCTGTGTGGAACTCTCCATCAACTCTTCATGGCACCTTCAACGCTTCCACACAGGCCTTTCGCGCGGTTTGGTTCCAATGGGTTGATTGCCATGGGAAGTGCTAGCGGTTGGGGGATGTGCAACGAGTGGGTGTGGGGTTGTTTGGAATTGCGGTGATCGAGCAAAGGAATGATCCATGAAAATGAAGCCAACTGGGAATCAGAATGGGATCACGAGTGCGATTGTAAAGTTGCTTACGCGATCGGGTCGTCGGTGGCGAAAGCGGCAGTTGGAGTCACGTCGAAGGCGATTTGAACAATTGGAGCGGCGCGAATTGATGGCGCTGAACATCCTGTCGGTCAGTCCGCTCGATGGATCAACCAATGTGCCTCTGAACTCCGACCTTGTGATTCAATTCAATGAACCAGTCGTCAAGGGGCAGGGAAACATCTATGTCGTACGACAGTCGCTCAACTCGCTAGGGGTTGCGGTCGACGTGCGGTCCAGCAACGTCGCGATCACCGGTTCGGAAGTGCGTATCGATCTGCCCGTCGATCTGGAGCTGGACAACACCTACACGGTCTATGTCGATTCGGGGGCCTTCCTCGATACATCGACGGGGCAGACAGCGGGAGCCACTTTGCTGCGTCAGGATTTTGATTTTCTGCCGCTAAAGCCGCAGGTCTTCGAGACATCGGGTAACGGGATCAACGACTGGACCGATGTGCCCCCCCTTGGATTTGTCCGTGACAACTCGGCCATGGTTCCTGGTACCGGGCAGGTTGCAGGGGTTCCGGAATGGGATGGCTGGACCTTCGCCCGAAAGGAGTTCTGGTTCAACGCCGACAATCAGGCGCGCGATCAGTTTGCCCTCGGTTCCAATGTGATCGCTGTGGCAGACGCCGATGAGTTTGACGACGCGACAGGGACGCAGCCCGACTTCAACGCAAAACTATTGACCAAGCCGATCGATTTGACGGGAGTGGCTGCCAACACGGTCAAATTCGAATTCGATTCCAGTTTCCGACCTGAGGACAGCCAGGTGGGAACTTTGGAGGTCAGTTACGACGGCGGTACCAACTGGAGCAATCTGCTGACGCTCAATCCGTCCAACACCACCAACACTGCCGGGAATCCCGCCACTGGATTTGTCAACAAGAGCATCAATGAGCGGTTGGTGTCGGGTACCAATACGGGTGTCAGCACCGACGGCTTGGGGAATGCACCCTTTGCTGCAATATCGAATCCCGATTCAGGCGCCATGGTATTTCGTTACACCGTCACTGGGCGCAACGATTGGTGGTGGGCGATCGACAACCTGCTGGTGACTGGAACGGTCAACGGCGTTCCATTTGGAGGGGTATCCGACCCGCTCTATTGGAATTTCGCTACGCCCGAATCGCCGCGTCTAACGCTTTCGATCGATAGGGCATCGATGAGCGAAAATGGGGGGACAGCAACAGCGACTCTCTCGCGAAACAACCTGCCAACCGGCGACCTGGTGGTGACGCTTGCTAGCAGCGACACCACCGAGGCTACCGTCCCTGCCTCGGTGACTATTCCCGATGGACAAAGCTCGGTCACCTTCACCATCACCGCAGTGGATGACTTACTGAGCGATCGGGCGCAGACGGCGGTGATCACCGCCACCGCCAGCGGATGGGCCACGGCGACCAGTTCGATCGTGGTCCTGGATGATGAAGGCCCGAAAATCGTCTCGCTTACGCCACCCGATAATGCGACGGCGGTCGATTACAAGAGCCATTTCGAGGTGGTCTTCGATACCAATATCGTCAAGGGAAATGGGAACATTCGGATCATCGATGCAGCGACCGGATTTGCATTTGAGACGATCGACGTGCGAAGTTCCAACGTGGCCATTTCTGGATCCACGATGACGATCGATCCGACGCGAAATCTCTTTGGCCTGACAGACTATTACATCCTGATGGACGATGGAATTGTCTTGGATAGTTCGGTGGATCTGACGCCCAACGTCACATTCCTCTCCGAATCGTTCGACTACGTGCCGCTGCTGCCGTTTCCTTCTGGAGTGCTAGGTGGGGATGGGACCGACTACAGCCTCCAGCCTCCTGCCGGATATGCGGTAGATAACGCGTTGATGCCCGCAGGGGATTCTCCGTTCCGCGGTTGGTCGTTTATGGGGAAAAATTCCTGGGTGGGCCAGCAGGGGGATCAAAGCCGCAGCAGGTTCACTCGCGGCAGTGGTACCGTGGTGGTGGCCGATGCCGATGCCTGGGATGATTTTCCCCACAACACAGGGGCATTCAACAGCTTCTTCGTAACGCCAGGGCTTGACCTCACGGGGATCACTCCCGGTTCGGTGCACCTGGAGTTTGATTCGAGCTACTATCCGGAGTTGCCACAGTTCGGGACGGTGGAAGTGAGTTATGACAACGGAGCCACCTGGGGGCCGCTGCTTTTCTTTGGGGACGCCAGCAACACCAACGATGGGCGGAACGATAGGATCGTCATCAATTCCACCAACACGCTTGGTCAATACATAGGTGGTGCCACGGTCGATGCGCCGCTGAATACCCCGGCAACCGGCATCTTGAAGTTCAAGTTTGGCTTACAGAATGCTGGAGATAACTGGTGGTGGACGATCGACAATTTGAAGATCTGGGGTGAAAGGGCAGGCGTACCTTTCTCCGGGATAGGAGATCCTGCGGCGTGGAGTTTCCGAACTGCCGAGGCGCCGACGCTGACAATCACAGTGAATCCAGGGTCGATCAGTGAGAATGGGGGGATCGCCACCGGAACAGTGACTCGGAATCTCAGCACCATCGGCGACCTCGTCGTGACGCTCGTCAGTAGCGACGTCGGAGAAGCGATCGTGCCGGCAACAGTGACGATTCCTAATGGTCAGGCCTCCGCCACCTTCTCGATCACCGGAGTGGACGACACGATTGTCGATGGCACTCAGGTCGTTACGATCGACGCTTCGGTGGTCGATTTTTTCTCTGTGCCTGCCCAGATCAATGTGCTGGATGACGACTTCCCAAAAATCGTGTCGGTCACTCCAGCCGACAACAGCACGGGAGTTGCAGTCGGTGCAAATTTGGATGTCCTTTTTGATCAACCGATCAAGAAGGGGAATGGATTCATCTATCTGGTCCATGCGTCGGATAACAAGGCAAGAATCGCGATCGACGTCAACAGTTCTCAGGTTTCTGTCTCCGGTAACACTCTGACGATCGATCCATCGGTCAATCTGCAGGGTCTGACCGATTACTATGTGCGGATTGATCGCGGTGCGATTCTGAGCGTGCTGGCCAATACGACCCCTGGGGTTCCGTTGTTGAGCCAGGATTTTGAGTTGCTGCCATTAGGGCCTGCTGTCTTCGAAACCGTTGGGTTGACTCCGGATGGCAAAGACTGGACGGCGGCGCCTCCATCGGGATGGTCGGTCGATAACAGCCAGATGCCGTTCGGGGGTGTGCCTGAGTGGCGGGGTTGGACGATGGCAGCCAAGAGCTTCTGGGCGACGCAGGGTGGGCAGAGTCGAGCGAACTTTGGACGAGGCACCAATACCATTGCTGTCGGCGACACCGACGAGTGGGATGATACCTTCACTTCGCCAAACAATCAGTTCAGCAGCAAGATGTCGACCAACCCGATGAACCTTGCATCGGTCGCCCCCAACTCGGTGAGGATCGAGTTCGATTCCAGTTTCCGTCCTGAGAGTGGAGGTACTTTTGTTCCACACGTTCCGACCAACATGCAGGGAATGTTGGATGTCTCTTACGACAACGGTGCGACGTGGACCAATCTGCTAACGCTTGATTCCAGCAACACCCTCGGCACGGCGACAGCCCCCAACGTCAATGAGCGACGTGGGGTGGACGTTCCCAATCCCGACGACGGTCAGATGGTTTTCCGTTGGGGCTTGACGGGAACAAACGACTGGTGGTGGGCGATCGACAATCTCGTGATCACCGGGACGGTGGATGCCTTGGTGTTTCCCGGAGTGACCGACACCACGACGTGGAACTTCAGCACCGCAGAAGCTCCCGCTCTTTTGGTTACCACCAGTCCAACCACTGTCGCAGAGAACGTTGGGGTAGTAACCGGCACAGTGACCCGTACCCTTGGCAGCACGGGGGCGCTGTTGGTGAATCTGTCTTCGTCCAACAACTCGGTCGCCACGGTGCCTGCAACGGTGACGATTCCGGATGGACAGGCCTCGGTCGATTTCAGCATCACCGTGGTCGACGACAGTTACTTCGACAGTACGCAGTCAGTAGCCATTTCGGCCAGGTCGGGCGGCTATGTCACCGGCAATCTGGCGCTGACGGTGACCGATGACGAGACAGGTTCGGTGATGATCACCGAGATCATGTACGATCCGGCTGGAAGCGAGCCATTGACTGAGTGGATCGAGCTTTACAACGGGGGGACGACCACCGCCGATCTATCGGGCTGGGTGCTGGACGATGAGGACACCAGCAATTGGTCGGCATTTGCAGCGGGGACGCTGCTGGCGCCAGGGGAGGTGTTCGTAGCCTACAACGCCGCCTTCGGCAACAACCCTGAAGCCAATCTGAGGACTCAGTTTCAGGTGCCAGCGGTGGCGAAAATGGCAGGGCTGTTTTGGGGAAGTCTCGACAATTCCCCGACGCTGACTAACGAAATTCTCACGCTTCGAAATGCGGTTTTCGTTAGTTTGGACGAAGTGAATTTCGCCGAAGATGGGACAGTGTGGCCCGCCTATGTCAACGGCTCCAGCATCTACCTGAGGGATGTGTCTACCGATAACAACGTCGGTGCAAACTGGCGATCGAGCGTCGTTGGACGCGATGGAGCTGTGCAAGCAACTGGAGCGATCTACAACGCAGCAGATAAAGGTTCGCCCGGTTACATCGTGATCAATACTCGGCCGGTGATCGCTGTGAACAATGCAGCGGTCGTTGTTCAAGAAGGGCCAGACGGTACGAATTCGGGGACATGGTCCGATATCGACGGCGACTTGGTCGACCTTTCTGCTTCGGTGGGAAGTGTGACCCGCAATGGCGACGGCACGTGGACGTGGTCGGCGTCGGCGGCCGATCAGCAGGCAGTGCAGACGGTAGTGATCACTGCCAACGACGGCAAACGAGGCGTTGTCACAACCAGTTTCACCTACGAAGTAACCAACAAGGCACCTGGGTTGACCGTCAGCAGCGGATCGGTTGTTGGACCAGCCCTTTCGACGTTGACCAACTCGGGGACATGGACCGATGTGGCCGCTGACATTGTAACTCTGTCTGCTTCCCTCGGGGAAGTCGTCAGGAACGGAGATGGAAACTGGACCTGGTCGCTGGCGACTACCGGTGCCGTGCCGACTCAGAACGTCACGATCACAGCGACGGACGAAGATGGCGGTAGCTCTAGCGTCAGTTTCTCGATCGCCGCGCTGGTGACGGTGACCAATCGCAAGGTCTTCTACAACGGATCGGGGTTTGAGTCGACCGGCGGAGTGGATGGTGCGTTGGATACAGGCACGCAGCTTCTGAAAGCGTCGACCGCAACGCAGACAACTAGCTTTGCCAACGTGATCAACTACAGTCGAGGCATCAACGGCATCGTTCTGGATGTTGCTGGTCTGGCCGCATCCTCGCTGACCGTTGACGACTTTACCTTCCGAATGTCTGCGCAAGGGGCCAGCGGGACGCAGAACCCAAGCAGTTGGGTTTCGGCTCCCGCACCGACGGCGATCGATGTCACTGCAACCGCCGGGCAGCCCTCGCGGGTCCGTCTGGAATGGGCTGATGGAGTGATCATCAATCGATGGCTTCAGATCATCGTCAAGGCGAACGCCAACACGGGGCTGATTGAGCGAGATGTTTATTACCTCGGCCATGCACTAGGCGAGGTCAATGGCGTCGCACCCTATCGATTGACATCGGCTGACCTGAGCGGCGTGCAGGGGTCGATCAGCACAGCCATCGTTTCGATCACCGACATGCGGGATGTCAACAAAGACCGACGCATCACCAGCGCCGACCTGTCGTTCCTGCAGAGCCGCATCTCCAATTCGGTGCTGATTGGCAACATCACCATCCCCGCGTCGGGTGACGGTGGTGAAGGGGAAGGTGGCCTAGGGACCTTTGGTATGGACCTTGGTTCCGGCCTCCCCGAAGGTCCTGGAGCGATTGGTAGCGACCCAGCGCGCCCCGTGGGAATCGGTGTGCGGGATACCGGAGTCATTCATGGAGTCCGGAGGGAAGTAGTGACGACGCCTATCGCGATGCTGGCGATGCAAGGGGAGTCGGAATGGGAGGGCGATGCGAACACTGCCGGGGACGCTCCGGCGGATGGTTCGTACGAGTCGCTTGCGGACTATCTGTTTTCCAATTTGGGGCGGCAGCGACGTTCATTTTGGGATTTCGGGATGTAGGCAAATCGGCCAAGAGAACGTCGAGTCATGCGTGTGATTCGACCAGCGGCCAGTCGTCTGAAAGGAAGGTGTTTATGGTGTTCCGTTTTTGCTTGTCATGGGTCATGCTGCTGGCATTTCTGGGATCGTTCGGAAAGGCGGATATCGTCTTTTCCGTCTCGCCGCTCAGTCAAACCATCACGCAGGGATCCAATGGGATCTTCGAGGTCTTCATCCGTTCCAGTTCGGGAACTCAGAAGGTGGATGGCGTTGATGTGAACGTAAACGCAGGCGCCGGAAACGGCACTGGCGGCAAGTTCATTTCGGGCGTCACCTTCTTGCTGGGGGCAACACCCTTCGACATCACCACGACAACCGGACAGGCGTTCTCAACCAACTTTCAGTTGGGGGGGATCGACATTGGTACCACCGATCAGCTTTACGGCCGATTGACTCTGGATACCACCGGGGTGGCGCTGGGAACCTACACGATGTCGCTGGATCAGTTGAACGCCAACAGCCCGACGCTGGCTGGACTCCCCGTCCAGGGGTTCAATGCCACCTACACGATTACAGCCATTCCGGAGCCCTCTTCGGTGCTGTTGGTCAGCGCCGTCGGGCTTTATGGGGTGCGCCGTGCGCGTCGGAAAAAGCTCGGCCTTCGATGATTCGAAATGGAGTCGATGACGGCGGTCGGTGATCGCCGCCAGCAGGGGTACTGCGAATGCCCCCAGCCTCGCAGTGCCCCTTTTTTTGTCGCAGTGGTGGATAGGCGGACAATGCGAGAGGCGCACATGGACGGGACACCTCCACGGTATCTTGACCCTCAAATTCCCATGGGTCTAGAGTGGGTGACCATGCCAGTGGTCGTCGCCACCGATCAGAGTCTAAAAGGCTACGGCGAACTTCTGGCTTCCCCAAACGACCGGTCCATCGAGATCGTGCGGTGGCCAGCAAAAGGGTGGCGGCCGGTCGACCTCGACTCGGGAGACCAAGGGGGAGTCAAAGAAGGGGTTTTCGAAGCCACTTGGGTGGGGCAGGTACTTCTTGGATCCAACCAAGCTGTCGGAGGGGAATATGTCCTTGGATATTCCTGCGAGCCGTCTTTTGCCGATCGCAACTTTTCGCTGCGGCCCAAGCAAGTCTTGCTTTGGCATGCAAACTACCATCCGGATGGTGGGCAATCGTTTTTCCCCCGATCGTTCGTCCCATTTCTTGTGCCACTGGCGCTTCCTGGCGACGATGTGTTGCCGCGTCATTTCGTCGCGTTTCTCTTTGACGGCACCAATGGGCTTTATATCCACCCCGATGTCTGGCACGAGGGGATTTTTCCTCTCGATCAAAAGATTCAGTGCGACGATCGTCAGGGAGCCGTTCACGCGAGAGTTTCCGTGGAGTTCCCGCGGGAATTCGGCTGTCTGCTTCGCATCGACTTGGAAGAGGCGCGACGGCTGCTGGGGTAAATCTGTCGTGCACTCAAGCCATTTGCTGTGATGGCGCACCGTCCAAGCAACGGGATTGCAATGAGCCGACGGAATAGTCTGATTTACCGCCGTGGGTCCACTCCCTGCCTCAGCTGCACGCATCCGCTCCCTCGAGTGCCATGGGACCGACTGCCATCCCAACGGATCGCTAGCCCAGATGGGTTGGTATTGCCGACCGAATCGATCGGATATGTTAGACGCTCAAGCCGCGGCGTCGATCGGTCCGGATCGGCGAAGTGCTGGGAGGCTAGCTACGATTCGAGACCGCTGGGAAATGGGAGAGATGATGAACGAGTCAAAAGGGGAGCGGACGGACCGGGAAACTGCAGATCA
>Ga0315902_10006350_pt1 | contig 16389 bp, 14 predicted proteins | sample LakEriMetagenome_9_FD_203523 | JGI IMG/M metagenome (GOLD analysis project Ga0315902, IMG submission 203523) | Freshwater fungal communities from buoy surface, Lake Erie, Ohio, United States - Buoy 12 MA117 | ecosystem: Environmental > Aquatic > Freshwater > Lake > Lake biofilm | place: USA...
GGCGGCCATTCTGATCGATGACTCCCGCGACATAGCCCTTGGAGTGCATTGTGCGCCGGGCGGAAATCTCGATGATTGTCCGGGGGGCATCGGGTGTCTTGGAGGGGAGGTGAATCACCTCAACCCGATCGTCCGGTTCGATCTGTGCAAACTCGGCATTGCGGCCGTTGATCTGCACTTTGGCGGTTGGTTGGCAGGTCATCTCGACGACCTCAGCCCCCGCTTCGGGACTGTAGACGATCCCCACAACTCCCCGCTGGGGGTCGACCTGGCGAATCTGCCCGGTGGTGGTGACGGGGCGGCTGACCTCGACCGTGGCACGCTGCTCTCCCTTGCTTTCTCCAAAGGTGATTTCGACCCGATCTCCCTTCTTGAGGGCGGCCACCGCCATGTACTCCTGCTGATTTTCCTTCTGACGAATCTTCGGTTCCTTCCCCAGCTTGATGGGAACCACGGCTCCTTCGGAGGTCAGCAGATCGATTTCCATCAGTTCGCGTCGGACATCATTCACAATTCCTTCCCGAGTCACCGCCTGGGGGGCTTGAGAGGCCTGGTTCGAACCTCCCCCGGGGCTCATGAAGAGCATCGCCAGGGAAGCCAGGGCGCTGAGGCTGAAAGCGCCGATCAGCAGCAGCCGCCGTTTGGGGTCGCTGCCGGGTTCCACGGGTTTTTCCGGACGCCGGATGGTCGCCGATGATTCCTCACCCGTTTTGACAATCTTGAGATCGATGTTCAGATCGGAGAGGGCCTCGTCGGCGTTTTGGTAGCGGTCAGCCTGGGGTTTGGCACACAGTTTCTGAATGGTCTTGGCCAGGTCGGCGGGAACGTCGGCCAGGACGCGGCTGATTTCGGGCAGTCGCCGGTCCGGAGCGGCGTGCCACATCATCCAGGCCATTTGCCGGTCGCGGCCCGAGGTGTTGAGACCTGGGAAGAGTTCTTCAAAATGCTCGCCCGCCAACAGCTCATAGGCGGCGAATCCCAGAGAGTAAAGGTCACTGGCCGGGCCCACTTCGCCAAACTCCTCAGAGACCACCTCCGGGGCCATGTACTTGGTGGTGCCGCGAATCAGGCTTCCGGTCTCGTCCGAGACCCGGCGGGCCAATCCGAAATCGCCCAATTTCACCCGGCGCCGCCGGTCGATCATCATGTTGCTGGGCTTCACATCGCCGTGCACGATGCCGTGGGCATGCAGAAACTTCAAGGCCCGCAGGCAGTGTGCGAGGGCGGTGCGGAGGGCGTTGACGTCCATGGGACGACGGCCGGCGACCTTCGACAGGTCCGACTGCATCAATTCCATGATCAGCCAGCCACGGTCGCGGACCAGGTCGTAGATCGTCACGATGTTGGGGTGCTGGAAGCTGGCGAGCAGCTGCGCCTCGGCCCAATACCGTTCGAGTTGCTGTGGGTCTGTGAGGTACTGCTCGTGAATCTGCTTGATGGCCACCTCGCGCCCGAGTTCGAGATCCTTGCCCCGGTACACAGTCGCGAAACTGCCGGAGGCAATCTTGTCTACAGGTTGATATCGCGGATGAGTGTCCACGGAACGGGTCCTTCAGGCGTCGGACAGCAGGATGGCGATCAATTCCTCCAGGCGGCGATCGCTGCGCTTGGAAGTGTCATCGTAGTCGTAGTCGAGCCGGCCGGTGAGTCCCGAGAACTTCTGCAGGCGTTCCTTGGCTTCCGACCGCAGCATATGCAGGACGCGGCGCAGTTCTTCCTTTTCTCCCGACCGGTCACCACGGGCCCAAGCCTGCCGCGACCGCCGCAACGCCAGCTGATACGGGGTCGGACTGTCGGTATCGGCCCCCAGGTACTCGGCCAGTTCCTGGCGGGCAGCGGCCTGGTTCTGCGGCGGAAGATACGAATCTTCTCCCTCCATGAACAGCATGGCACCGGTCATCAGCAGACTCACGAACACGACGCCCAACAGCAGGTAGGGGTTCGACTCGCGGGTTCGGGACGAGGTCTTCCCCTCGGCGCCCGACTCCGTCAGCGACAGTTCTGGAAGTTGGCCATCTTCACCCAGCCGCACCAAGGGTTCCCCTGGGCCATCCGTGATGAACCGGGCGGTTTGCCGTCCCTTCTTTTCGGTCGACTTGCGGGGCCTGGCGGGAGACTCGGTCGACTCGTCGACGGTCTCGGCGACCGGGCTGACGGCAGTGGGGATCCGGCGAGCCTTGGGGGTTCCCGCGCGGGGGAGGGGCCTGGGGCTGGGGGAGGCGTCGGCTGCGGCACCAGCGGGAACTGTCTCCTGGAGGGGCGGAGCGGAGACCGTTGGGGACGTCGCGGTCTGCTGCGCTTCGGGGGTCACCGTGAATTGCAGAAGCGTGTGGGGAGACAGGCGAATCGCAGCCTGTTCAGGAAGCCAGATCCAGCGCTCGGGAGGGACGGGGGTCTCATCGATTTGCAGTCCCCCGGCATGCGTGGTGACAATTGCGAACCGGCCCTCACGGTAGACGATGCTGGCGTGGTGCTCGGCCAGGGTGGCATCGGAAAGAACGATGTCGTTGCCGTCCGCCCTGCCCAGACGCACCAGTTCACTCTGCAGTGGGAAAACCTGTCCCTGGTCGGGCCCTGTCTGAATCACGAGTTGTGCCGTCTTGTCCATGTGAGCAGTCTACCCCAGGAAGTCGGCGTACATGAAGCCGAGCACGAAGGGCCCCAGGATGACCAGAACGGTGGAGGCCATCACCAGGACTGTGGGCAACAGCATCTGGACCCCCGCCTCGTTGGCGATGGTCTCGGCCCGTTGGGTGCGCTTGATCCGCAGCACATCGGCCTGGGTCCGGAAGATTTTGGCGAGGGGGGTTCCCAGTTGTTCCCCCTGAATAATCGAACCGATGATGCTGGTGATCTCGTCGTCATGGAGGCGGTCGCGCATCGCCTCCAGAGCCGGGGTGCGCCCTTTGCCCATCTGGATTTCGGAGAGCATCCGTCCGAATTCCACACCCACAGGGTGTTCACCGAACTGTTCCACGGCCTTTTGCAGCGCCTGCAGAAAGGTCGAGCCCGCCTCCATCAGCAGGGTCAACAGGTCGAGCAGGAAGGGCATTCGGCGTTTGATCAGCACGAGGCGGCGGCGCGCCCGGCTGGCCAGTCGCATCCGCAGCAACCAAGCCATCAGCAGGGTCAGTGAGATCGCCATAATCGTTCCGGGTGGACCCATCAGCTCGACGCAGGCGTAGAGCAGTCCCGGCAACAGCAGGACGGCGATCAATTCCAGCTTGCCCAGGTATTCGGGGGCCGTCCAGAAGCGGGACAGACCAGCCGCCTGAATCTCGCGCTGGATCTCGGGGAGTGAATCGGCGAACAGTCCGCGGTTGAAGCGTGCCAGCAGTTGCACCAGGGGAAAAAAGAACCGGTACAGGGGCTCGCTGCGCCGCAGTTCGTTGATGCGGTTGACGTCGTACCTCCACTCGAGATCCTGTTCGAGATCATCCGACGAGAGGGCCCGCTGGATCAGCCAGGCCAGGATGGCGAGCGCAGCTCCCACCAGCAGGCTGCCGGCCAGCGCCAGGCCCTGTTCGGCGAAGAAGTCGGCGGCGAGCGGAACCGGCAGCATGGCGGAACGGGGAATCTGGGGAAAGAGACGGAAGGCTGGGGAACGCGGGGTCAAATGTCGGCGCTGAGAATGTACTGCGACCAGACGTAGGCGGCGATGTCGAGCACGATCGCGAGGCTGAGGATCAGTTGGCCAGGCACCGTGGTGAACAGTTTCTCGGTGTTTTCGGGGTCGAGGACGAAGTAGTACATCGCCAGCACGGCCACGGGCGCGAGGGCCATGTACAGGCCCGAAGTCCGGGCCTGGGCGGTCTCGGTCATGATCTTCCGCTCGAGCCGTTGGAGCTCAAGAACCGAGTGGGCGATCCGGTCGACCGTTTCATTGAGCCGTCCGCCCGATTCGCGGCTGGCCTGCATGGCGGCGGCGAACAGCGCGAAGTTCTCGCTCTTGAGTCGGATACGGGTGTCTTCCAGAACCCGGTCGAGCGGCTGGCCCATCTGGTACTCCCCCACCATCTGCCGGAACTCCTGGTTGATGGGATGTGGACACTGCTCGGCAAGAATCTCCAGTGACTGTCCCAGCGACAGGCCCGCCTTGATGGCGCTCGACAGAGTGACCATGGCGTCGGCCAACTGGTCTTCGATCTTTTGCCGGCGCTGCTCGGCCAGGCGGCGGACCACATACCAGGGGACGGCGATCAACAGCACCGAGAACAGGATGGCGAAGACCGCACTGTCGAGAACCAGCAGGAATCCCAGGAAGACCAATCCCACCGCCACCAACCAGACAATCAGCCAGCCATGCAGCGGTCGGGTGTCGACCCGCAGTCGCCGCAGTTTCTCGCGCAGATCGTCTTCCACAAAGCCCAGAGCCCAGTGGAACAGATCTCCGCCGGTCAGTGGAACGAGGGCGCATGAGAGTCCGATCAGGACCGAGGTCAGCAGCGGAATTTCCATCGCTTACCCCCTTCCTGCCGCGGTCTGGAGTGAGGCGGGGGAGGAACGACCGGCGGTGGGCCCCGGGGAGGGGGTTCCTTTGGCATCGCCCGGCTGGCGGCCGTAGAGAAACTCCAACTGCAGAAGTTTCTTGTGGATCAGAGATTCCACGAAGGTGGGCAGGTAGCCGGTCGGACGCAGGGTCTCTCCATCCCGCATGTTGTAGATGTCGTGGATGATCAATTCGTGGGTGTCGGGGTCAAGCCCCGCCAGCTCCGAGATCTGGGTTACGGCCCGGCGCCCCCCCGGCAGGCGGGTGATCTGCACGATCACATTGAGGGCCGAGGCGATTTGGCGGTGAATTGACGCCACGGGCAGTTCGACCGCCATCAGCACCAGCACTTCCAACCGCTTGATCACCTCTTCCGAGGTGTTGGCGTGGACCGTGGTCATCGAACCGTCGTGACCGGTGTTCATGGCCTGCAGCATGTCGACCGCCTCGGCACCCCGGCATTCCCCAACCAGGATCCGGTCCGGACGCATCCGCAGCGCGTTCTTCACCAGGTCGCGGATGGTGTAGGCCCCCATCCCCTCGACGTTGGCCTGCTTGGTTTCGAGCGTCACCACGTGGTCCTGATGCAGCTGCAATTCGGTGGTGTCCTCGATGGTGACAATGCGTTCCTTCACCGGTATGAAGCTCGAGAGCACGTTGAGCATGGTGGTCTTGCCCGTGCCGGTCCCGCCGCTGACCAGCACGTTTTTCCGGTCGATCACGCAGGCCCTCAGGAACATCGCCGCCGAAGGGGTCAGGCTGCGCAGCTCGACCAGGTCGTCCATGGTGTAGCGATGGGCGGGAAACTTGCGGATCGTCAGGCAGGGACCACGGATCGCCAGCGGAGGGATGATGGCATTGACGCGGGAGCCATCGGGCAGGCGGGCGTCGACCAGGGGCTGGCTCTTGTCGATCCGCCGCCCCACCTGGGCGACGATCCGCTCGATGATCGACTCGGTTACCTTGTCTGAAATGAATCGCCGTCCCGACAACTCCAGCACACCATCTCGTTCGACATAGATCGAGTCGCTTTTGACCACCATGATCTCGGTGATGGTGGGGGCCCGGATGAGGTCCTGCAGGGGGCCGAAGCCAAACACCGTGTCTTTCAGGTCTTTCTTCAGAGTCCGCAGGATCAGGTAGCGGCGGAGCTCATTGTGCAAGTGGGGGCGGACCAGCGGGAAGACTTGCGGAAATTGCGCCTCAACCCGGCTGATGCGGGCCGAAAGGTCGGGTTCCCCGTCGAGTCGCAGCTTGTCACGGGTGAATCTCAGCAGGTTCTGCAGTTCCGATTCGCGTTCGGCGATCAGTGTCGCGGGAATGTCGAACTCGTTCTGCGTCAGTCCGGCCGGGGCTGTCGTGGCGAACCGCCCCCCTTCGAGGATCAGCTGGTTGATCAGGTAATCGTGCAGCGTCAAGCCGGTGATTTCCTCCAGCACCGTGGCGTTCTCGGGGCCAAACAGCTGCAGTTCCCGGCAGATGTCTTCGATGTGGTTTTCGAGCAGGAGGATGGCGTCGTTCGAACCGGCCCGGCGATTCTCCAGTTCGTACAGGTCAAGCCGTTCCAGTAGTCGACGGTGGATTTTGAGTTCCAGATTCGCCATCAGGCTGCGGAGGTGCGACGCCATCTGCGCCATCGTGATGACTGCCTGGGTCTCGGTCTCGAACAAGAGCGAGTAGGGCCAGATCCGCACAGCCTGTCCCGGTTCGAATTCGACCGACTCACCTCCCAGGACTTCCCGGTCGCCCACCAGGCAGCCATTGAGTCCCACGTTTTCCAGACGCAGTTTCCCGCCGGCCGTGGTCACCACGGCATGCCGTTTCGAGACCAGTGGACTCTGCAGCACGATGGTGTTGCCCGGATCGCGGCCAATGTGGATCACGCTGTCGGTGATCTCGATCATCGATCGTCGGCTGTCGTGGATCTTGTTGAACCAGACTTTCATCTCAGGAATCCATCGCGATGAGGTGAGATTGCGTTCGTGCGGCCAATTCCAGGCAGCCTATTTCTTCCCCTCGCTTCCTTTGCCACGGGGCCCCTCCTTGCCATGCAGGATGACCCCCAGCGGTGCGCTGTTGCTGGCCCGCATCACCTCCAGCAGTTGTCGCCACTTCTCTTCCGGTTTGCCATCCATATTCCGCACTCGAATGGTCATGGTGGTCTCCTGTGTCGAAGACCCTCCCGAACTCTGGAGAACCTGCAGCTGCCCCTTGCGGGTCCCCAGGGCGAGAATCTCAAATGGCCCGACAAACTCCGGAACCTGGATTTTCTCGCTCCCGGCCGGAGTCGGCCCCAGGCTGCCCAGACGGGGGGTGATGAACGAGACCTGCGCCCCCGGATTGAGATTCTGGACCACCACCGTGCGGGTGTCGATCGGTACCCCCACCGCGACGTCGTTCGGGCCGAGTGTGTCGAGCAAGTCGGTGACGGCGGGGGTCTTCAGATCCTGCCACAGCACAATCTCGCCCGGGCTGTAGCTCTTGGTGGCGGGCATGCCCACGACGGTATCGAGGGCTGTCCAGGTGACGGCCGCCTTTTGCAGGCCCCCCACGGCGTGCTGCGGGACCGGGATCCGCAGGAAATTGTCCTTTTGGAAACGGTCACCGGGATTGATGGTCACATCCTCCCGGATCCCCACGAAGTCGAGATGATCCAGTTGGCGGGCCTTCTGCGCCAGGTACAGCCAATTGACGACGGCTCCAATCAGGCCAAGGCCCACGGCCAGCAAGAATCCGGGAGTCCCCCTCATGAAATTCCGTCCTTCAGCGCGTTCCTGGGGTCAAGTCTGGCGGAGCAGTCGATCGTTCCCGCAGAACTTGAACCATCGCCAGCAGCGTTCCCGAATTGTCGCGAACCAGCCTCAGATCTGCCAGTTCACGCCCCCGGGGGTTGGGGCGGGAAAACTGCGCTCCCCGGGACCCTTCTGGACCTTGCCAGTTTCCCAGCCGCTGCCAGCCATGCGAGGTGAGTTCTTCGTCAAAGGCGGACTGCCAGGCTCCCAGCGTTCCCGGCCCGCGGAAGGCGAGCAGGGCACCTGACTCGGCATGGCCGACCGCCAGGAGGCGGACCGATTCGGGAGGACCATCGATACGCAGCGGGTCGTCGTTGGAAGTGAAGGCCACCCGCTGGAATTCGTAGAGCCGCCACGCCCTGTCGGGAGCGGGCCAAAGCAAGCCCCAGGCGGTCAGTCGTCCCGTCAGAATCCGCTCTGGCAAAGTCTCGCCGGGCCCCAGTCGAATGGCGAGGGCCCCCAAGAGTTGTTCCTCGAAATCGGTCACCAGCCCCGCGCGCGTCCAGATGACAGGAGGAGGCAATTGACTGACGAGTTCGAGAATGCGTTGCTCATTCGCCCCACGACTGTCTGATGCTTGGGGACTGCTGGCCAACGACCGGGCCAGCCGGTCACGGAGTGCCTGTTGGGCTTCGTCGAGGGAGCCCTGGATCAGTTCCTGCCGCATCTGGACTGGCAGTCGGCCGAACTCCACCAGCAGCGGTCCGTCGTGGCCATCCCACGCGGGAAGGTCGACACCAACGGGAGCCCGGGGGCCTTCAAGTCCGCTGTCGTCGTGCCACCATTCGATCAACTGTCGTCCGACCGTCAGGCTGGTGGCCAGGACAATGCCGATCACGGCCAGGTCAACTGCCCGTCCGGTCAGTCTTCTCCAAAGTCCCCCTGGTGGCCCACCGGGAGGGGAGGGCGGTGATGGGGGGACGACCGGAAGGGCAGTCACTGGCGCGAGACCGTGGGGCAGGAGTCTTCGGGAAGAGCAGACCCGGGAGGGGCGTCGGACGGGACGGGGAAGACACCACTGATCAATTCAGTGTGCCAAGGAATTGAGTGAGCTCATCGATTTTCCGCTGCAGGGCCTGGATCTGTGCCTGGGGAGGAGGGTCTTGCAGCATCAATTGCGCAATCTGTTCCCGGTACATGCGGATGAACGTCTGGGCCATGTTCTCGGGCACGCCTCCCCGGCCACCTCCCTGGGGCCCCTGGATCCGGTCGATCAGCGGTTGCACCACCGTGCGGTACACGAGGTCGCGGTCGAGCACACAAGGGCGCGAGGCCTGCGGATGAAAGTCGGGAGGCGATCCGAACCAGGCGGCCAGCTCCTGATCCTTGTCGAGGATCGCCAGAGCGGGCCGAAAGGGGGCCTGCACAATCTGCAGGAACGCCCGCTGTGTCTCGAGCCCCCATTGGGTCACTTCGGGGCCGGGCAGGTAAGAATACAACTTCAGCGAGCGACGCTCTTGGTTGTCGCCATAGCCCAGGTCATGGAACCGCCACTCGCTTTGCAGCAGGGGATGCTTCACATCGAATGCGATCTGATAGAGCCGGGGAAGCAGCACGACCTCGCGGTTGATCGAGGCCTGGCCTTGCACCAGATCGTCATTGAGCTGCAGCAGGCCCCGGTCGACCTGCAGTTGGGCGGTGGGCCCCCCGATTTGCGGATCGCGCAGGACCGGTCCGCGGAGCGCCGAGTAGTTGTCGTAGGGGTCCTGCGGAAACAGGGGAGGGGGCGGGGCCGTGGCGACCGACATTGTGGCCGGAGGTTCCCAGTTGCGCGGAGGGCGATCCCGCGAGCCAGCCAGGTGGGTGGGGCGCTGCCGCCAGACCGCCTGCCGTGACGCCGTCTGGGCCTGTGTCTTCCAGGCGACCTGGTGGGCGAAGTTGATCATCAGCGCCAGGACCATCATCAGCAGGGGCAGGACCAGCACCAGTTCCAGCGGGGCCAGGCCAGCCCGGCGTCGGGACGGTGGAACCCGCCGCGGCCGCTTCGATCGGCGAGAGGGGCGAATCGGTTGTCTCTGCATGTCCCTCTCCTTAATGATTGTTGAGGTCGCGCACCCGCGACATGTCGAGGCCACCGAAGTTGGGCAACACCACCTGCAGCGGCTGTCCCGTGGCCAGGGCCCCGGCCGGGGGATGAGTCTGCAGAATGGTGGCGACATTTGGATGGGTGGCGGGAACCAGACGCACCGTCCAGTTCTGGTTCCACAGGCTCCAGTCGGCCGACCAGTTGTCGTGATGCCAACCAGGCGGGGTGGGCCCGCTGGTGACCGGATCGAGGGGAATGTCAATCGGGACGCCAAATCCCCCGCCGCCGATGTTCGAGTTGGAACTTCCTCCCGGGCTGCCGTCGTGCCACCACATGCGCGCCTGGGGAATGAAGAGTTGGGCCTGTCCAAACGCGAGAGGGTCGTGGCCCAGCGCCCAGCGATAGAGCCCCGGCTGCATTTCCGGCACGGGTCGGCGGTACGACACGCCCACGAACATGAAGCCCTGATCGAGGTAGTCTCGGGCGGCGTCGAGGCAGTCGGTGCAGTCCCGAAATCGGTTGGGATCGAGACCGTTCGGCGCCAGGCGGATCATGTGCGGCAGGTTGGACTGCGGGTACTCCTCATTCAGCAGCCGCAGCAACTGCCCACAGGCGAAGGCGTGGTACAGCGGGAAATACTGCGACATCTTCCCCTCGTACGCGAAGAACCGCAGCCGGTCGTTGACCCACTGATTCAGGTAGTCCCGGGCCAGTTGTTCGCGCTGCAGAAACGATCGCTGGAAGTAGAAATTGGCGTTGGGAATTGCGGCAAAATCGAGCCCTTCAAGTCCATCGGGGGTGGGATCGGGAACCGGGGGGGCCTGTCCCGTCAGGGCTCCCGGCGCAGGATCAATCGCAGGCAGCGTTCGCAGCAGAGGATCCCGTTCATCAGGAAAGCCGGCCGGCTGCACCGAGGTACGCCACAAGACCCCCACCTGGACCCCCCGGCGGCGGTTGATGCTTTTGTCCTGTTTGTTGTCGGGATGCTGGCCGTGGCGCAGTGAGACGGTGTTCGCCACCGACTGGGCAACCAGGGGCATGGTTTGCACCAGTGCCCGCTGGTATTCGGGAATCAGCCGTTCGCGCAAGGAGTATTCCAGGGGGGGGAGTACTTCCGCGGCCACTGCCGACCCAAGTTCTCCATAGGTCCGGACCGCCTCCTGTTCCAGCGGGACCTTGGCCGTAATGGCGGCCCCCGCGGTCTGGAACTTGGGGTGCAGTGGGAAGGCCCCCCGGGCGGCCGCCCGATCAAGAATCCCCCCCACATTCGACCAGGCCTGCAGGATGGCGGGAGTCATCGATTCGGCGTTTCGATCGCGGGCTTCGCGCAGAAACGCCGTCAGGGCGAAGGTGTCGCACAGCAGATGATTCGAAAATGCCACGGCATTCATACCGCGGGCCAGGACGACGGTCGAGGAATAGGTCGCGGCATCCGCCGCGTTCTGCATTTTGAGTTTGTCGTCAACATGTTGACCCACGTTGATGATCATACCCAGCAGCATGGCCAGCGCCAGGATGAAGATCAGCGACATCACCGAAAGCACGCCCCGCTCATCCCGGTGCAGGCCCCGCAGTCGAGCCAGTCGCGCCGCCATGACAAGAACGAACGCATCGGCGGTGCCGCGTGTGATGCGGCCCAGCCACGATCGGGGGCGTTCCATGCCCGCTGCTTTGTCAGTAAGACTGGACATGCGGGATCACCGACTTGAGGCCTTCAATCTGCAGTGTGGCGTGGGCCTTGAGGGGGACGACGTAGAGTCCTTTCTGGTAGACGCCAGGATTGGCCTGGCGCATGTCGCGCAGGTGGCGGCTGACGAGGTCGGGGATCCCACTGCCTCCCAGCCATTGGCTCAGGAATCGGCCTGGTCCGGGTAGCAGGGCGAAATTGTGATAAACGCTGACGGTGACCGGCTCTTCCCAATTCAGTTCCGCAGGGTTCCAGTCGACCCAGAACGGGACGGTCTGACCGGTTTGTTCATCCCGGCGGCTCGACCAATAGCCCGGGTACGGATTGTAGGTGGGGCCGGTGGATCCATTGGCATCCCGGCCCCTCAGTTCAACCAGGGTATTCCACTGGGCATAGTCGAGTTTGCGCTGCAGTCGGCCGCGCATGGCGGCGTTTCCCGCCGTCCGGGGAACCAGCCGGGTGTAGAACTGGAACAACGACTCGGAAAGTTGACTGCCGCGAGGTTCCTGAACCGTGGTCCGCCAGGAGGGAGCGGCGGGGGTGCAGGCGAGGACCGCCGCCCGCCAGATCCGTTCGGTCTTGCTCCCCGGGACGACTGAGCGACGTTGTGCGGGAAACGCCCCCCACTGGGGGAACTGCGTCTGACCCAGGTCGGTGCTGTCCAGCTGATTGGGCAGCTCGCGGATCTGGTTTGAGCCGGGCAGGGTGGTGGTGGCCGGGATCCAGACACTCGCGGACCGGGCTGCCGCGAAGGCCGACTGATGCACGATGGTGATCGCGATCATCACCTGGCTGACCTGCACGATAAACATCGCCAGCAGCATGAAGGCGGGCAGCGTGAGCACGAAGCCCAGGGTTTGCACGCTGCCCGATTCGCACTGATGCATGCGTCGCAGCCGCGACCAGCGCCATCGCCCGCCCGCGAGTTTGACCACCAGTCCCAGGGCCAGCCACGCAGCGAACATCCAGCCCGCCCACGGGAACCAGGCGGTTACGATGGCCTTGAACATGGTAAGTGCCGTGTTGAAGGAGCGATGTGGAACCGCAATCGATGAAGGCTTCCAGAAGACCTTCCGCATCAGGATGCAACCGGGCACGCGCCGGAGGCATCAGTCTGGATCCCCGCCTCATTCCGAAGGAAGATGGTGTGCTCCTGCAAACCGCATCAAAACTTGGCAGGTGGAAGTGTTCATGAACGGAGTGTCTGTGGTCTCAGGAATGTGTTCCCGCCAGGTCGAGTGCCACGATGCAGAGGGCGGGGACGGCAGCCACCGCCAGGTAGAGCGGGGGTTGCAAGGCCGCTTTCTCTTCGACACTCAACGGAATGGCCCGTCCCAACCGCAGACTCCACAGGAGATGGCGGGAAACCGCCTTTACCAGGTTCCAGGTTCCGAGCTTCCAGACGAGGATGGCGAGGGCCACGGCCCCCCCAATCACAAATGTCCAGAGCAGGCACTCCAAACCCCGCTCCAGACCCAGCCAGGCACCCTCCATGGCCAGCAGCTTGACGTCACCCCCTCCTACCTCAAACAACAAAAACGCCGCCACCATCAGGCCCCCGCAGGCAGCCAGCCCCTTGAGACTGTCTTCAAAACCGCCGGCAGCCCCCCAGCCAACAGGTCCCAGACTGAACAGCAATCCTGCCAGAATGCCCGGATAAGTGATGGCGTTGTAGATCTTGTGCCAAACCAGATCGGTAACGGCACAGACCAGCACCAGCAGCAGGATCAGAGTCTGGCCGATCATCGGGCATCTCGTGGTCGACGGCCCGCGGGATCAGTTGTTGCCGTTCGTGGCGTTGTTGGTGTTGTTCTCGAGATTCTGCAGTCCCCGGTCGAAATAATTGCGGATCTTGGGCCAACCGAACTTGATGGTCCAGATCAGGATCGGCAGGGCGATGGCGCCGATGATCAGAATGGTCTCCAGGCTGACCCCCCCGCGCTCATCGCGGTGCAGCTGAGACAGCAGACGCTTGAATCTGGACTTGGTCGGCATGGAAGACGCTCCCGCTCAATGATCACACGACAGAAAGTCTGTCATTACAGAAACGGCCATGAGACGAGGGCACAGATCATGTCGTAGGCCAACACCATGATCTTCGAACTCAGAACGAGGCTCAACCCTCCCAGCAGAAACACGACCCCAATGACCAGTACATAGTCCAGCGAAGCCGCCGCCCGGCGAACATGGTCACAGCCCGCATGGTCGCCACGCGGACCAGAGCCTCTCCGATGCGCCATGTTGTGCCGGCGGTCACGGAGGGCTGGGGACGAGACGCGACTGACCATCACCGAATTCTACCCGCAAAGTCGGTTCAAGGCCAGAATCCTGTTCACCGACCGGCATCCGGGCATCCACCCCATCCCGGATTGATAGCGGGGGACGAGTGAACATGAGTCGCCACTCTTCGAAACGATCGAGGGCCCGGGAATTGGGGTCGGACGATTTTTTGGTGCGGGTCCCAAGGCCATCCCGCCCTTCGTGCAGGGGGGGGATGGCGATCAGTCGGGATGTCAGAAACTCAGAGTGATTCCCGCCAGGTAAAGCCTCGCCGATTGTCCAGCAGGAGGATCGGCCGGAGTGCCGATCCTCCTGCCCGTCGGATCTGGAAGAATTCGCTGGCGGCCGCCAGGATCTCCGCGGGGTGATAGTCGGCTGTCGCGTCGGCCCGGGCCTCGCTCCGGACACTCTCCTGCAGGTCACTCAATTCCAGGCGGTTGTGGAAAATCAATCGGCCGCGGCACACCTTGGAGAGCATGTGGAACAGCTCGCGATGGCTGCTGCCGGCCGCTGGCTCCAGGCCACTTCCCAGCCGCATGTACTGGTAGGTATTCACCAACAACGCCACATCGAAGTCCGCCTCGGCCACTTCGGCCTGGTGCGCGAGGTCCTGCAGACGCAGTTCGGTGAATGTTGTTCCGTGGCGGAGCGCGAAATGCGAGTTCAGCAAGTGACAGTTGTCGAGAGTGTTCTGGTCGATATCCACCCCCAGGACCCGTTCCATTCCCATCTGGCAACGGGCGTGGAAGACGAAGTATCCCTTGGAGCAGCTCAAATCCACGAGACTGCGCGCGGAACGTGGATAGTGCACCGTCAGTTGCTGCAACCGTTCGGCCAAGCGCCGGGAAGGAATCAGACGGCTCTTGCCCAGCACAAAATTGTGATTCCTCGGATAGGATTGACTCCAGAAATCACGCTGGTCATCGGAGATTTCGTCCAATCGTGAAAATCCCGGCACCACCAGATCGTGTTGGAGCACCTGATCACGCAGGGAATTGAGCGATCGCCAAGCCTCACGCCAGGATGCGGACAAAGACATGATTCGTGTTCACATGACTGAAAGATGCGGTGTGGTCGAAACGGCATCGCAGGGAAATTTGGTGCCACTCCGCCTCACTGTTCATCGGCAATTGCCTGAGAACGGGGTTTGAGAATCGGATTGAAGAATCCGGTTTTCAGCGTGGGGAAAAGTTTTCCTGGCTGGGCTGTCGAGTGTTTGACAAGAGATTCGGCGTCACGCCGCGAGGTTGTGACTTTGGGGTATCTCCAGAGGGGCGTCAGTTCGGGATGAGATTGCCGATCGGCCTGGGTGAGATTCAGCCGGGGTTGCATCGCAGCCCGGGAATGGCTATTCCCAGAGACATTCGCCTGAAAACACGGGAAATCCCATTGGTTTCCACTGGTTGAGGTCTGCTGTTTCCGATGCTTCCCATGGGGAAGCAGGCCCCGTCTTGGCGAACGATTGCGGTTGACCTTGCCTTCGCCCCCCGTTTTGTCCTTTTGAGACCCTGACCAGCATGAGCCAGACCCCTGTTCCTCTTCCTGCCGGTTTTACAGCGGCCGGTCTGCACTGCGGTGTCAAGAAAGACGCGACACTGTTTGACCTGTCGCTGTTCGTATCTCAGTCTCCAGCCGCTGCTGCTGGTGTGTTCACCACGAACCTGGTTCATGGTGCTCCGGTCAAGGTCTCACGTCGCCGGGTGCCGCGTGCCACCGCCCGTGCGGTCGTCATTAATTCCGGCAACTCCAATGCATGCACTGGAGATCAGGGTGTGGCGGATGCCGAATGGATGACAGCCGAAGTGGCTCGCCACCTCGGCTGTGTGGCCGACGACGTTCTGGTTTGCTCCACAGGCGTCATTGGGCGATTTCTGCCACGCGACAAGTTGGCGGGGGGAATTCCGCGTGTGACGGCGGCGTTGTCGGCGAGTGATGCGGCGCTGCTGGACGCGGCCCGGGGAATCATGACCACCGACACCTTTCCGAAGCAGGCGACCCACGTCGGAAAGCTGGGGGGGCGGACACTGCGGATCAGTGGTGTCGCCAAGGGGGCGGCGATGATCGCCCCCAACATGGGAACCATGCTCTCGGTCATTCTGACCGATGCCCGGCTGACTCCGGCCGAGGCGGACGCCGCGCTGCGACATGCTGTTGACCGCAGTTTCAACTGCATCAGCGTGGAGGGGCACATGAGCACGAGCGACACCGTCATTCTGTTGGCGAATGGCGCGGCCGAAGTGGGACCGACCACCCCAGAGGAGCGGCTGTCGTTCCAGTCCTGGCTGGACGCTGTGGCCGCGGACCTGGCCCAGCAGATCATCCGGGACGCCGAGGGGGCCGACCACGAAATCGAAATCACGGTACGGGGATTGAAGTCCCGCTCCGATGCGTTCCGCATCGCCAAGTCGGTCGCCGATTCTCCGTTGGTCAAAACGGCCATCACCGGCGCCGACCCCAACTGGGGAAGGATTGTCTCCGCGGTGGGCTACGCCGGGGTGCCCCTGTCCGAGTCGGACATCACTTTGCACCTCAACGGTCTGCTGCTCTACAAGAGCGGTGTCCCTCAGCCGTTTGATGCCGCGAAGGTGTCGCAGGGGATCCGCGAAAATCGCCGCGTGTTGATCGAACTGGATTTTCCCTTGGGGAATGAATCGGTGAAGTTCTGGACCTGCGACCTGACGGCGGAATACGTTCGGCTGAACGCCGATTACACCACCTGAGACACCCGTCGTTTCGCCCTCCGCCAGTGTCCCGGGTCCCGGACGGTCCCTGGCCGGACGGGGGGAAGTCTGGTCACCGCACCGCCGTGAATTCGTCGGCCCGACTCCGGGTTCGCGGCTGTTCGGTGCCGGAATGTCCCCGATTCCAGTCCCCATTTTCCTGAAGCGAAGACTTCACCATGCGCTGGCTGCTGGTATGTCTGTGGATGATTTTCGCCGGCCAGGTCCACGCCGCCGGTCCCGAGATGGATCTGCCGAATGTCGGTCGTTGCGATTTCGATGCGCTTCCAGACCACGCGGATCCCCACTGGAACATCGACAATCTCGAGTACCCCGCCGAATCGATCGTGGTGGAAGACCTTGGCAACGGCAATCGCGGCATTCGTGTGGGGCGA
>Ga0315902_10006355_pt1 | contig 16382 bp, 14 predicted proteins | sample LakEriMetagenome_9_FD_203523 | JGI IMG/M metagenome (GOLD analysis project Ga0315902, IMG submission 203523) | Freshwater fungal communities from buoy surface, Lake Erie, Ohio, United States - Buoy 12 MA117 | ecosystem: Environmental > Aquatic > Freshwater > Lake > Lake biofilm | place: USA...
TCTGTTCCGGCCACTATTTGGGAGAAGCTGCGCTTTTTCGGGTTGTTTATCACGTTTATGCCCATTTCACTGGGTTTATCGTTGTACAATGCGATTGCGGTGATTGAGGGATACATGGGTAAGGCGTCCTCGTTTGTGCGTACGCCCAAGTACGGCATCACGGGTAATAAGAAATCGACCTTTAAAAATGCCACTTACCTGGCGAAGAAGATCAGTTGGATCACGATTGCTGAGGGGCTTATGGCCTTGGTATTTGCGGCTGCGGTGGCCATGGGAATTGCTACGGAGAATACAGCGTTTGTACTTTTCCACTCCATGCTGGCATTTGGTTTCGGGACTATTTTTTATTTCTCGGTGAAGCAATTGGGGAGCGCTGAGTAAGGTTTAATTAATAAAAAAGCCGGTATTTTTCGAAAATACCGGCTTTTTTAATTTTCTAATCGTTGTATTTTACCTTTTTGTAAGGTCTTTTTCTATTTATGTCCTATAAAAAAAGCCTGCCCTATTTTTTTTATCAATCGTTGCGGTATTCCTCCAGTACGTCTGTTTTTCAGCAGCATTGGTCGTATTACGCTCGATGGAGGGCTTCTTTTTCCAATAATCGGAATTCGGTGGTAGACCAGCAGCCATGGATTAGTTTCAAGGCGGTTGATTTTTTACAAGAGCACTTAGAGCGGGAGCATACTTTATTTGAGTACGGAGGCGGGGGCTCCACCTTGTTTTTTTTAAACAGATTAGCCAGAGTGGTTACGGTGGAGAACGATGCGGAATGGTTCAGGGTATTATCTCAAAAAATAAGTGAGATGGGTATAAGCCATTGGGAGGGAATCTTTCAGGATGGGGAGCCTGTGACGACCGATTTGGTACGTGATCCAGAGGTGCCTGCTGATTATGTGAGTAGCACAATGGGGCAGTCCAGCTTAAGTTATGAAAAGTATGCAAAAGCCATTCATCGCTATCCGGCGGCTGCTTTTGATTGGGTATTGGTAGATGGACGTGCACGGCCTTCGTGCATGGTGGAGTCCTTTGAGCACCTGCGTTCGGATGGCCATTTAATTTTGGACAATATGGAGCGTTTGCATTATCAGCGCGCGTTTGCGAAGCATTTAAAGGAGTATTTTGAACCGGTCTTGTTGGGCCGTTCACCCTCTCCTTACCATCCGGATTTCACGGAAACGCAGATTTGGAGAAAAAAGTAGGTTGATTAAACGATTTTTTTGATCAGTTGGGCGGGAATGCCTCCCACCACTGTATTGTCTGGAACGTTTTTAGTGACTACTGCACCTGCGGCAACTACGGCATTTTCTCCGATGGTGACACCTGGGAGGATGGTTGCTCCAGCGCCGATCCAGGCATTTTTTTTGATCAGGATGGGCTGTGTAAGCAGGTCTCTCCGCTGGGCGGGTTCCAAGGGGTGGTTTTCGGTGATCAGTTTTACTTTTGGGCCGATGAGAACATGGTCTTCCAAGATAATTCCCCCTAAGTCGAGAAAAGAGCAGTCGTGATTGATAAAAATATGCTTTCCAAGCTGTATAAATCGGCCAAAATTGGTGTAAAAAGGAGGGAAAATGGTCGTTGACGCATCAATTGCCTGGCCTGTAATTTCACTCAGCAGCTGACGGACGGTAGATAGATCGCCGGATTGGTTGAGTTTTGCGCAGAGAGAAATGGTTTGAAGGACCACTTCATTTACCGCTGCGAAAGCAGGATCTTGCACAGAGACAGGTCCTCCTTGGCGTAGTTGGTCAAATATATCCATCTAAATCAGTAAGATTTCTGCTTTTGTTGGAGCCCTTAGTAAGGGGTGGCCGGCAGGCAGAAAGACGAAAGCAAGGTTACCGTTTTTCGATTCGCTGCGTGGCGATTGTTTTACGGGTTTTGTCTTGCAAGTACACTAAATAGATTCCTTTTGGAAGGTCTCCGATGTAATATTGTTCGTCTTTTTCGAAGTGGTATTCCCGGAGGTTTCGTCCCATGAGGTTGAATACGGATAGGAAACCGATGGGTGTAGTGGAGGATTCCTCGACAGAGATAAAATCTGTTGCGGGATTGGGGTAAATTTTGACCGAGTTATTTTTGGGAGGTTGGGCAGAGAGGCTCTGGATACCCAAGAACAAGGTTACAAACAATGCGGTTAATGTAGATGATGTGTGCATACGATTAAAGAATTGGCTGCAATGTACGAATATAGACCGCTACGGGCGGGGAATAGTTTCGTTCTTTTCAAAATTTTAACAGAATTAACACAATAAAAACAAATCTGCTCGCTCAACTGGGGCTGGGCGAGCAGATTTGGCTTCTGGGTTGGGAGAAAGGCGCGGTTATTTCCGTTTTTGGAGTTCGGACAGGAAGCGATTCAGTTCTTGTACATCGAAGTAGAGGACCTCTCTGGGTTTGGATCCTTCAGCGGGGCCGACGATGCCAAGGCCTTCTAGTTGGTCCATGATACGGCCTGCGCGGTTGTAGCCAAGTTTCATTCTTCGTTGGATCATGGAAGTGGATCCGTGCTGGGTTTCGACGACGAGTCTTGCGGCATCTTCCAGGAGGTTATCGAGTTCGGACAGGCTGAATTCTTTTGGGTTATTGCCTTGATCGCCTTCTTCGTGGAATTCTGGAAGGAAGAAGGGTTCGGGGAATCCTCGTTGTTTGGCGATGAATTCGATTACTTTTTCCACTTCAGGGGTATCTACGAAGGCCGACTGGAGTCGGACGATGTCTCCACCTACGCTTAGGAGCATATCTCCTCGTCCGGTGAGTTGTTCGGCGCCGCCGGTATCGAGGATGGTTCGGGAGTCTACTTTTGAGGCCACTTTAAAGGCGATCCGCGCGGGGAAGTTGGCTTTAATAACGCCGGTGATAATATTGACGGAGGGGCGCTGGGTAGCGATGATCAGGTGGATTCCGACGGCACGCGCGAGTTGGGCGAGTCGTCCGATAGGGAGTTCCACCTCTTTGCCGGCGGTCATGATCAGGTCGGCGAATTCATCGATGATCAGGACGATAAAGGGCATGAAATAATGTCCTTTATTGGGATTTAGTCGGCGGCTAATGAATTTGTCGTTGTATTCGGTGATGTTGCGTACTTCTGCTTTTTTAAGCAAGTCGTAGCGCGTATCCATTTCGATGGTAAGGGAGTTAAGGGTATGGATGACCTTGGTGGTGTCGGTGACGATGGGTTCTGTTTGGTCGGGCAGGAACGCCAGGAAATGGTTTTCTAGTCGGGCGTAGGGGAACAGTTCGACCTTTTTAGGGTCGATCATAATGACTTTGACTTGGGAGGGGTGTTTTTTATAGAGTAGGGACATCAGGATAACGTTGATGCCTACGGATTTACCTTGACCGGTGGCGCCTGCGATAAGGAGGTGGGGCATTTTTGCCAGGTCAGCGACGAAGACTTCGTTTTGGATGTTTTTGCCCAGTGCGATGGGCAGGTCCATTTTTGCTCTGCGGAAGCGGTCATCCTGTAGGGTTTCGCGCATTCCCACGATTTGGCGTTTTTTATTAGGTACTTCGATCCCGATGGTTCCTTTTCCTGGAATGGGGGCGATGATACGGATTCCGAGGGCAGAGAGGTTGAGGGCGATATCATCTTCCAGGTTTTTGATTTTGGAGATTCGCACTCCTCTGGCGGGGATAATTTCGTAGAGGGTAACGGTAGGGCCGATGGTGGCCCGAATTTTTTCTATTTCTATTTTGAAGTAGAGTAAGGTTTGGATGATTTGGTTTTTATTGGCTTCGAGTTCTTCGCGGTCGATTTCCAGGGCGGTATTATCGTATTCGCTGAGGAGTTGGAGATGGGGATATTCGTAGCTAGAGAGCTCGAGGGTGGGATCGTAAGGTTCGGTCAGGTTTTGGCTATCTTGTTGAATGACCTCTACGGGAGCGGCGAAGGCTTCTGCTTCGGAGGTAGCGGGGCTTGGGTTGGGCGCCGGGAGGTTTATTTCCAGTTCTGCGTCTTCCGAAAGGGGTTTGGTTGGTTTGTCGGGTACTGGGGCAAAGAGTGAACTGCGTTCGGAGAGATCGAATTGAAGTTGTTCACCGGGGAGTATGGCTGGTTCAATGGTGTCGGTGGGGGTGAGGGGGGCTGGATCAAAATCCCTGTTCGGAGTTTCTAGAATGGTGGATGCGATAGGGGAGTCGAATGCTTTTGCGGGGGCTGGGCGTGCGTTGGAAGGGGGCGTTGGTTGGACCTTTCTCTGTTTGGCATAGTTGCCATTGAGCAGGTCATTCACGGCATTTTTGAGTTCGACTCCAAAGCTTTGCCAGGTAAAAGATTCGAGGTTAGGGTTATTGTTCCAGACGAACACGGCCAAGAAGCCGAAGAGGAGCAGAATGAGGGTTCCAGGCACACCGACGAACTGTTGGATGGCGATTCCGATGGATTTACCGAATTCACCGCCAACGGGGAACTGTGCTTTTTGGAAGAAGAACGCGGCGATGACGGAGATGGTGACCATCCAGATGGTTACCCGTTGAAGGGTAGGCAACAAAACGCCGATGGGCAGTCCACGCATCAGGGCGAGCCCGTATTTATAGAGCAGGTAAACGAAGCCGAACGAGGCGATTCCGAAGCCCCAGTACATGAAAGCGTCGGCGAGGAAGGCACCAAGGCGTCCCAGCCAGTTATCAACCTGTACATCGCTGAAGAAGATTTCCCAGGAGAATCGGAAGACGATATCTTGGTCATTTTTCCAGGTAAACAGGTAAGAGACGAAGGCAATAAACAGGTAGAAGGACAGGAACAGGCAGAGCATCCCAAACAGTTTGGGAATACGCTCATCGTCAAAGCCCGGGGCAAATTGTCTGCGTTTTTTGGCCATAAGATGCCGCAAAGTACGTTATTTTATGCGTTTTCGAGTAATTTTTTTACTAACATCCATGTTAAAGCGGGGAAAGGGTTTGGTTTCGGCGTTGATACCTGGCAGGAGCTGACTCATTTAGAATAGGGTAGAGTAGATTCGCTCCCCGAGGGGAATCTAGTTGCGTTTATGGATTTAATTTTGTAAAAATGGCACTTTTTAAAATATTCATTTTTGGGATGGGGGATAGGGCATCAAAAGTAGTATTGACCGTTTTTTGCAAAACTGTCCTTGCGCAGGGTGAATGCGACGCCTCATATTTGCACCAAGCAAGCCGATCTGGTTTGGCCGGGAGCCGATTCGGAAAATCCATAAAAGAGTACGGACGCGGAAGCTGAAAAGCGAACAGAGTAAGCAATCAATCTAACCCTATTGTTCTTCTTATGCCGATTAAATCTTTTTTTTCGACCGCCGTATTAGGCATGCTGCTGCTTTTTTTGTCTTACAAAACGGTAGCCAATTGGTCAGTTGCTATTCAGGAGCCGGCCCTAGTGCAAGTGGAGAAACCCAGTGTTGAAATTCGCGCTACTGCGGATGGGCACTTAGCTGCCTGGGTAAAGAACCATCCTGCGTATCCTAAGACTGTTTTTTTATTGCAGGGGGATGGGAAGGTGCGATTAGAAGCTCCTTTGGTATTGATGAATGCGAGTGTTCAGTACGATGGAAAGTGTGTTACTTTTATATCGGGTACTGGACAGGCGGTTTGTTTCACGATTAGTCGGGAGGCTTGTTTAAAAGCGCCGAGTAATGCCAAGTATTACATGGGTTGGGGATTAGTAAAGCAGGCGGGAGCGGATATTGAAGCGCAGTGTGTTGGCGCTGGTGCTGGTCCGTTCCCGCCTGTAGTGGCCTATTCTTGCAAGTGTATTGGTACGGCTCAACCGAGTGTCAACTGTGATTCTGGTGGCCCCGGTGCTACTGAATGTGGGACGGGTTCATCGGTTGCGAGTATCTCGGTGAGTTGTTCTGTATCTTGCGGAGAAGGGTATTACGCTTGTTGTGTCGATTAGGCTACAAGAAGGGTAATTTAACCACGGTGGCTTCCAGTTTTTTGGAGCCTACAACGATATGGATAATGGTTCCTGGCTCTGCGAATTTAGTTTTAACGTAGCCGGTACCGATGGGCATATCGAGGGTAGGAGAGTGGGTTCCTGAAGCGACTAAGCCAATGGTGGCGCCGCGTTTACTTTCGATGACATAGCCTTGTCGGGGTACGCGGCGTTCACTTGTTAGTTGGAATCCGACGAGTTTACGTTTGACGCCCTCTGTTTTTTGTTTTTGGAAACGTTCGATGGAGGGGAAGTTGACGCCTTTATTGAGTTTAGTAATCCAGCCTAGGCCAGCTTCGATGGGGCTGGTTTTGTCGTCGATTTCGTGGCCATAGAGGCAGAATCCTTTTTCCAGGCGCAGGGTATCGCGGGCGCCGAGGCCGCAGGGTTTGATTCCGTATTTTTCGCCATTTTTGAATACCTTATCCCATATTTTGGCGATGTCTTTGTTGCGGGCATAGATTTCAAATCCGCCGGCGCCGGTATATCCGGTTGCGGAGACGATGACATTATTACAGCCTGCGAAGCGGCCTTTTTTGAAGGTGTAATACACCATTCCTTTGAGGTCGATTTCGGTCAGTTTTTGAAGCGCTTCGGCTGCTTTGGGGCCTTGGACAGCGATGAGGCCGGTTTTGGAGGAGATATTGGTTAATTTGACTTCGAAGCTTTTGCTGTGGCGTTTCAGCCAGCGCCAGTCTTTTTTTTCATTGCTGGCGTTGACCACGAGCATGAATGCCTGTTCGCCTTCTGCGCACATATCTTCTTCCAGGCGGTACACCAGTAAGTCATCCACGATACCCCCTTTTGCATTTGGGAGGCAGGAGTATTGAACATCGCCTATTTTTAATTTGGCGACATCGTTGGAGGTTACGCTTTGCAGGAAAAGCGTTGCGTCTTTTCCTTTTACGATAAATTCGCCCATGTGGCTTACATCGAAGACACCTACCGCTTTGCGCACGGCATGGTGTTCTTCTGTGATAGAGCTGTAGGAAATAGGCATATTATAGCCTGCGAATTCGGCCATTTTGGCCCCCAGGGCGATGTGCCGATCTATTAAGGGTGTATTGAGCATAGTTGAAACTGGGATAAAGTTGTGATTAGGACAGGGCAAAGGTAATGGTTGAATGGATTACGGAATCAGAAAATAGTGCGTAATATTGCAACTGGGAGGAGGGTCTCCTTTTCAAATGCTGATACAAGATGAATTATCCGAATTTGTTTACTCCATTGGACCTTGGTTTCACGACGCTTTCGAATCGGATTTTGATGGGTTCGATGCACACGGGTTTGGAAGAGGAGCGTGGGTCTTTGACGCGGATGGCGGCTTATTTTGCGGAGCGTGCTCGGGGCGGGGTTGGATTAATGGTGACGGGCGGAATTGCTCCTAACCGGCAGGGATGGTTGATGCCATTTGGGGCAAAGATGACGAATCGGTCGGAGGCTCGTCGGCATCAACTGGTGACGCAGGCGGTGCAGTCGGAAGGCGGTAAGATTTGTATGCAGATTTTGCATGGGGGGCGTTATTCGGGCCATCCTTTTTTGGTCGCGCCCAGTTCATTGAAGGCACCGATCTCGCCGTTTAAGCCTTGGAAAATGTCGAATCGTTTGATAAAGGCAACGATACAAGATTTTGCACGCAGTGCGGCGCTCGCGCGCGAGGCGGGGTACGACGGGGTGGAGTTGATGGGAAGTGAGGGGTATTTGATAAACCAGTTTATTGTTCCAAGGACGAATCAGCGGCAGGATGAGTGGGGCGGGGATTTTGAGCGCAGGATGCGGTTTCCGATGGAGGTGATGCGGGCGGTTCGAGCAGCGGTGGGGCCGGATTTTATTATTATTTTCAGGGTATCGATGCTTGATTTAGTGGAGCAGGGCTCTACCTGGGAGGAGGTGGTTCAATTAGCGAAGGCATTGGAGGCAGCGGGTGCTACAATGATCAATACGGGAATTGGCTGGCATGAGGCTCGAATTCCTACCATTGCTACTTTGGTTCCTAGAGGAGCCTATGCATGGGTGACGGAACGACTCAAAGGAGCGTTAGCGATTCCTTTGATTGCGACCAATCGGATCAATACACCAGAAAAGGGGGAAGAAATTTTGGCCGCGGGTATGGCCGATATGGTAAGCATGGCCCGTCCGTTTTTAGCGGATCCTTATTTGCCCAAAAAAGCAAAAGAAGGGCGGGCACAGTTAATTAATACCTGTATTGGATGTAATCAGGCTTGCTTGGATCAGATTTTTGACCGAAAAGTAGCTTCGTGTCTGGTCAATCCCCGTGCTTGTCAGGAGACTATTTTGCCTCCGGATGGCCAGCTGGCTAAGCAGCTGCAAAAAGTGGCGGTGGTAGGGGCAGGTCCTGCTGGTCTTTCTGCAGCAACGGAGCTTGCTGGTCGAGGGCATGAGGTTCATCTTTTTGAGGCTGGTCCGGAAATTGGTGGACAATTTAATTTGGCAAAACGTATTCCAGGTAAAGAAGAGTTTTATGAGACTCTTCGATATTATTCCTCTTTGTTGGAGCTTCGAAAGGTAAAGGTATATTTGAATACCCGCGTGGTGCCAGAGCAGTTACTGGAAGGCAACTTTAATCGGGTTGTACTGGCCACCGGGGTGGTGCCCAGGCAGCCTGTTATGCCGGGAATAGAGCATCCAATGGTGGTATCCTACTTGGATCTTTTAAATGGCAAGGTAGCACCCGGGAGGCGCGTCGCCTTGGTAGGCGCTGGGGGAATTGCATTTGATGTAGCGACTTTACTGACAACTGGCGCTCCGTCTGCTGATTCTGTTGACCATTATTTGAAGGAGTGGGGAGTAGATCCCTCGTATGCTCAACGAGGGGGATTGGTCTCGATGCCCCTTTTGCCGGCTGATCGCAAGGTGTGGATTTTGCAGCGCTCTGAAGGGAAAGTGGGGGCTCGACTGGGAAAAACCACTGGCTGGGCACACCGTTTGGCCCTCAAAAACCGTGGAGTAAAGATGTTGAGTGGTGTTCAGTACGAGTTGGTGGATGATCGCGGATTACACATTAAGGTAGGAGGGAAGGCACAATTATTGGAAGTGGATCAGGTAGTAATTTGTGCTGGACAGGAGTCTTTGCGCGATTTATATGCTCCATTGAAGGAGGCGGGTCTTCAGGTGGAGTTGATTGGAGGGGCTTTGGAAGCCGCGGAACTGGATGCTCAACGAGCCATTCGGGAGGGAATCTTGGTAGGAGTAGGGGAGCCGGTTGTTTAGGACATACCCTTGATTTAGGCTTGTTTTGATTTTTATTTTATTAAAATAGAAAAATAGTATGCGATTTTTATCAGTAGTATTCATTACGTTGTTCTTGAGTGCTTGTCAGCAGGAGGAGACAAAGGCTTTATTGCAGGGCGACTGGAAGGGGGTGTCTTGGACGGTCAATGGAGAGGAATCTGGTCGTGTTGAGGCCGGAGTTCAGTTCCATTTTGAGTCGGACGATTCCTACACAGCCACCTATGGTGACCAGTTAGAGAAAGGGAGCTATCGGGTGCGCAGCGGGAAATTGTACACCATTGCCGAGAACAAGATTGAAAAAATGGTTGGTATTGCCCGCTTGACGTCAGACACGCTGGTGATGGATATGAACCGTGTTGGAACGGCCGAGCAGTTGGTTTTGGTTCGCAGTAACTAGTTAACGTTGGTCGTGCGCTAGTCAGGCTGAAAGAGTGTGTATCCATTCAGTAACTCTCGGACAGTCATTCGTTTTTTCCCTTCTAGTTGGACCTCCTCCAGTTGGAGGAAGCCGTTTTCTGTCCTAACTTTTAAGAAGGTTTTGCCGTCGGTGGTATAGCTTCCGATGGGTTTACTGCTTTCTGTTACTGCATCGGGGGGAAGGGAGCTGCGCAGTATTTTAAAGGTTTTTCCTTGGAGGGTAGTCCAGGCACCCGGGTAGGGGCTAAGTCCGCGAATAAAGTTGTGAAGGGTTTGGGAGGTTTGATGAAAGTTGATCTCACAGGTTTCCCGAAAGATTTTGGGAGCGTGGGTTGCTTCCTGATCGGGTTGCGCCTGTGCTTGAATACTGTTTTGCTCCAGTCGGCGGACGGTTTCCAGCACCAGTTGGGCGCCGATGAGCATCATTCGGTCGTGTAGTTCGCCGGCTGTTTCATCTGGTCCGATTGGGATGGGTTGTTGGAGCAGAATATCGCCGGTATCGATTTCATGTTGGAGCAAAAAGGTGGTAACGCCGGTTGTTTTTTCGCCCCGAATAATCGCCCAGTTGATGGGAGCTGCTCCTCTAAATTTGGGAAGTAAGGATCCATGAAGGTTGAGGGTTCCCAGTGGCGGCATATTCCAGACTACTTCTGGCAGCATGCGAAAGGCCACTACCACTTGGAGATCGGCCTTTAAGGTGCGGAGCTCTTGCAAGAAGTCAGGGTTGCGCAATTTTTCGGGTTGGAGTACTTTCAGGCCGTTTTGGACGGCAAATTGTTTAACCGCGGAGGCTTGTACGCCCAGACGACCACCTGGTTTATCGGGGGCAGTTACGACGGCCGCAATTTCATATCCATGTTGGAGGAGTATCTGGAGGCTAGGCACGGCGAAGTCAGGGGTGCCCATAAAAACGATTCGCATAAGAGAATGGTAGCGGAATGGTGAGGTTGGTGCAAAGGTCTAAAATGTGGGAGGGAAATTGGTTGCCACTGGGAATTTATTCCTAAAAAACGGTGAAGGAGCTGGTTTGTTGTTATATTTGTCGTCTATCTACGGAACGATTATTATGCAAGAAGTATTTTTTGATGCCACTAGAGGGCAGTCGTTGTACAGTGCTCATTGGGCTTGTAAGGATCCGAGGGCAGTGGTATTGTTGATTCATGGGCAAGGGGAGCATATTGGCAGGTACAGGGCGGTTGCTGATTTTTTTCATCAGCGGCGAGTGGCTGTATGGGGATTTGATCAGCAAGGATATGGCCGGAGTGGGGGGCAGAGGGGGCATGCGGATGGATTAAAGGCTTATTTAGACGATTTGGGCTTGTTCATTAGTAGGGTTAAGCGGGAATATCCTTCCGTTCCTCTCATTCTTTATGGGCATTCGATGGGAGGAAATATTGTATTGAATTATGCCTTGCGGGCGGGGGATACTCGGATCAAGGCGGTGGTTGCGACGGGTCCATGGATTCGACTAGCTTTTGAGCCGCCGGCGATTAAAGTTTGGTCCGGCCGGTTGATGCGGTATGTGCTTCCTACCTTGAGTTTGCCGACAGGACTGGATACCCGGTTATTATCGAGGGACGAGGAAGTGGTTCGGCGGTATGACGAGGATTCGTTGGTACACGACCGGGTCAGTGCGGCGGCGGGGATTGCCTTGATGGAGGGGGCTAGTTGGTTGAATCGGTATTCGGGGGCAATTGCTTATCCGACCTTATTGATGCATGGTGGTGCCGATGGAATTACTGCTGCCGCAGCGACCTCTGCGTTTGCGTCCCGGCTTTCAGGCGATGTATTGTACAAAGAGTGGCCTGGTTTGTACCATGAAATTCATAATGAGCCAGAGCGAGGGGTGGTGTTGGAGTACCTTTGGACTTGGCTGGAGAATTGGTTGGGTGCCTAGGGTTGCGTTTTTATATGTGTTTTTCCGGAGAAATCTTGTTAAATGATTGATAGAGTGAGGCAGTTGTTGAACGATCCCCTTACTTTTGTCGGTATTATCTATTTTTTTAATATGGGAAAAAATAGGTGAAGTGCTTTTTTTCCTATACATTTGGATAGGTAAACACAATTAACCCATAAAATAGTAAGCAGCATGGATACGAACAAAAAGCTATTATTGTTAAACGGAGTAGTATTGGCCTTTATTGGCGTCTTATTTTTATCCTCTTTTGGGGAGGAAGAACGGGGAGGGGCGGGAGTTTTGTCTCCAGATCAGGTAATTCGTTCGATTGATTTGAACAGGTCTTTTGATTTTTGTGGGGAGCCTTTTCCGATGGATAATGAAGATGTTCGGCAGCGGTTGGATGCGGAGTTATTGAGAAATGTGTATTTGCATTCGGCAAGTATTATAGCGATCAAGCGAGCGAACGCCATTTTCCCGGTGATTGACCCGATTTTAAAGGAGGAGGGGGTTCCTTCCGATTTGAAGTATTTGGCGGTTGCTGAGAGCGTGTTATCGAATGCGGTATCTCCGGCGGGTGCCAGGGGAGTTTGGCAGTTTATGAAAGGGACTGCACTTGAATACGGGTTGGAGGTAAATGAGGAGGTAGATGAGCGGTATCACTTAGAGAAATCGACCCGTGCTGCTTGCAAGTATTTAAAGAACGTTCGAGCCAATTTAGGCTCGTGGGTATTAGCGGCGGCGGCGTATAATGCCGGGTATGGTCGGATCAAGCAAGATAAGGAGACGCAGCGTGCGAATGATTTTTTTGAGATGAATTTAGCGGCGGACGAGACGATGCGTTATCCATTTCGGATTGTTGCGATTAAGGATGTTATGCAGCAGCCTGAGCGATATGAGTATAACATTCCGAAAGATCATTTATATCCTGTTCCACCGAAGGGGAAATTAATTGAGGTCAACGGGCCAGTAGCCAACTGGGGGGATTTTGCGCGGGAGCACAATACCAACTATCGACAATTGAAGTTGATGAATCCTTGGTTGGTGGACAACAAGTTGACCAATAAAGACCGGAAGACCTATTGGGTGGCGGTTCCGGAATGATTGGATTAATTGGACGTTTAGGGAGTTGTTTGCCGTTTTCTTGGTTACAGCCAGGGCCGGGTAGTCCATTGTTTTTGCCTTTTTATCATTTAGTGAGTGATGAACCAGCTCCGCACATCCGGCATTTGTACCCGGTATGCAGTATTCAACGTTTTCGGGCTGATTTGGAGTGGATGTTGCGTTATTATGAGCCGGTTGGACTAGAGGAATTGGATAGGAAGGTAAAGAATGGAAGGCCGGTAGTTCATTTAAGTTTTGATGATGGATTGCGGCAGTGTGCAGAGGTAATTGCCCCTATATTGTGGGAGAAAGGGATTCCTGCTACCTTTTTTATTAACCCTTCATTCGTGGGGAATCGGGCCTTGATGTACCGGTATAAAGCCAGTTTGCTGGTGGAGGCAGATCCAGCGCACCGGGTAGATTATTTATCGATTGGATACCGGGATCGAGGATGGTTGGATGAACGAGCTCGGCAGGTTGGGGTGGATTTTGAGTTGTTTTTACGGGAGTATCGGCCCTATATGGGTTTGGAGCAATTGGATGACTTAGTGCGGCAAGGATTTAATTTGGGGGGGCACAGTATGGATCATCCGATGTATCGGGCGCTTACGTTGGAGGATCAGGTCAGGCAGACCCTGGAGAGTGTGGATTGGGTGCGGTCACGGTGGGGTGTGACGGCTGCTTTTGCTTTTCCGTTCACGGATGACGGGGTTTTGCCTGCTTTTTTTGGTAAAATCCCAGCGGATTGGCGGACCTTTGGTACGGCAGGTTTCAAATTGGACAAGTTGGCGCGGCATTGGCAGCGCGTACCGATGGAGCGGTACATCGATCCCATGAGTCGGGTTGTTCCAGGTATAATAATAGTCTACTGGCTTAAGCGATGGATAGGTCGCTCGTGGGTGAGGCGGTAATAAACAGGGCGGAGTGTTGTCGCTTAGTCGTGGATACTAGGCATTCCTTTTTTTTGTGCTTCCAGGAATTGGGCGGCGTAGTCGCTTGGAGAGAGGCCGGTGCTTGATTTGAAGATTCGGTAGAACGAGGCGCTGGAGTTGAAGCCCACCAATTTATATAACTGGGAAAAGTTAAGTTCTTGACCATTTTCCAGTGCTTCAGAGATCATTTTTTTGGCTTCTGCAATTCTAAAGTTGTTAATAATACCTTTGAACGAAGCATCACTGTGTAGGCTGATGGCTTTATAAAGGTATTGGCGGTTGGTGCCTAGGGTTTTAATGATAAATTTCTGGTCTAGTTCTGGTTCGAGGAAGAGTTTTTGTTTTTCGATGAGGTTAATGATTTGAAGGAAAAGTTCTTTTGGTTTGTTTTCCAGTCCCTCGAGCTCTTGGGTTTCCTCATCAGCTGCATCTGCGATTCGCAGGGCGTAGGTTTCTTTTTTTTCTGCTTCCAGTTCCATCCGTTTTCGGAGGGTATCCAATTGGAAGTCTTGTTCTTGGCTTCGTTGGAAGAGGGTTGCTTTCAGTTTTTGGTCTTTCAGGTAGAGGTATAGAATAAAGATCAGGATACTGAGTAAGAAGGCTGCGAGGGCCATGATGGTCAGTTTGGCATTTCGCTCCGATTTTAGTGCTATTGCCTGGTTTTGGATGGTCAGGTTTTTGATGGTAATTTCATGTTGAAGTACTAATTCATTGAGTTGGCGTTTTTGTTGTTCGTTGAGGATTTTATTTTTCTTTTGGGAGAATGATTCGAAGTAAGAGAGCGCTTCATTGGTTCTGCCGAGGCTTTTGAGCGCTTGGTACATGGCGCTATCTAGTTTGGCGTCGAGTTGGACCAGGGGTTGAATTTTGAGGTATTCACGGGCCTGTTTTTCCAGTTCGAGTACCTTGGGGTAGTTTCCGAGGATCAGATTTAGGCTGACCATATTAGAGAGCCCCATTGCAAGCAGTTGGGAATCATTTATTCTTCTTGCGATTTGATTGGCTTTTTCCAGGTATTGGATGCTGATATCGTATTTTTTTAGGATTTGGTACAAATCTGACAGAGAGCCATAAATCCGGGCTCGGTGCTTATTATTTTGAGTGTATTGGTTAAAAGTCAGCGCTTGTTGATAGGCGGTTTCTGCCTCTTGGTGTTGTCCCAAAGTCATTAGGGCCAATCCGATATTGTAATAGTTGCCGGCGATGGCGTCGGTATCACGGGTTATTTGGGCTTCTTCTAGTGCGCTTTTGAACAGGGAGAGCGCGTCATTGAACCGTTTATTTTGTTGGGCGATATTTCCCATTCCCTGGAGGGCGCTCATTTTGAGGCTGTGCTCGTTGTTGCGAGTGGCGAAGTCATAAATCAGTTTGGTGAAATACAAGGCGCTGTCTAGGTTGCCGGATCGGTTGTAGGCTACTGAGGTAATTTTCCAAAGCTGAGCGAGCGTATTGGAGTCTTGCACCTGGTCGGGTAGGCGGAGTGCTTGGAGTGTAAATTCTAGCGTTTTGGTGTGTTGTCCTTTGCGGGCATAAAGGTTACCGAGTTGGGAAAAGTATTTTCGTTGTTCTTCCTGCGTGTAGGAAGGGACTACCTCCCGGAATGTAAGGAGGTATTGTTCTGCTTCATCTAGTTGGTTATTTTTTAGGTAGCTGGAATAAACGGACTCTTGCGGTTGTGGAGGAGCTGCTGCAAGCCATATTTGGGACCCTAGTAATGGTAGTAAGAGCAGGTATTTTATCCGGGTGATGAAGGGTGTTGGTGAATAATGCATTTCAAAAGTAGGATCTAAAGATGGATTAAGAAAAGATAGATTTCATGCAAAGTTAGTTAGTAGAGAGCCAGTGAGTATCTGTTTTTCCAATAATATGTAGAATTATTGATTCATTTTTGGATAATTGAGCTGAATCGCTCCATTCGGCTTGGTCTTTTTTTTACGAAATGAGAAAACAATTTCACAAAATGAGAAAGTTGAATTTAGGCGGGTGGGATTTTTTACAAAATGAGAATAAGTTTTGCTTGGATGCAAAAGGAATCGGTGGAGTAAGATTGACATTTGTGTTGTGCGAACAGAGTTCCCCTGCAAAAGGAGGAACAGGGAATGTATCCCAACTTAATTTGATGAACTAATTGATTTAATCCGCCCCTTCCTTATTAATCTTATTTTAGTACTCTTTGTAGTAGTTATATAGCCACTATTAATTTGTTATTCTCATCATTTTTTACATCATGAAAAGATTTTGTAGACATGAGCTAGGGCTCATTTCACCTTTTAGCACAGTTAAGAGCGAATTGTAGTCGCTCCTTTTGATCAGAAAAATACGTATAGCATTTTTTAAATCGAAATATTTCCAGAATAAGATCCTGAGCTTTTTGAATTTATTGAAATCCGCCGGTTATGATACCTATTGCTGATTTCGGTACATGTAAAGTAGAAGGACTAGCTTGGAGTTTGTATTAATTTGCGGTTGTTTTCTGGTTGTTAAGATATGCTGAAGAGTTCCCAGACTTTGCGATTAGTTTTCACTTCTACAACTGAATTTTGCAGATATGACATCCTTTTTTTCCACTACACTGTCTTTAGGTAGTTTTCCACTATTCTTTTTTTGTGGCCAGGTTTTGGATGCTCAGGGGGGCAAATTTGGCGTTCAGGGTATTCTCCAGAAATCAAGCGGAGCTGAGCTTGACGATGGCAACTACTTCATCAACTTCAGACTGTGCAACGCTGAGCAGGGGAAAACTGTATTGTGGACGAAAGCCAAGTCTAATGTGATGATTACCAATGATATAAACAAAGTGGCGCTCGGTTCTGTAACTAGTCTCTCGTTGCCGTTCAATGAAGACTATCATATAGGTGTCAAGGTAAGCCTTAAT
>Ga0315902_10006356_pt1 | contig 16377 bp, 13 predicted proteins | sample LakEriMetagenome_9_FD_203523 | JGI IMG/M metagenome (GOLD analysis project Ga0315902, IMG submission 203523) | Freshwater fungal communities from buoy surface, Lake Erie, Ohio, United States - Buoy 12 MA117 | ecosystem: Environmental > Aquatic > Freshwater > Lake > Lake biofilm | place: USA...
CGACGGGCGGCGCCGCCGGCTGCGGGCTCGTGGTCAGGCTGATCCGCATGCAGCCGAGGACCTGGGTCTTGTCGGAGTTCCAGTTGCCCGGCAACTGGGGCCCTTGGGCGTTGTGCACCGACACGCGCAGCCGCGTGCCCGCCGGCGGGTCGAGCGGCTCCGCAAACTCGACCACGGCCGCCGACGGCTGGTGGCGGGCGAGCGGGCCGCGGTCGGGATACCAGCCGGTCGTGCGGTCGCCGTCGATGAGGTGCGACACGCCGCCGGCCGTGAAGTCGGTGATGGCATCCTTGCCGGTGGCCGCGGCCGGATTCGACCAATGCTCGTCGGGACGCGAGAAGTCGGCCGACGCCCGCGCGAGTTTCACGGTCTCCCAGCCGTCGGCGCCGGGCGGCCTGATCTCCACCTTCACGTCGGCGATCGCCCACGGCCCGTCGCGGCCGGGCCCGTTCAGGAACAGGTCGCCGTGGTTGAGGCCCTCGATCCGCAGGGCGGTGACGCCGGCGAGATCGGGTGCCGACTCCAGGTGGATGATCTTGTCGCGATGGCCGAGCATGAGGATCGAGGCGTCTTCCAACTGCACCGGGTGGTTGAGCTCGCCGCTGCTGCCCATCTCCTGCATCGTGACCGGCGTCCAGGCGACGAGCGTCGCCGCGACCTCCCGCTCCCAGGCCGCGAGCGCCGCCTGCCAGTCGGGCCGCTGCCGCCGCACCCGCTCGTCCGCCTCCGCCAGCTGCCGCCTCACCTCGGCGACGCGGGCCAGCCCGTCGGGCGAGTAGACGTTCGACCGGGTCTCGAAGCTGTTGTTGAGAAAGGCGAACATGCCGTAATACTCGGCGTGCGTCAGCGGGTCGAACTTGTGGGTGTGGCACTGGGCGCACTGCGTGGTCAGGCCGAGCACCGCCTTGCCGAGGCAGTCGATGCGGTCGAACATCTCGACCATGCGGAACTCCTCGGGAATGATGGCGCCCTCCTCGTTGAGCATGCTGTTGCGGAGGAATCCCGTGGCCACGACCTGCTCCTGCGTGGCGTCGGGCAGGAGGTCGCCGGCGACCTGCTCCAGCACGAAGCGGTCGTAGGGCATGTCGCGGTTGAGGGCCGTGATCACCCAGTCGCGCCAGGCCCACATCTCCCGCGGCTGGTCTTTCTCGTAGCCGTTGGAGTCGGAATAGCGGGCCAGGTCGAGCCAGGGCCGCGCCCACTTCTCGCCATACCGGTCGCTCGCCAGCAGCCGGTCCACGGTGCGTTCGTAGCCGTCGCGGGCGAAGGCCGCGAGGTCTTCTGGCGTGGGCGGCAGGCCGACGAGGTCGAGGTGCAGGCGGCGGCAGAGCGTGGCCTCGTCGGCGGGCGGCGCCGGCTCCAGGCCGCTGGTGGCGAGCCGCGACCGCACGAAGGCATCGACGGGGTGGGCGGCCAGAGCGGGCAGGGGCTGCTTGCGGGGCGGCACGAACGCCCAGTGCGGATCGTAGGGGGCCCCGGCCGCGATCCACCGCTCCAGCAGGTCGATCTGGCCGGGAGCCAGCGGCTTCTTCTCGTGGGGCGGCGGCATGATCTCGTCGGGATCGGTGGCGCGGATGCGGCGCACGAGCTCGCTCGCGGCCGGCTTGCCGGGCACGATGGCCGGCAGGCCGGAGGCACCGCCGGCCAGGGCCGAGTCGCGGACGTCGAGCCGCAGGTCGCCCTGGCGGGACTGCTCGTCCACGGCATGGCAGTGGCCGCAGTGCTCGGCCAGGATCGGCTGGATGTCGCGCTGGAAGTCGGGGCCGTCGGCACGGCACGGCACCACGATGGCCACCGCCACGGCGACCGACGCCAGCAGGCCAGCGGGGACGAATCGCATGGCAAACCTTGGGGCACTGCGGGCGGGAAATCCGGCCGACATGCCCAAATATAGCCCCGCCGTTCGCCTGCCCCAAAAGATCGGTCAGGGACCGGGCGGGCAGGGCGGCATCTGCCCCTCTTCATAGACCACCGGCGTCGCCAGCACCTCCCCCGGCCCGAGCGGCGGGCAGCATTCGGCGGCGGCCGCCAGCGGCGGAGCCACGGGGCCCGGCACGGCGGCGGCCGGCATCACGCCCGGCTGGGTGGGGTGGGGCGCGGGGGGCGCGGCCACCGGCTGCGGCTGGGGATAGACCGGCGGCAGCAGGGGCGGCGCGTAGGCGTATTGGCTTTGGGTGTGGGCGCAGCCCGCGAGCCCGATGCACAGAATGGCCATGGCGGCGGCCCGCATGCGGTTCCTCCGGAGGGACGAGGCGGCGGGAGGGTAGGCGGGTCCCGCGGGCCGATCAACCCCGATCCCGGGCTGCCAGCGGCCCAGCGAAGGACGCCGGACGGGGCCGGGGCGAGTCATTCGCATCCCACTTGAACCTCATGCGTGACGCTGGTCGGGGCTGCCCACGCCCCATCGCCGGACGTTCGCTGCGGTCATCCTGACCTCCGCTCACTCGACGCCGTCTGCGCTCCGCCATCCACGGCTGCGCTGGCCGGCGACGCCGGCTCCCGGGGCGTGGGCAACCCTTCCCTGACCCTCGTTGCTCAGGAGCGGCTCGTGCGCGAAGGCTCACCTGTGAGCCGTATGAGCCTTGTCAGGCCTGCTCGAAGAGGGCGACGGAGGCCGTGAAGCCGTGCAGGCAGTTTCGCCGGCCGATCGGGCCGATCTCGCCCTGGGCGAAGAAGCCCGCCGCGGGCAGCGGCCCGAGCGCCTCCTGCAGGCAGCGGGCGTCGTGGTGCGGCTCGGGGAAGAGATGGCTGCCGCGACCGTTGCAGGTGAAGACCAGCCCGCCCGCGGGGCGGATGCCGGCCGATCGCACGGAGAGCAGCAGATGGCGGAGATCGTCGTGAGCGCTGGCCGCGTCGCGGACGTGGAACTGCACCGTCTGCCCGGCCCTGACCAGGTCGCCGACGGCGATCGCCCCCGACTCGGGATCCGCGCCGACGACGTTGCGGACGAGGAAGTCGCCGGCGCGGAACTCCGCCTGGTATTCGCTGGCCACGCGGCCCACGTGCAGCGACGAGCGGACGAGCCCGCGATCAGCCGGCGTCAGGCCGCCGTAGATCTCCCGCAGCCGCTCGAGCGCCGGCCGGCCCCCCAGCTCCAGGATCACGTTGGCGTCGGCGCGGGTGATCACCAGCGGGCTGCCGATCGGCCGGCAGCCCTGCGAGACCACCGGGCGGACGCGGACGCCGCCCCCCACGACCACGCCCACGGCGCCCGAGTCGTAGGTGGCGGCGTTGCAGACCAGCGTGTTGCCCGCCGGCACCATGGCGCCGCTGGCCATGCCGCCCAGGATCGGCACGCCGGGCCGATCCTCCGCCAGCCTTTCGATGAACGCCTCCACCGGGAACGAGAACGGGTCGGCCAGGAGGATCACGGCGGCGTGCGCGGGCCAGGCATCATCCAACTCCGCCGGCCAGCCGACGAACGTGCCGCCGTCGGGCGTCTGGGCGTGCTCGAGCGCCAGCGGCGTGACCTGACCGCCCGGCAGCCGGGCCGCCCAGACCGCGACGGCCGGCCCGCCCTCGTGCTCCACGTCGCCGGCCAGCACGCCCTCTGCCGTCGTGCCGATCAGCGTGCGGGCGGGCAGCAGCTCGCCGAGGCCCTCGAAGGCCGGTCGGATCGCGGCCCCGTAGGCCGCGCCGACGAAGGCCACCGCGAGGTCGGGCGGGCCACCTGGGCCGAGCGCCTCGAGCGCCCCGTCGGTCGCCGCCCGCAGGGCCGCGGACAGGTCCGGGTCGGTGGACCCGCCGGCGCCGCAGCGTGGCTCGGGCGCCGGGTCGGCGGGCGGCGTCATGTGACGATCTCGTTGAACGAGGCGATCGCCTGGTGATCGAAGAGCCCGCCGGCGTCGCGGTTGCCGGGCCGCACGGCGAGGGCCGTCGCCATGCCCGCCTGCCGCGCGGCGTCGAGCTCGGCGCCCACGTCACTCACGAACAGGATCTGCCGCGGCTCCAGGCCCATGTCGGCCGCGATCGCGGCGTAGCTCGCCGCCTCCCGCTTGGGGCCGGTGGTGGTGTCGTAGTGGCCGCGGAGCCAGGGCGTGAGGTCGCCGGCGGCCGTGTGGGCGAAGAAGAGCTTCTGGGCCTCGATCGATCCCGAGGAATAGATCCGCACGTCGAGGCCGCCGTCGGCCCACTGGGCGAGGGCCGGCGGCACGTCGTCGAAGACATGGGCCACGAGGCCGCCCGACTCGAAGCCGCTTCGCCAGATCATCCCCTGGAGCGCCTTGAGGGAGGTGTCCTTGACGTCGCGGCTCATGAGATCGACCGCCGCCAGGGCCACGCGGCCGCGACCCTCGGCCGTGCCCACGTCCACCGGCGGCAGGCCCGCCGCCGCGGCGATGCCCAGGGCCGTCGCCCGGACGAGCGGATCGTCCGCATGCGCGGCGAGAAACTCGCCGACGTGCGCCTTGGCGTGGGCGAAGAGCACGTCGTAGACGAACGCGATCGACGACGTCGTTCCCTCGACGTCGAGGAGGATGCCCCGGCCGTCGAACACGATCACGGGGCGGCCTTTCCGGCGCCGGCGACCCACGCGGGCCCGAGGCACAGCGGCTCGTAGGCGGCATGGACGCCGTCGTCGAGGTAGTGCGGCGTCCACCCGCTCGTGTCCTGGAAGAGGCGGATGGCCCGGATCCGCCGGTCGCCGCACAGGTCGAACCAGTGCCGCGTGCCCAGCGGCACGCTGATCAGATCGCCGGCCCAGACCTCGATCGCGAACACGGGCCGATCGACGGGATTGACGTGGAACACTCCCCTGCCCTGGAGGATGAAACGCACCTCGTCCTCGGTGTGGGTGTGCTCCTTGGAGAACTTGGCGAGCATGGCGTCGAGGTTCGGCGTGTCGGGGTAGACGTCGATCACGTCGGCGGTGACGAAGCCGCCACGCCGCTTGAGATCGTCGATCTCCGGGGCGTAGGCGGCGAGGATCCGCTCCGCGGGCGCGGCCGGATCGACGCGGTCCTCCAGCGGCCAGATCTCGTAGTGCAGGCCGTGCGCGGCGAGGAACGCCGCGATCTCGGCCGGGTCGGTGATCCGCCGGTTCTCCGCCGGCACGGTGACGATCGCCATGGTGATTGCCTCCGCCTCGCCTACTGGGCCTCGCCGCCGCGGCCGGCGGCTACCCCGAGCATCCGCTCGCGGCCCGTGCACTCGAACAGAAACTCCAGGATCTCGACGTGCCGCCGGGCCTCGGACAGGTCGCGGCCCCAGGTGTAGAGGCCGTGCCGCGCGAGCAGGAAGCCGTGGGCCGGGGGCCGGCCCGGGGCCGACCAATCGAGCGCGGCGAAATCGGCCCGGATGCGGTCCGCCAGGTCCGGCATGTCCTGCGTGTTGGCATACACCGGCACGTCGGCGAACGTGTCGTGGGTCGCGATTCCCGCGAGGCCCTTGAGCATCTCGAAGCCCTCGATCCGCAGCCGGCCGCGGGGCAGCGCGGCCCCCGAGAGGATCGTGCCCCACACCGAGTGCGTGTGGAGCACCGCCCCGACCGACGGGATGAGTTCGGCGATCGTGCAGTGGAGGAGCGTCTCGGCCGAGGACTGCCGGCCGCTGCCATCCACCGGCCGGCCCGCGGCGTCCACGCGGACGAAGTCGTCGCGGCCGAGCGCCGACTTGTCCTTGCCGCTGACGGTGATCAGCAACTCGAGCGGGTCGCGGGACTCGACGACGCTGTAGTTGCTGCTCGTGCCCAGCGACCAGCCGCGGCCGTGGAACTCCCGGCCGATCGCCCGCAGGGCGTCGATGGCGTCGGTGCTGGCGGCGGGTGGGGCGGTGGACGGGGCCATCCCCGAAGACTCTAAGCCAATCGAGTCCGCGCTGGCAACGACGCCGCGTGGCGGACGAGCGGGCCCGGCGGGCGATCGCCTACGGCGGCACCGCGGCCGGCCTTGCCCGGCCGGCAGCGGCGGTCTATCCATAGTCTGGATCGAGACGCGTCCATGTTCATTTCCTGAGGCACCCGGCATGGCCTCGGTCGTCAGCATTCGTCACGCCAAGGCGCAGCTCTCGCGGATCGTCGATGACGTGGCGGCGGGCCGCGAGGTGATCATCGCCAAGGCTGGCCGAAAGCTGGCGCGACTCGTGCCCTTCGAGCCGAAGCCGCGTCGCAAAAAACTCGGTGGCCTCAAGGGACGGATCCGCGTGCCGGACGACTTCAACCGGCCCCTCGACGCGGCCGGGATCGTCGCCTTCGAAAGCCGGTGATGAGCCGGATCCGTTCGACCGGATGCTCATCGCCCAGGCGAAGACCGAGCCCCTGCTGCTGCTCACCAACGACGACCTACTCGCCGGCTATGGCGACTGCGTCGAACTCGTGGCGGCCAAGCCGCGGCGGCGGTGACCCCGACAGTCAGAGGTAGGGGCTGAAGAGCCGGGCGATGCCGTCGCGGAGGCGGACCGGCAGGCTGCGGGCGTCCACCTCGGCGAGCGTCTTGGGCCGGGACCGGGCGATCACGTCGGCGATCCTCCGGTCGAGCCGGGCGGCGAGGTCGCGGTCGTAGGTCTCGACGTTGAACTCGAAGTTCAGCCGCATGCTGCGGTCGTCCCAGTTGCCGCTGCCGAACAGGGCCCAGGAGGCGTCCACCGTCATCAGCTTCGAGTGCTCGAAAGGGGGCGGCGACATCCACACGTGACAGCCCTTGCCGAGCACCTGCCAGAGCATCGCCGTCGAGGCCCAGCCGACGAGGGCCAGGTTGTTCTCCTCGGGGAGCACGATGTCCACCCGCACGCCCCGCATCGCGGCCACGTCGAGGGCCTGGCAGACCGCGTCGTCGGGCAGGAAATACGGCGTCATGATCCGCACCGACTTCTGGGCCGCCGCCAGCGCGCCCACGAGCACGAGCTTGATGCGGCCGATGTCGGGGTCGTCGGGCCCGAAGCGGATCCCGCGGGCCAGCGCCGCGCCGGCCGGCGCGAGGTCGGGCTCCCAGGCCGGCCCGGCCAGCGTCTCCTCGGCCGCGAAGGCCCAGTCCTCGATGAACACCTCGAGCAGCTGGGCCACGATCGGGCCGCGGAGCGCGAAGTGGGTGTCGCGAACCGGGTGCGGCGGCCGGTGGGCGAGCCAGCAGCCGTCGCGGATGTTGAGGCCGCCGGTGAAGCCGACCGCGCCGTCCACGACCATGATCTTGCGGTGGTTCCGCAGGTTGGCGTAGGGAAAGTAGAAGGGCACGGTCGTGGGCAGGAACCGCTCCGCCCGCACGCCCATGCGGGCCAGCACGCCGACGATCGGGGGGAAGGTGTAGGACGAGCCGATGCCGTCGATCAGCACCCGCACCTCCACCCCGCGGCCCACGGCCCGGGCCAGGGCCTCGGCGAAGATCCGGCCCGTGGGATCGTTGTCGAAGATGTAGGAGGCCAGGCCGATGCTCCGCCGGGCGCGGTCGATCGCCTCCAGCATCCGCGGGTAGGCCTCGTCGCCGCCGGCGAGCGGCTCGATCGCGTTGCCGTCCACGAGCGGCCGGTCGGTGACCTCGCCGACGAGCGTGGCCAGCGACCGCAGCGGGGCCGTCTCGGGGCCGATCGCGGCCTCCAGCCGGGCGGCGTCGGGGACGGCGGCCTGCAGCTCGTGCAGCACGCGGGCCTGGCCCGACCGCAGCTGCGAGGCCCGGGAGCGGATCCGATTCACGCCCAGCACCGCGTAGGCCACGGCCCCGATCACCGGCGAGAACCAGATCAGGCCCACCCAGCCGATGGTGCTCCGCGTGTCACGCTTGACGAGGATCGCGTGGGCCGAGGCCGCGACGTTGATGACGAGGACCGAGGCCGTGAGCACGTGCGGCCAGAGCACGAGCCACCACCGCCACGCGTCGGCCAGGAACGCCTCCATGCCGAGAGCGTAACACGGAACGGATCAGCCCTCGGCCGCCGCCTTGATGGCCTTCATCCGCGCGGCCTCGGGCTCGAGCCGCTTGTAGTAGTCGTCGAGCGGGTAGCAGCCGCTCCGCAGGCCGTTTCGCGGGGCGGTGGTGCAGTCGCTGAACGTGCGGCAGATCCGGCCCCGCGTCAGCGTCCGGCCGGCCAGGGAGTCGAGCGGCAGCTCGGGGTAGGAGAGCACCATCCGGCCCAGGCCCACGATGTCCACGAGCCCCTGCCGGACGGCCGCCTGGGCGGCGTGGACGACGTAGTCCTGGAGGTAGGTGTAGCCCGAGCCCACCATCACCAGGCCCGGCACCGCCGCCTTGGCCCGGCCGGCCGCCTCGATCTGCCGCCACACGCCGACCAGCGGGTCCTCCGGCGGCGGATAGCCGTCGGAGGGCGGGAAGGCGGCGGGCCGCTGGATGTGGGGCACGGTGTAGGGCGAGCCGGCGGACAGATTGACCGTCGTCACACCCTCGTCGCGGAGGATTTCCAGCAGGCGGATCGGCTCGGCGAGGTCCATCATGGTCGGATCGCGCTCGTCCACGCCGAAGCCGCAGTCGTAGGGGAGCGAGTCGGCGAACGGGAACGGCGCGCCGTGGTCGCCCACCTTGTGCCACGGCACCACGTCGAACAGCGAGAGCCGCACGCACACCGGCAGCCGCGGCAGCTCGGCGCGAATCCGGCCGATGATCGTCCGCAGCAGCCGGGTGCGGCCGGCGAAGTCGCCGCCCCACTTCCCGGGCCGCCGCCGCGCCGACAGGAACTCGTGGAGCAGGTAGCCGTGGCAGGCCTTGATGTCCACCATGTCGAAGCCGGCCGCCGCGGCGTCGTGCGCCGCCGCCAGGTAGGCGTCGATGAGCCGCTCCACCTCGTCGTCCGTGAGCACGCAGGCCGCGTCGTGCGGATCGACCCTGTGCTTCCCGTCGAGCACCGGGTGGTGGTAGGCGATCCGCGGGCGGAAGCCGGCGGGCGTGGGCTTGGAAAACCGGCCCGAGTGGGTGAGCTGCAGGGCGACGAGCAGGTCGTCCGTCGTGCCGCAGGCCGCCAGGTGGGCCGCGCGGGCCGTCTCCACGAGCGCCGCGAGCCCGTCGCGACCGCAGGCCGGCGCGCAGAGCTGGTTGGGGTTGGCCCGGCCCTCGGCGAGCACGGCCACGGCCTCGCCGCCCCAGATGAACTTCGCGCCGCTTGCGCCGAAGTTCTTCCAGCGCCGCAGGAGGATGTCGGTCGGGCGGCCGTCGGCGGTGGCGTCCCAGCCCTCCATCGGATGGATGCACCAGCGGTTGCCGAGGCTGCGGCCGGCCACCGTGATCGGCGCCGCCAGCGGCGATCCCTGGGCCGCGGAGAGCGGCTCGTCGTCGAGCGGGATGGGCGCGCCGATCGCGGCGCAGTGGGCCCGGAGGTCGGCGGCGGTGCGGAAGCGGGCGATGCGTGGAACGTGCATGGTGGAGAGGGGTGTCAGGCGAAGAACGTGAGGTATGGGCCGTCGGTCGCGAGCCGGAGAAGATAGAGGGCCATCTCCCGCACATGGTAGTCGCCCCACATCGCGGCCTCGCCGCAGGGCACCTTCCGGCCCGCCGGCACGTGGTCCCAGCCGTTGGGGCGGTGGTAGACGGTGTGCAGCAGGAGGCCCTCGTGGGCGGGGCCGGTGCTCAGATACGGCTCGGCGAGGATCGTGCGGGCCACGGTGAGGCCGGCCGCGAAATACCTGTCCCCCGCCGCCGGGTCGCCGTGCGTCCGCAGCCAGCGGCCCAGCCGCAAGAGCCCCTGGGCCGAGATCGCCGCGGCCGAGCTGTCCACCGGCTCGTGGTCGTTGAACGGCTCCGCCGGCCGGCTCAGATAGTCGCCCATCCGCGCCAGGCCCGGGGCCCCGGTGTCCCAGTAGGGCACGCCGTCGGTCGGCGTGTGCTCCAGGTAGAAGTCGGCCGCCGCCCGGGCCGTGTCGAGGAACCGGCGCAGCACGGCCTCGCGGCCGCCGTAGGGGGCGAACTCCTCGGGGGCGAGCGTCTCCAGGAACTCGAGCTGCTCGGGATAGCCGCACAGCACCCAGGCGTGGCCCCGGGTCCAGGTGGTGAAGGGCGAATAGCCCTGCTGCGAGCTCGGGCAGCGGTAGTTGCCGTCGTTGGTGTTGAACACCGACTCGTGCACCACCCGGCCGCGGACGTCGTACACGTCGCGGCCCGTGCCGAAGTAGACGTTGTAGCGGGCCGTGGCGTCGGCGTGCTGGATGATGCGGCCGAGCAGCGAATGGGCCTTGTCGTTCTCCCCCATCAGCCGGTGGCCGAGGAGGTGGGCCACGGCCAAAGCCCGCATCGTGCGGATCGTGTCGGAGAACAGCGAGTGGGGGCCGTTGAAGGAGTAGACGTAGCCGAGGTCCGGCGTGAGCTGCGTCCAGCGGGCGGCCTGCACCGCCCCGCTGGCCTTCAGCGCCAGGTCGTAGAAATGGCCCTCCCAGGCGTCGGCCGGCAGCCGGCCCTCGCGGAGCAGGCGGCGGAGGTTGCCGTAGGTGCTGACGTTGTTGAAGCCGTGGTCGTGGACGCCGACGTGGGTCACGTGCGGGGCCATCAGCGCGAGCGTGCCCTGGCGGCCGATCCGCAGCATCTCTTCGTCGCCGGTGGCGTCGAACTGCAGGATCGCGCTGCCGAACTGGAAGCCCTGGGTCCACTCCGTCCAGCCCCGCGACGTGTAGCGGCCCGCGACGGTGAACACCGGCGTGCCGTCGGCGTCACGCCACCGCTTCTGCAGGGCCGCGATCTTGGGGCCGCTGGCGGCGAACAGGCGGCGGACGGCGGGCTCGAGGGCCAGGGCGGTGAGGGTCGTGTCGACGTGGATCATGGGGGGTTCCTCGTGGATGGGGGGCGGGCTCGTGCCGGGTCGAAAGAGTTCCGGCTCGCGGGCGGCATGAGTTTGCTCGCTGAAACGCTCGCAATCCTCACGCCGACCCGCTCACCTGCCGTTTCCTGTGTGGCATGATCGGTTCGGCAGGCACGAAATCTCCATCTACAGCCGGCGGAGGTGGAAGCCGCCGTCCACGTCGATGACGGCGCCGGTGCTGAACGGGAAATCGCCGCGGACGAGCGCGGCCACCGCGGCGCCGACGTCGTCGGGGGTGCCCCACCGGCCCTGAGGCACCAGGCCGCCGCCGATCAGGGCGTCGTATTTCTCGGTCACGCCGGCGGTCATGTCGGTCTTCATGATGCCCGGCCGCACCTCGTAGACGTTCACCCCCTGCCCCGCCAGCCGCACGGACCACAGCTCGCGGGCCATCGACAGCCCGGCCTTGGCGATGCAGTAGTCGCCGCGGGCCACCGAGGCCGTGTGGGCCGAAATCGAGGTCACGAACACGAGCGCGTAGCCGCCCGCCAGCGACGACTCGCCCGGATGCGCGAGCCACCACCGGGCGGCGAGCTGGGTGAGGAAGTACGGCCCGCGGAGATTCACGGCCAGCACCTCGTCGAAGCTCGCCTCGTCGGCCTCCGTGATGTCGGCCCGCACCCGCGGGGCGATGCCGGCGTTGTTGACCAGGCCGTCGAGCCGACCGTAGGCGGCGAGCACGGCGTCCATGAGAGCCTGCCGCTGCAGGGCGGAGGCGAGTTCGGCCGCGACCGGCACGAACCGCTGGCCCGGGTCGCGGGCCGCCGCCCGGCAGAGGTCGCCCGTCTCGTCGGCCGCGGCCCGGTTGCTCGCGTAGTGGATCGCCACGTCGTGGCCTTCCCTGGCCAACGCGACCGCCACGCCACGGCCGAGGCCGCGGCTGGCGCCGGTGACGAGGATGACGGGACGGGACATGCCGGAAAGATAGCCGCCGGCCACGGGGGCTACCATGGCCGCCGGTTGAGCGGCACGTTCCCAGCCGATACGATCCGCCATGATCAGGAACTCGTCGGCGGCCGCCTGGATCGTCGTCCTCACGTTGGCCGCCGTGCCCATGCCAGCCACCGCCGAGCCCGCCGCCAACCCGCTCCTCGCGCCCTGGGACGGGCCCTACGGCGGCGTGCCCCCCTTCGACCGCGCCCGGGTGGCCGACTTCGAGCCCGCGCTCGAGGCCGCCATGGCCGACCAGCTCGCGCGGATCGAGGCGATCGCGAATCAGGCCGAGCCGGCGACGTTCGCCAACACGTCGGCCGAGCTCGAGCGGGCCGGCCGCATGCTCGACCGCGTGCGGGCGGTCTACGAGGTGTTCGGCAACGGGCTCAACGACGAGGCGATGCAGGCGGTCGAGCGGCGGATGGCGCCCCGGCTGGCCGCGTTCGCCGACAGGATCGTGCAGAACGAGAAGCTCTTCGCGCGGGTGGCCGCCGTCTACGAGGCCCGCGACCGGTCGGGGCTCACGCCCGAGCAGCAGCGGCTCGCCTGGCTGCACCACACCGACCTGGTGCGGGCCGGCGCCCGGCTCGACGCCGCCGCGAAGAAGCGGCTGGCGGCGATCAACGAGGAACTCGCCGGCCTGTTCACCGCGTTCGCCCAGCACGTGCTCGCCGACGAGGAATCGCAGGCCGTGTTCCTGGCGGACGAGGCCGATCTCGCCGGCTGCCCGGCGGCGGTCCGCGAGGCGGCGGCGGCCGCCGCCCGGGAGCGGGGCCGGGCGGGATGGGCGATCACCAACACGCGGTCGAGCGTGGAGCCGTTCCTCACCTACGCCACCCGCCGCGACCTCCGCGAGCGGGTGTGGCGGATGTTCGTGGACCGCGGCGCCGGCGGCGGCGCGACCGACAACCACGCCACCATCGCCCGGATCCTTGCCCTGCGGACGGAGCGGGCGAAACTGCTCGGCTTCGCCACGCACGCCCACTGGCGGCTCGAGGACTCGATGGCGAAGGCCCCCGCGCGGGCGGTGGAGCTGATGGAGGCGGTGTGGAAGCCGGCCCTGGCCCGGGTGCGCGAGGAGGTGGCCGACATGCAGGCCGTGGCCGACGCGGAGCGGGCGGGCATCCGCATCGAGCCCTGGGACTACCGCTTCTACGCCGAGCGGGTCCGCAAGGAGAAGTACGACCTCGACGAGGCCCAGATCACCCCCTACCTGCAACTGGAGAAGCTCCGCGAGGGGATGTTCTTCACCGCCGGGAAGCTGTTCGGGCTGCGGTTCCTGCCCGTCGATCCGGCGGCGGTTCCCGTCCCCCATCCCGACGTCCGCATCTGGGAGGTCCGCGACGCCGCGGGCGGGCTCGTGGGGCTGTTCTTCTTCGACCCCTTCGCCCGCAAGGGGAAGCGGTCGGGCGCCTGGATGAGCGGCTATCGCTCCCAGGAGCGGTTCGCCGGCGCCGTCATCCCGATCGTCTCCAACAACTGCAACTTCACCAAGCCGGCCCCCGGCGGGCCGGCGCTCGTGAGCTGGGACGACGCCACGACGCTGTTCCACGAGTTCGGCCACGCCCTGCACGGCCTGTGCTCGAGCGTGGAGTATCCGTCGCTCGCCGGCACGAACGTGGCCCGCGACTACGTGGAGTTTCCCTCGCAGCTGCTCGAGCATTGGCTGTCCACGCCCGAGATCCTCGACCGCTTCGCCGTCCACCACGAGACCGGCCGGCCCATGCCCCGCGACCTGGTCGCCAAGATCGAACGGGCGCGGCGGTTCAACGAGGGCTTTCGCACCGTCGAGTTCCTGGCCAGCGCCCTGGTGGACATGCGGATGCACCTCGCCGCCGACGGCGTGCCCGACCCCGCCGCCTTCGAGCGGGACACGCTCGCCGCGCTCGGGCTGCCCCGCGAGATCGTGATGCGGCACCGCGGGCCGCACTTCCTCCACGTGTTCGCCGACGACGGCTACTCGGCCGGCTATTACAGCTACCTGTGGGCCGACGCGATCACGGCCGACGCCTGGGAGGCGTTCCAGGAGGCCGGCGGGCCGTGGGACGAGGCCGTGGCCCGGCGGCTGCGGGACCACGTGCTGGCGGTGGGGAACTCGATCCCGCCGGAGGAGAGCTACCGGGCGTTCCGCGGCCGCGATCCGGCGATCGACGCCTTGATGCGGAAGCGCGGGTTCGCCGCCGAGGCGGCCCGGCCCTGAGCGGCGCGGTCAGCGACGCGGCCGCCGCCACTCGCGGGCCGCGACGCGGCCGGCGGCCGGCTGGCCGCCCACCATCCGGCCGAGCGTCGCCACCACGTCCACGAGCCCGCGGGCCTGGGCCGAGAGTTCCTCGGCCGCGGCCGAGCCCTCCTCCGCCGCGGACGCGGCCTGCTGCGAGGTCTGCTCGATCTGACCCAGCGACCCGCCGATCCGGTCGAGCGCCCGGTGCTGGTCGCCGCTGCCGGCCCGGACCTCGTCCACGAGCGTGCCGACGCCCGCGGATCGCTCGGTGAGGCCCTTGATCGCGGCGTCCACCGCCGCGACCTTCGCCCGGCCGGCCTGCGAGCGGGCGATCGAAGCCTCGATCAGGGCGGCCGTCTCCCGGGCGGCGACGGCGCTGCGCTGGGCGAGGCTGCGGACCTCGTCGGCCACGACGGCGAAGCCCTGGCCGGCCTCGCCCGCCCGGGCCGCCTCGACGGCGGCGTTGAGCGCGAGGATGTTTGTCTGGAAGGCGATCTCGTCGATCGTCTTGTTGATCTTGGAGATCCGGCCGCCGGCCTCGTCGATGGCGGCCATCGCCGCCACCATGTCGTCGAGCAGCGCGGCGGAGCCGGCGAACTCCTGCCGCTCGCGGGCGACGAGATCGCCGGCCGCGCCGGTGCGGCGCAGGTTGTCGGTCGCCAGGGCGCCGGCCTCCCGGGCGGCGGACGCGATGTCGCCGACGGCGGCCACCTGCTCGGAGGCGCCCTGGGCGAGCATCCGGCTCGTGGCCGCCACCTGGGCGGAGCCGATGTCCACACCCTCCGCGGTCGCCGCCAGGTCGCGGACCGCCGCCCCGAGCGTGCGGGCATGGTGGGCGATGCTGATCCAGCCGATCACCGCGGCGAGCGTGGCCACGAGGGTGACCAAGAGCGCCAGCAGGTTGCTCCACCGGCCGGCGGCGACGGCGGCGGCCTCGGTGCGCCGGTCGAGCATCCGCTCGAAGTCGTCGATCGGCCGCATGATCTTCTCCTTGTCGGCGTGATACTGCTCGTCGTGCATGATCCGCCGGGCCATGTCGGGGTCGGGCTGGCCCTGCTTCGTGTAGCCGCCCTGCCCGTCGGCGAAGCGGCCCTTGATCGCGTTCATGGCGATCGTCTCGGTGGTCACCAGGGCGTTGGAGTTGTCCTCCGACTCGGTGAGCTTGCCCAGCTCGGCGGCCGTGAAGCCCTGCCGCTCCATGAGCGTGCGCAGCGCCACCTGGCGGCCGTCGGGCCGCGGCGCCTTGCCGTTGCGGACGTCGAGGATGTGCCAGTAGGCCCGCTCGTAGGCCGCGTCGCCCGTCACGCAGTAGGTGCGGGCCAGCCGCGTGAGCTCGTCGGAGCTGTGCCGCAGCTCGTGGGCCAGGCGATAGGACTGGAAGCGGTTGATCTGGGCGGCATCGAGCGCCCGCTGGTTCCAGTAGGCGAGCGCCGCGAGCACCGCCAGCGTCGCCAGGGGACCGAGCAGGGTGAGCCGCAGACGTTGCATCGCGTTCATGGCATGGCCGCCGGCGAACCGGCGTGGTGCGGGGATCAGGAGCGGTCACGGACCGAGACGAGTGTAGTTCGGAAAACCGCCCGTCCGGTGGTGTCGATTCTGCGGGCCGCGCGGTCGCGCAGGCCACCGGAGGCGAAGCTAGGATTGGCGATCTCCGGCCGCTCGCGTTCGATCCCCGAGCCCATCGCCCCGCACATGTCCGCACCGCCCAATCCCGCGGCCGTCCGCGCGCGTCTCCAGCAGATCGGCCTGGAGCTCGCGGTGGCCGCGATGCACCCCGAGCGGCCGGCGACCGCGCTCGCCGAGAGCGTCGTCGCCGCCGCCGCCGCCGCGTCCGGCGGCCCGCCGGAGATCGTGGCGGCGCTCGCCGCCGCGGGCGACTGGACGACGGCCGCTGATCGGGAGCGGCTGGCGGCCTGGCTCGAGTGGATGGAGGGGGCCGTCACCGCCTGGGAGCGGGGCCGGCCGGCGCCGCCCTGGCCCGCCGGGCTGCCGCGGCCGACGGCGACTCCGCCGCGATCGGCCACGGAGCCCGGAGCCGTCGCGGAGCAGGCCGTGTCGCTCACGCCGGACGGCGGCGACGAGGAGATGATGCGGCTGTTCTGCGCCGAATCCGAGGACTTCCTCCGTGACATCGAGCAGGGCGTGCTCGTGCTCGAGGAGCGGCCCGACGACCCCGACACGCTCAACACCGTGTTCCGCGCCTTCCACACCTTCAAGGGCAACGCGGGCATGCTGAAGCTCGTGGTCCTGCAGCGGGTGGCGCACGAGCTGGAGTCGCTGCTCGACGCGGCCCGCCGCGGTCGCCTCCGGCTCGGACGGCCCGAGATCGACGTCGTGCTCGCCGGGGCCGACGTCTTCGCCCGCTACGTGGCCGCCGTGGCCGCGCGGCTCGACGGCCGCGGGACGGCCGCCACCGTCGCGCTGCCGGTGGCACCCGTGCTCGACGGCGTGCAGGCCGCCCTGGCCCGCGCCGCCGCCGAGCCGGTGGCCGCGCGGCC
>Ga0315902_10006357_pt1 | contig 16375 bp, 17 predicted proteins | sample LakEriMetagenome_9_FD_203523 | JGI IMG/M metagenome (GOLD analysis project Ga0315902, IMG submission 203523) | Freshwater fungal communities from buoy surface, Lake Erie, Ohio, United States - Buoy 12 MA117 | ecosystem: Environmental > Aquatic > Freshwater > Lake > Lake biofilm | place: USA...
CGAGCAAGGCCGAGGATGATCTGTGGACCGAGGCTACTTCGGTCCCCGACCTCACCTAGGCCCTCTACTGTCAGCGCGTGAGCGCTGACGCGGAGTCCGGCGGTGGCGGCGGCCCCTCAGGGGTCGTCCGCGGACATCCGCGCGTCCTGGCACTCGTCGCGGCCTACACCTTCAGCAGCTTCGGCTCTGCCGTGGCGATGCTGGCGTTCTCCTACGTTTCCTATGTCATTACGGGAAGCCTGATCGCGAGCGTGGCGGTCATGGCCGCGTCGGCGTTGCCCGCGCTCGTGCTCATTCAACCAGCGGCGCGCCTGACGAGGCGCTTCGACCTGCGTGCCCTCTGCGCTGTGCTCGCCGTTGCCAAGATGGCCCTCTTCCTCATCGTCGGGGTCATCTTTGGGATGGGTTACATCAGTTTCTGGCTGCTGCTCATCACCTCGCTCGTCAACGGGATCATCGGTGCCTTCACCTTCCCGCCGTGGAACAACTTCCTCCGCGTGATCGCGCCTGCGGGGCGAATTGCGGACCTGGATTCGGTCCTCATGTCCGCCAGCGCCATCGCCGGCATCCTCGGTGTGCTCGCCGGCGGCCTCATGTTCGACGCGTGGGGACTCGCGAGCCTCTTCTACGTGAATGCGATCTCGTACGCCGTCTATGCCCTGCCCTTCGCGCTCTTCCCGCCCGTGCACTCGGTCAAGTCAGGAGCGGCGCGGACCTCCCTGCGCGAAGCGACGAGGGTGATCCGCGATGCCGAGGTGCTGCGCCGCTTTGTCATCGTGGCGCTGGTGGTGCAGTTGGTCGCATGGCCGCTATTGAATCTGCTGCCGCAGATCTCCACGACCATCGGGCCCAATGCGGTGATCTTCTCGCTGCTGCTGTCATCCATCTATGCGGGAATGGCGCTCGTGGCGCCGATCCTGGCTCTGCGCGAGAAGCGGCGTTCCCCCTGGCAGATCGCCATGGTTGCGCTCATCATCCTCATGACCGCAACGATCATCGTGGGTATCTCCCCGTTGATCGACGACAACAGTCGCCTGATCCTGCTGATGGTCGCCTTGATCCCGCTCGGCATGGCTCTCAACATGACCACGGTGCTGTCATCGGCGGCAGTGCAAAGCGGTGCGCCGGATGAGCATGAGGCGAATGTCCTGGCCGTCTACTCGGCGGGGATCACCGTCATCACCCCCGTAGGGGCGCTGATCTTCGCCGCTATCGCCGACGCAACGAATGTGTGGGCCGCGGTGGTGGTTGAAGCCTTGGGTATAGGCGTGCTCCTCGCCTTCCTGGCGACACCGCGCATGCGGAGACACTTCGATCAAGCTCTGGGCGACAAGCACCACGTCATCCAGCGACATGCACGTCATGGGGCGGTGAGGCGCAATCTGCCCGGTGACCTGGAGCCGGTCCAGGGAAGCGATGGCGATCCCGTAATATCGGGGGGTCCTCAGGGGGCTTAGCTCAGCTGGTAGAGCGCTGCCTTTGCAAGGCAGAAGTCAGGGGTTCGAGTCCCCTAGCCTCCACGTCTCATTCCTGCGCCGCCAGTGCGATCGCAGTAGGGTCCCGGCATGAAAAAGTTTCTCCTCATCGCCATGACCGCCGTCCTCGCCGGGTCCCTTGCCACTCCTGTGGCCGTGGCCGCGCCGCGCCCTGCCGATCGCACGGTCTACATCGAGCGGACTTTCGTCGAGGAGCTTGATTTCGGCGATTCCGGAACCTCCGTCGGCGACCTCCGAGCCACGCGCGGAGTGGTCCGCAAGTCGCTCGAGGGCAAGGTCATCGGCCGCTACACGACGACCCAGTGGACGATCGGGCCCGGTGGAGGCGGCGGCCTGGAGGAGCGCACCATCACGATGGAGGTCACCATCGGCCGCAATGAGGTGCTCATGGTGAGCGTGTACGCAGCTCCGTCGGGCTCGACCCCGATGGACAAGGTCGTCTACCCCATCGTCGGAGGCACGGGCAAGTACGCAGGCGTACGCGGCACCATGACGCTGGTGCCGGTCGACGACCTGCGTAAGCGCCTGGACTTCCGCTTCATGTGAGGACTGCTCCTTTGCGGATCGAAGTCTGGGCCGATGTCGTATGCCCCTGGTGCTACATCGGCAAGCGTCGTCTGCAGGCCGCGCTCGCCGAGCGCGGAATGACCGACGAGGTAGAGGTCCTTCACCGAGCCTTCCAACTCGATCCCACGGCGAGCACGACGACCGAGCCGACGATCGATCATCTGGCGGCGAAGTACGGCGTGAGCCGTGATGAGGCGCTCGCCATGATGGCGAATGTCACCGAGGTTGCCGCGGGCGAGGGCCTGGACTACCACCTCGATCGCACGAGGACAGGCAACACCCGTGACGCCCACCGTCTCGCGCTGTGGGTTCAGGAACAGGACCCCCAAATCACCCAGCGCCTCCTCGAAGCGATGTACTCGGCCTACTTCGAGCAGGGACGCGGCGTCTTCAGCACGGATGACCTTGTGGCGCTTGCCGCAGAGGTCGGCCTCGATCCAGACGAGGCGCGCTCCATGCTCGCGGGCACGGCGTACCTCGATCAGGTCGTGCAAGACCAGGTGCTCGCGCGCACCTTCGGGGCTAGCGGCGTGCCGTTCTTCGTCATCGACCGCGCCTACGGGGTCTCGGGCGCCCAGCCGCTCGAGGTCTTCCTCGACGCCATCGACCAGGCCCGAGCAGCGACGGAGTAGTGATCGCGCATCAGTTCCTGCCAGTTACGCGACGCTAGCGCCGTCGTGGGGTCGCTCAACTGGCGCAAACGTGCCGGACCCCCAGGATCGCGTCGCGAGTACGCGCCGTGGGAGGATTTGGCCATGCCGGAATCCGATCTCAAAGCCACCCTGCACACCTCCATGGGCGACATCAACGTCATCCTCTTCCCCGACCAGGCACCCAAGACGGTGAAGAACTTCGTCGGTCTCGCCGAGGGCACGCAGGAGTGGACCGATCCGCAGGCGCGGACCAAGACCACGAAGCCGCTCTACGACGGCACGATCTTCCATCGGGTCATCCCCGGCTTCATGATCCAGGGCGGCGACCCGCTCGGCACCGGCACCGGCGGCCCCGGCTACCGCTTCGCGGATGAGTTCAATCCCGAACTGCAGTTCGACCGCCCCTACCTGCTCGCGATGGCGAACGCCGGCCCCAACACCAATGGCTCGCAGTTCTTCATCACGGTGGCGCCCACGTCGTGGCTCAACTTCAAGCACTCGATCTTCGGTGAGGTGGCTGACCAGCCTTCGCGTGATGTCGTCGACGCGATCGCGGCTGTCTCGACCGGTGCGCAGGATCGCCCGGTGACGCCCGTCGAGATCACCGGCGTCACCGTCACCCGAGGGTGACCCAGCCGCCTGACACCTCTCCCGGGATGCCTGCTGCCCCGGGCTGCTACCGCCATCCTGATCGGTCGACGTACATCCGCTGCACCCGTTGTGAGCAGCCGATCTGCCCGGAGTGCATGCGCTCGGCTTCCGTGGGGTTCCAGTGCCCGGACTGCGTGGGCGAGGCAGCTCGCACGGTCCGCCAGCCGGTGACGGTCGCGGGCGCGGCGCTCGTCACCAAGCCCTACGTCACCTGGACGCTCATCGGGATCACGGTTGTCGTCTTCCTCTGGCAGTTCGCGGCAGGGGTTGACGCTGTGGCCGAGGACTTCGGGATGTGGCCCTTCGGCATTGCGCTCTACGGCGAGTGGTGGCGCCTGCTCACCGCAGCCTTCCTTCACGGCTCCTGGCTGCACATCGCGTTCAACATGTACGTCCTCTTCATGCTCGGACCGACCCTGGAGCGCGTGCTGGGCCACGTGCGGTTCACGGTGCTCTACGTCGTGGCGGCGCTGGGTGGCAGTGTCGTGTCGTATGTCTTCTCCGATCCACGCACGGTCTCCGTAGGTGCCTCGGGTGCGATCTTCGGCCTCATGGGTGCCTTCGTCGTCGCTGGCCGACGCTTGCGGTGGGACATCACGCAGGTGCTCATCCTGCTGGGCATCAACGTCGTCATCGGGTTCGTGAGCCCCCAGGTCGACTGGCGGGCACACTTCGGTGGACTGGTCGTCGGCGCGCTGGTGGCGGCGATCTTCGTCTGGACGCCGGGCCCTTTCCGCGCAGTCCGGACCCTGTGGCAGACCCTCGGAGTGCTCGCGATCCTGGGCCTGCTCGTGGTGGTGACCATGTGGCGGACGGGACAACTGTGGGAATTGCTCGCTCCGCTCGGCGTGGGATGACGTAGTTGTCCACAACCTTTCCCCAGTTGGGGAGAACTACACCGCTGTAATTGGGGCCCAGGTGGCGAGGGTGCGTGCTGATGTCAGGCCCTTCCCCGATCCCCGGTAGCCTGAAGGGCCCAGTGGGGGCCATCGTCGAGGAGGTTCAGCGTGCCGGAGTCCAAGGGGCGCAAGCGCGACGACTACGTGCCGCCCGCCGACAAGTCCGATCGCAAGCCGGTCAAGATCGGTTCGTCCCCGTGGGTGGCACCCACGATGGTGGCGCTCTTCGTCATTGGACTGTTGTGGATCGTGGTCTTCTACATCGCCGGTCCGGACGTCCCCATCATGAACACCATTGGCGGCGCCTACAACGCCCTGGTCAACGTCCTCATCGGCTTCGCCTTCATCACGGCTGGCTTCATCGTGTCGACCAAGTGGCGCTAGCCGCCCCTCTGCGCACGGCGACCCTATGACGCGCATTCTCGTCATCGACAACTACGACTCGTTCGTCTTCAACCTGGTGCAGTACCTCGGCCAGTTGGGTGTCGACGTCGACGTGCGCCGCAACGACGAGGTGACGGTTGAGCAGGCTCGCGCGTACGACGGCATCCTGCTCTCGCCTGGACCGGGCACGCCCGAAGGCGCCGGCGTCTGCATGGATGTCGTGCGCGAGTGTGCCGGAGAGGTCCCGATCCTGGGTGTCTGCCTCGGGCACCAGGCGATCGCAGCGGTCTACGGCGGAGTCGTCGATCGTGCGCCCGAACTCCTGCATGGCAAGACCTCGCTCGTCGAGCACCGGGGCGAGGGCGTGCTCGCGGGCCTACCCGAACCCTTCACGGCGACCCGGTACCACTCGCTCGCGGTGCGCCCGGACTCCGTGCCCGACGTACTCGAGGTGACTGGCGCGACCGAGAGCGGCGTCATCATGGCGCTGCGGCATCGGGATCTTGCCGTGGAGGGCGTGCAGTTCCACCCCGAGTCCGTGCTCACCGAGGGTGGCCATCAGCTCCTGGCCAACTGGCTTGTCGTGTGCGGTGATGCGGATGCGCCGCTCCGTGCCGCCGGCCTCGCCCCCGTCGTCGGCTGAGCCCGCTTCGCCCTCCACCCGGTTTTCGCCAGTTGCACGAGGCTGAGTGCCTCGCACGGTCGCGCAAGTGGCGAAACTTTGCACAGATTGGCGAGAGGTCCCTCGTCCACAGCCCAAAGACCAATGTGTGCTGTGTCGCCGTATGCACGCGAATCTCCCGACCATGACCCACATCGAAGTACGGCGAACCCTTCAGAAGCTCGAGGACGCATTCGGTGCGAACCCCTTCACTACGCGTGATGCGTCCGGGTGTGGAGTTTCCACGGACCGCCTGGGCACCGCCGTCCGCGCGGGAGCACTCCAGCGTCTCGCTCGGGGCAGTTACAGCATCGCCCCTGGTCCGCTCGACGCGGCTCGATCAGTCGTGGAGCGATTGAAGTCGATGGGTGTTCCCTCGGCAGTGGGCGAGTGCACCGTGGGTGCGTGGTGGGGCGTCGAAGCCATGGGCGCGCGCGGTCCACTCGCGAGACCACCGGCGACGGTGTTGATCCCTCGCGACGCATGTGATCGAGTCGGCGTGCGTCTGGGCTCGCGGTCGGGAGTGAGGATGGTGGCTTCCGATCTTGCTCCGCAAGACGTCATAGATTGGGATGGCCTGCCGGTCACCAGTCCCCTTAGGACGGGCCTGGACATCGCAAGGCGCCATGGCAGGAGTCGAGCCTCAGCGCTGGTGCCGCTCTGCGGGGGCGTACGCATGGAGATCGCCCTGCGGTCTGGTCTCATCCCCCTGGAATCTCTCCAGATGCGTCCCACCGCCCAGGAAGTCACCGAGAGGGTACGGTCGCCGGAATTCAGGCGCAGGGTGATGGTCGACCTCTGGGAAATGGCGCATCGCGTGAGTGCTCACGGTATGCGGTGGACCTGGCCGGTGCTGCCCGACGTAGAGCCACTGCTGGAGACGGTCCTCGAGGGCCTCGCCTGGGCGCATCTCACGGAATCGGCTCTGCCCAGGCCATGTGCGCAGGAATGGGTCCACGGGGCGAGCGGTCGCCGATATCGAGTCGACTTCCTCATTGGTGATCGCGTCATCCTTGAGGCTGACGGTGCAGTGAAGTACGCGCATCAGACTCCCTGGCAGGAGAAGCAGCGGCAGTCGGACCTCGAGGCCGCGGGCTACTGGGTGGTGCGCTGCACGTGGGAAGAGCTCATTCATCGCCCCCATGAGGTACTTGCCCGCATCGCACGCGCACTCATTCGCTGCGGGTAGCGGCGCACCTTCACTTTTCGCCAGTTGAGCGACGCAATCGACGCCGCAGGGTCGTGCAACTGGCGAAAACTGGAGAGAGGGGGCCTAGGCGGGGGAGGCAGTCGGCTCGGGAGTAGGCGTCGGCACCGGGGTGGGCTCCGGCGTCGGAGTGGGCTCCGGCGTCGGGGAGGGCGATGGCGGTGCGATCGCCACGACGAGCGTGACGACAGCACCCTTGTCCGCGTTGGTGCCCGCTGGGGGATCCTGTTCGAGCACCACGCCCTGCGGGACTGTCTCGGACTCCTGGTAGACGACATTGGCCTGGAATCCCGCTGCCGAGAGCGCGCCGCGCGCGACCTCCTCGGTCTGGCCGACCACCGAGGGCACCGCCTGGCGGCCCGTCGAGACGACGATGTCGACCTTGCTGCCTACGTCGACGGAGGATCCTTCGAGAGGACTCGAGGACAGGACGTATCCCGCGGGTTGGGCGGCGTCTTGCTCCGTGACTCTGCCGAGGACGAGCTTGGCATCGGCGAGCGCGGTCTCGGCATCCTCGACGGACGTCAGCCCCGTGAGGGGCGGCACGGTCGTCTTCTCCTTGCCCGCGCTGATCGTGACGTTGACCGCCTGACCTTCCTCGAGCTGCTCGCCCGGGGTGGGCTGCTGGCCGATGATCGTGTCGACGGGCTTCTCCGAGACCTCCGGGGTTTGCGATCCGAGCACGAGGCCCTGTCGCTCCAGCACCGACTGCGCCTGCTTGATGCTGAGTCCGCTGAGATCAGGTACCGCGACGGTGTTGGCCGATGACCTGTTGAGCACCAGCGTGGCACCCAGGATGACGATGCCGATCAATGCCAGTACGCCGATCGTCATTGCCGCGGCGAATCCCGCACCGCGCTGTGCGCGACGCCCACGCGGCGGCTCGGTGTCGATGGCGTAGACCTCGGTGGGTTGTACGACGTCCAAGCGCTGTGTGGCATCCGAGACCACCATGGGCACCGCCGCGGTCATCTGCGCCGACACCGGCGCTCCCATGGCCGCACGCTCGACGTCGGCACGGAAGTCAGCGGCCGTCTGGTAGCGGTCGTCGGGGCTCTTGGCGAGCGAGCGCATGACGACGCCGTCGACATCGCGCGGCACCTCGGGATCCACCTGCGACGGCGGCACCGCCTGCTCGCTCACATGCTGATAGGCGATCGACACGGGGGAGTCGCCCGTGAAGGGCGGCTTGCCGGTGAGCAGCTCATAGAGGAGTACGCCGGAGGAGTAGATGTCGCTGCGCGCATCGACGATCTCGCCACGCGCCTGCTCCGGGGAGAGATACTGCGCGGTGCCCATGACCGTCTGGGCGGAGGTCATGGTGTGGCCGGAGTCATTGATGGCGCGCGCGATCCCGAAGTCCATGACCTTGACGTCGCCCGTGCGGGTGAGCATGACGTTGGCGGGCTTGATGTCCCGGTGAATGATGCCGTGCCGGTGGGCGTAGTCCAGTGCGCTCAAGGTGCCGGCCGTGATCTCGAGTGAACGCTCGGGCAGGAGCCGGCGCCCGCTGGTGAGGAGCTGCCGGAGCGTCATGCCGTCGACGTACTCCATGACGATGTAGGGCACGACGGTCGACTCCGTGCCGTCGATGAGGATGTCCTCGCCCGTGTCGTAGACGGCAACGATGTTGGGATGGTTGAGCGATGCGGCGGACTGTGCCTCGCGGCGAAAGCGGGCCTGGAATGCAGGATCACGGGCGAGGTCAGGGCGCAAGATCTTGATGGCGACGCGTCGACCGAGCCGAGTGTCGCGGGCCTCCCAGACCTCGGCCATGCCGCCCCGACCGATGACCGCCACCAGCTCGTAGCGCTCGCCGAGGGTGCGGCCCACACCGGGGTCCTGCGTCACGCCTGCCTCCTGAAGTACCTATTCGTGGACGTCCCAGTGTCTCAGTGAGTTCCCCCGGAAGCGGGAATGAACGGCTTCACGGCAGCCCTCACTTCAGTACACCTCACTGGAGCGCCGCCTCAATGACGGCACGCGCGATGGGCCCGGCGAGAGCCCCACCGCTCAATTCGCTCTGGCCACCGTCCTCGACGACCACGGCGACGGCGATGCTCGGATTGGTGGCGGGGGCCATGGCGACCATCCATGAGATCGGCTGCTCGCCGTCGCGGCCGGTCTGTGCCGTGCCCGTCTTGGCTCCGACGAGCACCGGATTGCCCTCGCCATCGACGATGCCCTGCAGGACGCCCGCGGTGCCCTCCTCGACGACGGCCACCATCATCTGCTGCATCTGCGCCGCTTGCTCGGGTGATAGCGCGGTGCGGAAGATCCTTGGGTCCGCTGTGCGGAGGATGGTGAGGTCAGGGGCGCGGATCTCCTGCACGAGGTAGGGCTCCATCACGATGCCGTTGTTACCGATGCCAGCAGCGACCATGGCCATCTGCATCGCCGTCGCCCGTACGTCGAACTGGCCGATGGCGCTGATGGCGGTCTGGGGCTCGTCGGGGTTCTCGGGGAAGCGCGACGTAGCCGCACGCAGGGGCGTCTCGAACTTGGTGTCGAAGCCGAAGAGTTCAGACTGTTCACGGAGTGCATCGGCACCCAGCTCATTGCCCAGCCAAGCGAAAGCGGTGTTGCAAGACACGGCGAGTGCCTGCTCGAGTGTGATCTCACCACCGGGCGCGCACTCCTCACCGGTCCAATTCCGCAGCGTGCGCTCGGACAGTGGCAGGTCGTACTCCGCCGGTCCGGGGAGGACCGAATCCATCGTGAAGCGCCCTGAGGCGAGCGCTGCCGCCGCGGTGACGAGTTTGAACGTCGACCCCGGTGGATTGAGGGCGACGATGGGCCGATTGATGAGGGGCTGATCGGGATCCTCGAGCAACTCCTCGTAGTACGCCCGGATTGCCGCGGGGTCGTGGGACGACAAGATGTTGGGATCGAATGACGGGACCTGCACCTGAGCGAGGATGCGACCTGTCGAGGGTTCGATCGCGAAGACCGCCCCTTGCGTGCCCTCCATACTGGCCCAGGCCGCAGCCTGTGCGGCTGGATCGATCGTGGTCGTGACCGCTCCGCCTCTCGGCTGGGCGCCCGCGATGAGCTGCTGCAGGCGGTCGACGAAGAAGAGATCGGACGCACCCGACAGGACGGCGTTCTCCGTCCGCTCCAGGCCCGTGGCGCCGTAGACGATCGAATAGAAGCCCGTGACGGAGGCGTACTGCTCGCCCTCGGGGTAGACGCGCAGCCACTTGAGGGGGCCCTTGGTCGCCTCGGAGAGCGCGACCGCGTCCGGTCCGGTGAGGATGGGACCGCGCTGACGACCGTACTCGTCGAGGATCACCCGCTGGTTGTCCGCGCGTGCGCGGTAGTCGTCGCTGCGAAAGACCTGGATGAGCGTGATGTTGACCATGAGCGCGACCAGCAGGAGGGCGAGCACGAGGCTGATACGTCGAATCGCGCGGGTCATCGCCGCACCACCTGTGTGTGGACGGCGTCGGGAGCGGGCGCCGGCGGAGCTGGCCGTCGCGCACGGTTAGAGATGACGAGCAGGATGGCGATGATCACCCAGTTGGCGACAAGCGATGACCCACCGTAGGAGAGGAAGGGCGTCGTGAGGCCGGTGAGCGGGATAAGGCGCGTGACGCCGCCCACGATGACGAAGACCTGCAGCGCCAGCGTGATGGACAGGCCTGCCGCGAGAAGCTGACCGAAGGGATCGCGGACCGAGACAGCGGTGCGCAGACCGCGCTCGATGAGCACGGCGTAGAGCAGGAGGATGCCGATCGCACCGGTGAGGCCGAGTTCCTCGCCGAGTCCCGAGAGGATGAAGTCGGTGTTGGCGAAGGGCACGAGTTCGGGATATCCCCGACCCAGTCCTGTCCCGAAGAGTCCGCCGTTGGCGAAGCCGTAGAGCGACTGGACGATCTGGTAGCCGCCGGTGTCGGAATAGGCGAAGGGATCGAGCCAGATCTGCACACGTGTGCGCACGTGGCCGAAGAGCATGTAGGCGATCACCGCACCCGCCGCGAAGAGGATGAGTCCGAGGACGAGCCACGACCAGCGCTGCGTGGCGATGTAGAGCATTGCGACGAAGAGCCCGAAGAACAGCAGCGAGGTGCCGAGGTCTCGCTCGAAGACGAGCACCCCGAGCGAGAGTGCCCAGACGATGAGAATCGGACCGAGGTCGCGCGCACGGGGCAGGGGTACGCCGAGCACCTTCGTGCGCACCAGCGCGAGGGAGTCGCGCGTGACGACGAGGTAGCCGGCGAAGAAGATCGTGAGCAGGATCTTGGCCGCTTCAGCGGGCTGGAAGGTGAAGCCCCCGACCCGCACCCACAGGGTCGCGCCATTGACGGTGGCACCGATGACGGGCGCCAGCGGCAGCAGCAGCAGGATCACGCCGAGGAGGCCGAAGGTGTAGGTGTAGCGCTGGAGCACCCGGTGGTCGCGCAGGACGAGTAGCACGAGCACGAAGAGGAGCACGGCAACGGCGTACCACGTGAGTTGGTTGTAGACGTCCGGCGCGGGGATGGGGTTGTCGTTGCGCTCAGCACGCTGCACGGCGGCGACATCGAGTCGGTAGATCATCACCAGGCCGAGGATGGTGAGCAGCGTGGCGATGGGCAGGAGGAAGGGATCGGAGTAGGGCACGCGCCAGCGCACGATGATGTGCGCGATGAGTGCGAGTGCGCCCACGACCGCGGCGGTGATCCAGAAGCGTGAGTGCAGACCCTCGCCGGTGGACCAGGCGACCTGCTGCGTGCCGAGGACACCGAGTCCCCACGCAAGGATGAGCAGCACGAGTTCGAGATTGCGCCGGGTGCGCTGCCGTGGGGCGGCGTCGACGCTGCCGCTGTCGGGCGCGACGGGAGCGGTCATGGCGCCACCGTGGGCGCGGGGCTCGGTGGGCAGTACGCCGGCCGCGGGATTGACACGCATGCGCGGTCACGAAGGCCGGCCACGATGGCGTCGGCTCCCTCGCGTCCCTGAGCAGAAATTCCGTTGGTCACGAGTCCCGCCTCGAGCGGAGGCAGGTCCGCGACGGGGATATCGGTGACCGTGACGAGGGAGGAGAGCGAGGGGAAGGTGCTCACCCCCTGGTAGACAGCGACGGCGCCGTCGCTCGTGCCGACGTACCACTGGGAGCGCACCCACGCGCTGCCGATGAGCGCCAGGGTGATGATGGCGATGAGCACCGCCCCAGCGATCCCGATGGACCACGCCGTGATGCGGCGGCGACGCGACCATGGCTCACGCGGTGCCGCGGGGCTGCCCGCGTCCACCATGGGCAGCTCAGAGGTCGGGGGGCCGCCATCGATGACCGGGGGCGGATCGGGCGCGTTGGGGTCGACCTGCGCATCGTCGGGGAAGTGGACTCGGGGAAGTCGCGCGCGCACCCGAGGCTCGCCCGCTGCTCCGACGACCACGGGGAGTGCGGTGGCCTCGGCGCCCTCGATGACGTGTGCGACCACGACCGTGACGTTGTCGGGGGCGCCGCGCGAGAGGGCGAGATCGACGAGTTCGGTGACGCACACGGTGGGCTCGCGCGTGCCGAGGATCGAGGCGATTTCGTCATTCGAGACCAGACCGTGCAGGCCATCGCTGGAGAGGAGGTAGCGGTCACCGAGCCGGGCCTCGCGCACGGAGAGATCGGGCTCCGCGACCTGCATGCCGTCGAGTGCGCGCATGAGGAGGTTGCGTCGGGGATGGGTGAAGGCCTCCTCCTCCGTGATGCGACCCGCGTCGACAAGGGTCTGCACGTAGGTGTGGTCGTGGGTGATCTGGCTGAGTTCGCCGTCGCGCAGGAGATAGGCGCGTGAGTCGCCCACGTGGACGACGGCGATGCGCGCACCTTCGCCGTCGGCGAGCCAGTAGAGCGCCGTGACCGTCGTGCCCATGCCCGCGAGCTCGGGGCTGTCCGCGACGACGAGTCCGATCGTGGCCCCGGCGCTGTCCACCGCTTCTGCGAGTCGCGTGAGTGCTTCACCCTGGCCCAGGTCTTCGTCGGCCATGTCGGCGAGCGTGGCGACCGCGGTGGCGCTGGCGAGCTCGCCACCGGCGTGACCACCCATCCCATCGGCGACGATGAGCAGGCGAGCGGCGGCGTAGCCGGAATCCTCGTTGCCCTGGCGGACGACTCCGACATCGGAGCGCGCGGCGTAGCGGAGTGCGAGGCTCACGGTCACCGCTTGAGTTGGAGGGTCGTGCGCCCGATGCGCAGCGGGACTCCGGGCGGCAGGACGGTCGGCGAGGTGATGCGCGTGCGATCGATCCAGGTGCCGTTTGTCGAGCCAAGGTCCTCCACGATCCAGCCATCATCGCCGGGATAGAGGCGCGCATGACGACTCGAGGCGTAGTCGTCGTCGATGACGAGTGTCGAGTCCGGGGCTCGCCCCAGGGTGATCTGTGCGGTCCCGAGGGGGATCACCGTCTGCGCGAGGGGGCCTTCGGTGACCACGAGTGCAGGACCCGCCTTGGCGTGCTTCGCGGGCTTCGGTGGCTTCGCCGCCTTGGCGGGCTTGGGCGGTCGCGGCGCCTTTGGTGGCCGGGAGCTCGTGGCGGGTCGGGCCTCACGCGGCTGCATGAGGTCGCGCCGCAAGGCAACGATCGTGATGATGATGAAGAGCCACAGCGCCCCGAGGAACGCAAGCCTCAGCAGCGTGAGGGCGAACTCGGTCACGGGGTCAGCCCGTCCGGTAGGTGATCGCCGTTGTGCCGATGAGGATGACGGAGCCGTCGACCAGGGCCGCCTGCCCCACGCGTGTGCCGTCGATGGTGGTGCCGTTGGTCGAGCTGAGGTCGCGCGCGACCGCGGGCGTGCCAAGGACGACCTCGCAATGGGCGCGCGAGACGCCAGGGTCCTCGATGCGGATGTCGGCTTCGTTGCCACGGCCCAGTCGAGTGACGGCGCGCACCAAGGGGTACGCCGTGCCCCCGATCTCGAGGTAGGGCTGACCCGGCAGCGCGTCGGAGACGGCGGCGGAGACAACGGCCGCGCGTGCCTCGGAGTGGACGCGGAAGATCCCGGTGTCGAGGGAGTCGTCGAGCGCGAGGCGGACCTCGGCGGGTCCGAGCAGTGCGTAGCCCTGCTCCGCGGCGTACTCCGTGACGACCGTCGCCAACTCGCCCTGCAGCGCATCGCGGTAGACGCTGAGGCGCTCGTCGTCATGGGGTGAGAGGTCGAGGGTGAAGACATTGGGGGTCACGGTCCGGCCGCGAGCGACGATGGCGGCTCGGTCGTCCATCTCCTTCTGGATGGCGGCGGCCAACTCGACGGGCTGGACCTCGGACTTGAAGGCCTTGGCGAAGGCACCGTTGACGATGCGGTCGAGGCGGTCTTCGAAGCGATCCAGTAGGCCCACCCTGGAATCGTACGGCTCCGGCTAGCGCGAACCCCAGAAGCGGGGGATGAAGCTGCTCACGTGGTCGGCGTAGTCAAACCAGGCCACCCCGTGCTTCTCCGCGAGGAGGCGGTCCTCCCAGAAGGCCTTGGCGTAGAAGAAGACGACCAGGGCCACCCAAAGCAGGACCTGCCAGATCGAGCCCACGGCCAGGGTGAAGCCCAGCGCAGCGACGAGGATGCCGGAGTAGATGGGGTGGCGCACGAGCGAGTAGATGCCGCCGGTGCGCAGCGCGGCGCTGTCCTGGGGCACCGGCGTGGGTGTGAGCGCAGCGCCGAGATTGAGCAGGGCGATAAGGAAGACGGCGAGGCCGGCGATCATGAGGATGATGCCGAGCACGTCAAGGAAGTCCGGCGGTGCGAAGAGACTGCGACGCTTGGGCAGGAAGACGAAGAGGATCAGCAGCGCTGCCTGCGCGGCGACGAGCGCCCAGCCGATACGCCGGTTGCGGACGTCAGGATCAAGGGACGCCCGCTCTTCAGCCGCACCGTGAGTCACGTCGCCCATTGTGGCTCACACCTCTGACGACGGGGCTCGACGGTGGGGTATTCCCTAGGCGATGCCAAGGATCGACTCGGTTTTCACCGGTACTGGGTTTTCGCCAGTTGAGCGACCCTGCGCGACCCAAAGGGTCGTGCAACTGGCAAAACCGTCTCAGCGTGTCGCGCGGGCCTGTTCGATCGTGCGTGCGTGGATCCCCTGGTTGTCCGGGTCGGCGAGGCGGGGGTCATCGACAGGGCGGTCGGCCAGCACCGCTTCGAGGTAGCGCCGGTCGGCGTCGAGGCGCTCTATGGGTGAGTACGTCGGGGTGCCGTGTCCCGGCACGAGCACGCGGGAGCGGCGTACCACCTCCGCGAGGCGATCGAGCCCGGCCAGGTAGCTCGCGAGGTCGGGCTCGTCGGCATCGGGGTAGGGCAGCTCGACATCGCTGAGCATGTCACCCGCGAGGAGCACGCCCGTGTCCGTGATCTCGACGGCGAGGTGCCCGCGTGCGTGCGCATCGTGCTCATGCAGTGAGACTTCGCGGCCTCGCCAGGGCAGGCCGTTGCCTGGAACGGCGGTCACGCGGCCAGCGAGGCCGACGAGGTCGTCGGGGATGTCGCCGATGAGTGGTTGGACGAGGGCCGCCCGGTCGCTGGACCACTGCGAGGCAGCCCACGCGCTGGACCAGCGCGGCGCTTCGCCGAGGTCGGGGTGCCACAGCACGTGGTCGTAGTGCAGATGCGTGGCCAGGCCCGCCGCACATCGCGCGCCCGCCGCTTCGAGGAAGCCCGCGACCCCGGCGAGCTCGTCGGCGTCCCAGCACGGATCGACGACAAGCGCCTCACCCTCGGCGATCACGGCAGTGGTTGTCGTGGCGTAGCGACGCGAGGTCATCACGTGTACGCCGGGAGCGACCTCCACGGCGGCGCGCGTCATCGCGACACCGCGTCGAGGTCGGCGAGGTCCTCCGGGGTGAGCTTGAGTGTCGTGCTCGCCAGGAGCGCAGGGATCTGGTCGACGCTTGAGGCCGAGGCGATCGGCGCGACCACTGTGGCCCGGGTGAGCAGCCAGGCCAGGGCCACCGTCGCTGGCTCGACACCATGACGCGCGGCGACCGTGCGCACGACGTTAAGGATTGCCTCATTTCGCGGAGTCTGGAACGCCTTCACCATGCCCCCGCGAGTCGAATCGATCCCTGGGGCGGCGTACTTGCCCGTGAGGAAGCCGGCGGCGAGCGGCCAGTAGGGCAGGCAGCCCAGGCCTTCGCGCTCGCAGAGATCCTGCAGGGGCCCTTCGAACTCATCGCGCACGACGAGGCTGTACTGCGGCTGCACCGCGCAGAATCGCGGGAGGCCGATCTCGTCGGCATTACGCAGCGCCTCCCCAAGACGGTCGGCGGAGTAGTTGGACGCCGCAATCGCACGCACCTTGCCTGCACCGATCAATTCGCCGAGTGCGCGCAGCGTCTCCTTGAGCGGGGTCTGCGGGTCGTCGGCGTGGCAGTAGTAGAGATCGATGTAGTCCGTCTGCAGTCGGCGGAGCGATCCGTCTACGCCGGCGATGATCTGCGCGCGCGACAGACCGTGGTTGCCAGGGAACTTGCCGACCTTGGTGCAGATGACGACATCGCTGCGATTGCCGCGCGCCGTCATCCAGCGCCCGACGATCTCTTCGGATTCCCCGCCCGAGCACCCTGGAGCCCAGTGGGGATAGGAGTCGGCGAGGTCGATCGCGTTGCCGCCCCCGCCGACGTAGGCATCGAGCACGGCGTACGACGCCTGCGCGTCCGCGGTCCACCCGAAGACATTGCCGCCCAGGACAAGACGGGACACCTCCAGCTCGGACGTGCCGAGGCGAGCGCGGGGCATGGACCTATTCGAGTGCACCACCCCAGGGTAGGCAGCCGAGGGATGAGCGAGGCTCCGCAGGAGGTACCCTCGTCACTGCCCTGGCGACAGGGCGACGCGCGAGTGGCGGAATAGGCAGACGCGCACGGTTCAGGTCCGTGTGCCCGTAAGGGTG
>Ga0315902_10006358_pt1 | contig 16373 bp, 13 predicted proteins | sample LakEriMetagenome_9_FD_203523 | JGI IMG/M metagenome (GOLD analysis project Ga0315902, IMG submission 203523) | Freshwater fungal communities from buoy surface, Lake Erie, Ohio, United States - Buoy 12 MA117 | ecosystem: Environmental > Aquatic > Freshwater > Lake > Lake biofilm | place: USA...
GGCATAGTTTCGATCGGCATACTGAAACTCGACAATGATGCGCAGGTCCTTGGTGATGAGTCGGCGTGTGGTGAAGGTGATTTCGGCGGTATTGTAATCGATGATGTAATCCCGGTCCTGACCCCGCTCAAGCAAAACGCCATCGATGAACACCCGCTCCGAGTTCGACATCACCACAATGAACAATTCGTTGTCGGCGCCGCGCAGGCGATAGGGTCCTTGATTCGACTCGATACCGGGAAAAACCATACGGTTGAATTTACCCCGCGATACCGCTGCTCCTGCACCCGCACTGACCGTAAGCGGCGACCGACCGGGTTGCCGGAAGGTTTCGTTGTATTGATACAATCCGCCTTGGGCTTTTTTAAAATACCGCAGAAAATACCCGTCGGGCGGATTGCGCACATCGTAATCGCCGGCAATGAGTTTGTTGTGGGGATCGCTCAATTGAATGAACACCCGGTCGAACTCCTGCAGCTGCTGGGTATTCCCCTCGGGTTGCACCGGAATGTTTTCGTCGGTGATGGCAGCCAGGAGTTCCACGTTTCCGCCAATTCGGCCGGCCAGCTGGAGGTTGAGGCTCGAGTTCAGCACGGCGTCCTGGTTGTTTCCGATGGTAAGACCGCGCGAAATCGATCCTGACCGGGTCAAGCCTTCCAGCCCAAACAGGGACCGGTTGCGGTCGGCGGGTCGCTCGGTATAGACTGTGGCCGGGGCTCCCCTGCCCGGAACCGGCTGCTCCAGCAAACGGCGATCGCGCACATACCGCGGACGAACAAATGACAGGGGAAAGCAGCGGTACTCGGCCTGCAGAACGCTCCCCGGAGCCAGCCGAATGGGAGCAGTAAATAGGAGCCGGGCCGCAGGGGCATCCAATACCCACAGTGAATCCTCCACCGCCTGTCCATCCAAGCTCAACCGAAAACTCCCTGGAATGATACTCAGCGTATCGAGCAACAGCACTTCCCGGATCGAATCGGCCGGGAAACGACGGATCCGCGGCTGTTCTGCAAGATCCTGAGCGGCACCCGAACCCGCTCCGAGCAACAGCGCGCAGCACAAAAGAATCCGGAACAGGGCGTTTTTCACGTGTGTCTAAAAGTACAGAGAAGCGGCACTCCAGAGAAAGCCCTGCCATACAGAGGCTTACCTTTGCGCACCTATGAAGACCCGCAAAATCATCACCTACAACGTGAACGGTATCCGCTCCGCACTGACCAAGGGCTGGATGGATTGGCTGCGCACCGTTAACCCTGACATCGTTCTGCTGCAGGAGATCAAAGCCGAACCCGGACAGCTGGACCTTCCCGTATTTGATAACGACGGATACAGCAATTTCTGGCATCCGGCGCAAAAAAAAGGCTACAGCGGTGTTGCCATCTTCAGCAAGGAAGCCCCCGACCACATCGAAGTCGGTTCGGGAAATGCAGAGGTTGATGCCGAAGGGCGCATCATTCGGGCCGATTTCGGCGAGGTATCGGTGATGAGCGTGTACGTTCCCTCCGGGTCGAGCGGCGACCATCGGCAGGACTATAAAATGGAATGGCTGGAGTGGTTCAGTGCCTACATCGAAACCCTGCTCAAAGAACGGAAGCACTTGATTATCGGCGGCGATATCAACATCTGCCACCGCCCCATCGACATCCACAACCCGGTAAGCAATGCGAAGTCGAGCGGATTCCTGCCCGAGGAGCGCGCCTGGATGGACGGCTTCCTCAACAGCGGGTTCATCGACAGCTTCCGTCACTTCAACCCCGAACCACACCAATACACCTGGTGGAGTTTCAGGGCGAATGCACGCGCCAAAAACCTCGGCTGGCGCATCGATTACCTCATGGCGAGTGAAGCACTGAGAAAGCAACTGAAGCGCTGCGTAATACTGCCCGAAGCCAAACATTCCGACCACTGCCCCGTACTGCTCGAGGTAGAATGGTGAAGCATTAGCTTTGCATCATCCCCAACGGGGAATACCAGCCTTGAGCCAGCTACGCGCACTCGCCGGACAAACGGCCATTTACGGACTCAGCAGCATTGTTGGCCGCCTGCTCAACTACCTGCTCGTACCGTTGTACACGCGGGTGTTCAGTCCGGCTGAATACGGCGTTGTGTCGGAATTCTACGCCTATGCAACCTTCCTGATGGTGATTTACAGTTACGGGATGGAAACCGCTTTTTTCCATTTTGTAAACCGGAAGCAGCGCCACGAGAACGTGTACGGAAATGCACAATTCCTTCTGCTGTGCACCACCGCACTATTCACCCTCCTGCTCCTATTGTTCTCTTCGCCCCTGTCGCAGGCCATGGGCTACGCCAATCACCCCGAATACCTGCGCTGGTTCGCCTGGATTCTGGCCTTTGATACACTTACCACGCTTCCCTTTGCACGGCTTCGACAGCAAAACCGCGCCCTACGCTTCGCCTTGGTCAAGCTGGCCGGAATTGCCGTAAACATCGGGCTCACACTCTGGTTCCTCTGGTACCTGCCCTCGGTGCAGGCAGTACCTGTTTCGGATGATGGCGCCTCCTATGTCTTTATGGCCAATCTGGTTTCAAGCGGAGTGATGTTGCTGCTCCTGCTACCCCAGTGGAAGGCACTTCGCCCCGAATTCGATTCGGCTTTGCTGCGCGAAATGCTCCTGTACGCCTTGCCATTGATGGTGGCCGGGTTTGCAGGGATGATTAATGAAACCCTCGACCGGGCGGTGCTGAAATACCTCTTGCCGGCGGGAACCAACGCGCTGGGCGAGTTGGGTATTTACAGTGCCTGCTATAAGCTCAGCATTCTGATGACCCTTTTTGTACAGACGTTCCGGTATGCGGCCGAGCCCTTTTATTTTTCGCAACAGCATAAGGAAAACAGCGGAGCGCTTTTTGCCCGCGTGATGAACTACTTCGTATTGATCGGTTGTGTGATATTTTTAGGTGTACTGTTTTACCTCGACATCATTCGTTTCTTCATCGGCGAGGCCTACCACAGTGGATTACACGTGGTGCCTGTTTTGCTGGCTGCAAACTTGTGTCTTGGGATTTACCTCAACCTGAGTGTCTGGTACAAGCTCAGCGGAAAAACCGCGTATGGAGCCTGGTTGTCGGTGGTGGGAGCGATGATCACCCTCAGCTTCAACCTCTGGCTGGTACCCATCATGGGATACACCGGAGCGGCTTGGGCTACGCTGGCTTGTTATGCCAGCATGATGGTGTTGTCGTGGCTGAAAGGTCAAACCGTGTATCCAATTCCCTACAGCCTGCGCCGGCTCGGACTGATTGTAGCGACAGCAGCCCTGTGCTGGGTGGCTGTTGAACAGACCCGGGTGCTTTATCCGCTCAGCCCTTCGCAGTGGTGGCTGATTTCCGGACTGGTGATTTTGGGGTATTTCGGTGTGATGTGGCGCTTTTTGGGCGGATGGCCTGTGCGCAACCCGGCTTAAGTTCCGGCAGCAATGCGTTCGAGTTCGGCCTGCAACTCGTGAGCGAGTTTAAACCCGGCCATGCGCCAGCAGAGTTCCCCCTTGCGAAAAACCATCAGCGTGGGCACGCTGCGGATACCGAAGGCTTCCGCCAAGGCGGTTTGCTCATCCACATCGAATTTGAGGATTTCGATGCTGCCTTTCATCCGCGTATCCAGTTCGACCAAAATTTCGTCGAGCATTTTGCAGGGCTCGCACCAAGTTGCATAAGCATCGACCATAACAAGATTCTTCTGAGCCAACAGCTGGCTGAAGTTTTGTTCCGGACAGTGTGCGGGGAGGGTGTTGATGGACATGGTTGAGCCGATAAAAATACCGCATTCACGATTTGAGACCGACTAAACCAACTGAACATCAGCAGATATCGCCCCCAGCGAACGCTAATTCACCTATTGTTCACGTATATTCACCCACAGTTGGTATATTTGCATTTCAGCCTCCCTAAAGAACAAAAAACCGAACAATACGATTGATTATCAATCGGTTTTGTTCTTAACCTGGGGCAATGAGTACACCCATTCGGTCGTTATGTTGATTCCGGAGGCCGGATTTCCACAAACCGACCGAGAAAATTCATCCCGGACTGCATCCGGAACGCGCTTCAGGGAGAATACCTTCACTCCCTTCGCAAGACGTTCCCATCAACACCCGGATTAACGCTTGAACCTGCCCATGAAATTGCTTCGACTACTTACCCTGATTGCCGGCCTCGGCGCTGTGGCCCTTCCCTCCGCAGCCCAGCAGCCAAACGGGGCGAACCAGCCGGAGAGTTTCCGCGATCCTATCGTGGATATGCTCGACAGCCTGGTGACCATTACCCATGTAGTGCGCTACAATCAACTTGATGCCAATTGCTACGACAGTAATACGCCAGGTTGTGTAAAAGGCCCGGTGTTCTCCGACCAGGTGTATACGGAGCGGATCAGCGCCTTGCAATCCCCCATCCCACTTTCGTACAACAAATACGTTAAAGAGTACATCGACCTCTACGCCAACCGCAAGCGCGGACTCACCCAGCGCGTGATGGGCCTGTCGAACCTTTATTTCCCCCTTTTCGAAGAAACCCTCGACCGCGAAGGCCTCCCCCTGGAATTCAAATACCTCTCGATTGTAGAGTCGGCCCTGAATCCCGTTGCGGTTTCGCGTGTTGGTGCGACCGGCCTCTGGCAGTTCATGTACAACACCGGAGTGTTATACAACCTGAAGGTAAACAGCTACACCGACGACCGACGGGATCCGGTGAAGGCCACCCAGGCCGCCTGCCAGTACTTCAAGGATATGTACCGCATTTACGGGGACTGGTTGCTGGTCATCGCATCATACAACTGCGGACCCGGCAATGTGAACCGTGCCATCAAGCGCTCGGGCGGCAAAACCAATTTCTGGGAAATCATGCCTTACCTGCCAGCCGAGACACGCGGTTATGTACCCGCCTTCATCGCTGTCACCTATGTGATGAATTACGCGCGTGAGCACCAGCTGAATCCGGTAACACCGGCCTACGCGTATTTCGAAGTGGACACCGTAACCGTCGACCGTCCGGTAAACTTCAATGTGCTCAGTAAAGAAATCGGCCTGCCGACAGATGTCATCAGCTACCTGAATCCGATCTACAAGCGCGGTGCAATCCCTGACGTTGGCTCAGGTTACACACTTCGCTTGCCTACCGGTAAAATGGCACAGTTCCTCAAGCGCCAGGATAACATCTTCACCGCATCGGCTCCGGCTCCGCGTCCGGTTATGCCAGTTTACACGGCAAGCAATGACGAAGAAACACCTGCGAACGATGGCAGCGTGCGTTACCAAACGGTGAGCAAGCAGGTAAAGAAATCATACACTGTACGTCGTGGCGACAACCTCGCGAAAATTGCAGGTAAGTACGACATGAGCGTTGCTGAACTCAAGAAACTGAACCGTCTGCGTTCCACCTCACTCAAAGCAGGACAGCGCCTGACCGTAACGGCATGGGTAACCACGAAAGTTGCCATCAAGGAACCAGCACCCAACATTGCCAAGGCGACAGACACACTTACCTCGCCTGCTGTGGTCAGCACAGGGACCGAAGCCGGCAAGGACAGCGGACTGGTACAACAAACACCAGATCCTTCAGGAACTGCAGCTGCCGGAAACGGATCACGCTTTGAATACCATGTTGTGCAGCCCGGCGACACCTTGTGGAACATTGCACGCCGCTACAGTGGCACCACCGTGGAGTTGCTCAAGGACATGAACAACATCAAGCAGGACGCTACGCTCACACCCGGAACCAAGCTGAAGGTGATTGTGAACGGCTAAAGCGCTTCGCTCCCAAAAGGACCACATCCAAACCCGCCTAACGGCGGGTTTTTTGCTTTGTGACACGGTGGAATTTTGTACATTTGCCCCGCCAAGTACGGATTGACCGATGGTGTAACTGGCAACACATCTGATTTTGATTCAGAAAAGTCCAGGTTCGAGCCCTGGTCGGTCAACCACCCCCGGAGACGCGCAAGCGTCTCCTTTTTTTTGCCCTCTTCGCTCCCCTACATTTGTCCCATGACCAAGGCCTTCCCCGAAGCGGTAGAACTCTACCTGAACAGCCTTCCCGACGAGCGCCGGAAGGTGATGATTCCTTTACTGAACACGATCGGAAAAGCCTTGCCAAAAGGGTTCTCCTTGTGTATCAGCTACAAGATGCCGGCCTTTGTAGTTCCTCATTCCCGCTATCCGAACGGCTACCACTGCGATCCGAAGCAGCCCTTGCCTTTCATTTCCCTGGCCTCCAACAAAGGCGGAATTACGATTTACCACATGGGCTTGTATGCCGACAGCGATTTAACCGATTGGTTTCTGAAAGCCTGGTCGAAACGGGTTGGAGGAAAGCCCGATTTGGGGAAGGGTTGTGTGCGCTTCAAAAAACCTGAGTCCATTCCGATGGAACTGATAGCTGAACTTTGTTCGCAGATGAGTCCGGATGAGTGGATTGGTTGCTATGAAAAGCAACTCAAGCGTTGAGCCGACGACCTGTCGCATGAATAGACTCATTTGCCGTTAGAGACTGCAGATCGCTCCGTTGGAGCGACACATCCATTCGGAAACACTCGGTCAAGGGTGATAGAACCCGCTTGGGGGTCAACCATCACACGAACCGCGTCTTAAACCAGTGTGATTTCGAAATCGGTCAGCTCAACAAACTGCTGCACGCGCTGATCCACCTGGGCTTCGGTCAGCTCCTTCATGCGCTCCAGACCGAACTTCTCCACACAGAAAGAAGCCATGGCTGAACCGTAAATCACTGCACGCTTCATGGCATCGAAAGAGGTATCGTTCATGCTGGCCAAATAACCGATGAAACCTCCTGCAAAGGTGTCGCCGGCACCGGTCGGATCAAACACCTCTTCTAACGGCAAGGCAGGTGCGAAAAAGACGTTCTCCCCGTGGAAAAGCAAGGCTCCATGTTCGCCTTTCTTGATAATCAGGTAACGTGGACCCATGGAGAGCACCTTACGTGCAGCTTTCACCAACGAATATTCGCCGGTCAGCTGGCGGGCTTCTGCATCGTTGATGGTCAACACATCCACCATGGAAATCATCTGCAGCAAATCAGGCATGGCCACTTCCATCCAGAAGTTCATGGTATCCATCACCACCAGCTTGGGCCGACGGCTCAGGCGCTGCAACACCGACATCTGGATACTGGGCATGAGATTTCCGAGCATCAGGAACTCACAATCCTGATAGGATTCTGGGATAACCGGATCGAAAGTGCTGAGTACGTTCAGCTGGGTATCGAGCGTATCACGCGAGTTCATGTCCTCGTGGTAGCGCCCCGACCAGAAAAAGGTCTTCTCGCCCTGCTTGATTTGCAATCCGGCCGTATTGATACCCCGATGATTCAGCATATCAATGCCCTCTTGCGGGAAATCCTCCCCGACAACGGACACCAGGTTCATTTTTTTCTGGAAGAAGGAGGCCGACATGGATGCATACGTGGCAGCACCGCCGATGATTTTGTCGGTTTTTCCGAAGGGGGTCTCAATGGCATCGAAGGCCACAGTACCAATGACGAGAAGGCTCATTGCAGGGGGATAGTAAGACGCCTGCGAAGATAGGATTCGGGTCCGACATGCGCACCTGTTTTCTGCGCAGGTTCGATACGCTGCTATCAGCTTGCGGCCAAGTACTTCACCAGGCTACGCTTAGCCAGGGGAAGCAGGGTTTCCTCCACGGGAAGGGTGAGTTCGCAGCGGACGGCATAGGTGGCCGGATTGGGTAAATCGGTTTTGCAGCGGAGCAAGTCGAGTTTGATTTGCTCGTCGGTGTACTTCAAGTTACCCGAGTAGCTGGTGATGTAGCGCAGTCCGATGGCCCGGTAGCGCTCCTCGGGCTGGTCGTAAATGGTGATCTGGTATTCGAACACGCGGGTGTCGCGCTCATCGCCATTACGCAAGAACAAATAACCGGCATCCGTATGCAAGGGCACAATGCCCACCGGTAGTATACTGAGCTTTGATTCAATGAAATCGTAAATCTTCCGCCCTTCGGCCAGTTGCTGCTCGAAATGCGGTATGCTGAAACTGATAATCTGTTCCAGTTGCTGCATGAGCTGATCGTCGGTACTCAGCTTATCATACACGAGCTTGAATTGGCGGATATCGGCCTGCAGCAGTTTTCCCGGGAAAGAATCGTACAACTGATGCTTTTGTTCGCGCAGGGCAACCAAGTTGCGGTAATGCCGGACGAGGTCGGCTAGAGCCGGGTACAACTTCACTTCTTCGAAGCGCTCGTTGACATGCTGAAGCCAAGCGAGCAATACGTACTTTTTATACTCGAAGTCGATGTGTTTTTCCGTGATCCAATCGTCGTTGAGTCGCTTTTCCATTGCGGTTAAAGATTTGAACGATCCCTACGGTAAAAACGCAGGCAACCGCAGGTCATTGTACGCAATTCCGCCCGACCGGTTTCAACACCGGCATGTTGAAAGGCCTGAATACCGCGGGTCAGTGGTCGGCGAGCACCTCCTACCTTCGGGAATTCACCCACACCGATGAACCGACTCCTGCTAATTCCCATCACCCTGCTGATGATGCTCGCCTCGTGCGTACCTGCACGTCTGCACAACGAGCTGAAAGCCAAAAGCGATGCCTGTGCTCTCGAAAACGATTCGCTGAAAGCCTCGAACATGAGCCTGCAGACACGTCTGGCCGAATTGCAGGCGGCACTGGATGACCTTAAAACCCGTGTGGGACGCTTGCAGGATGATACCACATCGTCAGGCACCGAATTGCGGACCCTGCGCAACGACTACGATAAGATCCGAACCGCATACGAAACACTCTTGCGCGATGGTCCTCAAAGTTCGGCCAATGCGGAAGCCACCCGCACCCTGATCCGCGACTTGCAACGTACACAGGAGCAATTGCAGCGGAAGGAGGATGAACTGGATGCCAAAGAGTCCCTGCTTCGGATTCGCGAGGACAGCCTCTCGCGGATGAGCAATGACCTGCGCTCGAAAAATCGCCGACTCAGCGAACTCGAACAAATGCTGGCTGCAAAAGACTCGGCCGTGAAATCCCTGCGCAACTCGGTCTCTGCGGCCCTGCTGGGCTACAAGGATAAGGGCCTGAGTGTAGAAATGAAAAACGGCAAGGTGTATGTGATGATGGAAGAGCGTTTGCTCTTCGCCTCCGGAAGTACAGTAGTCGATGCCAAGGGTGTAGATGCCCTGCGCGATTTGGGGAAGGTGCTCGAAAAAAACAGCGACATCAGTATCCTGATCGAAGGACACACGGACAATGTACCCATGAACGGAAGCGGTGAAATCCGTGACAACTGGGATCTGAGTGTGATGCGCGCCACTTCGGTGGTGAAAATCCTGCTCGGCAACAGCAAGATCAGTGCTTCGCGGCTTACCGCTGCAGGCCGTGGCGAACACATGCCGACAGACAAAGCCAACACGGCCGAAGCACGCAAGAAGAACCGGCGCATTGAAGTGATTTTGACTCCAAAACTGGATGACATCCTGAAACTGCTTGAAACGAACTGATTTTTTTCTGCTTATCGCCCTCGTGCTAAGCGGTACGGTTAGGGCTCAGGATCCCACAGCCTATGTGCAAGGCTACACCGATATACGTCGCTTCCTGTTCCAGTTCCGCGACGGAATAACGCGTCAACTCGAACAGCAACCCGTACGTAGCTACAAGGCGGCCGGATCCATCATCGCCTATGCCAACAACGCCAACGACCTGATTGTGGTAGAAGATGGTGTGAAATCGAAGCTGGGCGATATGACAGGCACCAGCTACGAACTGAACCAGACCTTTCTGTACTATCGCCGCGACCAAATGCTGGGCGTATTTCAGAAAGGAGAAAACAAACCCCTCACGTACTTCATCCGCGATTACAAGGTGAGTGACAGTTTGCTTGCTTTCCGTGATCAGGTGGCCGATATCCTGCGCGTGTACAAAGACGGAACCATTCGCGAACTGGAAATCACACTGGCGGGTCGGCTCAACGAATACCGAACAGGAGAGAACACAGTTGCCTATGTAAACAACACCGGATTTTTAAAGGCCTATTATCAGGATCAACTCTGGGACCTCGACAATGTGGCACCCGAATCGTTTGAGCCCGGCGGAAACCTGGTGGCATTCGTGGATGGTTTTTACCAGTACCTGAAGGTGTTTTACTACGGCCGACTGCTGGTATTGGAAAAACTGAAACCACAATCGTATCAGGTCGGCTTCGAAACGGTGGCCTATGTGGCCGATGACAATTCCTTCAAGGTTTTCAACCGGGGGAAGCTGTTGAAAATCGAATCCTTCATTCCGGATTTTTACCTGGTTCGGGACCGCTCGGTGCTGTTCTTCCTCAACAACCGGCTCGAATTGATCAGCGACGGCAAGCGCTTCGAACTGGACGAGTTCATGCCGACGCGTTACACCATGAGCGATGATCATGTGGCATGGATGGATGCAAACGGCAGACTGATGCTATTCAGTGAAGGGAAAACCCAACTCGTATCGCAGGAAGCCATCACCGCATTCTCGCTCAATGGTGCAGTCCTGAAATACGACCTATCCGATGGAACTTCACGCATCTGGTACCGCGGTAAGGTATACGGTAACCGATAATAGCCATGCACATACGCATCTCCCTTCTTCTCGCCCTGTTTCCATTGTCCGGATTACTCGGGCAGGGTGCCTTTTTCCCACTCAGCCGGGGCATGGAACAAACCATCGACCCGATCCTCCACAGTCCGGGGAATGGGGTCCACACTTCGTTTAAACCGCTGCTCAACCGTGATGTGTTATCGGCTGCTGAAGGGCATCTCGACAGTTCATCTCTTGCACAACAAGGCACAGGAATCGATTCCTTGCTGCTGTCTTCATTCCCCGTTCCGAAATCGCGCTTCGATAGCCGTTGGGCAGGGCGACATTTACGTTTCAGTCACCTGGTTCAATTAAACAGCGACGACCTGTACCTCATCGGCGATCCGGTTTTCGAATTCACTACGGGACGCGACGGCGATCGGCAAGTATACACCAACACACGGGGACTTCGCCTCGCCGGGAGTATCGGAAAACGCTTTGGCTTTGATGCAAGTTTTTATGAGAACCAATCTGTATTCCCCTTCTACCTCGACTCAGCTGTAGATCAGCGGTACATCGTACCCGGACAAGGTCGAGTCAAGAACCTCGGCGAAGGGAAATTCGATTATGCTTTCTCCACCGGCACCATACACTATCAGCTCAACCGGCATTTCACGTTCGCATTCGGTCAGGACCGGAATTTCATTGGCGATGGATACCGCAGCCTGCTGCTGAGCGATAACAGCTTTCACTATCCCTTTGTAAAGATTGTTACCGATGTGTGGAAGGTTCGTTACGTGAATCTGTTTGCCGAACTCCGCGACATCTCTCGCGGCATCACGGATGATTCGCCTTTCCTGAAGAAATATGCATCGATGCACTACCTCGATCTCGAGGTGGGCAAGCGACTGAACGTCGGCATCTTCGAAGCGGTGATCTGGCATGCGGACACGGTGGGTGGTGCTCGGGGATTCGACTTGGGTTACATGAATCCCTTCATCTTCTTCCGTCCGGTGGAATTCAGCATCGGATCTCCGGACAATGTACTAATGGGATTGAACTTACGGTACCGGATTACCGAAAAACACGTCCTGTACGGACAAGTGATGCTGGATGAATTCCTGCTTTCGAACGTGCGGGCCGGCAATGGCTGGTGGGCCAATAAGCAAGGAATTCAGGCAGGGTACAAAGGATTCAGCCTGTTCGGCATTCCAAACCTGAACGTGCAAGCCGAACTGAATTATGTGCGACCCTACACCTATCAGCACCGCGAAAAGCTCGGCACCTACACACATTACCGTGCTCCGCTGGCGCATCCACTGGGCGCGAACTTCACCGAAGGAATCGGCTTTGTGCAATACCGGTTTGGCCGATGGCAGGCCGATGCACGGCTAAGCATCGCCGAAGTCGGACTGGATACGGCAGGACTCAATTTCGGTCAAGATGTGTTTCAGGCCTACAACAGTTACGTAAACGAATACGGTAACCGAACCGGACAGGGATTGAAGACACGGGTCGTATGGGGCGAGTTCAATGCATCGTACGTGGTGAATCCACTTTATCGGTTCACCGTGTTTGCGGGAATCTCGTCACGAAACGAATCGAATACGCAGGGAAAACGCTCGATGTTACTGGTACAGGGCGGATTGCGCACCAACCTGTTCAACCGGTACTACGACTTTTAAAGCGGTCGCACAGAATACGACTTCCCGGTATCAGCGCCCTTTGAATTCGGCTTTGCGCTTGTTCAGAAATGCATCGGTACCCTCGCGCACATCCTCGGTGGTGAAACAAGCTCCAAAGCGCTCAATCTCAGTCTGAAAACCATTCTGGGTCTTATCGTAGTAGGCATTCACCGTGCGGATGATTTCGGAAATGGCGAGCGGTGCCTGGGCTGATATTTTCGTCAGGATAGCGCGGCAGGTGTCGAGCAACTGATCGGGCTCCGTAACATGGTTCACCAGGCCGAGTCGGTGTGCTTCCGCTGCATCAATCATGTCGGCGGTCATCAGGAGTTCCATTGCCCTGCCTTTTCCGATGAGCTGTGGGAGCCGTTGTGTACCAGCATAACCCGGAATCAATCCCAGTTTCACTTCCGGCTGACCGAAGCGGGCGTTCGACGCCGCTACCCGCATGTGACAGGCCATGGCGAGTTCGCAGCCACCACCCAGTGCAAAACCGTTTACAGCAGCGATGACCGGCTTGGGGCAGTGCTCGACTTTATTGAACACCGCATGTCCGTGCGCGCTGAGCTCCATACCCTGCGCCAGGTTATAGGAAGCAAACTCGCTGATATCGGCACCGGCCACAAAGGCCTTACTACCCGATCCGGTGATGATGATGCCACGCACATCCGCGTCCTGCACCGCCGCATCGATGGCCATACCGACTTCGGAAATGGTCTCCTTGTTCAGGGCATTGAGTTTATCGGGGCGATTGATGGTGATGATGCAGATATCGCCTTCGACCGTGTACAGCAGGTTGTGGAGGTTCATGGGGTAGGGGAATGAATCGGACGTGGAATTGCGGGATCAGGAGAGTCCGCGGCGGTTTTTCACCTCTGCGGTGATGTAAGCGATGATGGAGGCTGTATCCGTTCCGGGAGCGAACAACTGACCGCAACCCAGTGCTCCGAGTTTCTTCATGTCCTCATCGGGAATGATGCCTCCTCCGGTGAGCAATACATCGTCCAGGCCTCGTACACGCATCAGTTCGAGGATACGCGGAAAAACAGTCATGTGCGCTCCACTCAGGATGCTCACACCAATGGCGTCCACATCCTCCTGCAAAGCCGCATTAACCACCATTTCGGGCGTTTGGCGAAGGCCGGTGTAAATCACTTCCATACCCGCATCGCGCAGGAATGAAGCGATGACTTTCGCGCCCCTGTCGTGGCCGTCGAGACCGACCTTGGCGATGAGCACACGGATGGGACGTTCCATGCTGCAAAGGTAACCGATTCGGCGTGTCTATCTTTGTTCATGGTCCAGCTGTTCCGTATTCTGAGCATCCTGATCGCGATGAGCGTAATCCCCCAAGCAACTGCTAGCGGCCAAATACCCCGAACACCCATGACCATCGACATCTGGAGCGACATCAGCTACCCATTCTGTTACCTCGGTAAACGCCACCTCGAATTGGCCCTTGATCGGCTGGGTCTGCAGGGCGAGGTAAAGGTCGTGTGGCACAGCGCACCTGTCCCGCACTAGCTGCGGGAGCATCTGGTGCGGGGTTGTAAGCCTGCCCCGTGTCCGTGCCTAAATAACGTTGACCGTTTTCAGGTTGGTTTTTGGTTGATTATTTTGATTGACGTTGATGGTTTGCTAGATATCGGCTTTAAGGCTATGCAAAGATGGATCTGTCCGTAAAGAAGGCTGACAAACTCACCTGTAAGCTATATCAATAGTGAGCAACTTCAATCCTAAATAAAAAAGGCCCCCGGTATAAACAGAGGGCCTTTAACACGTTTATAGCTGGGATTTATTCGACCACAACGCGAATCACATTTCTCGAGCCATCGAGGTTCAGATCCAGCAGATAGACTCCGACGGGCAGAGATCGGACATCCTTCAGAGAAAGTACCTGAGGTCCGGCGGGGAGTACTCCTTGTTCTGTCTGAAGCACCCGGCCAGCGAGATCGATGACAGTTAGGCTGTACCGGCTATCTGCAGGATTTTCTAATCGGATGATACTTCCCTCCGTCAACGGATTCGGGAATACCGTGATATTCAAATCTGGGCTGGTGATCGATGCCTCGCGCACACAGGCGGGAACAGTGAGCGTATGGGCACGCGTAGTGGAACTTCCACAGGAATTGGAGGCTCGGACAGTCAGGTTCTGACTTGTCCCCAGGCTTCCCGCACTCCATTGCACATTCAGACTCTTCGTACCCTGACCCGAAAGCACGGTGGCTCCGGTCGTTGACTGCCAGGTATAGGATGTGGCACTTCCTGAAGTGCTTGCAGTATACGTGACGGGGGATCCGCCTGCACAGGGTGTTCCGCTTACGGTAATGGCTGTGGGTCGCGCAGGCGAGCCGGTGATTGTGAAACTACGTACAGCGCTCAAGCCGCATCCATTCACAGACTGGACAGTAGCTGTTCCTGAAGTGAATGAACCGAATGATGCACGGATGGTCGTGGTACCTTGACCGCTGACAATGGCCACTCCCGAAGGTAAGGTCCAGAGGTAAGAGGTAGCGCCTGATACAGAAGCGATGCTGAAGTTCATATCCACATTACACAATCCGTTTGCGGGTCCTGTTATGGTTCCCGGGGTCAGCGGATAATTCAATGCCGTACTGCGTGTACGAACGGGCGAAATACCACAGGCATTGGCAGCCTGTACGCCTATGGTTCCACCGGCAAATGATGCCCCTACACTGACGGTAATGACATTACTTTGGCCGGTTCCTGTAATTGTCAATCCGGCAGGCATAGACCACACGTAGTGGGTAGCACGTGCCGCAGCAGATACGGAGAATGTGGCCATATCTCCAGAACAAAGTTTGGATGGACCGGAGATGGATCCGGGGGTGACCGGTGCTGTTGTGGCATAGCTGACAAACACCTGGTTGTTCCTGCTTTCACAGGAATTGCTGGCTGTTACGGACAAATTGCCCGCAATGGATTGATCGATAGCGAGTGCAGTCCAAGTCAGTGTGACGGTAGGTGTTCCCTGACCGGACAGAATCGTCATGCCTGTAGGCGGTGTCCATACATAAGTCGTTGAATTGACACCATCGGTTATAGGCGCTACGGAGAACACCGCTGTTCCTACACCGTAAGTCAGACAGGCACTTGCAGTACCTTGAATGGAGCCCAACGAAGGGAACGGCTGGGGTTGGGATACCTGTACCGGCGTCGTAGCTACACAACCGTTAGCATCAGTAACGGTAACCGTATACGTTCCGGCAGTCAATGCGGTGATGGAAATTCCCGTGCCGCCATTCGACCAGTTCATGCTGTAGGGAGATGTACCCCCTGTGGGGCTCACAGAAACCGATCCATTGGCACCGCCGAAGCAAGTTACGTTCACCGGAACGGCTCCTGTACTCAGAACGGCAGGTTGAGTTACTGTGATGGACGTGGACGCAGAACATCCATTGGCATCGGTCACAGTGAACGTATGTGTTCCCGCATTGACAGTGAACGATCCTGTACCGGAGTAGGGAGCAGTGCCCCCGTTAACGGAAACCGAAACAATAGCTGTTCCTCCGTTGCATGCAATCGGAGAGCTGACTGACGAGCTTGCAATCAGCACCGTAGGTTGATTGACCACTGCAGTGACGGATGAAATACAACCGTTGGCATCAGTGACCGAATAGGAATAGGTACCTGCAGCAACAGGATATGTTCCGGTACCACTATACGGTGCGGTACCGCCGGTGGCATTGACAGTTACCGATCCGGCAGTTGCGAAACAGGGCGCATCCGTCGTCGTACTACTTGCTACCAAAGCGGTAGGCTCAGACAGTGAAACACTGGTTATTGCAAAGCAGCCGAACACATCGGAGACTACGTAGGTAGTGGTTCCTGCCGCCTGGGTGAAAGTGCCTGCACCGACAAAGGGAGCAGTTCCTCCTACCGGCAGCACGTTCACTGTAGCTGTTCCGCCGTTGCAGGGAATCGATCCGGCCGTGGCGGTAGCTGTCATGGCGCAGGACGTGGAGTTGACCAATCCGCAAGCCTGGGTGGTGCAACCATTGGCATCGGTGACCGTGATGCAGTAATAGCCGGAAGCCAGATTAGTCAAATTACTATATTGGTAAGGAGCTGTTCCACCAGAAACCGAACTGATACTCACCGCACCATCCGTGCATGTTGGACAATTGGTT
>Ga0315902_10006359_pt1 | contig 16370 bp, 18 predicted proteins | sample LakEriMetagenome_9_FD_203523 | JGI IMG/M metagenome (GOLD analysis project Ga0315902, IMG submission 203523) | Freshwater fungal communities from buoy surface, Lake Erie, Ohio, United States - Buoy 12 MA117 | ecosystem: Environmental > Aquatic > Freshwater > Lake > Lake biofilm | place: USA...
AGTGGCGGTCGGTCAGCGTCATCGTGATCGCGCCGGCCAGCACGGGCATCACGGCGATCAGCAGGTAGGCGGTGATCAGCCAGGTCCAGGCGAACAGCGGCATCTTCATCAGCGTCATGCCGGGCGCGCGCATGTTCAGGATGGTCACGATGATGTTGATCGAGCCCATGATGGAGCTCGCGCCCAGGATGTGCAGCGAGAAGATGGCCGCGTCCATCGACGGGCCCATCTGCAGCGTCAGCGGCGCATAGAGCGTCCAGCCTGCCGCCGGCGCGCCGCCAGGCATGAAGAACGAGGCCACGATCATGATGGCCGCGGGGATCATCAGCCAGAAGCTGAGGTTGTTCATCCGCGCGAAGGCCATGTCGGCCGCACCGATCTGCAGCGGGATCATCCAGTTCGCGAAGCCCACGAAGGCCGGCATGATGGCGCCGAACACCATGATCAGGCCGTGCATCGTGGTGAGCTGGTTGAACAGCTGCGGGTTCACGAACTGCAGCCCGGGCTGGAACAGCTCGGCCCGGATGCCCAGGGCCAGCACGCCGCCGATCATGAACATGGCGAACGAGAACAGCAGGTACATCGTGCCGATGTCCTTGTGGTTCGTCGCGAACACCCAGCGGCGCCAGCCATGGGGGTGGCCGTGGTCGTCGTGCGCGTGGTCGGCGGCGCCGTGGCCGTGGTGGTCGAGAACTGCGCTCATCGGGGGTACCTCGGTGAGAAAGCGTGGATGTCGGGGAAAGCGGTCGGGGTCGGGCCGGGGTCGGCGAGTTACTTGCGCGCGGCCACGATGTCGGCCGGCTGCACGATCTGGCCGGTCTTGTTGCCCCAGTTGTTCTTGGTATAGGTGATCACGGATGCGATCTCGGTGTCGGACAGCTGCTTCCAGGCCGGCATCGCGCCATTGCCTGCGCCATTGAGCATGATGGCGATCTGCTTGGCCTTGTCGGCGTCCAGCACGACGGCCGAGCCGTCCAGCGCCTTGATCGGGCCTGCGCCCTTGCCGCTGGACTGGTGGCAGGCCACGCAATTGGCGGAGTAGACCTTCTCGCCGCGCGCCACCATCTCCTCGAGCTTCCACACCTTGCTCGGGTCGTCGGCCTTGGCCGCCATCTCCTTCTTCCTGCCCTCGACCCACTTGGCGTAGTCGGCCTGGCTCACCACCTTCACGTGGATGGGCATGTAGGCGTGCTCCTTGCCGCAGAGCTCGGCGCACTGGCCGTAGAAGTCGCCGGTCTTCTCGGCGCGGAACCAGGTGTCGCGCACGAAACCGGGAATGGCGTCCTGCTTGACGCCCAGCGCCGGCACCATCCAGGCGTGGATCACGTCGTTGGCCGTGGTGACGATGCGCACCTTGCGGTCCACCGGGACCACCAGGGGGTTGTCGACCTTCAGCAGGTAGTTGTCGACCGCTGCAGGCTTGCCGGAGTCGGACATCATCCGGTGCGTGTTGTCCAGTGTGGACAGGAAGGCGATGCCCTCGCCCTCTCCCTTGAGGTAGTCGTAACCCCACTTCCACTGGTAACCGGTGGCCTTGATCGTGATGTCGGCGTTGCTCGTGTCCTTCATCGCGACCACGGTGCGGGTGGCCATGGCGCCCATACCGATGACGATCAGGAAGGGCACCACTGTCCAGGCGATCTCCACCGACAGGCTCTCGTGGAAGTTGGCCGGCTTGTGGCCCACCGACTTGCGGTGCTTCAGGATGGAATAGAACATCACCCCGAAGACCGCCAGGAAGATCACCACGCAGATGACCATCATCACGTTGTGCAGCCATTGCTGCTGCTCGGCGATGCGCGACGCGGCGGGGTGCAGATCGATCTGCCTGACGGCGGGGCCTCCGGGCAGGTCGTTCACGGCCAGCGCGGCCTGGGTGAACAGGCCCGCGCCGAGGGCCAGGCTCCAGCGCGTCAGCCGGTCGGCGACCAGCTTGAAGGGGCGGAAGGCGTGATTCATCTTGACGGTTTCAGGCAGGTAAGACGGGTGAAGGTGCGCGGGCCGGCACGCCGCGGCGCAAGGCCAAGCGCAGTTCCTGGGCGAAGGCGGCACGGAGTTCGGGGCGCAGGAAGCGGCCGACGCGCACGCGCTGGCCCTCGCCGCTGAGCTCGACCAGCGAGCCGTCGGCAGAGGCGGGCTCCACGCGCACCCACTCGGCGCGAAACCGCGCGGTGCGGACGGTGGGGCCGTCGGACTGGTCGACTCGCAGTTCTCGGTCGGACAGGACCAGCGTGTCGGCATCGGTGGCGTGGCGGGCGTAGACCAGCAGCGCCACGCCCACGAGCACAAGCTCGATGCCGGCAAAGGCCAGCACCACCGGCGCGCCACTTAGGGCGAACCCGGTGGCGATCAGCAGCGACACGAGACAGATCGACACGTAGAAGATTCCGAGCTGGCGCGGGGTCATCGAGCAATTGCGGCGCAGCTGCCACTGCACGACCGAAGCCCCGCCTTCGTCCGCACCGGCGCTGGCAAAGCGCCAATGCGTGGCACGTTCCAGATCGGGCAGGACAGGAGAGACGAGAGTAGCAGACATGCTCGGCGCAGACTGACGAAGGACTGACATGGCACCCATGCACGGGCAGCACCGAAGAGCCGCGAAAGGTCGTCTTGCCGCTGCGTCCTGGCGCCCCCCAGTGACCCCTCAATGCTACCGTAGCCCGGCAGGTCTACCGGGGGGCATGACCCCTGTGTGCGCGTGCCTGTGCGCGCAGGTCCTCCACGGCGATGGTGGTCTGCGGCGCCACCCTTGCCCGAGCCGGCGGCCTGAAGGCGTGCCCATAGGCCACCTCGAGCCTCAAGGCCACGCGTCCGTCGGCACGCTGCGAGGCCAGTTGCTCGAGGCGCTGCAGCAGCCGCGCTCGCCAGCCGGGCGTGCGCAGCCCGGGGTGACGGCGCGGGTCGGCGTTGGCCCCCAGGGTGCGCAACTCGGCCAGGGCGCTATGCGCATCGCGCCAGGTCAGCACCAGTTCCTCCTGGTCCATCACAGGGTCGGCGAAGCCTGCGTGCACCAGCATGTCGCCCAGGTCATGCATGTCCACCAGCGGGGCCATGGGCGGGCCCCAGCCCTCCTCGGCGTAGAGGCTGCGTAACTCGGGCAGGCTGCCCGGCCCGAGGGTGGAGAACATCAGAAAGCCGTCGATGGCCAGGGCGCGGTGCCAGGCGGAGATCACGGCCTGCGGGTCGAGGGCGGCATGCAGCCCCATGTTCGACCAGACCAGATCGGCGCTGCCGGCGCTCACCTGCGCCTCGGGCAAGGCCTGTGGGGCCTTGCGCCCGACCCAGGACAGCCAGTTGCGGGCCTTGTTGACCCGCTGCGGCGCCATGAAGGGCGGCTGCACATCGAAGACCTCTGCGCGCGGATAGGCCTCACGCAACGCAGACAGGTCGTCGCCAGGCAGCGGCCACCAGCGGGCCACGCGTGGCGGCTGCAGCTTGATGAGCAACAGGCGCTGCGCCATGCGACGGCCGACCTCGGTGTGGAGCCACGGCGGCTCGGGCGCCCGCGCCACCCGCTCGGCGGCGCGCGACAGCGCCGCGGGATCGACCGGGCGTGGCGGCTGGAAACCCGGTCCGGCAGTCATCGGGGCAGTATATTGACAGCGTGCTGTCGAGCCTTGCGTCCACGTCCCGCTTGCTGCGGCCCGGCGGCGAGTGCGAGGTCTGCCGGTCCTGGGGGGCCGGGGCCCTGTGCAGCGACTGCCACGCCCGCCACGCGGTCGTCGCGGTGCGTTGCGGCGGCTGTGGGCTGCCGCAGCCCGATCCCGGCGCAGCCCCGCCATGGCGCTGCGGAACCTGCACGACCCACCCTCCGGCCTGGGACCATGTGTGCTGTGGCGCCGACTACGCCCACCCCTGGAACCGGCTGGTCGCGGGGCTGAAGTTCGCGGGTCGCATCGAGCTGGCCTCCGTACTCGCCACGCAGCTGCATCGCGCGATCGACCTCTGCGGCGCCAAGTCCGCGCCCGACCTGCTGGTGCCGGTGCCCCTGTCGTCGGCGCGGCTGGCCGAGCGAGGCTTCAACCAGGCCTGGGAAGTCGCCCGCCGGCTCGCCCGCGTGCGGGGCCTGACGGCGCGCGCCGACGTGCTGCTGCGGCCCGTGGACACCGCCCACCAGGCCAGCCTGCCGAGAGCGCAACGCGCCACCAACCTGCAGAGCACCTTCATGGTCGACCCTGCATGGCGCGAGCGGCTCACGGGACGGCACGTGGCCGTGGTCGACGATGTCTTCACCACCGGAGCCACCGCCGCCGAGGCCACCCGGGCGCTGCGCCACGTGGGCGTGCGCGAGGTGAGCGTGTGGGCCGTCACCCGCACCCCCTGATCGGAATCGACCGATGTTGCGCATCGTCCTTGTCCACCCGGAGATCCCTCCCAACACGGGCAATGTCATCCGGCTGGCGGCCAATACGGGCTGCGAATTGCATCTGGTGGAGCCGCTGGGCTTCGCGATGGAAGACCGGCTGCTGCGACGCGCTGGGCTGGACTACCACGAGTTCGCAGCCGTGCAGCGCCATGCCAACTGGGAGGCCCTGCTCGCCGAGTGCCAGCCCGACCCGTCGCGGATGTTCGCCTTCACCACCCGGGGCTCGCAGCCGCTGGCCCAGGTGGCCTGGCGCCCGGGCGACTGGCTGGTCTTCGGCAGCGAGACCGCCGGGCTGCCCGAGACGCTGCGCGAGAGCTTTCCACCGCCACAGCGGGTGCGCCTGCCCATGCGCGCGGGCCAGCGCAGCCTGAACCTGAGCAACGCGGTGGCCGTAGCCGTGTTCGAGGCCTGGCGTCAGCAGGGCTACGTCGGCGGGTCCTGAGGCTGCCGTCCAGGCAGCGCGGTCGTCAGCGGGCGGGTCCGGCCTCGGCGCGGGCCTCGCGCGACATGAGGCGAGACATCGCCTGCGCCGGCTGCAGCCGGCCTTCCAGCACCTCGACCACCGCCGCAGTGATGGGCATGTCCACCCCCGCAGCGCGCGCTCGGGCCAGCACCACCGGCGCGCTGAGCACACCCTCGGCCACGTGGCCGAGCGAGGCCAGCACCTCGTCGAGCCTGCGTCCCTGGGCCAGCAGCAGGCCCACCTGGCGATTGCGCGACAGCGCCCCGGTGGCCGTGAGCACCAGGTCGCCCAGGCCCGACAGGCCCATGAAGGTCTGAGCCTGCCCGCCGAGCGCCACGCCCAGGCGGGACATTTCAGCCAGACCGCGGGTGATGAGGGCCGCACGCGCATTCAGGCCGGGGACGGGTGTCTCATCGGCCGATGTGCCGCTTCCGTGGCTTGCGGCGGACATGCGGGAAGAGACCTCGGCCAGTCCGTCCAGCAGCCCGGTGGCGATGGCCATCACGTTCTTCACCGCGCCGCCGACCTCCACGCCCACCGGGTCGTCCGAGGTGTACACGCGCAGCCCGGCACCGTGAAAGGCCTCGACCGCGCGCTCGAGCAGGTCGGCGTCGGCACTGGCGGCGACCAGCGCGGTGGGTTGACCACGCGCCACCTCGATGGCGAAGCTCGGGCCCGACAGCACGCCCGCCGGCGACCCCGGCCTTTCCTGCTGCGCGATCTCATGGCCCAGCAGGCCGCTGCCGCTCTCCAGCCCCTTGCACAGCCACAGCACCGGCACGCCGGCGGGCAACGCTCGAAGCAGGCCGCGCAGACCCTCCATGGGCGAGGCGATCACCACGAGACCCCGGGCCGAGTGAGAAAGCGCCTCGCCCAATTGGGCGGTGACCCGCAACGCCGCCGGCAGGCGCACCCCGGACAGGTAGCGCGTGTTCTCGCGACGTTCGCTCAGGTTCGCGGCCTGTGCCGCATCGCGCGCCCACAGCACCACCTCGTGCCGCTGCGCGGCGCTGCAGGCCAGGGCCGTGCCCCAGGCACCGGCCCCGAGCACGGCGATGCGCATCGGCTTCAGTTGACGCTGGTGATGATGCCCGAGCTGCCGTTGCCCTGGGCAGCCTGCTGCTGGGCCTCGAACATCGCCTGGAAGTTCACCTCGGTCAGCAGGATGGGCGGGAAGCCGGCGCGGGTGCAGACGTCGGAGACGATGGCGCGCAGGTAGGGATAGATCATCTGCGGGCAGACGATGCCGATGATCCCCTGCATCTGGTCGTCGGGGATGTTGCGGATCTCGAAGATCCCGGCCTGCTTGGCCTCCACCAGGAACAGGGTGCGGTCGCCGATCTTGGTGGTCACGGTGGCCGTGACACTGACCTCGAACACGCCTTCGGCCACCGGCTCGGCGCTCACGCCGAGGTTGATGTCGACCTGGGGCTGGGTCTGCTCCAGCAGGATCTGGGGCGAGTTCGGCTGCTCCAGCGACAGGTCCTTCAGGTACATGCGCTGGATCTGGAACACCGGGGTTGCGTCTTGGTCGGCCATGGAGGTCTCGGGCGGGGCGGGTGGGAAAGGGATCCTGGCGCTGTGCGGCACCGCCGAGGGCGCGTCAGGCCAGGAGGAATCCTGCGCGGCAGGCGCAGGAAGGAGGTGGGATTATGCGGGGCGCACCCGCGCTCAACTGACGCCGAGCAAGGGGCGCAGGGCGCCGCGCTGGTCCAGCGCGATGAGGTCGTCGCAGCCCCCGACGTGGGTGTCGCCGATGAAGATCTGCGGCACGGTGCGGCGGCCCGTGCGGTCCATCATCTCCTGGCGCTGCTCAGGGTCGAGATCGATGCGGATCTCACGGATGTGCTCCACGCCGCGCTGGCGCAGCAGGGCCTTGGCCCGCACGCAGAACGGGCAGACCTGGGTCGTGTACATGACTACAGGGTTCATGGGCTTGGCGTCCAAGGCAGGTTCGGATGATCAGGCGGCCGTCTTCTCGACGGGCAGGCTGGCCTCGCGCCAGGCCGCCACACCGCCGGCCAGGGCCTTGGCGTTGTCGTAGCCGAGCTTGCGCAGCGCGTCCACCCCGCGCGAGGCGCGGTTGCCGGTGGCGCACACCACGATCACCGGCAGCGACTTGTTGCCCGGCAGGTCCTTGGACGAGGGCAGCGCAGCCAGGGGCACGTTGCGCGACCCCACCGCGTGGCCGGTGGCGAACTCCGACGGCTCGCGGATGTCGATGAGCACCGCCTTCTCGCGGTTGATCAGGCGCACCGCCTCGGTGGTGGGAACGGATCCCGCACGGCCGCCGCCACGGACCATCGGCCACAGCAGCATGCCGCCGGAGACGAAGGCCAGAAGGAAGAGGTGCCAGTTGTCGATGAAGAACTTCAAGACGCAGCCCGGTTCGCAGCAAAGGCCTGAATTGTAAGATTTCAGGTTTTCCCTCGACGCCACACGCCCATGCACACCCTCGTACTGGTCCGCCACGGCGAATCGACCTGGAATCTGGAGAACCGCTTCACCGGATGGGCCGACGTGCCCCTCACCGACACAGGGGTGGCCCAGGCCCGCGAGGCGGGCCGGCTGCTGAAGGACGGCGGCTACGAGTTCGACATCGCCTACACCTCGGTGCTCAAGCGCGCCGTGTGGACGCTGTGGCACTGCCTGGACGCAATGGAGCGCACCTGGGTGCCGGTCGCCCATGACTGGCGCCTGAACGAGCGGCACTATGGCGCGCTGCAGGGCCTGAACAAGGCCGACATGGCGCGCCAGTATGGTGACGAGCAGGTGCTGGTCTGGCGCCGCAGCTACGACACCCCTCCCCCTGCCCTGGAGCCGGGCGACCCGCGCTGCGAGACCACCGACCCCCGCTACGCCCGGCTCGCCCCGGGCCAGGTGCCGCTGACCGAGTGCCTGAAGGACACTGTCGCCCGCGTGCTGCCCTGCTGGAATGAGCGCATTGCCCCGGCCATCCGCTCGGGCCAGCGCGTGGTGATCACCGCGCACGGCAACAGCATCCGCGCGCTGGTGAAGTATCTGGACGGCATCTCCGACGACGAGATCGTCAGCGTGAACATCCCCAACGGCATTCCGCTGGTGTACGACCTCGACGCCGATCTGCGGCCGATACGCAGCCGCTACCTGGGCGATGCCGAAGCGGCAGCCAAGGCCGCGGCGGCGGTAGCACTGCAGGGTCGCAGCTGAGCGAACCTTCGCCGAGCGCGGGCAGCCCCGCCCCGTTCAGTGGGGACGAACGGAGCCGGGCTCCATCTCGCGCAGCGCCGACACCAGCACCGGCGCCACCTCCACCACATTGCTCGGGTGGGGCACGCAGTCGGTGCTCCAGACGTGGCGCACGCCGTCGCGCAGCAGGTGCCCCAGGGCATCGTCGACGAAGAGGGCGTGGGTGACGGCCACGTCCACCGTGGCGGCGCCACGCTGCAAGGCGCCGCGGGCGGCGGCCGAAAGCGTGCGGCCGGTGCTGGCCACATCGTCCACCAGCACGACGGCGCGACCGGCCACATCCACCTGCGGCGTGGCCACCTGCACATCGCGGTCGCCGTGGCGCACCTTGTCGCACACTGCATGAGGCAATCCGGCGGCAGCCGCGGCAGCACCGACCCACTGCGCCGACTCGGCGTCCGGCCCCAGCAGCAAAGCGCCGGGCACGTGCTGCGCGATCCACTGGCCGAGCAGCGGTGCGGCGGACACCGCCACGCCCTGGCAGCCGGGCAGCACCTCGTCCATCGAGGTCACCCGGTGCAGGTGCGGGTCCACCGTGAGGACGGCGTCGAACCAGGAGGCCAGCGCACGTCCGAGGTGCCGCTGGCTCACCACCTCGCCGGGCGTGAAGGCCGCGTCCTGGCGCATGTAGCCCAGGTAAGGCGACACGAGCGTGAGGTGAACCGCGCCGAGCTCGCGCGCACCGGCGGCCGCCAGCATCAGCTCGGCCAGCCGGTCGTTGGGCTGCTGCAGGCCACGCATCACCACCACGCGCGGCGGCAACTGTGGCGGCAAGCGCAGGCGCGACTCGCCGTCGGGAAAGCGGTGGCGGTCGATGGGAGCCACCGGCCAGCCGAGTGCGCTGGCGATGGCCTGCGCCATTGGCAACTCGTCATCGAAGGCCAGCAGCAGGCTCATCCGGTCACTCACATCGGGTCTGCGGCGCCGGCCACGAAGTCCGGCGGCAGGTCCTCGGGCTGGCCGAGGGTGTAGGCATTGCCTGCCTCGGCCATCCGTCGCGCGAAGGCGAGGTCGGCCTCGAAGCACGCGTGCAGGCGGTACAGCGGCTGGCCGGCGCGCACCGCGTCACCCAGCTTGGCGCACAGGTCCACGCCGGCGGCGGGCACCTGGGGCGCGCCGGTCAGGCGCGCGATGCGCGCCAGGCGCAGGTTGTCGATGCCGACCACCACGCCATCGGCGGGCGCGCTCACCTCGTGCACCAGCGGGCCAGGCGGAGGCGGCACGCGGCGGCCCTGGGCGTCGATGATGGCGTTCAGGCTGGCCAGAGCACGGCCGGAGTCGAGGATGTCGCGGGCGATGCGCCAGCCGTCGCCGCCGCGCACATCGGGGTCGAACTCGATCACCCGTCCGGCCAGTCGCAGGGCCTTGTGGCGCAGGTCCTGCGGTGCGTCGGGGTGGTTCTGCAGGACCTGCATCACGTCGCGCGCCTCCAGCACCGGGCCGATGCCGCGGCCGATGGGCTGGCGGCCGTCGGTGATGACCACGTCCAGATGCAGACCCAGGTGCGAGGCGACGTACTCGAACAGGCGCTTGAGCCGCTGCGCCGCGGGCATGCTGCGCACCTTGGCGGTGGGTCCCATGGGGATGTCCAGCACCAGGTGGGTGGAGCCCGCAGCGATCTTCTTCGACAGGATCGAGGCCACCATCTGCCCCGGCGAGTCGATGCCCAGCGGCCGCTCCACCGAGATCAGGATGTCATCGGCCGGTGACAGGCTGGCCGTGCCGCCCCAGGCGAGGCAGGCGTGCGTGGCGCGCACGATCTCCTCCAGCCGGTGCAGCGGCAGTTCCACATCGGCCAGCACCTCCATGGTGTCGGCCGTGCCCGCAGGCGAGGTGATGGCCCTGGACGAGGTCTTGGGGCACATCATCCCGTGCGCGGCGACGATGGGCACCACCAGCATCGAGGTGCGGTTGCCGGGGATGCCGCCGATGCAATGCTTGTCCACCACCGGGCCGGCGCCGATCTGCCGGCGCCAGTCCAGGCGGCTGCCGGCGGCGATCATGGCCTCGGTGAGGTGCACCACCTCGTCGCGGTCGAGCTCGAACTGGTTGGTCGCCACGACGAAAGCCGCGAGTTCGATCTTCGAGTAACGCGCCGCAGCGATGTCCTGCACGATGGCAAGCAGTTCCTCGCGGCTCAGGCGCTCGCCGGCGATCTTGCGGTGCAGCGCGGCAATCGACGAGGCCGGCTCGGCGTGGTCGATGCGCGCAGTGTGGCCGGGCTCCACGGCCAGGCGGGCGAAGGCGTCTTCGCTCAGGCCCAGCTCCATCGGGCCCACGATGCCGGCGTCGTCCACCACATTGAGCACGGCCACGATGGCTTGGCCGTTGGCCTGCACGCGCACCTTGGACAAGGCCTGGAAGCCCTCGGCACGCACCACCGCGCAATCGCGGTGCAGGAAGACCACGTTCTCGCGCCAGGTGTCGATGCCCACGCGCCGGATCGAGAGCACCTGCGCGGGGCCTTCGCTCACGCCGCCTCCCGCTGCACAGCCGATCTTGAAACGGAGGCCGGGTCCTCATGGCCAAGGGGCGGCCGGGCGCCGGCGTCTCCAGGGCTCATGTCCGCCAGGGCCTGCGTGAGCGTCTCCCGCAGGTGCTGTGCGAGCGCCCGCCGGTCGGCGTGGCGCACGCCCTCGGCCGGCAGCACCTTCACCCGCGCGATGAGGCCCTCCCCCTTGGCCAGCATCCACAGGCTCTGCGCCAGGGTGATGTCGCCGCGGAAGTCGGCCGCCGGGCTGATCTCGTGGCCGGTGTCGGAAAACCGCAGGGCCACGGGCTGGATGGGCGTGCCGGTGGCAATCGCCGCCTGCAGCAGGCTGGCATGGAAGGGCAGCGGCACGTCGCCCAGGCCGGTGGTGCCTTCGGGGAAGAAGGCCACCGTGTCGCCTGCGCTCAGGGCCTGCGCCATCGAGTGGGCCACCCGCAGCGCGTCGCGGCGCTGCTCGCGCACGATGTACAGCGTGCCTGCAGCGTCCACCAGGCGGCCCACCAGCGGCCAGCCCTGCACATCGGCCTTGGAAACGAAGCGCGCGCGCGGGCACACGGCGTGGATGGCCATGATGTCCAGCCAGGAGATGTGGTTGGCCACGATGAGCGTGCCGCCTTCGCGGAAGCTGCCCTCCACCTGCAGGCCGATGCCCAGCCGCTGCAGCATGGTGCGCGACCACCAGGCGATGCGGCAGTGTCGCTCGGCCTCGTCCAGGGCGTTCCATCGCAGCAGCACGAGGGCCAGCCCGTGCAGGGCGTGGCCGGTGGCGGCCAGCAGCCGCGCCAGGGCACGGGCCGTGCGCAGGAGTCGCATCGGGGGCTTCGCCGCCTGGGGGCCCGCCTCAGGCGGCCTCGAAGGCCACCGTGCCGGCCACCAGCGTGGCGCGCACGCGGCCGGGCAGTCGCATGCCGCCGTGCTCGAAGGCGAACGGCGTGTGCTTGCCCTGGCTGCGCAGAGCCTCGGGCGTGACCGTCCACTCGGCCGCCGCGTCGAAGACGCACAGGTCGGCCACGCCGCCCTCCACCAGCCGGCCGGCGCTCTCGGCCAGCGACCCGATGGCCGGCCCCAGCACGCGCACCGGCTCGCAGGTCACCACCGACAGCGCGCGCTGCAGGCCGGCGCCGCTGTCCTCGCCCCACTTCAGGGCCAGGCTCAGCAGCAGTTCCAGCCCGGTGGCGCCGGGCATGGCCTCGGCAAAGGGCAGGTGCTTCTCGTCGGTCCCCACCGGCATGTGGTCACTCACCAGGGCGTCGAGCGTGCCGTCGGCCAGCGCCGCGCGCAGCGCGTCGCGGTCGCGCTGCTGGCGCAGCGGCGGGGTCAGCCGCATGGCAGGGTTGAAGTAGCCGATGTCCACATCGGTGAGGTGCAGCGAGTTCAGGCTCACGTCGGCCGTCACCGGCAAGCCCTCGGCCCGGGCCTTGCGCAGCAGCTCCACCCCCGCCGCGCTGGACAGGCGGCACAGGTGCACCCGCGTGCCGGTGGCGCGCACCAGCTCGAAGAGGGTGTGCAGCGCCACGGTCTCGGCCGCCACCGGCACCCCCGACAGGCCCAGCCGCGTGGCCACCGGGCCGCTGGCGGCCACGCCCTTGCCCAGCCAGCGGTCCTGCGGGCGCAGCCACACCGTGTGGCCGAAGGTGGCGGCGTACTGCAGGGCCCGCTGCAGCACCAGGGTGTCGGCGATGGCGACCTCGGCCTGCGAGAAGCCCACGCAGCCGGCTTCGGTCAACTCGGCCATCTCGGTCAGCGCCTCGCCAGCCAGGCCTCGGGTGAGCGCGCCCAGCGGGAACAGCCGGCATCGGCTGAGCTTGCGGGCGCGGAACTTGAGCATCTCCACCAGGCCGGGCTCGTCGAGCACCGGGTCGGTGTCGGGCGGGCACACCAGGCTGGTCACGCCGCCGGCCGCCGCCGCGGCGAGTTCACTCTCCAGCATGCCCTCGTGCTCGAGCCCGGGCTCGCGCAGCCGCGCCGCCAGGTCCACCAGACCCGGGGCGACGACGCAGCCCTGGGCATCGAGGGTGCGCTCGGGCCCGAAGTCGGCGGCAGCCGGGCCGATGCGCACGATGCGGCCCGCGGCGATGGCCACGTCGGTCACCTCGTCGCGGCCCGAGGCCGGGTCGACCACGCGGCCACCGCGGATCAGGATCCTCATGCCTCGTTCCCCGCGATGATGGACATGACCGCCATGCGCACGGCAATGCCAAAGGTCACCTGCGGCAGGATCACGCTCTGCGCGCCGTCGGCCACGCGCGAGTCGATCTCCACGCCACGGTTGATCGGCCCGGGGTGCATGACGATGGCGTCGGGCCTGGCCAACGCGAGCTTCTCCGGCGTCAGGCCGTAGGTCTTGGCGAACTCGCCAGCACTGGGCAGCATGGCCCCGCTCATGCGCTCGTTCTGCAGGCGCAGCATGATCACCACGTCGGCGTCGCGCAGCCCCTCGGCCATGTCGTGGCACACCCGCACGCCCATCTCGCGCAGGTCGCCCGGCACCAGGGTGCGCGGCCCGACGGCGCGGATCTCGGGCACCCCCAGGGTGGTCAGCGCGTGGATGTCGGAGCGGGCCACGCGCGAGTGCACGATGTCGCCGACGATGGCCACCGTCAGCTTCGTGAAGTCGCGCTTGTAGTGGCGGATGGTGTACATGTCGAGCAGCCCCTGGGTGGGGTGCGCGTGCCGGCCGTCGCCGGCGTTGACCACGTGGACATGCGGTGCGCAGTGCTGCGCGATCAGGTAAGGCGCGCCCGACTCCGAGTGGCGCACGACGAACAGGTCGGCGTGCATCGCCGAGAGGTTGGCGATGGTGTCCAGCAGGCTCTCACCCTTGGCCGTGGACGAGCGCGCGATGTCCAGGTTCAGCACGTCGGCCGACAGCCGGTTGGCCGCGATTTCGAAGGTGGTGCGGGTGCGGGTGCTGTTCTCGAAGAACAGGTTGAACACGCTCTTGCCGCGCAGCAGCGGCACCTTCTTCACGTCCCGGTCGTTGACCGACAGGAAAGTGCTGGCCGTGTCCAGGATGTGGGTCAGCACCGCACGCGGCAGACCCTCGATGGACAGCAGGTGGACGAGCTCGCCGTGACGGTTGAGCTGGGGATTGCGGCGCGACAGCATCAGCCCCCCCGGTCACGCACGACGAAGCTGAACTGGCCGTCATCGGCACGGGCCAGCGACAGGCGCTGCGAAGCCGGCACCACGATGCGCGCTGCGGCGAAGGCCGCGGAGATGGGCAGCTCGCGCCCGCCGCGGTCCACCAGCACGGCCAGCTGCACGCTGGCCGGCCGGCCGAAGTCGAACAGCTCGTTGACCACGGCGCGGATCGTGCGGCCGGTGTAGAGCACGTCGTCGACCAGCACCACGTGCCGGCCGTCGATGGCAAAGGGCAGATCGGTGGGCGCCGCGCCACCCAGCCCGCGCGAGCCGAAGTCGTCGCGGTGCAGGGTGCTGGAGATCACGCCGTGCCGGCCGGACAGGCCGAGCTCGCGGTGCAGGCGCTCGGCCAGCCAGGCTCCGCCCGACCAGATGCCCACCAGCACCGCGTCAGGCCGCAGCAGGCCGCGCACGCCTTCGCGCAGTTCGGCGTACAGCGCTTCAGCGTCAAGCTCGAGCATCGGAGGTGTCCAGGTGGCGCAGGAACTGTTCGAGGATCAGCGCCGCCGCAGCGGCATCGGCATCTTTCGCCCCCTCGGCCAAGGCTTCGGTGGTCGTGTAGCGCTCGTCGACCTCGTGCACCGGCAGGCCGAAGCGGCCGTGCAGCTGGCGGGCGAAGCGGCGCGCGCGATGCGTATTGTCGTGCGCAGCGCCATCGGGGTGGAAAGGCACGCCCACCACCAGCGCGTCGGGCTGCCACTCGCGCAGCAGGCCGGCGATGGCCTCGAAACGCGCGTCGCCCTGAAGCGTGACGGTGCGCAGCGGCTGCGCGGTGCGCAGCACGGTGCCGCCGGTGGCCACGCCCACGCGCCGCTCGCCGAAATCGAAAGCCAGAAAGGAAAGGGGGACCGAGGCCGCAGGGCGTTGCACGCCCTCAGGCATGCCCCGCCTCCTGGCTGAGCATGAGCGGGTCGAAACCGAGTAGCGACAGGGCCCGCCCGTAGCGCTGCTCCACGGGGGTGTCGAAGATCACCTGCGGGTCGGCGTCCACCGTCAGCCAGCCGTTGCGGCCGATCTCGTCCTCGAGCTGCCCGGCGGACCAGCCGCTGTAGCCGAGCGTCACGAGCAGCCGCCTGGGGCCGGCGCCGTTGGCCAGGGCCTCCAGCACGTCCTTGCTGGTGGTCATCTCCAGCGGCGCGCCCGGGATGGTCATGGTGGAGGTGTAGACGCCGCTCTCGGCGCCGGACTTCTCGTGCAGCACGAAGCCGCGCTCGGTCTGCACGGGCCCGCCGAAGAACACCGGCTGGCCGACGAGCTCCTCACGGTCCAGGCTGAGCTCGACCTTCTCGAACAGGTTCTTCAGCGTGATGTCGGTGGGCCGGTTGATCACCAGGCCCAGGGCGCCATTGCTCGTGTGTTCGCACAGGTAGACCACGGTGCCGGCAAACTGGTCGTCGGCCATGCCGGGCATGGCGATGAGGAACTGGTTCGTGAGATTGATCGGCTCCCCGGGCATGGAACGAATTCTATTCCGCGCGACACTTCGGCCATGGCCGCACACCCCACCGCCGGCGTGACGCCGGACACACTGTCAGGGGCCCTGGTCTGGCTGAGGCGCGACCTGCGCGCCGACGACCACGCCGCCCTGCACCATGCGCTGCGCCACGCGCGCCGGGTCTGGTGCGCCTTCGTCTTCGACCGCGCCATCCTCGAGCCGCTGCCGCGCGCCGACCGTCGGGTGGAGTTCCTGCGCGACAGCCTGGCCGTGCTCGACGCCGAACTGCGCGCCCTGGCCACCTCGCACGGCGTGGACGGGGCCGAGCGCGTGGGCCTGATCTGCCGCCATGGGCTGCCGCAGGACGAGATCCCGGCGCTGGCACAACGCCTGGGGGCGCAGGCGGTGTTCGCCAGCCACGACGACGAGCCCTACGCGCTGCAGCGCGATGCGCAGGTACGCGGCCGACTGGCCGAGATCGGCGTGACCCTGCACACGATGAAGGACCACGTGGTCTTCGAGCGCAGCGAGGTGCTCACCGGCAGCGGCACGCCCTATGGCGTGTTCACGCCCTACCGCAATGCCTGGCTGAAGGCGCTCGCGCAGTCGCGCAGCAGCGCGGGCGGGATCGATGCGCTGCGCGAACTGGCCGTGGCGCCCCACGCCGGCGCCCTGGCACCGGTGCCGGTTTCAGCCCAGGATGTGGCCACCGGCGTGCCTGCGCTGGCGGCGCTGGGCTTCCAGCCCACCAACCTGCACACCCTGCGCTTGCCCTCGGGCAGCACCGGCGCGCAGGAACTGCTGGCCGACTTCCTGGACGAGCGCATCGACCGCTACGCCAACACGCGCGACTACCCGGCGGTGAAGGGGCCGAGCTACCTGAGCACGCACCTGCGCTTCGGCACGGTGTCGGTGCGGCGCCTGGCACGCGAAGCCTGGACGCGTAGCCAAGCGGGCTCGCGCGGCGCCGAGGTGTGGCTGTCCGAACTCATCTGGCGCGACTTCTATCACCAGGTGCTGCACCACCACCCGCGTGTGGTGGGCCACGCCTACAGGCCCGAGTACGACCGCATCGTCTGGGACACCGGCAAGGCGGCCGACGCCCTGTTCGCCGCCTGGTGCGAGGGGCGCACGGGTTACCCCATCGTGGACGCGGCCATGCACCAGCTCAACGAGACCGGCTACATGCACAACCGGCTGCGCATGGTGGTGGCCAGCTTCCTCACCAAGGACCTGGGGCTGG
>Ga0315902_10006360_pt1 | contig 16366 bp, 13 predicted proteins | sample LakEriMetagenome_9_FD_203523 | JGI IMG/M metagenome (GOLD analysis project Ga0315902, IMG submission 203523) | Freshwater fungal communities from buoy surface, Lake Erie, Ohio, United States - Buoy 12 MA117 | ecosystem: Environmental > Aquatic > Freshwater > Lake > Lake biofilm | place: USA...
CTTCGTCCACGATCCGGGTGCGGTTGGTGCCGACCAGCTTGAGCGTTCCTGCTTTGACCCCTTCGGGACGTTCGGTCTCCTTGCGCAGAACGAGAACGGGTTTGCCCAGCGCGGTGGATTCTTCCTGCACGCCGCCGGAGTCGGACAAAACGAGCCAGGCCCGCTTCAAAGCGGCGAGGAATTCATCGTAACCCAGAGGCTCGCACAACGTGATCGACGGATGACCGGATAGCACCGGATAAACCGCATCGCGCACGGCCGGGTTGGGATGAACGGGAAAAAGAAAATGCAGATCGTCGTGTTTGTCTGCGAGATCCCGGACTGCGCCCGCGACCTCCGCCATGGGTTCTCCGAGATTCTCGCGTCGGTGACAGGTGACAAGGATGAGCCGTCGATCTTTGTTTCGCGCCGCGGCGGGAAGCACATCGCCGGACACACGCTGCACCATCCAATGCAAGGCATCGACCACCGTGTTCCCCGTCATGAAGATATGGTCCGCTGCGACGTTCTCGCGGCGCAATTGGCGCGCGGCATACGGCGTCGGCGCGAAATGCCAACCGGCAACGCACCCGAGCAACATGCGGTTCATCTCCTCGGGAAAAGGCGAATACCGGTCATGCGAGCGCAGACCCGCTTCGATATGGCCGACCGGGATCTGATGGTAGAAAGCGGCCAGCGCCCCGACGAAGGCACTCGTCGTGTCGCCCTGCACCAGCACGGCGGCAACCGGGTTGCGATCGAAGAAAGCGCCCATTTTCGACGACACGCGGGCGGTTAGATCCCACAGGTTCTGACGCGGGCGCATCACATCGAGGTCGACATCCACCGATATGCCGAAGTCGTGGAAAATCCTCCGGGTCATTTCGCGATGTTGCGAGGTCGAGATGACCAATGGCGCCAAAGTCGGTGATTCGAGGAGCCGGCGGATCACCGGGGCCACTTTGACCGCTTCCGGGCGCGTCCCGGCAATGACCGCGACAAGGCGCCTCGGCCCCATCGATCGCGAGATACTCATGCCGTTGCCTCCTCGAGGCGGAACCTGACCATCGCACCGGAACAACGTTGGAGCACCTCGAGCAATTCGTCGTTCGAGGGCAGTCCGCGCAGCGCCAAGCCGACGCGTCCGTCGACCGCTTCGACAATACGGATACCGGACTTCACGGAGAAACCCGGGGCGAGCAAGGATTCGATGCCCGCGGGCAGAGCGGTTGCGCGTCCGTTTTCCGACCACACCCGCAAACCGGAAGTCGCCACCAGCGATTCATGCACGGTCTCGCGCGTGGCTATGCCCAACTGCAGCAGTAGGCGGTCCGCGGGATCGGCGACCAAGCGTTGCATTTCTTTGATGCGGGCCAAAGTGCCGGCCGGAAGTTTTCCCTCGCTGGCCAGATGATCGGTCAGTGCGGCTTCAGCCAAACGCAGGGCGCGCATGCGCCGCCAAAGATCGAAGAAAGCTTGGGGAAGATCGGCTACGAATTGCGGACTGGCCCCGAGCTTGTCGCGCAAAAGAGCACTCGTCTCGGGATGCGGCATGGAACCGACCGCAACCCCGCCCTGCCGCAAAGGAACGACCCCATGGACATCGCAGAAAAGTGCTCCGATCCTGCTGATCAGCGTCTCGTCGATTTCCGCCGCGGCCAACTCGAAGGGCGTAGCTCCGGCACTGGCCGCGACCAACTCACGGACTTCACCGGCGTCGGCCAAGCCGAGTGCCACCATGGCGTCGCCGAGCGAACGATTTTGCAGGGCCTGGAATTCGCGCACCCGTCGCGCCTCGGCCGGTTTCAGCCCCTGCATCATCGGCAGCAGCGGATCGGTCCGGCGAGCCAGCGGCGCGCGGTCCGGGTAAACCCGGTTGCGCAGGTAACTGATATTGCCGGGACGCGCGAGATGCGGCGTGATGCGCACTCCCGACACCGCTTCGACCTGACCGACCGCGGCAGCGGATGGTGGTTCCTGGAAAACAAAACCCAACGCCTCCTCGCTGCCGTCTCCGCAGGGCATAGCGCGGTATTGCAGTGCCACATCCTCGGTCCATGACGGGAAGATCGCGCCGGAGACGTCCTCGATGGTCACCGCCCGCTCGTCGAGCCCCGAGAATTTTTTCCACAGACTGGTGTATTGCTCCTCGTCGATCAGGTTGAGCCTCAGCAACGCCTCGGGCGAAGACAGATCTTTGTTGCGGCGCACCGCATCCTCGAGTTGTTCGCGCGTCGCGTAGCCCTCTTCGACAACCAGATCCTCGATGGAACGCTCGAACTCCCGCAACGCCTCGGCTTCGGGGAAATCGTGACGGGTTTTTGTCCAGGCCAACTCGCGTCCGAGCAGGCGATGCCCGAGATACAGTCGCGCGGCGCGGACCGTGGCCACCATGTTGACGAAGTTGCCGACCGGATAGCGCGGAATGGCATAGAGCGCATGCCGCCATCCGTAGATGCGCGAGACGAAAGACACTTTCTGCACCACGCGGTAGGTCAGCAACCCGAGGTCGAGCAGCACGATGCGCCACAGCCAACTGTCCGCCTCGAACAGCGGACGCACGAAGATGCTCTGGTGCCAAGGCGTGAAGGTGAGGCCCCACCCGAAGAGCACGTAGCCGACGACGGCGTAGCCGGCCAGATTGATCCCGTGCACGAGCGGCGCCTTGCGGTCGCGGACCAAGGTGTAACGCACGGCCGGCGTCCCCCACCATCCACCCTGCTCCCACCCCTGGAACGCGGTGCCGATGATCCACCGCGCCTTTTGTTTCACCGATTGGAAAAACTTGTGCGGGAAGTGCTCACGCACCGCGACCAACTCGGTGATCTTCTTCTTAGTCTCGCGTCCGTCGCTGCGGCGGCGGGTCACCTCGCGCTCGACCGGGTAATCGATGAAGCCCGCCCGGTAACCCGACCGGCACAATTCGAGGCCGACCATGTAGTCCTCGGCCAGCTGGCCCACTTTGAAAGGCGAACCGCCGTTCTTCGACGCAAGGTATTCGATCGCCGCGCGGCTAAAGGCCGTGCCGACACCCGCGCTCGGGACAACGCCGCCCATTTCCTCGCGGGCATACATGTCCTTGAGGTGCAACTCGGTGAATTCGTCGACGTAGGTGTTGCCCACCCAGTGCTTCCACGGCGTCAGTTCGAGCGGGAACACCGGAATCTGCCCCATGTCGAAGCGCCGCGGCACATGGTAGTTGTAGACCTTGAGAGTGAGCGGATGCAGCACGTCCTCCGCATCGTGCAGGGCGATCAGTTGGTATTCGCGCTGGCCGGGGATCTCCCGCGCCCGCATGGCCCGGTAGATCGCATTGAGGCAATCCGCTTTCGACGTCGGACCAGGCAACCGCGTCATGGCCAGATGCACGCGGGGAAATTTCCGGGCCAGCGCCTCGACCGCACGCACCGTCTCGGTGTCGTTCGGATACACCCCGATGAAAATGTCGTAGCGGTCGTATGCGAGGACCTTGGTGGCGAATTCCGCCATCCGGTCGATGACCCCGCTTTCCTGCCAGGCCGGGATGAAGATGGCGATGAGTTGCTCGGGTTCGTTTTTCAGCCGATCGAGAGTCACCGTCTCTCGTCCGTCGCGCTTGCGCAGATAGCGCAGGAACTGCAGATCTATGAACAGATCGTCGAGGCCGAAGACCAGAAATCCGACCGCCGCGACATAGGCCAGTCCGAGGAAGATGTAGTGCAGGGTTTCCATGGCTTTACCAACGCAGGCTCATGGCTACGGAGACGCGCACGTCGTTGTAGCTCGCGCCCGTGCTGCCCCGGGTGTTGTTGTAGTTGGGACCGAGATACGCACCGGTGGCGTATTCCAAGCTTGTGGTCACGGTGGCTGCGCCGACCGGCACGGTGACCACACGGATGCCGGGACCACCCTCGAAGTAGTTGTCATAGTAATTGCCCACCGCATCGAAGACGAGGTTGGCGAATCCGTAGACATCGACCGCGGCGGCGCGGCCGAATTGCAGAACGCGCCATCCGCCTTTCCCCTGCGAGTAGGCAATGAAGTCGGAAAGCCGCGAATAATAGGCCCAGTCCCCGCCTCCTTCCACGAACCAGTCGAAGCGTGTGCGCGCCGGCACCCAGGCATTCGGTGTCCACGCATTGGGTAGAGGCGTGCGCGGCGGGGCCGGCTCGCCCATGGCGAACTGCGGCGTCTCGTTGATGCCGTCCCAACCCGTGCCTGGACCGAATCCCCAGTAGCCGTTCACGCCGGCAATCACTTCCCCGAACCAACCGCTCTGATAATTCGGATTGTCGATCAGGTTGTTGGCAAAGCCCCCGAGAAAATAAAAGGTGAATGACTGGGAAGCGAACGGCCGGATGCGCGCACCCGCATGGAAGCCGGCCAGATTTTCATTGTAGATCGTGGTGATCCCCTCGCCCACGCTCGAGGAGGAATCGAGGCTGAAGTCGGCTTGCACAAACGGTTCCAACCACCGAGCGCCGGGCACGTAAGCACCCTGACGGATACGGCCCGCAGCCACACCGATGCCGTAGCGGCCGAGATAAGTGCCATAGACATCCATCTCACCCCAAAACCAACGGTCGAGATTCGCCGCAGGCGGCAACGCGGCGATCTGCGCGGCGGCGCGACGACCTTCGAGCGAATCGGGACCGGCGTCCTGCACGGCGCGGAAACCCTCGTAAGCCTCGCCGGTGCGGCCGAGCTTGAGCAACAAAGTGGCGCGCATCAGACCGATGTCGCCGGATTTGGCATCGGGCAGGGATTCGAGAATTTCCAAAGCCCGTTGCTCCTGCCCCTCCCGCTGCAGCGCGTAGACTTGCTCCATGCGCAGCGCTGGCGTGGCCTCGCCGCGCATGAACAAGTCATCGACCGCCGCAATGACCGCTTGGTCGTCCTTGGCGCGGATCAAGTCGTAAACGTTTTGCTGCTTGGCCAGGAGTTGCTCGCGGCGACGGAATTCTGCCTGACGGCGCACATCGACCGCGGCCCATTTCGGTGAAGCCGTCGACTTCTTTGCCTCGATCTCCCGTTGCTCACTTTTCTCCAAAGCATCGAGGCTCGCTTGCGCCATGGAGGCCAATTGCCGGTCCGATGACTTGGTCAGCACGCCGAAGCGCCACTTGGCATCTTTCGTCCTTTTGGCAAACGCTTCCTGCGCGGCCAAGCGGTAGGAAAGTTGTTCGTCGGCGGGATTCGCGGCCACGGCCCGCGTGAGAAGCATCGCGGCTTTTTCATGCTCGCCGCGCGAGGCGCAGATTTCCGCCGCTTCGAGGGAAGCTGTCGCATCTCCCGGACGCTTGTCGAGATGTTGGAGGAACAGCTTGATCGCATCCTCCTGCCGACCCGCCGCCTGTGCTTCGTAGGCTTGCTGCAGAGTGGTATCCGCCGCCAGCCCCCTGGCAACGATCACCGCGAACAAAAGGATGATGGCGCGTGTTTTCATTATTTTTGTTGGAGCAGGATGGCCGTGGCCATCGGGGTCTCCCCTCCGCCCTGCGCCATGCGCTGGAAATTCCCGTCGAATGTGATGCGCTCGGCGGAACTTCCGCCGGGAACACTGAAGGCACGCCGCACGTTTTTTCCGGTGACGATCGCCCGGTCTGTCTTGATCCAATTCGGCGCCGTGGAAAGGTCCGCGCCGCGCAGACCGCTCCTGCGTGCTTCGTCCACCGCATCGCGCATTTTTTGAAAGGGGAACCACGCCGGAATAACCACCCCGGCGACCGTTCCACGCAGGCGGGCCAACTCCGCGACCTCGGCCGCAATGCCGCGCGCGGTGGTCGAGGCCGAAGCCGGATCGACATTGAGCGGAATAATCAGAGTCTGGTCCTGACCGTTCATGACCGATGAAGCGGACACCGGTTGCGACGCGCCCTTGGGTCCGGCAGCCTCGATTTTGCCGAGGGCCGTGCCGAAGCTGATACCCTCGAGCGCGCGCGGCGGACGGTTCGTTCCCGACGGCAATTCGCAGGCCAGCGGGACAACGCCCTCATCGAGAAAACGCCGCACTTGTTCGGCCGACACCTCCGGTCGCAACACCACGCGTCCACCATGGGTTTGCGCGTAGCGGAGCACTTCGAAGAGCTGCACGTCCGGCATCGGCAAGTCATCCGTCTTGAGCGGCGACTTGAGGCGCACCGACACGGCGAATCGGTCTCCGCGCGCCGACAAGTAGTCGACGACACGGCGGAAGGCGTTGGCATCGCAGCCCGGATGAAAATCCTGCACCAGATAAACGAGGGCCGGCGGCGGCGTTTGTTTCACCGCGTAAAAATCGAGCAGCAGATCGGAGAAAATGAGCGAGACCGCACCCGGCACGGGCAAAGTGGCGAGGGCGAACTTCGTCCCATCGCGCCAGGCCAAGTAGCGACGCGGACCCGGTGAGACGATCACGGCCAAGGGATCGGACGGCACGGTGTTGATCGCCAGAAACGGATCCAAGTTCAGCGACCATTCCCCGCCGGCATACTTCACGCGCGCGTCGCGCACGGCTTCCAACCGCGGCGCTTGGCCGCGGCCGGCCACGGCCAATGAAGCAGCCCAGCCCATATAGACGGTCGGACGACTGCCCTCGATCAAGGCCCGGCGCACTGGCTCCGGGAGACGCGGCACACCCGAAACCCCGACGATAATGACGTAGTCCGCGTCGGAGATCTCCGGCACCGTCACTGCATTGGCCTGCCTCGTTTCGACGCGCGTGTGGAAGCGCTGCAGAAGGGTCGAGACAACCGAGACTTCGTTAACCAGCGAGAAAGGTTTGCCCAGCGTGTCGTAAATGATGAGCGTCGTGCTGCCTTCACCCGCGGCCGGGACTGGGCGGGAGAAAATGTCCGCCGCTCCGGGGCAAACCGAAGCCATGGCCAGCAGGGCCGCGAGGACCAGTTGCCAACCCCGCCTCATTTGCCGTTGTTCCTTTCGCGGTTGATGCGGCGGCGACGCGAGAGAAGGCGTTCGGTCAGGAACACCGCGGCAAGAACACCGCCGAATCCCGCCACCATGACGCGGTTGAATTCCGTCGCACCTTCCACATTGTTCTGCTCCGCCTCGCGGCGCGCACGGATCTCCGCCGCAGTAAGAGTGCCGTCCAGCGTTTCGCGCATCACATCGGCCAGCGATTCGCGTCCGGCCAAGCGCGTGTCGTAGTTGACCACCCTACCCTCCGGATCCAAGGCCGAGACATTCCCGGCGAACTGCGCGCCGAGTTCCGCATCGGTCAGCATGTCGAGCGCATCCTCGCCGCCATAACCGGTCAATCCCCCGACCACGGCAAAGATTTCGCCCTTGTCCCACGGCGAGGTCATCAGCTGGGCCATGACCAAGCCGCGTTCGAATTCCGCCATCGGCACGCTTTGTCCGCGCAGATCGAGTTTGGTCGCGTCCTTGTTCGAAGCCTCGACGGCGATCGGCGTGCCTCCGGGAAAAGCACTGCCCCATTGACGTGACGATCCGAAGACGATGCCCGAGCGACCCTCGACCAATTCGGCCGCGGCCGGACGATCTGGGCCGTAAGTGGCGAATTGCGGCCAGAGCACCGGCATGGAGGACAGTTGGCGTCCGAGGTGCAGTGCGTAGCGGACGATCATCTCGTTCCGCTCTGCGCCCGCTTCGTCCGGCACAACGAGCACCGCACGCCGCAGAAAAGCATCACGCATGGCGATGAGACCCAACCGGCTCAAGTCGTCGATGACCAATGGCTCGGCCGGAACATCGATCGTGGAAGAGCCCGAGATATCGAGCCACGCGCGCTCTTCATTGCGATGCGCGCAATCGACCGTGCCGATGTCGAGATAGGAGCGGACAGCCACGGTGGACGGATCGCGTCCGGGCAAACCCGCCGGTATCGGCAAGACGCGCCGCGTCCGTTGGGCATTGGCCTCGGTCAGCGCGATGCTGCCAATCGATTGATCGTTGACCACGACCTGGAAGGCCGACGTCTTGTCCAAATTTTCCGCATGGCTGAATTCGAGGGTCAGTTTGCCGCCCTGCGCCGTCTGCCATCCGGGAGGAAGCGGCCATGACCGCGCAGTTTCGTTGCGGAAGAGTCCGCGCAACATGATCCCGCCGCCGGTCAGCGAGTCGAACTTCACCGGTCCATTGGCCGGTCCAGCCAGCTTCTCGATGAGCGGCGAAACCACCGGCGTCTCTTTGACGATCCAAGGATTACCGGCCGCATCGCGCAAAGCCGGTGCGCTGCCCAAGGCGAGAATCGCTTTTTCCAAACCCGCGTCATCCGAACCGCTCACCACGATCCAGCGGCGCTGGCCCCGGGCCGGTTCGCCGGTGATGAATTCTCCGAGGAATCCCTCGCCATTCTTCAATCCGCGCAGCGGCAGCCCGAACTCGACCGGAAGATCCGCCGCACTCAGATCATCGCGCTTGGCCACAATGACACCATTGCTGCGGGCCGACTTCGCGGCGAAATCCTTGACCGAACCGACGCGCACGTCCTCGTCTTCGAGATAAAGCAATTGGCCCAAGCGCGCCGCGGCGACCACCACGCCGCGCCAGGCGGCGTCGCCGGCATTGTCCGACACGAGCAGCGAAACGGCGGGCTCGGTCTTTTGCGTACCCAGACGCATCAATTGCGGTTCTCCCAGCGCATCGGGAAAGCGTTGCAATTCGGGAAAGAGCGCCTGATCGGCGAAGGCCACATCGAATCCGGTGCCGTCGGCCAGTTCGACCCATGAGGCCGGGTTGTCCACGTCTCGGCAGGGCGTGGCCGTGGTCACCAGAAGGCAGCGCACGGAAAGTCTGTTCCAACCCGGTTGCAGAATCTCGTTGTCGAGATCGACCGCGACCGTTTGCTTTTCCGGTTGCTTCTCGCGGCCGCTCACCGGACGCATGCTCGTCAATTGCCGGCCGTTGAGACTCACCGTCATGGTCGACACATCGGGCAGCAGCAAGGGAGACGCGCGGAAGACGAGTTTGAATTGCGATCCCGGCAGGTAGCGCACGTGCTCGGGCAGACGGAAGGTGAACTCGCGCGAAGCGAGCACGCCCTCCAATCGCGTGGTGTCGCCGGCGAACAACGGGACAAAGAACTTGCCGGGTGTGGTGTCAGTGGCGCTGCCACCGGTCGCGCCGGTAGCGGATGAAACAACCGCGAGCAACGCGGCGATGAGAATGATCGGAGCTTTCACGGCGGCGACTATGGTCAGTCCGCACGCCGCCGTTTATGGGGTAGATCCCGCGTGGGGAAACTACCCATCCCGCAAGTCGCGCGGAGAAGCGTCAGGCGTTCCGCGCCAGACGGAATCCGATCACGCTGTAGCGGCTGTCGGGGGCGCGACTCACGCGGTAAGTCACCACGGCATCCGCCTCCTGGTGTTTCCAGCTTCCACCGCGCAGACGGTTGGCCGGAAGGATGTCATCCGTGTCATAGCACCACTCCCACACATTGCCGCTCATGTCGTGGATGCCCAGTTCGTTGGCCGCCTTGAGACCCACCGGCCAGGTCTTTCCCTCGGCATTAGCGTCATGCCAACCCGCTTCGTCCGCCGAATCGCTGCCGCTGAACCGGTGTCCGCGGCTGTGGGGACCGCCCCGCGCCGCCCATTCCCATTCCGCTTCCGAAGGAAGACGGTAACCGTTGGCCCGCTCGTTGCGCGTCACCAACTTCGAGCCGTCGGGCCCGTATTCGCCCCTGCGGTAAATCTGCCCGTTGATCGTATAGACCGGAACGAGCAACTCGTGCTCGCTCTTGGCATTGACCCATTTCACCGCGTCATACCAGCTCACGTGGGTCACCGGGTGCGTATCCTCCGGCGCTTCTCCCGGAGCCAAGGTGTAACCGCGCCCGGTGCCCCAGATGCGGATCCAATCGTATTCTTCCTTCATCACGGGAAACTTTCCGATTTCGAATTCGTCCACCCTCACGCCGCGCAATTTCGAGTCCTCCGGCAACTCGCCTGCCGCGACCTTCACCATGATTGTTCCGCCCGGCGGCTCATCCTGCACACGCCGAGGCGCCCTCCGCCGATCCCGCCTGTTTCGACGCTCCACGACCCGCACCGGGGCGACTTCACCCGCACCACCCTTCAACGCATTCACGCCAAAATCTCAGGCCGACAACACCTCAATCCAAGGTGGGTGAAACTCCCGTCCACCCGGCGCCGGGTCGTGTCACTATCGAGACTTCCCGCCGAGCGGAGCAAACCCGCAGAGAGGTTTGGTTGCGGGGGCGGGATTTGAACCCGCGATCCCGCAGCTGCGGGATTATGAGCCGTGGAGCAACTTGAGCTTAGCCAAGCCCCCACCACCTTTTTGCCGCTTGAGCAGATTCTCCAACTTGCGTGCTGCGCCAAGGTTCATTGGCTTACTGGTCCAATCAAGAGTCCAAGGACCTTTGCCTCGGGTCCAGTTGGAGAAGCCATCATTGTGCTGCGCCAGACGCGCGGTGGGATTTACCGAGACGCCGATGTAGATGCGCTCAGACTTGTTGGTGAGGATGTAGGCCTGATACATCCGGAAATTGGTTGCGGAGGCGGGACTTGAAGTGCGCGATCCCGCAGGCGCGGGATTATGAGCAAGAAACGAGAAGCAAGCAGGTAAAAGTGGTTGCGGGGGCGGGATTTGAACCCGCGACCTTCAGGTTATGAGCCTGACGAGCTACCAGGCTGCTCCACCCCGCGATTGAAGTGGCAGAATATCCCAGCCTCTTGGGTTGTCAAGCGAGCTTGGGGGCGTATTTGACGATGGCTTCTTCGCTGATCACCCCGATGTAGGGCAGGTTGCGGAAGCGCTCCATGTAGTCGAGGCCGTAGCCGACGACGAATTCGTTGGCGATATCGAAGCCCACGTAGTCCGCCTCGAGTTCACGCTGGCGCGGAACGTCTTTGCGCAGGAGCACGCAGACCTTCACGCTGAGAGGCCGGGTTTCGGCGAGCAGCTTGTCGCGGATGGCGTGGAGGGTGTGGCCGCTGTCGAGAATGTCGTCGAGGAGCAGGACATGGCGTCCATGCACATCGGGCAGATGCAATTGGTTGAAGGTGACCACGCCGGTGGTTGAGGCGCCGTGGTAACTGGAGACACTGAGGCAATCGAGCCGTAGCGGCATCTCGAGGCGGCGCAACAAATCCGCGCCGAACATGAGGCTGCCGTTGAGCACGGCAACCACGGTGAGATCCTTGCCCGCGTAGTCGGCGGAGATCTGCTCGGCCATCTCGTCCAACCGGCTCATGATCGTGCTCTCGTGGAAGAGCACGCCGCGGATCTCGCTCCGCATTTCGCCGGCGACGGAAGGCATGGGCGCGGCCTACAGGCCGAGTTCCTTGCGGACGTTGGGAAGTTCGCCGGCCGAGCCGAGCATCTTGTTCTTGTGCGCGATGAATTTGGCGTATTCCTCGACAAAAACTTTGCCCGGAGGACGGAAATCGAACTCACCCGGCTTGTTGTGGAAGAATTCGCGGTGCACGCGGGTCCAGATGAGACGTCCGTCGGTGTCGATGTTGACCTTGGTCACGCCGAGCTTGGCCGCAGGGAGGTATTCGTTCTCGTCCACGCCGCGCGCGCTCTCGTCGAGTTTGCCGCCGGCTGCATTGATGCGCTTCACCTCGTCCTGCGGAACACTTGAGCTGCCGTGCATGACGAGCGGGAAACCGGGCAGGAGCTGCTGGATTTCCTTGAGCACGTCGAAGTGAAGGCTTTGTTGGCCCTTGAATTTGTAGGCGCCGTGGCTCGTGCCGATGGCGCAGGCCAGCGAGTCGCATCCGGTGCGGACGACGAATTCCTTGGCTTCGGCCGGATTGGTCAGACAGGCGTGACCTTCGTCGACGTGGATGTCTTCCTCCACCCCGCCGAGCATGCCGAGTTCGGCTTCGACACTGAGGCCCTTGGCGTGGGCTTTGTCGACCACGCGTTTGGTGATGGCCACGTTTTCATCGAAAGATGCGTGGCTGGCATCAATCATGACCGAGCTGTAAAAGCCGGAGTCGATGCAATCGTAGCAGGTTTCCTCGTCACCGTGGTCGAGGTGGACGGCAAAGACAGCGTCCGGGAACATGCCATCGGCCGTGCGGATGAGCGCCTCGAGCATGCGCTTGTCGGCGTATTTGCGCGCGCCTTTGGAAAGTTGGATGATGAACGGGGCCTGGCTGTCGATGCAGCCTTGGAACAAACCGAGGGTCTGCTCCATGTTGTTGATGTTGTAGGCTCCGACGGCGTATTTGCCGTAGGCGATTTTGAACAGTTGTGCGGTCGTGACGATCATGGCAAACCGCCATAAAAACCGCGGATGCGCGCCGCGGCAAGATCAAAGGCCCGGACAACGGGAAATCCCTACTGAGCCGGGCTGCCGGCGGCCATGCGGCAGTGACGCAGGACGATATCCCCCGCGTCGAATTCGAAAAACGAGCCGCTCACCGTGATCTGCTGGCCGCTTTGGATGAAGGGACGGGACCCGGTTTCGTTCCCGACTTGGTCGACCGTGCGGATGAGGACTTCGCTGGCGTCATCGGTCACGGCGAGTTGCGTGTTCGGCTCGAGGTCCTCGTTTTCGAAAAGGCATTTCACATCGGGACCCGGACCGTCCTGCGTCGAGAGGATAACCGCCACCGCCGGCGTGCTCTCGGTGGTCATGTCTCCTTCGGCAATGGAAGACACCGGTCCGGTTACGGTGATCATCTTGCCCGCGTATTTGGCCTCGGCCGCCGCTTGATCCTCCGAGAACTCGGTGGCGATGGTGCGCCAGTCGATCGGGGCGTCCTGGGCAAAAACGGGGGAAGCGAGGAGCGCGGAGAACAGGACAACGGGGAAATTTTTCATGGCGGAACTATCGGTCTTGGAATGCCCGTTGGCAACAGCGCAAGGCATTGATCGCCGCTCCATTTTCTGCGAGGCAAAGGGCATGCGTCCCCCGCTTGTCTTTATCTCCACGCTTCTCCTTTGCTCCGCCGGCCTGCGTGCCGAGACAACGGCGCCGGTCCGCATCGCGGTGGTCGATCTGACCGCAGTGTTCCAAGCCCATCCGCGGACTGCACAGGAGACGGAAACCTTGGGCAACGCGCGCAACGCAGCGCGGAAAAACTTCCGCGCCAAATCGGCCGACCTGAAAAACATCCTGCAACAGCATCAGGAATTGCTCCGCGCGGGCAACAAAGCCGAGGCCGCCGCGACCCTGGAAAAAGCCAACGAAATCGAGCGCGCCATTGCCGAACTCGGCACGACCAACCAGCGGAATCTCGAGGAGCAATTCCGCCGCGCCAAGGAGGAGATCATGGCTGACATCGCCCGCGTGGTCCGCGAGTTCAACGCCACCAAGGGATACACCGTGGTCCTCGACAAGACGGCGACCTCGGCCAACGGACTGCCGCAAGTGCTCGACGCGCCGGGCGCCGATGACATCACCGCGGAGATCATTGCCCGGGTGAAGCAATGAGCCGCGTTGTCCTGCCGGTTGACCGCCTGGCCGATCTTTGGCCGGCGCGTCTACGCGGACGCCGCACGGGCGCTTTGCTCCATGCCGCCTCCATCAACGCCTCCCTGCGCCCGACACTTTCCGTGCTCGAGGAGATGGATGCGGCAGGCGACCTGAAGTTGGCCGCGCTGTTCGGTCCGCAGCACGGATTCGAGACCACCACACAGGACAACATGATCGAGTGGAGCGGATACCGTCATCCGCGCCTCGGTATTCCGGTGCACAGTCTTTACGGGGACCATCGCGAACCGACGGACGAAATGCTCGATGGACTCGAAGTTCTTTTCGTCGATCTCGTCGATGTCGGCGCGCGCTACTACACATTCATCTGGACCATGCTGCTCTGCCTGCAAGCGGCGGCGAGGCACGGCATCGCCGTGGTGGTGGCCGACCGGCCGAACCCCATCAACGGGACGGACGTCGAGGGACGGCCGCAGCGCGCGGATCATCTTTCCTTCGTCGGCCTGCATCCCCTGCCCGTGCGCCACGGAAGGACGATCGGTGAGTTGGCCGAGCAATTCCGCGCGGAGCTTGTGCCGTCGGTCGACCTGACCGTGCTGCCCGTCGAGGGATGGAACCGCGGACACTTCCACGAGGAGACGGGACTTCCATGGGTCATGCCCTCGCCGAACATGCCGACGCCGGACACGGCGGTGGTGTATCCGGGCATGTGCCTGCTCGAGGGAACCAACATTTCCGAGGGCCGCGGCACCACACGGCCTTTCGAACTTTTCGGAGCGCCGTGGATCGACGGCGAGAAGCTCGCGTGGGAACTCAATGCGCGCGGTTTGCCTGGCGTCCATTTCCGGGAGGCGGCCTTTGAACCGGGTTTCCAAAAACATGCCGGCCAAATTTGCCGCGGCGCACAGATGCATGTGACCGACCGCAAAGTTTTCCGGCCGCTGCGCACCGGATTGGAAATCCTCCGCACGGTGCGTGACATGTATCCCGGGCATTTCGCGTGGAAGCAGCCGCCCTACGAATACGAGCACGATAAGTTGCCGATCGAAATCCTTTGCGGCCGGCCGTTGGAGAAAATTTTCGATGAAACGCTTTAGCCTCATCGCTGCCCTGGTTCTATCGGCCGCCCCGCTGTTCGGCGCGACAGTGGTGACCTGGCAGGAATTGCTCAACGTGAAGCGGCCGGACGAAGGACTACTGGCCAAACCGGAGGAATTCGCCGACATCGTGCCGCCGCAAGCTATCCCGGCCGAGGGTCTGCGCTTTTTCGCCGACATGATGCGAGATGTCTACTCGACGTTCGACGAGCCGCCGGGATCGCATTATTTTTTCTGCACCGTCTACTACACGCCGTTGGAAACGGGTTTCTGCGATGAACTGGGCTTCGATCTGACCCCGCAGGCGATGAAGGGATCCGGTGGACGGAAGTTCGGGGCGGACTTCATCCGCTCGGTGGTCATGGAAGGTTTCGGACGCTTGGCCGAACCGACCGACGGGAAACCCTACCTTGCCTACAACGGCCGGCTGCACACGCGCATCCTCGGCAACCGCAGCAACGAACTCGTGCCGCGCTACAGCATTGCGGTGAACACCCGCAACCGGCTCGTTCCCTCGGGCCGCAAGGTTTGGGTGCTCGATCCCGAGATTTACAACCAGTTCGGCGCCGCGCTCTACGAGGTGGCCGACACCGGCGGCGGACTCTTCCACAACCAGATCGATCTTTATTGGGGCGAGGACGATCCGCGCGGCCCCGGATCGGGCATCGCCCGCGCCGCGTCATGCGATGTGTCGGTCCGGTGGATCGTGCCCGTGATCAACGGCCAATAAAGTCGCACCACCTCAGAACAACTCGCCCTGCGCTCCGCCGGAGGATTTTTTGGCCAGCTTCTCGTATTCGGCGAGCAGGGAGCGGAATTCGCATTTTTGGGCCAGAGCGACCACCGCCGCGGGGTCTGGGTCAATGACCAGCGTGTCCAAGGCCGACGGCAACACCAGGTCCGTCTCCAACCGCACGAGTTCTAGATTGTCGCGGATGCGATCTGCGGCGGCAGCCACCTTTTCGCGTAGCTTCTCGTTTGTCACCGCGGAGGGATGCTCGGCAAGCAAGCTGGCGGAGCCGTGTTCGCGGATCAGTTTGGCCGCGGTCTTCGGACCGACTCCTTCCACGCCGGGAATGTTGTCGACCGCATCGCCGGTCAGCGCGAGGACATCGGGGATCTGTTCGGCAGGCACGCCCCACTTCGCTTCCACTTCTGCGGGACCGAGGAGCGCGAATCCTTCTTTGGGATCCTTGAGGTCTGTCTTGTTGGTCGAATAAACCGCCACGCCATCGCCGACGAGCGAGTAGATGTCTTTGTCATTGGTGGCGATGACCACGTCGGCCCTCTCCTTTCGCGCCGCAGCAACATACGAGGCGATGAGGTCATCCGCCTCGTGCCCTTCGAGGCTGACATTGCGCACCCCGAGCGCCGCAACCGCTTCCTCGATGACAGGAAACTGTGTTTGCAAATTGTCCGGCGTTTCCTCGCGTTGCTGCTTATAGGTCGGAAGCAGTTCCATACGGCGCTCCGGAAGTCCGCTATCCCAAACCACCGCCGCGGCATCCGGCGCGACATCGGCGAGCATTTTGCGCAGGGCTTTGACAAATCCAAAGACGGCGTTGGTCGGCTCCCCGCGCGAATTGGTCAGGCCACGAATGGCGAAAAACGAGCGGTAAGCGTAGTAGTGTCCGTCGACGAGAAGCAGTCGCATGGCATCAGTCTAACCCGCGCGCGGTGGGCCGAACAGATCGAGTTGGCCCGGCGACCGAGCCACAGCCGGAAGGGAAATCCCAAGCTTCGCCGCGATGCGGCGCGCCGTTTCGACACCCATACCCTCGTAATGGTTGTTGGCGAAGATGTAGACGCCCGTGGCATGGGCATGATACCCCAGTTTCACTGCCCAATGTTCCAACGCTGTACCCCGGGGCCAGAGCAACTTCCCGTAGCGGTGCGTCTCCCTGCCGTCGGGGCCGTATTTCGTGTGGAAATC
>Ga0315902_10006361_pt1 | contig 16365 bp, 13 predicted proteins | sample LakEriMetagenome_9_FD_203523 | JGI IMG/M metagenome (GOLD analysis project Ga0315902, IMG submission 203523) | Freshwater fungal communities from buoy surface, Lake Erie, Ohio, United States - Buoy 12 MA117 | ecosystem: Environmental > Aquatic > Freshwater > Lake > Lake biofilm | place: USA...
CCCCGCCCGCCGTAGGACTTCCAACCTACGGTCAGCCTGCCTATGGGCAACCGACCTACGGACAACCAACTTACGGGCAGCCTCCCGTCTATGGCCAACCTATTCCCGGAACCACTTCGGCAGGATACCCACCCGGGTACGCTCAGCCGATGTTCGGTAAATAATCCATCTTCGATCCATCGAACAGAAGTTCTTCCGAAGATCGTTTTCTAGCGTTTCTACTTTTTCTTTTTGCCAAGCGCCGCATTGAGAAATGTTTCAATCGGGCCGATGGACTTACCAAAAGCATCGTCGAAAGAGGATCCGCTGCTTATGGCTCGGACGACCGAATCGTACTGCTTTTTCATCGCGGTGCTCTGCATGTTCCTCACCAACGCAAACCCGACGATCGCTTCGTCCTCGTCGTTGAGTTTGCCCTCCATCAGCGGTTTAACATCCTTGATCTCATCGACGACCATCGGAACTTTTTGAATCCAAGGTTTAACTCGCTCGTCGTTTGGGCCGACGGCTTGGGCCAGCGCGGCTCTACCTGCCCCATCTGCAAACCATTTCGGTACGCCTTCGTGAGAAGCCATCCACACGCTCGTTATCTGCTGGACTAGCGCAGACTCGTTGAGCTTGGCATTGGACTTATCGGGAACGATCGCAATGTACATATCGAGCACATCGCGTTTCCAGTGGGACGACCACTCCTGGGGCAAAGATCGCTTCTCGAGCATCTTTCCCAATTCGCTGTAATCATACCGCGACTTGAGCGCGTAAATGGTTATGCCACCGCGCACGATCGGATCTTTAGGGTTCAAACGATATTGTTTCCTGACCGATTTCGACGCCGTCTCTGCTGCCGCCATGACCTGCTCCAAAACCGCAGGACCTACGTTCCCCAAGACATGGAACTCGTCATTGGATTTCTCTTCGGCTAGCACTGTCGGTGAGACGATCTTCCACCGTTCTCGCGCCCTGGACATTCGCTTGTCCATCAATTCGCTGTGACTGGCTTTTGCAGCCCAAGACTTAGCGATGACGCTATCAAGTTGGCTATCCCGCTCTCCGCCGTCATACGTCGCTCCTTCATCGATCCACTTGGTGATCTTCTCGATCTCTTCGGGCTTAAGCGCTGGGCGACCACCTGCAGGCATGCGCTGGCCGGCCTCACCCAGGAGCTTTTTCACAAGCAGGCTTTCCTTGCCTTTCTTGGGTTCAATGGCCGCTCCAGTCATTCCACCTCGCAAGAGCCCTGCAAAGTTGGTGAAGTTCAATCCTCCCGAGGGGCGATTCCCACCGTAATGGCAACCATTGCAATTGGCTACCAGAATCGGTGCAATGTCGCTGGAGAAACTTATCGTCTCTTTGCCTGTGCGCTCCATGACTTCCACCGGCTTGGGCGGCTGTGGTGGCTTTGCATCCGGACCACCGACCAAAACACGAAGGTTCGCTTTGGGATCCTCGCCATCAAACTTCGCCCCCGCCTTAACCCAAGCTTTGATCGCATTGACTTTCTCCTCCGGTACTTTGTTGCCACTCGGAGGCATCGTGCCACTGACCATCGCTTCGACCAACGGACTTCCATCAGGATCTCCTGCAAAGAGCACCACGCCGGCCCGAGAGCCCTTCATCAAACCTTCGTAAGTCGGCATGGTAAAACCGCCGGTCGTCTTATCGACATGGCATCTTCCACAGTGCTCGACCAAAACAGGTGCAACATCTTTGCTAAAACTTATACCCTCCGACTTCGGTTTGGAGTCTTTGGGTGTGTCTTTGCCTGCTGGGTTTTTCAAACCCTCCTTCATCTCCTTGAGCTTCGCAGAGATCTCCCCCCACGTTGCCAACGGGCTGATCTCCGCACCTTCGATCGCGAGAACTTCAGCGGCCTTCGATAGTTTTCGATGGATCCGCTCCCATTCGGCGATGTCCTTTCTTTCTCCAGAGAGGACTAGATCGACGAAGTTTGTATTGCAGATATCGATGTACTTGGCACTCTGCTCAAAGTTCTTCTCTTTGAACAACTCTTCGGCTCGCTTGACGGCAACTCGAACCGAATCGATATCCGTCGGTTTTTGCAAATCTTGCGCGGTGGCTTGGCAAACGCCCAAACCCCAACCAAGGAGTGCAATCACAAGCGACCCAAGCCATAACCTAGAACTATTCATCGGACGATCCCCGAAACCATCAACCATGAGGCACACTGCGGACGAACCCACCGGGTTGTATTGTCCTCTAGAGGACTCCTGCGGAAAAGTGCCCAGACAAATCCTTAGGGCACTTTTCGGGCCGATGGATCCATCAAAACCCTCACAACTCAAAACTTCTGTCGCCCCGACAAAGCATCCGAAAGGATCTCTTTGTTGGTGAATTCCAAGACGCTGCCGCTGGTTACGCCCCTGGCCAAACGTGTCAGTTGGACAGGAAATGGAGCCAATTGATTCGAGATGAACATCGCCGTGCCGTCCCCTTCGACATTCGGATTGGTCGCCAAAACCACCTCTTTGAAATTCCCCGTCCGGACCCGATCGACCAGAGATTCGATCGTCAATTGATCAGGGCCGATGCCATCAAGCGGTGCAATACGCCCCAAAAGCACATGGTACATCCCCTTGTACACGCCGGTCTGTTCAAGCGCGATCAAGTCGCGAGGCTGCTCGACAATACAAAGAATCGTCGAGTCCCGCTGGGAACTCATACAGATTCCGCAAAGCGGATCCTCCGATAGATTGAAACAAGTTGCACAGTACCGAACGTTCTCACGCACCTTGCGGATCGCATCGGCAAGCGCAATGGCTTCAGAAACATGCACCCGAAGGATGTGGTAAGCCAGTCGTTCAGCCGTCTTTTTGCCAATTCCAGGCAAACGGCCCAATTGCTGGATGAGCTCTGTGACCGACTGCGATATCTCTGCCATCGATGGTCTGATCCCCGCGTCGAAACGCATTTCCCTAGCGAAACCTGTCCCTTTGGGGTTGATAACATACCAAAGATGGGTGAAATTTTCAGGGGTTCTTCCCTTCGATTTTCAAGTCGGCTTGGTGCATTCATGACCGTTCTGCTACAGATCCGCAACGCGCACAAACGCTACGGTGATCAAATTCTTCTCGACGGTGCTGAATGCACCCTCGGTGGAAATAACAAAGTTGGCTTCATCGGTCGAAACGGTGCTGGCAAGTCCACTCTCCTGAAGTGCATTCTCGGAGACGATGAACTCGACACAGGCGAAATCATCCGACACCCCAAGCTTAGGATCGGGTATCTGCGTCAGCATGACCCATTTCTCCCGGGTGAAACTGCATTGGAATTCCTGATGCGAGACAGCAACCAGCCTGATTGGAAGTGCGGTGAAGTCTCCGGTGAATTCGAAATCAAAGGCAAGATGCTCGAAACCCCGATGCAAAACCTCTCCGGGGGTTGGCAAACCCGCGTAAAACTCGCCGCTCTGCTCTTGCATGAACCCAACCTGCTACTGCTTGACGAACCGACAAACTTCCTGGACCTTCGTACTCAAATTCTCTTAGAACACTTTCTGCGTTCGTTCCAAGAAGCCTGCTTGATCGTCTCCCACGACCGAGCCTTCCTCAACGCGACTTGCGACTCGACCCTCGATCTTTCCATGGGCGAACTGACCCTCTTCCCAGGAAAAGTCGACGAATACCTCGAATACCAACAAGGTCTCCGCGAGCACGACCAGAGAACCAACGCCTCGATCGCAGCCAAGCGAAAACAACTCCAAGACTTCATCGATCGTAACCGCGCCCGGGCTAGCACCGCCACCCGCGCTAAATCCAAAAGCAAGATGCTCGAACGCCTCGAGGTCAAAGAATCCGCCGCCGATCATGCCAACGCGGTGATCCGAGCCCCATCGGTCGAGCGACGACAAGGCCCAGCTCTTCGCACACGAGATCTTTCGATCGGATACGCCGATCGAACCATTGCCACCAACGTCGGCCTGGAAATCGATCACGGGTCGCGAGCTGCCATCGTCGGCGATAACGGCCAAGGCAAAACGACACTCCTGAGAACTCTGGTAAGCTCCCTATCACCGATCAGCGGTGAAGTCCGATGGGGCTATGGCTGCGAACTCGGAACCTACGCGCAGCACGTCTATACGAGCCTTCCTGAAAACAAAACCGTCCTTGAACACCTCGAATACGAAGCCATCCCAGGAACTAAAAACCAAACGATTCTCGATACTGCCGGCGCCATGCTCTTTCGCGGTACTGCTATCAATAAAAAAGTTCGAGTCCTAAGCGGTGGTGAACGCGCTCGATTGTGCATGGCCGCTTTGCTGCTCGGAAAAGCCAACGTACTTATCCTCGACGAACCCGGTAACCACCTCGATGTCGAGACGGTCGAAGCTCTCGCCGATGCACTGATCGATTACCAAGGAACGGTCATCTTTACCTCCCACGATCGGCACTTCCTCAAGCGTGTCGCTACGACCTACATCGAGGTTCGCGACGGTAAAGTCACCCAATATCGCGGTGACTATGACGCCTACATGTACATGGTGCAAAAAGAAATCGATGACGCCGAATCCACGCGGCATGGTGGAACTCCCAAAAAGCCCTCTTCAGCGAACAACGCCCCCAAAGCAGGCCAAAAAAATCAACCCAACAAAATCGCTCCGCAAATCGACCAACGGACGGTCCGAAAACAAGTCGGAAACCTCGAAAAAAATATCGCCAAACTGGATCAGCAGAGGAAAGAGATCAATCAGCAATTGATGGAATCGAGCGACCCTCAGGCCGCTTTAAAGCTGCATGAAGAATTGACAAAGGTTTCCGCAGAACTCGATGCGGCTGAAACACGCTGGGCTGAACTCCAAGAACAACTGGAAGAAGAATAAATCGATGATCCAAACCGAGGTGATCAACGATGACACATCCCGAGTCATTCTCGAAAACCTCGAGGATTGCAGATCCTTTGCCCAATCCCTCGCGAAATCTCTCGCCCCAAACCTACCCCGGACCGTCGGACTTGTCGGTACCCTAGGAGCTGGAAAAACCCAGTTGGTCAAGTTCCTTGCCCAAGCCCTTGGGGCTCATCCTGAGGATGTCATCAGCCCAACGTTCGTGCTTGTCCATCCAATCGATACCCATCCTCAAATCTACCATATCGATGCCTATCGTATCCACGACAGCGATGAGTTCCTAGAATTAGGCATCGAGGAACTCTTTGAACAACAGGCAATCACCATTATCGAATGGGCCGATCGGTTCGTCGAATGCATGCCCAAAAATACTCTGTGGATCGAACTGGCCTGCGAAGACCCTCAGTCGCAAAGAAGAACCGTTTTGTTGCGTAACTTGAGCAAGTTACCTGATGTCCAAGACCAATTGAGACACTCCTATGATTGATTCCGAAAAACCACTCCATCAAAAAATCCTTGTGTGCGGTTCGATCAACATGGACTTGGTGGTTCGAACAACCAAGCTTCCTGCACCCGGACAAACCCTTACGGCTCATGGTCTTGAATATGTCTCGGGTGGCAAAGGGGCAAACCAAGCTGTAGCCGTCGCAAGGCTCGGGGGGAAAGTCGGAATGCTCGGTGCCGTTGGCTCCGATGCATTCGGTGCCACCTTGAAAGCCAATCTTCAACAAGAAGGAATCGATCTAGAATGGGTTGCGAACAAAGCAGGCCCCAGTGGAGTCGCCATCGTCGCGGTCGATGATCAAGGCGAGAACTCGATCATGGTCGTTCCAGGGGCAAACGGTGGCCTATCTGTTGATGATGTTCAACAAGCCGAATCAGCGATCGCCCAAGCTGGATTGGTCATGCTGCAGTTGGAAATTCCGATCGATACGGTCGTGCATACCGTAAGGTTATGCCGCAAACATCAGATTCCTGTGATCCTCAATACAGCTCCAGCGCCCGAGAACTTCCCTGACGAACTTTTCGACGTCGATCTGATTTGCCCCAATCAATCCGAAACTGCCGCCCTGCTCAAAACATCGCCACCTTCGAATATGGATGAAGCTTTTGAGGCGGCTCGAGAACTTTTGGCCAAAGGAGCCAAACAAGCGGTCATAACCCTTGGCTCGCTCGGGGCTGTAGCTGCGATCAAGATGCCAGGCGGGAAACCCCTGATCAAAACCGTCGATGCCCACCGAGTCACCGCCGTCGATACCGTTGCCGCAGGGGATGCATTCCTCGGGGCCCTGGCTTATCAGATCGCTCAAGGTACCTCCCTCATGGAGTCCTGCTTGTTCGCCTCGGCCGCCGCCGCACATGCCGTAACCGTCTGCGGTGCCCAACCCTCTCTTCCGAATTTAGCCCAAGTACGAGCACGCCTGTAGGTGCCTTGCTCACGCCCCCTTGGTATGATTCCTGAGCTTCCTATCCGCATCCTCCCTGTCATCCATCGATTAACCCATCATGTCCAAAGTTCTTCGGTTCGCTTGCTTTTCGTTTCTAACTCTCGTTGGTTTATCGATGGCAGGTTGTGAGAGTCGTCAAGCCACAAGCAATGCTGGCGGTAAAAAAGGCTCGGGTGCAGATAAAATGCCCGAGAAGCCCAAAGTCGCCCTGGTGATGAAATCCTTAGCCAACGAATTCTTTTCGACCATGGCACAGGGAGCTAAAAAGCATCAAGCACAAGACGCCCAAAAGTATGAGTTGATCGTCAACGGTATCAAAGATGAACGTGATCTTGCCCGACAAGCTGCGATCGTCGATGAAATGATCGCAGCCGGTGTGCAAGCGATCGTCATCGCACCCGCAGATTCCAAAGCCCTCGTACCTGTACTCAGGCGGGCGAAGCAAGCTGGAGTGGTCGTCGTCAATATCGACAATAAACTCGATGACCAGATCCTCAAAGCGGAAGGTCTCGCTGTGCCCTTCGTCGGACCCAATAACCTACTTGGCGCCAAAGTCGTCGGCGATCATCTCGCAAAATCGCTCAAAGCTGGCGACAAAGTCGCGGTGCTCGAGGGAATCCGCACGAGCTTTAACGGGACCCAACGAAGGCTGGGATTCGAACAAGCCATGAAGGACGCTGGTATTCAAATCGTCGATAGCCAAAGCGCCAACTGGGAAACCAATCAAGCCAACACGATCGCAGCCTCCATGCTCAATGCTCACTCCGATCTCAATGCAATCCTCGCAGCCAACGATTCGATGGCCCTAGGGGCCCTTGCTGCGATCAAAGCCGCGAATAAAACCGCAGATGTCCAAGTCGTCGGGTTCGATAATATCTCAGCTGCTCAAGAGGCGATTCGTGAAGGAAAAATGTTGGCCACCGCTGACCAACACGGCGATCAACTGGCAGTCTTTGGAATCGAAGTCGCCTTGAAGCTTATCCAAGATCCAAACGCTAAGCTCGACGATCACGAAACACCCGTCGATCTGATCACTGCGGAAAATCTTAAGTAACGTGTTGGTTATAAGGTTCCCGCCAGCGTGCTAGTACTCGACTCACTCACCAAAGACTTTGCGTCCAGAGCCGTCGACTCGGTGAGCCTCGAATTTCAAAAAGGCCAGGTTCACGCCCTTGTTGGTGCCAATGGGGCTGGCAAAAGCACCCTTTGCAAAATGATCGCCGGTATGATCCGGCCAACCCAAGGTGCAATGCTGCTCGATGGAGTAGAATATTCGCCAAAAAATAAACGCGATGCTCAAGCAACCGGAATCCAGATCGTTCAGCAAGAACTCAATGTCCTGCCAACGCTGAGTCTCGCAGAAAACCTTTTTTTAGCCAAACTACCCAGTCGATTCGGAATTCTTCGTCGCCGCACGATGCATCAACGTGCCGCCGATATCCTCGCCCAATTCGGTTTAGGGAATCTATCCCCCGATAGCCCCACGACAACACTCGGCGTCGGCCAGCAGCAAATGCTTGAAATCGCCGCTAACACTTGGCAACCCACCCGCGTCTTGATCCTCGATGAACCCACAGCCGCTCTGAGTCTGCCTGAGTCAGAGATCCTCTTCGAGAAGATTAATCAGTGGAAACAAGCCGGTGTCGCCATCCTTTACATAAGCCATAGGCTCGCAGAAGTCCAATCCATCGCCGACAAGGTTTCCATCCTTCGAGACGGCAAACTCCAAGGAACATGGCACCGAGGGCAGCTTGGTAAGGATGATATTATCGATCGCATGACGGATCGGACGGATCGGACGGATCGGACGGATCGGACGGATCAGACGGATCAGACGGATCAGACGGATCCGCTCTTGAGAGTTCAACAACTCGATGCACCGCCCCGCGTGAAACGCGTTTCACTGAGCCTACGATCAGGCGAAATTTTAGGTGTAGCAGGACTCGTCGGATCGGGCAGAACCGAACTTCTCAGAGCCATATTTGGGGCCGACCGAGCAAGCGGCGGTTGCTTGGAGTTTCCGCATGGCAATATTCGTCCACTCTTTGGCAGCCCCCGCGAAGCGGTCTGCAGTGGTGTGGTTCTGATCAGCGAAGATCGCAAGGCCGATGGTCTCTTGCTAAGTGAATCGATCGCAACCAATATCCAACTCCCTAAACTGGGGCTTGATCGTTTCGGATCATGGAGCTTATACAAAACCAAGAAAGCACGAGAGGTTGCCGAGGACTATCGAAGCAATCTGGAGATTCGTTGCCAGAGCGTTGACCAGCCGGTCGGAAAACTCAGTGGCGGGAACCAACAAAAGGTGGTGATCGCCAAATGGCTCCACCGTGGCGGCAAGTTGTTTTTGTTCGATGAGCCGACACGCGGGATCGACATTGCAGCCCGCGAACTGGTTTACCGAGTGATCCGAAAACTCGCAGCCGACGGCAAAGGCATTCTCGTTGTCAGCAGCGATTTAGAGGAGCTCCTAGGGTTATGTCACCGTATCGGAGTTATGTCCAACGGCAAATGGATTGAAACCTACCAAGGACCAACTTACGACGCGCAGCAAATTGTCCGATCGATGTTCGCCGGCTACGATTCTCCCGAAATGTATTCCCAATCTCCCACATAGTGTTTTATGAGTTCCATCGCTTCTGTTGGTTCACTTCGTTCCATGGGTCCTGTCGCTGGGCTGCTGGCTGCGATCCTGGTGCTCGTGGGGTTCTTTGGGCTTTTTGCCAAGAATTTCCTGTCGACCACGACGCTTCTGACGATCGCGAATAACATTCCTGACATCACCGTGATCGCTGTTGGTATGACTCTGGTCCTCATCGCCGGTGGTATCGACTTGTCGGTCGGGTCGGTGATGGCTCTGTCGGCATCGATGTTGGGGCTTTTGATGGTTGACTGGAAAAGCCCTCTTTGGTTGGCGGCTCTTGGAGCAATCTTACTGGGAGCCTTCTGCGGAGGGCTCAATGGTTGGATCAGTGCATACTTTCGCATCCCTGCATTCATCGTCACCTTAGGCATGCTCGAAATCGCGCGGGGGGCAGCTTATCTGCTGACCGACTCGACGACCAAGTATGTGGGCTCGTCGCTTGGATGGTTCTCGGATCCCATCGCGGGCCTGGGAGTTTCGGTTTCGTTTCTTATCGCCATCGGGGTTGTTGTGCTCGGTCAATGGATCTTGCATCAGACCGTTCTAGGACGAAGTGCCGTTGCCATCGGCACGAATGCCGAATCGGTGCGTATGGCGGGGGTTCGAACCACGCCACCTCTTGTTTATCTGTATGCGATCTGCGGTGGCTTGTGCGGACTGGCGGCCATGATGCAATCCTCACGACTCTCGACGGTCGATCCGAACTCCGGCATCGGCATGGAACTCAGCGCCATCGCTGCCTGCGTCATCGGGGGGACGAGCCTCAGGGGTGGTCAAGGCTCGGTTTTCAGAACATTCATCGGTGTACTGATCATCTCGATCCTGCAAACGGGATTGGCTCAAATGGGTGCGACCGACCCGATCAAGCGTGTTGTGACCGGGAGCGTGATCATCCTGGCGGTGTTGCTCGATTCTCTTCGCAAGCGATCTGCTGATCGATGAATTGCCCGATCCGATCTAAGACTTGCTTCTTTTCGGGTTCGCAGTGCATGTCGTGATAAAGCCCCTGCCACGATACCCAAGTGCAGTTTGGATTGGATCGGCTTGCAAATTCTTGGCTCGCTGCATGGGATGTGATCCGATCTTCGGTTCCATGCATCAGCAGCATCGGAGTCTCGAGTTCTCCGGCATGATCGACGGCCCATTGTCCGGCCTCGAGCATCGATAAACCGAGCACTGCCGATACCCTTTGGTGAACCATCGAGTCATTGACATAAGCCTCGACGGCTTGCGGATTCCGCGATAGTTCTTTGGGTTTGATCGCTGTCGAAAGTGTCAAGTTTGGCCACCATTGACCGAGCGCCTTGGCAACGGTGAGTTTCCAAGCAGGTGGTGGAAACGTGGTCCTCAAAAGGGGGCTCATCGAAATGGCACCGGCCAAGCGATTCTTCTTGCGGAGCACATAGTTCGCGACGATGCTACCACCCAAGCTTTGACCGTAGAGAAACAGGGGTATGCTCGGATAAGCCTCATGGAGAAAGTTTTCCAGTTGCCCAATGTCATCGACCAGAACATCGAAATGAGGCAACGGTCCGCCCGTGCGCCCGTGTCCACGTTGATCGATCGCATAGACCGTGGCACCGTGGCTTACGAAATATTCGGCAACGTGTGCATAACGCTGAGCGTGCTCGCCCATGCCATGGACTATTCCGACGATGAAACTCGGTCGAGCATCTCCGCACCATAGCCTGCACGTGATGCCCGATTCACGATAATGGGGGCTGTTCTTATCGGTAGGAATGACACGATCGTAGACATTCATGCGACGAAGTCTCCATCGATCTGTTTGGATCGATCAAGGAAGGTTCACGGCGTCGATCAGTTGTCGGAGTCGACCAAGGTTCCGTCGGTTGAAGTGCAACTTCAGACGCGGCAATTCGGCCAACTCCGGTTCGCCAGCTTCGTCTGGCAGCATTCCGACTTGCTCGATCGAACCCGAGACGAGGATATCGGAAAAATCAGCGTTGAGTTTATCGATTTTCTCGGGAGGCAAGCGACTCGTCAGTCGCATCACCAGTGCATCATCGACGTATCGCATGCTATGGTAGACGCGATAGAATTGCAAAACTTCACGTATCGCTTCATCGTTGTTGTCGGTGACTTTGTACAAATGAACATCTTCCGGGCTGATCCATTTGTCTCCAAGCAGCTGCTGGCTAAAAAACCTTTCGACGTTCTTCCAGTAAGTTCCTCCAGGTTCATCGACCAGCACCATCGGGACAAGGGTCTGCTTGCCGGTTTGCAAAAGGGTCAGGACTTCAAAAGTCTCATCAAGAGTGCCGAAGCCACCGGGATAACAGACCACGGCGCTGCATTCTTTGACGAACATCAGTTTGCGAGTGAAGAAGTACTTTAAAGTGACCAGTTTCGGATCGCCGTCGATCACGGGGTTGGCCGACTGTTCGAACGGGAGCATGATATTCAAGCCCATGGATAGTTCGCGGCCTGCACCACGATGGCCCGCTTCCATGATTCCGCCCCCTGCTCCGGTGATCACCATCCAACCGTGCTGAGCCATCCGTTTTGCGAACGCTTCGGCTTGGATATAAGCCGGATGATCGGGTTTGGTTCGAGCCGAACCGAAGATGGTGACTTTGCGGCGGCGCTGATAGGGCCCAAAGACTTTGAAAGCGTAGCGGAGTTCTCGGAGCGATCGAGAGAGAATCTTCAGGTCGCCGCGAGATATGTCGCTGTTATCTAACTGATCGACCGTGCGTCTCATCATCTCGATGAGGTCATCATTGACCAGCAACGAATTCGGCTCGTCGGCTGGAGTTGGGCGATCTTTCTCTCTCTCCCCGAAGGCCTCGGGGAGAATCGATTTAAGATCTGGTTCGGATGGTTTGGATTCGTCCATGATCTTCAGGATCCATCCCGTTTGAACGCAACGACTAAGTCGGCTTTACAGGGCTCTTGTCGTCGGCACCGTCTTCGGGTCGCTCGTCGTACTTGGCCTCTGGGAGAGACTGGGTAACTGGGGCCACGAGGAATTCCACTGCGAATTCTTTAGGCTCTTTCTTGAGGATCGATTCACCTTGAACCGTGTTGACTTCGGCGGCACCGACGATCTTATCGATCACATCGCGTTCGAGGATTTGGTTGCGGATCGCATCCATTTGCCCGCTGCGATCGAGTCGGGTGCGAACTTGTCGAACGGTAGCGTCGCTTTGTTCGGCGATGAATTTGATCTCTTCTTCGTATTGTTGTTCGGTCGGTTCGATGCTCAGGTCTTCGGCGATCTTTTCGAGAACGAAGTGCTCGCGGAGTGCTTCGCGGGTCATTTCCTCGATGTTGCGACGCATCGAATTGACGACGGTTTTGATTTGATCGTCTTCGAATCCGTTGCGACGCAGTTCGAGTACGCGTCTTTGGAGTTCACGTTCGGCTTGTCGACGCACGAGTTTCGAGGGGAGTTCCCAATCGGCACCCGAGGTGAGTTGCTTGGTGATTTGTTCACGAAGCAGTTGGGTCTGATGGTACTCACTTTGACGCTTGAGTTCTGAGCGAACGAATTCGCGAAGTTCGTCGGTATCATCGAACCCGATTTGTTCGAGAACTTTAGGTCCGAGGGCCTCGACGTTGACTCGACGGATTTCGATGACCTTAAAGACCGCGTCGACCTCGGTACCACGGAGGGATTCGTTCAAGGAGGTTTCGAGGATCTTCACTTTCGTGGCGACCTTGTCACCTTCTTTGGAACCGCTCATAAGTTCGCCGAAGTTTTCTATGATGCAGTCGGCAAGGCTCAGTTCATCGCGGAGAGTCACGAGGACTTCGTCGAAGGAGCTGATGCGACGACCGTCTTTCGAGAACTCGGCTTCGAGCAATAGGCGATCACCCTTGCTAGCTTCGCCGTCCCAAGGTTCGCCGGGTACGAATCGTTCGAGGGTGCGAACGAGTTGTTTTTCGACGTCGTCTTCGGTGAGTGTGTATTCGGTTTTGGTCAGTTTAAGACCTTGCCAGTTCGGAGAGGAGAACTCTGGACGGACTTCGATGTTGAATTCGAAGGTAAAGTCGCCAGAATCCGGCAGGTCGACTGCACCGTAGTCCATATCTGGTTCGGCGATGGCCGAGATATCGCCACCTTCGGTGATCTGTTGGAGGCTATCCATGACCAAGCTGCTTTTGACTTGATCGGCGACTGTCTTTTTGAATCGCGATTCGAGGAGTTTGCGAGGGATTTTGCCCTGGCGAAAACCTGGCAAGTCAGCCCGGGGAGCGATTTCGCTGTAGGCTTCGCGGAAGTAGCGATCGACTTCAGCGCGGGGCACCGTCACGACGATGTGCCGTTGGCAAGCGGCCGTTTTATCGATTTTGACTTGGATATCTAACTTGCTTTTGACGTCGGAATCGACTGCAGACATTCGTAACTCGCCAAACGGAAAAAGAGGACGCAGTGAATAAAAAAAGGGTTTTTGTAGGCAAGAAAGCGGGCGATGGGATTCGAACCCACGACAACAACGTTGGCAACGTTGTGCTCTACCAACTGAGCTACGCCCGCACGGAAAGTGCCTGACCAAAACCCTCGTACTATTTTTTGTGGTCGCCAAGCCAGGAAGAGTGTTTTTCGACTCACCTATCTTCGCGACCGGTGAAAAATTAACCGAAAACCGAATCCCGATCAAGCCTACTTTTGCAACCCTCGCCGAATTGTCCTCATTGTTCAACGGCTGTCCCATTGTTCAACGGCTGTCCTCAGCCGTTTGGATTCATAAACACCGCTAATTCATCCAACGGCTGTCCTAAGCCGTTTCCCCGGTCGAATCCCATCTAGGCGCAAAGTTGATTTTTTTGGTAATTCCCACGAGAACGAAGGTGTTTTTGCAGCCTAATTTCTCAGGAAATCAATTTTTGCGTGGAGGCTTGGATGGAAACGGCGACGAAAAATCGATCGTTGGGCCTTTTGACGAGTTGTCTAAGCATTGCTTGGTTGTTGTTCGCAGCCCAAATATCCTTTGGGCAGGATGCGGATCGATCGGTGGGCCAAGTTGCGTCGGTATTTGAGCAGCAGCCCGAGTGGTTAGAGTGGATTGCCAGCAAGTCCAAGTCGATGGGCAAGAGCAAGTCGGCGGGTGGGAGTTGGGGATCTTGGTTTGGTGGGGGCGGCAAGCCAAAGGCCCGGGGGCCGGTGAGCAGTTATCGTCGGGACAACAAGACATTTTCGCAGCGGATGTGGGTTTCGACCAAGCGGGCATGGAATACGACGGCGTCTTGGTTGGATCCGTATCCGGATCCCAAACCCGAGTCACCGATGCGTCCGGCCAAGAAAAGTTGGTTTTCGGGATGGGGGGATAGTCAGGGGGCTGGCAGCAAGAAACCGAGTCAATCGGTATCGGAGTTCATTGGCCAAGAGCACCCCAAGTGAGGCAGAAGGCTGCAGGCCAAAGGGAGAGGTCGGATACTTAAATAACCTTCCGATGGATTCAGTAGGATTCTGCTTACGGTTTAGGGGCTAGGATCCCTCCAGAGGTTCGAGGAAGGTGCACTCTGACTAAAAACAAGGCTTGCCATTGGATCAAGGTAGGTTTATTTTATGGCACACAATTTTGGCGAAGTAGCTCAGTCGGTTAGAGCAACGGCTTCATAAGCCGTGTGTCGCCGGTTCGAGTCCGGCCTTCGCTACTGTCTTCCATAGACATTCTTTCTTGAATAGACCCTCTATGTCTACCGCGTAGCACGGCTCCGAGGCCGTGTGCGTGGATTGATTCGCGGCTAGTCACGGGCCGTAGCACGGCTCTCTGAGGCCGTGTGCGCTGGTTGTTTTACAGTCAGTCACGGGCCACAGGCCCATGATACGGGAAGAGGCCGTGCGCGCTGGTTGATTCGCAGTTAGTCACGGGCCGTAGCACGGCTCTCTGAGGCCGTGCGCGCTGGTTGATTCGCAGCTGGTCACGGGCCGTAGCACGGCTCTCTGAGGCCGTGCGCGCTGGTTTGATTCGCAGCTGGTCACGGGCCGTAGCACGGCTCTCTGAGGCCGTGCGCGCTGGTTGATTCGCAGCTGGTCACGGGCCGTAGCACGGCTCTCTGAGGCCGTGCGCGCTGGTTTGATTAGCAGCCAGTCACGGGCCACAGGCCCATGATACGGGAAGAGGCCCATGATACAGGGAGAAGTGATTGGACGTATCGCAATCGCATGGGTGAACCTAGCTAACGTACCGCCACCCAAGGTGCTCCCAGCTAGGGTTCACCCACAAACGACAGGACTCGCAAGTTCGACCGGCTTTAGACGGGTTTCTACCAATGTATTGCAAGCATCGCCAAAGGTGCTCGGTATCCCGGATTATGCGGTCATAGCTTTCTTGTTGCCAAACCGTGCCAGACTGCTCGAGAATCCTGTTGATCTTCTTGGCCGTAAACTCTTTACAACTTCCTAGCATGTTCTCCAACGCCATTGTTGAGCTTTGCAGCGGACGGATGATGCAGTGGACATGATTGGACATGATGACGCTCGCGCCAAGTTCGTAGCGAATACCATGAAAGTGTTGAAGCGATTCGCGAACGATTTGCGAAATGCGATCCTCTTGCAGAACACAGCTTCCCATTCCTTGATCTAGCCAATATTCCATGCGTTCGGTAAGTATTTTTCCCAGTTGATCCAAAGCCTGCTTGCTATGGGGCGGAGGATTTTTAGCAAACCAATCCTTTCGAAGTCGCATAAGGAATTCGAGGTGATTGCTGGGTATGGAGTCGGCGAGTCGAAAGGTGACGAAATACGTTGCCCCTTGTTGTCTCCAATGAGGCAGATTCCTCAGGTATACGCTCATCGGTAAATCTTCGCGAAACCCTTGGAAATCCAGCGGTGGGTCAAGATTCAAGATGTCATTCTCTTGCATGATCGAAATCCTATTTCAAAGATGCAGTTGAATCGTGTGGATTCAACAACCGGTTACCGCTCACATTGTACCGGTCAACTAGAAGAAACTGGTTTTTTGGTTCAAAAAACTATCGTGGCGCGGCTCTGCGCGGCCGTGCGAGTGGATTGATTCGCAGCTGGTCACGGGCCGTAGCACGGCTCTCTGAGGCCGTGCGCGTCGATTGTTTAGCAGCCAGTCACGGGCCGTAGCACGGCTCTCCGAGGCCGTGCGCGCTGATTAGTTCGCGGCTAGTCACGGGCCGTAGCACGGCTCTCTGAGGCCGTGCGCGTCGATTGTTTCGCAGCCAGTCACGGGCCGTAGCACGGCTCTCTGAGGCCGTGCGCGTGGATTGATTTGTAGTTAGTCACGGGCCGTAGCATGGCCCTCCGAGGCCGTGCGCGCTGGTTGATTTGTAGTTAGTCACGGGCCACAGGCCCATGATACGGGAAGAGCGTTACCGTAGCGCGAGCGATCAACGCCAATTGGGGATCGCTCGTCCCGGGGTCCAAGGCGCTCCTAGGGCATCAAAGCGATTGAGCATCGCAGGTATGTCAGTTC
>Ga0315902_10006364_pt1 | contig 16361 bp, 7 predicted proteins | sample LakEriMetagenome_9_FD_203523 | JGI IMG/M metagenome (GOLD analysis project Ga0315902, IMG submission 203523) | Freshwater fungal communities from buoy surface, Lake Erie, Ohio, United States - Buoy 12 MA117 | ecosystem: Environmental > Aquatic > Freshwater > Lake > Lake biofilm | place: USA...
TCGTTCTCCATACCCTTTTTGTTCGCTGTTGCTCAGATTGTATTAATGGTACTTGTTGGGGTTACTGTGCTCGATGTACTGCTGACCTTTTCGGCGAAACAACCATTGAAGTTTCGGCGCATCGTCCTAAGTCGCCTGAATCTTGGAGATGAAAATGAAGTGCGGATCGAGGTCACAAATGTATCAGGGCAACCGGTCTCTTTTGTACTTCATGAAGGCTTTCCCGCGATCATGCAGGAGAGGTCGAAGAGGTTCACGGCATTTCTCCTGCCAAACGAAACAAAGCAATTCACCTATGACTTTGTGCCGAAGGAACGCGGTGAGTACAGCTTCAATAACGCGTTTTTCATGATCTCCTCCATCTTCTTTCTTGTTAAGAGAAGGCTGGTTATCCCTGCATCAGAACAAGTAGCGGTGTATCCGTCTGTTCTGCAGATGAAAAAGTATGAACTATTGGTTTTCCAGCAGCAGAAAACCAGTAATGGGATCAAGAAGATCCGAAGAATAGGACAAACCAGCGAGTTTGAGCAGATCAAGAACTATGTTCAGGGCGATGAAATTAAAACGATCAACTGGAAGGCAACCAGCCGAAAGAACGAATTGATGGTGAACCAATATCAGGAGGAAAAATCGCAGCACATCTTCTGTATTATCGATAAGAGCAGAACCATGCAAATGGAGGCTGAAGGTTTGAGTATGCTTGATTATTCGATCAATTCGGCACTTGTACTCTCGAACATTGCATTGAGAAAAGGCGATAAGGCCGGGCTGATAACTTTTTCGGATAAGATCGGCACACAGTTACCGGCTGAACGTTCGACCGGTCAGATGCGCAGGATCCTCGAAGCCTTATACGATCAGAAAACACATTTCCTTGAACCAAACTTTGAATTGTTGTATCAAACGATACGCAGAGGGGTAAATACGAGGTCCCTCCTCGTACTTTTCACGAATTTTGAAACGGAATTTGCCATGCGTAGAGCGCTGCCGATTTTGCGAAGGATCAATCAAAAACACGTGCTGGTAGTTGTCTTCTTTCAAAATTCCGATCTGGAGGAACTGGCCTATAAACCGGCAACGAACACAAAGGATATTTACCAGTCAGCCGTAGCAGAGCGTATGACATCCATGAAAAGCAGAATTGCGCTGGAATTGAACAAGAACGGGATCCAAACATTGCTAACAATGCCGGCAGACCTTTCGATCACCACGATCAACAAGTACCTTGAACTAAAGGCGAAAGCAACGATCTAGCATCAAATATTCGGTCCAACTTCAATGCGCTTATAAAATACCGGATATGCAAGAAATAACCGCTTCAGAAATTGAAATTACGCAAGAACAATTATCTTTGTTTGCTTGCATTTTCAAGGCAGCAAACAGGCAATGAACAGAAACGAAGACCTTTTAAAAAGACGCGAAGCCTCTCATCAGGGAGGAGGTCAGGCGCGCATCGATAAGCAGCATCAGCAGGGTAAATTAACGGCAAGAGAGCGGATAACAGTATTGTTGGATGAAGGTTCATTCAATGAAATAGGACAGTTCGTTGAACACCGTGCAACTACCTTTGGACTGGAAAAGCAGCATTATGCAGGTGATGGCGTTGTGACGGGATTTGGAACTGTTCACGGAAGAATGGTCTATGTGTTCTCGCAGGATTTCACTGTTCTCGGAGGATCGCTTTCAGAAACTCATGCCGCAAAGATCTGTCGTATCATGGACCTTGCCATGAAGAACGGAGCACCGTTGATCGGATTGAACGATTCAGGAGGAGCCCGTATTCAGGAAGGAGTGGTGTCTTTGGCGGGTTATGCCGATATCTTTTACCGAAATACGCGTGCGTCTGGTGTCATCCCGCAGATCTCCGTGATCATGGGACCATGTGCAGGTGGTGCGGTGTATTCACCGGCATTGACCGATTTTGTATTTATGGTTGAAGAAACGTCCTACATGTTCGTGACCGGACCGAACGTTGTGAAAACCGTGACGCATGAAGAGGTAACTTCAGAAGCTCTTGGCGGAGCCAAAACCCACGCAGAAAAATCCGGAGTGAACCATTTTACGGCATCCAATGATGTCGAATGTCTGAAAAAGGTAAGAGATCTTGTGACCTACTTTCCTCAGAACATGAGTGAATTGCCACCACAGCCGTCGAAATTCTCATTTAACCCGCACAAACTTGAAACGATCAAGCACATCATGCCTGAAAACGTGAATGTCCCGTATGATATCCGCAAGGTTGTCGATTGTGTGATCGATGATAACTCGTTCCGCGAAGTTCAGGAAGATTACGCGAGAAATATTGTTGTTGGATTTGCCCGTTTGGAAGGTCGTTCGATTGGAATTATAGCAAACCAACCCGCAGCGCTGGCAGGGGTATTGGATATTGATGCTTCGCGAAAAGGTGCGCGCTTCGTCCGTTTTTGTGATTCTTTCAATATTCCTTTGCTTGTTTTTGAAGATGTTCCGGGATTCTTGCCGGGAACGGACCAGGAATGGAGAGGGATTATCACACATGGCGCAAAATTGTTGTATGCTTTCTCGGAAGCGACCGTTCCGAGAGTGACCGTAATTACGCGCAAAGCATACGGTGGCGCATTTGATGTTATGAACTCCAAAAATATCGGTGCGGACATGAACTATGCGTGGCCAACAGCCGAAATTGCTGTTATGGGTGCAAAAGGTGCTGCTGAGATCATCTTCAAAAGAGAGATTGCCGAAGCACAGGACCCGGAAGCAAAGTGGAAGGAGAAGGAGGCGGAATATGCGGACCTCTTCGCGAATCCATACAGAGCAGCTGAACGGGGCATCGTGGATGATGTGATCCTTCCGGAGGAAACCCGCGCAAGGCTTATAGCGGCTTTCAAGATGCTGGAGAATAAGGCTGAAACGCTGCCACTCAAGAAGCATGGAAATATCCCGTTGTAAGTAGAAATACGTATTTTATCGAGGAATGGTGTGGTTTTCAGGTTGCACCAGTTTTAATTTGACGTTCTTTAGCCCAAAACTTTAAATCATGACAAAATTTTATTCGTCCAGCACGCGCATGGTAAACACCGCGAGAGGTGTTCAGGAATGTTTGGAATCGGCAATGGGTGCCGATTACACAAAAAGTGATCTGTTAATATTTCATGCTTCGATAGGACATGATTTCAATGAGTTGGTTCTCGAGGCAAAACGGCTTGTACCCAAGGCGAGAGTGCTTGCAGCCTCTTGCTGTGGAGTTGTCGGTCGTGAAGGTGTGAGCGAATCGATGAAGGATATTGCTTTAATGGCAATTCAGGGTAAAGATTTTGCAATTGCACATTGCAACGAGATCTATGGTTCCAATTCGTACGAGAAGAGTCTGGAAATGGCCAGAGAGCTCAAATCCAGGAAGTCAGGAATCAATATGCTCTATTTTTTAGCATCGGGTATTGATATTGCAAATGACGAATGCATCAGAGCATTTGAAGATGTTTTTGGTCAAGAGGTGACTATTTTCGGTGCAACCTCCTCTGACAACATGAAAGGCCATATCAGCTTTCAAGCCATCGATGAGGAAGTATTGGAACATGGCGCATACGTAGTCGGTTTTGCTGATCCAACCCTAAAGGTTGAAACTCAAGCAACACATGGGTTCGTTGGCATAGGCCAACCTTTTGTTGTAACAAAAGCTGAAGGACACATCATCAAAGAATTGAATGGAAAGCCGGCTTGGGAGGAATATACACACAAACTGGGTCTTGCAGCTAATGCCGACTGTGGTGATACCATTCCGATCGGTGCGCTGGGAGAAAAACTCAATGCGGAGCTTACAAAAGAATACGGGAACGACTTGCTGCTGAGGGTCGTGACAAAGCATGAAGGGAATGACATGTACTATGCGACCACCATTCAAGAAGGAACAGAACTTTGGTTGACAAAACGGGATGAGGAACTCATCTTTTCTGAAATGGGAAGAATGGTGGATGACATCCTGAAAAGAATCGGAACGGGAGAACCTGTGGCTGTTTTTCATGCGGATTGTCTTGCAAGAGGTCGATTCTTGTTCAATAGAATTGTGAAAGAAGAATTGGTAGGGCAAATGCAGTTTCCGTTATACGTGAATGGGGAATGTCCGCCGTGGTTGGGGATGTACGGATTTGGTGAATTCGCTCGTTTGGGAGGCATGAACACGTATCATAATTATACAACTGCCTTGTACGTTATTTATCGTTAACAGATCACGCGTTGTATCACGATCTTACATATGAAGAACTTCATAAAAGGTATCTGGACCTCGAATTGAGGGTAACCAGATTCTCTTCTATTGAACAAGAGCTTATCAATACGCGTGACAAGCTGGATCATGAGTTGGTGGTCTATAAAAGAATGAACGTGTTTATTTCAAAAGCAATTCGTTTCAGATCGCTGAACGAATTGCTTGTTCATGTCTCAGAAGCCCTCATTGATATCTTTGAAGTTCAGATCGGGTATGTTCACTTTAGAACATATAATGAAGGACTGGAATCGGAACACCGGTATTTCCTGGAGGGCGCAACCCGGTCAGATGAGCAGCATGTCAGGGAGGACTTCATTAAACTGGAATCCTTGAATATTTTCAGTGGGAAAATGAAAGAGTTTACCCGGGAAGAGATCAGTTCATATGTCGAAGGAAACATCCTGGATCACTGTTTGCTGAGTAAAAAATTGATGGTAGGAACCAAAAGTCAATTGGTATTGGGGTGCGCTACCGACAAAAGGAATGCACCGATCTACAGCATTCCTGATGCACGGAAACATGCGCTTTTCACGATCTTTGTGCAGCAGGTAGAGGCATTGGTAAACAATTTATTGACCTATGAAACGAACCGCCAACAGGTTAAACAGATTCAAAACTCTGAAATTGAATTGCGAAAGTTGTCCTTGATTGCAACGAATACGAACAATTCAGTGATCATAACGGATAACTACGGCCACATTGAATGGGTCAATGCATCGTTCGAAACATCCACCGGCTTTTCTCTTGAGGAAGTAAAGGGCAGAAAACCCAAAGATTTTTTACAGGTTCAGGATGGCCGCACCCTTGATGCACGCATGCAGCTGAGGAACGCGCTTTCCGCGAAAAAAGCCGTCGAAGTTGAGATCTTGAACAAAGACAAGCAAGGCAACGAGTATGTTATTGCTTTACAGATTTCACCCATACTTGATATGGACGGTGATGTAATCAATTTTATCGCCCTCCAGCGGGATATAACAACAGAGGTCAAACACCGAAAGGAAATAGAACGGGTTAATTTTCGAATGGAAGAGATCAGTAAGGGATCTTCTATCGGCATGTGGGAATATGACCTGGAATCAAAGCATACGGTTTGGAATGATGTGATTTATGACATCTATGATGTTGATCGAACGAGCACCGACCTTTACGGGATTTGGCGAAAATCACTGCATCCGGACGACTTTGACTATGTCTCAAAGACAATAGAATCCATGATTCAGGGGAAAATGAAATCCGCTGTAATGGAATACCGCATCTTAGCCGGGAAAGATCACGATATTCTAAAATATGTGCGAACAACAGTAATACCGGAAAAGTTTGAAAAGAGCAATGCTATCAAGATTCTTGGTTCCACCATTGATATTTCTGCAACGAAGAATTTTGAAAATACAATACTTGAAAAGAACAAGGAGCTTGTCAAGATCAATGGCGAGCTTGATCAGTTCGTTTACAGTGTTTCACACGATCTAAGATCGCCGCTGCTTTCCATTAAAGGGATCTTGTCGGTAATGGAGACAGCTCAGAATGATGAGGAAAGGAACATGTATCTTTCGTTAATTGACAAGAGTGTTAATCGTCTTGATGGTACGATATTGGAAATACTTGATTTCTCGAGGAATGCGCGACTGGAAGTAGTCTATTCAGAGTTCAATATTAGGGAGCTGATCGAAAATATTTTCTCGGATCTCGCTTATGTGACAAACGATCCGGTTATCCTCAATATGGATATCGAGGGAACGGACATTGTTGAAATGGACAAATCGAGGGTAGAGATCCTGCTGAAGAACTTAATTTCGAATGGGATAAAATACCGCAGAAGAGCGACGGAGGGCTCATTTGTGAAGGTTGCAGTGCGCTCGGTGGAAGATGATTACCACATCATTGTAAGTGATAATGGAGAAGGGATCTCAGAAGAAAACAAGCAAAAAGTTTTTGAAATGTTCTACCGGGCTTCTTCGGCAAGTTCAGGAACGGGTCTTGGACTCTACATCTGCAAAGATATTGTAGAAAAGATGAAAGGAACGTTACATTTGAACTCACAAAGTGGGGTTGGCACGGAAATTAGTTTAATTTTACCTAAAAGAATTGTGCATGAACCGCTACCTGTTAATTGACGATGATGATATCATCACGAAGATTCACCCTGTGATCATCCGCAGGGTTGATCCCGATTGCCAGATCGATGTTTGTGCGACTGGGCCTGAAGCGCTCGATTTTTTAAAGCACTTAAAGGGTGCAGGTGACCCTCCTCCTGATTATATTTTTCTGGATATCAATATGCCATTAATGTCAGGTTTTGAATTGCTCGATCAATTCCCTGATGAACTCAAAGAATACTTAAATAATTCCAAGATCATTCTGCTGTCTTCATCGATCGATCCCGGGGATGTGAACAAAGCCCGTAATTACAAGAATGTGAAGGAATTTGCATCTAAACCGCTCTCAATCGATTACTTGAACAACCTTATAAATGGTTGATCCATCCTGAATCGAGCCAACGTAGTGCAGGTATTTCAGCACTTTCATTTCTAAATTACCTCCTTCTGGTTATCTTTGTGTTGCAATTTTTAAAATATGTACAGATCACACACTTGCGGCGAATTGCGCCCTGCACACATTGGAACTGAAGTCACACTTGCCGGTTGGGTCCAGCGCTCGCGCGATCTCGGAGGAATGACCTTTGTTGACTTAAGAGACCGATACGGGATCACACAGCTTGCCTTCAACATGGAAGACAATGCGGATCTGTGCGCTCAGGCGCGCAAACTGGGTCGTGAGTTTGTGATCCAGGCAACCGGAAAGGTGATTGAGCGTTCAAGCAAGAACATGAACATTCCAACCGGTGAGATCGAAATGGTGGTATCTGAACTAACCGTGTTAAATGCAGCAAAATTGCCGCCTTTCACGATCGAAGACGATACGGACGGTGGAGATGAGTTGCGTGCTCAATACCGTTACCTGGATTTAAGAAGAAATCCGGTGCAACAAAAATTGATGTTGCGCAATAAGGTAGCGCTTGAAACACGTATTTACTTGAATTCGCAGAATTTCCTGGATGTAGAAACTCCTGTTTTGATCAAATCAACTCCGGAAGGTGCACGTGATTTCGTAGTGCCTAGCCGCATGAACGAAGGCCAGTTCTATGCTTTGCCGCAGTCCCCGCAGACCTTCAAGCAATTGTTGATGGTATCCGGATTCGATCGTTATTACCAGATCGTCAAATGTTTCCGGGATGAGGACCTTCGTGCTGACCGTCAGCCGGAGTTTACACAGATCGACTGTGAAATGGCATTCGTGGAACAGGATGATATCCTGAATACCTTTGAAGGTTTGATCAAGCATTTGTTCAAGACTGTGCGTGGTGTTGAGTTCACAGAACAATTCCCGCGCATGGACTATGCAGAAGCAATGACGCGTTACGGTTCCGATAAACCGGATATCCGTTTCGGTATGGAGTTCGTGGATCTGAACGATGTGGCCAAAGGAAAAGGATTTGCCATTTTCGACAGCGCTGAAGCGGTGATCGCGATCAATGCAGAGGACTGTGTGGAATATACACGAAAGCAGATCGATGAATTGACAGAATGGGTAAAACGTCCTCAGATCGGAGCAAAAGGATTGGTATATGTGCGCTGTAATTCGGACGGTACCTTCAAATCGTCAGTAGATAAGTTTTATTCTCAGGAAGATCTCGCGGCTTGGGCAGAAAAAGCAAAAGCAAAACCGGGAGACCTGCTGTTGGTGTTGAGCGGTGACCTTGAAAAGACGCGCAAGCAAATGAATGAATTGCGTTTGCACATGGGGAATGAGCTGGGGTTGCGCAATCCGAATGTGTTCAAACCATTGTGGGTACTGGATTTCCCATTGTTGGAGTGGGACGAGGAAAGCGGACGCTACCATGCGATGCACCACCCGTTCACATCCCCTAAGCCTGAAGATATGCACCTGATACAGACGGATCCCGGGAAAGTACGTGCGAATGCCTATGATCTTGCGATGAACGGTGTTGAGTTGGGCGGAGGTTCGATCCGTATCCATGATAGGGATCTCCAGTCACGCATGTTCGACCTGCTCGGATTTACGAAGGAAGAAGCGCAGAACCAGTTCGGATTCCTGATGAGTGCCTTCGAATACGGAGCACCGCCACACGGTGGTTTGGCTTTTGGTCTGGACCGTTTGGTGGCTACAATGGGTGGATCCGAATCGATCCGTGATTACATTGCCTTCCCGAAAAACAATAGCGGACGCGATACAATGATCGATGCACCGTCACCACTGAACGAAGCACAGTTGAAAGAGTTGGGGATCAAAACCCTGTAAAGAAAAGATCATGAGCACACGTCAAGGCAAATTAACGATCTACAACAGCCTCTCCGGGCAAAAGGAGAAGTTCGAACCGATCCATGCAGGACGCGTAGGTATGTATGTGTGTGGTCCTACCCTGTACAGTGAGCCGCACATGGGAAACATGCGGACGTTCATCAATTTTGACATGATCTACCGGTACCTGTTGTTGCTGGAGTATAACGTGAAATACGTCCGCAACATTACAGATGCCGGACACATTACCAACAGTTTGGGTGAAGCCGTTGATAGCATTGGAACTGCTGCTCGATTGGAGCAGGTGCAATCGCTTGAGATCGTCTACAAATACAATGTTAAGTTCCAGGAACTGCAGCGCATCTACAACATGTTACCGCCATCCATTGAACCAACGGCTACCGGACACATCCAGGAGCAGATCGAGATCATTGAACAGATCATTGAAAATGGATTTGCCTATGTGGTAAACGGTTCTGTCTACTTCGATGTGCGGAAATACAGTGAAAAGTTCGAATACGGAATATTGAGCGGTCGCAAAGTGGATGAACTTGCGGAAGAAACACGTGAGTTGAATGCTCAGGACGAAAAACGGTTCTTTGCTGATTTCGCACTCTGGAAAAAGGCCAATCCTGAAGATATGCAGATCTGGCGTTCACCGTGGGGTGATGGAAATCCCGGCTGGCATATCGAATGTACGGCAATGAGTACGAAATACTTAGGGTCACACTTCGACATTCACGGAGGTGGAATGGACTTGAAGTTCCCGCACCACGAAGACGAGATCGCACAGAGTTGTGGTTCAATGGGCTGCAATCCGGCGAAATACTGGATGCATGCGAACATGCTCAATGTCAATGGACAGAAGATGAGCAAATCCTTCGGGAACTACTTCTTGCCAAAAGAGATCGTGGAGGGAACGACGGAATTGTTCGACAAGCCATACAGCCCGAATGTTATCCGTTTCTGCATGATGCAGGCGCATTACAGAAGCACACTTGATCTATCACCGGACTCGTTGAATGCCGCTGAAAAAGGATACACGCGGTTGTCGGATGCCATCATGCTGATCGATAAACTGAATACTTCTGCAGAGTCCTCCTTCAATGTTCAGGAGATCGTGGACTCGTTCTATTCCGCTATGGATGACGATTTCAATGCACCGATGCTGATTGCAAACCTGTTTGAAGCAGTTCGTCGAATCAATTTGGTGAATGACGGAAAGGATACGCTTTCAGCGGCAGATCGCAACCTGTTGCGTTCAGAATTGAATGGATTTGTGATGGATGTACTCGGATTGCAGGTGGGTGTTGCCAATAGCGACTCCAAACTGGCTCCGGTAATGGACCTTGTCTTGGAATTGCGTCAGCAAGCTCGCACCAATAAAGATTGGACAACCTCCGATAAGATCCGCGATGGTCTCGCAGCAGCAGGGATCGTTGTTAAGGATTCGAAAGACGGTACGACCTGGAATTAGGATTGCAAAACGTGTACTGCAGAGTTCAAAGTTGGTTTTTGGAAAGTTGTTTCATTCTTTTACGCTATGCTCTTAAATTTAAAATTTGTCTTTTCTGGAAAATGTACTTAAATTCAGGTTACCAAAACCTGACCTATTATGAATGAAAGTATTATTAAAGCAAAGAGCTTTGACTTTGCCGTGAAAAGCGTCTTTTTAAGTAAAAACTAAAAAGAGAAACAACGAGAATACACGTTAAGTGATCAATACTTGAGATCTAGTACCGCTGTCGGGGCTAATAGTAGAGAATCAGGTAATGCTCAATCAAAACCGGACTTTATTCACAAATAGTCAATTTCCCAAAAAGAATGTGATGAAGCTATATATTGGCTTGAATTACTCCTGGCTACGGGCGATATTGAAAAAAGAGAATGTGATGAATTGAATGATTTGGCTCTTGATCTATTGCGACTTTTAAAACGCAGTATATTGACGGCAAAAGGAAATTTACGATAGTTTTGCACTTTGCACTCTGCACTTTTAACTCTGCACTTTTAAAAACATGCTTACTCCCAATATCGAAAAAAAACTCTTCCTGCTCGATGCGTATGCATTGATCTACCGTGCTTATTTCGCTTTTGCGAAGAATCCGCGGGTCAACTCGAAAGGCCAGAATACATCGGCAGCGTTCGGATTCACAAATGTATTGATCGATGTGATCAAAAATGAAAAGCCGACGCATTTAGCGGTTGTTTTTGATCCTCCCGGAGGTTCGACACAGCGACAAGCAGATTTTGAGGCCTATAAGGCGCACCGTGAGGAAATGCCGGAAGATATCCGCAACATGATCCAGCCGATCAAACGCATCATTGAAGCATTCAAAGTGCCGATCCTCGAAGTGAACGGCTACGAGGCTGATGATGTCATCGGTACCTTGGCCAAGATCGCAGAGAAAAAAGGGTACACAACGTACATGATGACACCGGACAAGGACTACGGTCAATTGGTGTCTGATCATATTTTCATGTACAAACCGGGAAGAGGTGGTAATCCACCTGAGATCCTTGGCGTGAAAGAGATCTGTGAAAAGTTTGAAGTGGAAAACCCGCTGCAGGTGATCGATATTCTGGGTCTCTGGGGTGATGCATCCGACAATATTCCGGGAATACCGGGGATCGGAGAGAAAACGGCAAAATCCCTTATTCAGAAATACGGATCTCTTGAATCGATCATAGAGAATGCGCACGAACTGAAAGGAAAACAGCAGGAAAATGTGATCAATTTTGCGGATCAGGGACGTGTTTCCAAGATGCTGGCAACCATCATTACGGATCTGGAAGTGGAGTTTGATGAGGAGGCCTTGATCATGTGCGATGTGGATGCTGAAAAAGTAAAGGAGATCTTTACGGACCTGGAATTCCGTAACCTGGCGAGAAGGGTGATCGGAGAGGAAATTGTCGTAACGGCTCATCCTACAGCGAACAAAGGCGAATCCGCCCAACTTGATTTGTTCGGGGTTCAAAGTATGATCGTTGAGCAGGAACCGACGCCTACGTCAGATCTGAAAACGATTGCAACGGAGAAACCGAGTTACCACCTGATCACGAAACCGGAAGAACGCAAGGAATTGTTGGAGCTCTTGTTAAAGCAAGATCAAGTGTGTTTCGATACGGAAACAACCGATATTGATGCATTGCACGCAGAACTGGTTGGAATGTCCTTCTCGTACAAGGCGAGAGAGGCGTTTTATGTGGCTGTAGCTGCTGATCAGGAAGATGCGCAGAAGATCGTGGACGAGTTCAAACCTTTCTTTGAATCGAAGAAGATCGAAAAGATTGCACACAACATCAAATACGATCTGAAAGTCTTACATCGCTATGGGATCAAGGTATCGGGGCCAACTTTCGATACCATGGTCGCACATTACCTGATCAATCCGGAATCGAAGCAGAGCATGGATTTCCTGGCTGAATTCTACCTGAAATACAAACCGGTCTCGATCGAAACACTGATCGGTAAGAAAGGGAAGGGACAAGGGAACATGCGCGATCTGAAACCTGAGGAAGTTTCGGATTATGCCTGTGAAGATGCTGATATCACCTTCCAGTTGAAACAGCTGTTCGAACCGGAGGTAAACAAGGATCATCTGAAAGAGCTATTCTATAACCTGGAAATGCCTTTGGTCAATGTACTGAAGGACATGGAGCAGGAAGGGATCGCGATCGATGTGAAGGCCTTGAAGGATTACTCAGCGGATCTTGAAAAGATCTTGCTTCAGCTGGAAAAGGATATCAAGGAGGCAGCCGGAATGGACTTCAATGTGGATTCTCCGAAGCAGTTGGGAGAGGTACTCTTCGATCATCTGAAGATCGACCCGAAAGCAAAGAAAACGAAGACAGGTCAGTATGCCACTTCTGAAGATATTCTGTTAAAGCTGGAGAAAGCACATCCAATGATCCCGATGATCCTGGAGTACCGACAGCTGAGAAAGCTGAAGAGTACGTATGTGGATCCGCTCCCAACAATGTGCGACAAGGTCGATGGGCGGGTTCATACGAACTTCATGCAGACGGTAACGGCAACAGGACGTTTGAGTTCCAATAATCCCAACCTTCAAAACATTCCGATCAAAACGGAGAAAGGACGTGAGATCCGAAAGGCATTCATACCACGCGATAAGGATCATGTGTTGATCTCTGCCGATTATTCTCAGATCGAATTGCGCATTATTGCTGCCTTGAGTGGCGATAAACACATGGTCGAAGCGTTCCACAACAACCACGATATCCACACCGCTACAGCTTCACGTGTTTTCCACGTTCCAATGAATGAAGTAACGAGAGAGCAGCGAGGTGCAGCGAAAGCAGTGAACTTTGGGATCTTGTATGGTCAGTCGGCATTTGGTCTGGCTCAAAGTCTGAATATTTCCAGAACGGAAGCAAAATCGATCATTGACTCCTACTTCGAGGAGTTCTCTGCACTAAAATCCTACATGGACAAGGTAATGCTCGATGCACGTGATAAAGGCTTTGTGGAGACGATCATGAAACGGCGTCGTTATTTACCGGATATCAATTCTGCCAATGCGGTTGTGAGAGGATATGCAGAACGAAATGCGATCAATGCACCGATCCAGGGTTCAGCAGCGGATATCATAAAAATGGCGATGATCAAACTGCACCACACCTTGGAACTGCACCACCTGAAGTCTAAAATGATCCTGCAGGTGCACGATGAATTAGTGTTCGATGTTCCAAAAGACGAGGTCGATGTGATGAAAGCCCTTGTCAAGGAATGCATGGAACACGCGCTGGAAGTTGGCGTGCCGATCGATGTAGAAGTTGGAGTAGGGGAGAACTGGCTGGATGCCCATTAATTTTCCTTTCACCACATAGGCACAATAGAAACATAGGCTTCACATAGGTTTATTTTAATATAATAATTGAAGGTTGGTTTTCAATCCCTGTGAGCGTCGCGAACAAATGAGTATCATCTTTTGTGTTCTTTTGTGACTTTTTGGTTCAAAACATAAGGGTGAGCAACGCGACCACCTTTACCTCTTATGTGTCTTATGTGGTTCAAATTATTAGCACAGCGAAATTACTATGTGTTCTCAACATAATGCATTTCTCCATGCACTATGTGCCTATGTGTTAAAAAATAAAAACCTATCTGAATTCCAGGTCCCAACCCCTCCCTTCCAATACGCTCACAAGTGTCACCAATTCTTGCGCTGAACGAATCGTGGAATAGATCTCACTGAATACAAGTGATTTGTCGTTTACGAATGGTTGCAAACCCAGGGGAAATGCGAGCTCATTGGAGTGTTCCGGAGCATTCTCAATGTGCAGCAGGTATAGACGGAGCAGATCAACAGCTTCGTTCGAACTGATTTTGAAGTCGTTACCCTTTACGGAGGCAAACAGATCAATTCGCTTTTTTGCACGCGTAAAAAGGACATTCAGTCGTTTTGCACCGTTCTGCTTGTTCAATGGCCCGAAACGCATGTGAAAAGTACCTTCCGGATCTTTCCCGTAACCAAGACTGATGATGAGGTGATCACACTCTTCTCCCTGCACGTTTTCCAGTGCTTTGCAAAATGCCGAGTCCTCTTCGATCCTGTTCTCCAGTTTCTCAAGACATGCAGCAGGAAGTTTGGATAGAATTGCCTTCAATTGTGTCTCAGAAAACGCCACGATACCGAGGTGTTCTGCCGAATCAATATGGGCCTTTATAAAGGTTGCAGCTTGTTCCGCTTCTTCCTGATTGATGCGTTCATCAAAGATCCCGTTGTCAACAAAATGAAATCGGATCGGATTTTCGTTCTGTTCGGATGTAGGAAAAGCAATCAGTTCATTGTTGTAAAAATGCTTGTTTGAGAATCGAATAAGCTCAGGATGTTCACTGCGGTAATGATGTTTCAGAGAAACATTCCTCCAGTAAAAAGAAGCCTGGTGTAAAAGGTCTGTCACTTCCTCAGCCTGTGCCTTAAAATAGTTGCCCGGTCCCATTTGCTGTTGATCTCCTGCAACGAGGATCCTTTTTGAACGCTGGATGGTTCCCAGCGCATGCTGTAAGGGTATCTGGCTGGCCTCATCAAAGATGGCGAGGTCGAAGAGTCCCTGTTCCATTGGGAAACATTTCGCGACTTGCGCAGGATTACTCAGCCATACAGGTTTTAGTAATTGAATCCAGATCCGCGCCTCTGAGGCATAAAGTTCCCTCAATGCCGGGAAATTCCGCGATTTAGCGAATTCCTTAACGAGTATGGATTTTCCTTTCTTGAGTGTTCCTTTTAATTCTTTTTCAGAAGGACTCAGTTTTGCAGCGGGAGTTTGCAGGATCTTATGATAATACCGGAAGCGTGATTGTTGCTTCTCAATGATCTCGTTAGCAAGCAATGTTGATTCCACGTTCTGCTCTGAGAGAATGGTATGACATTTTTCAAGCAACTGAGAAACGGTGAATCGTGAGAACTGGGGGAATTGTGCTGTGAACCGCGTGTAATTGCTTTTGCAGACTGCTGCCTCCATTGCAGCAAAAGTTGAATAGTGTCTTAAATTGCGCACCAGAGGGTCACTCAGGTCCCGCACCGAATCATGAAGGCGAATCAACGTGGCGAATTCCGATAAGAGTTTGGACAGGAACAATTCAGGTTGAACATGATCTTCCCATCTGAAATGGGTGTTGAATTGGCTATATAGCTGATGTAAAGCCTGGTTCTCATCGGCATATAATTGACGGTCGCTATTGGGAATTTCAGTCCAGAGTTTCTTGTTTTCCGGATTGAAATGATGGATCTGTTGATGGATGTATTCGAGTTCATTTTTGACATCATCAACTCCTATTTCGCAAAAATCAATTTCTAATTGAGAAATAGCGTGCGAATTTACCATATAATGCTTCCACCTGCTCAATGCGTCAAAAGCACTTGATACAGGTAGGGCAGAAACACGGGACCACTGTTTTTTGAAGGTAAGTTTACCCAGAAATGAGTTGTTCTTCTGTTGTTCGATGAGTCCTTCTGTTTCTGTCAACGAAGGTTGGATCTTCCAGTTGCTCTTTTCGTTTTGAAGGCTTCCATGAAGAATCTGAAGTTGCAGGTATTTCTTCCTTAATTTAAGAAAACGCTCCTGTTCTCTGGAGGCGGTGGTCAGGATTTTTTCATATTTAAAAAAAGTTTCCGAGCGGTAATGTTGACACAAGGCTGCCCGTTTCATTGCTGCACGAAGTTCAGCGCACGTGTTGAGTACAAAGATCTTTTTTAACCGAGCTAATTCATTCAGCCATAATCTGATAGATCGGTCCAACTGCTTGAAAGAATCTTGTTTTAATAAACCGGGAGCAATGCCACTCACATAATAATGCAGGTCAAGATCGAATAATTGTTTGACGGCAGCACGACTCACCAGCCACTCTTTCATTTCTGGTAAGTCACTGTTGTATTCGGAACTTTCCAGATGGTGCGATCCACAGGTTCTGATGAATTCCGAATAGCTGATCCCGCCGATCAATGAATCGCGATGAAGCAGGTCCAGATGAAGCTGCAATTGATCCATATATTGTTCAGAAAGTTGAAGATTAACGGGATGATCTGCGGTGTAATTTTCGATGAAATTCCAGCTTTCTTTCAGTTCGCTTAGTGCATCTCTGGTAATTGTTTCTGAGCTGGCGATGAAACACAGGTGACCCAAACCATATTGGTTCAATTTCTTCTTAAGCACTTCCAGTGCGACCCGCTTTTCAGAAACAACAATTGCGGATCTTCCGGAGAGTAGTAACTTCCCGAGTAAATTTGAAAGAACCTGGGACTTACCGGTTCCCGGTGGGCCCTGTACAACT
>Ga0315902_10006365_pt1 | contig 16356 bp, 36 predicted proteins | sample LakEriMetagenome_9_FD_203523 | JGI IMG/M metagenome (GOLD analysis project Ga0315902, IMG submission 203523) | Freshwater fungal communities from buoy surface, Lake Erie, Ohio, United States - Buoy 12 MA117 | ecosystem: Environmental > Aquatic > Freshwater > Lake > Lake biofilm | place: USA...
TGCCCAGTCCCAGCACGTTGTTAGCTACTGGATTTATTGCTTGATCTCTAAACTGTCGCAAGTGATCAATCAAGCCTGTTTCAGTGTAGTAGTCAATGGGCACCAAGTTGATGCTTCTGTACAAGGCTTTGACCTGGGCAATGGTTCCCGCAGGGTCTTGTGCATAGACAGCAGAGGTAAACTGTTCCAGTTGATCATATATGGGTTCATAACCAGTAAAACAATCACCATGCACATGATGTGGCTGTATTGTCCACTGACTATAAAGATCTTGAATCATTTAGCTTTTTGAAATCGTATGGTTGTTTTTTTGCTAAACTCATGCTCTACATAATAACGCACAAGACTACGTTGACACATGGTAATAAGATCTCCATGATCATCGGGTACAATAAAACGATATGGACATCTACCCCAGGTGCCGTGTTGAGTAAACTGATTATACCAGCGCCGGTGGTCTTTGTTGGCAGGATCAAACACAGTCCAAGGTCGGCTTTTGAATTGCAATATGCTCATGGAATTTCCTTAGTTGATTACCAAATGCTTAAAATAGTCAAAATGTTGTTCTAATGTCCAGGTGTCGGGGTCAATTGTTGTTCCGTCATGTGTTTCGTATCCAGCGTCAAACACTTGAGTGTAACGCCGGAACGGACACCACATGTCTGGAGTAGTACTTGCCCATCCTGCTTCTTTGAGAGCGGCATGTTTTGTTCGGCTCAACCGCACAGTTGGTGCATTAAGAGCCTGCTCTACAGAAATGGCACTGGCCAACAACAAGTCACGAACTCGAGCCGCTGGAATCAAGTGTTCAAAGTCACAATCCTCGTCTGCACCAACTTCGTGGTAGTGTGCTTTCATACCGTCACGTTGTTGAATACAGTACTCGTGATATCTGCGTAGATATGTGTCAATGTCATTGCGGATCTCTCGCAGCAGTTGTTGATCGTTTTCCACAGCATGATACTCTGTCACCAGGCGAACCAGATTGCGTCGGCAGTAGTCTGCCACGGTTCGATAGGTGTCAGGGGTACGACGGGTCTTGCCGTACACCGGTGCTGTGAATTGATCTAGAGATTCTTTCAAGTTCATGTTCCGACCTCGAACAAAGCAGAAAATTGACTGCGGGCACTGGTACGCTTTTTACCTTTGTACCCAACTGCTAGGTTGATTCCGTGACGTTTTGTTTTGTTAAAGTCACCTGACTGTTGACCCTTGAGTTTGTGGCAAAGCGGACACAGTTCGTCTAGATTGCTGGGATGATTGTTTGTGTAGTCTCCATCAATGTGATCAACTTCGGTCATGCCCTTGGCCCAGTCTGGTATTTTGGTCCATTTGACCATGCACTCAAATCCCAGGTGTCCATCTACATTAGTACACTTGCCAGTTTTGTAAGGAGTCACTCCCGCGCGATGCGGCCATTTGCCCCAACTTGCAGACTGACAATGACTGCAATGTATACGCCAGCGAGGATTTCCCAGCGTATCTTTGTGGCTGTAAGTGACCTCTTCCCCGCACCCGTGATTAACACAAATAGGTCTCATGTTATACTCCTTCAGGAAACAGGCCCGGGGCAACGTTGCCTTCTTCCACGCCCATCTTGGCGCCTTCGCCGTGATACGGCAAGTTTATTTGACCACCGTTGCGTAGATACAGCTCACGCAAAAAGTTTGCCATGGCACTGGGGGCTGACCAAGTGGCACCCGGATTCACGTGTTCCCACTGCACCTTGGCCTTGGCGTGAATCAATGAGGAACTCTTGAACGTGGGCTTGATTGCTTCCAGTACTGTTTTCATCCAACCCGCAGGCAATCGGCTGTTGGCATTGGTGCTGGAGATACGATGCAGTTCATACAGCCCAATGTAGCAACCCTGATCAATTTCTTCTTGCAAGGGAAATGTGTCCTTGATTGAAGACAAAATTTCCAACAGCACTTTACCGCTGTCATCAATCTCAATGCCCTTTTGAGCATACTTGAAGTGACTCATGAAGTAATCATTGTCGCCACGCAGGTTGTCGCTTGCACGTGAACCTTTGTCCTGCAGGTCAATGCCCACGGTATCAAATTGATCTTGCATGGTGCGGGCATCCACTACCTTCTTGTCACGGCTACCATTCTTGTAGCGCACCAAGGCATTGCGATGCAAGTCCCCGGGTGTGAGTCGTTTGACCCCAGTGTCATTGAGCATTTCAAAAGCATAACTGGCAAAATTAACTTCGTCTGTTTCTACCACAGCACAGGGAATTTCTGAGTAGCCCAGCAGGCCAGCCGCAATGGTACGGTGTTGTGCATCATACAGATAGATCGGAGGCTTTCCACCAAAGCGGCAGGCTGATCCAGGCGAGCAGATGCGCGGATCCCACTTTTTCATGATGTTGATAATGTGCTTGTGTAGCACATCACGCTGAACTTCATAATCAATCCACAGGTCCTCAATTGCAATCATGGAACTGGTGGGAAATCGATATGATAGAGCCTGGGCGCGGGCTCGCCAGGCATCAAGGTCTTTTTGCGTTACGTTATAGTGTGCGCGAAGTTGCGTTTCGACTTCTGCAATCACGTCAGTGAGTTTGCGGGTAAGGCGTTTTTGTGCCATTTTGTTTCCTTTCAGTGACGTGCAATACGTCAGGTTAATAAGCCGATCAGTACCATACTGAGCTGACTTGTGTGTATTATATAGCAAATACACCATGCTGTCAACCTCATCGTATCAACACACGATCTTCTTGCATTCGGTCACTGTGTACACACTGACCAAGTCTGCGTATAGTATCCGCAGACATCTGAGGATTGGCTTCAAACATGTCTCTTATGTCGTCGGCAGTGATGCCATCAGTAGCAGTCACAATGTAGATCTCATAGTGCCGTTGAGTGTTGTAACGGGCACGAAGCATGAGATGGCCAAGATTGGGAATGGTGTATTTCAGTGGCTCGCCTTTGAGCGCACTCCAGGTGCGTTGTTGTTCGTCCAAGGTGATGTCGCCAATGTACTCCAGCCCGGTGTTATCCCAGACCACAACAAACTGATGGTTCATTCAAAACTCCCGAGTATCTATCACAATCATAGTACCAATTACCAGCCACAGAATCGCCAGGCCGTATTGACCTTGCATCAGGTGGTTCACAGCCACCAGTAAGTTTAATCCAGCAATGGTATAACCAATCGTTTTACGATTACGGCCAAACCAAATTAAAATTTTATCTTTCATTCTTCAACTCCAATATGTTTGTTTACAACATGAATTTTTTCAAATAGGCACGGATGTCTGCATACTGGTTACTGATTTCGCCTAGCATTTCTTCCATGCTCTCCTGAATGATAATGCGTTGCAGTACATCAGCTTGACGTTTGTCCTCGTCGTCAAGTAGGTTGTACCACTCAACATATTCTTCTGCGGTTTCAAAGTGCCACATGATGTCGCACATTTCGACCTGCTCGACGGTAAGATTTTCAATTTTGATAGACAAAGTGACACCTATTAAAAGTTGCTATGTCTAAATTATACAGGTTTGTGATTTATTTGTCAAGTACTACAAAAGTACTGGTTTTTACAGCCATTTCAGCGTGAATGCACAGCAGTCTCGATCTGAGTCAAAATAGAAAATGTAACGACCAGGCCGGTTGTCTGAAGAATAGTCAATCACTTGCCAGCGCCAGTCATTTTGCATCTCAGTCTTGCACCAAGATATCACACGGTCTACGCCACCAAAAGGTTTGGCAATCTCTTTAGCGTAAGAGAAACTCTCTCGGTCTCGGATTTGGTAATCAGCAAGATTCATTGTTAGTATGTAGTGGGAATCTCCAGCTCGCGTAAATTTGTATCTACCACATGATTGTAGCGAATATCCTTGACTGTGTCCAGGCGTTGTTTTTTGTTTTTGGAGCCCAGCACCACTATCACATATTGTTGTTTGTTTTGCTCAACAACCATGCCCACGCACCAGCCTGCAGCATTGGTCAATCCTGTTTTGCTGACCAATACATTATCAAATGTAAACAGCAATGGTCCGGACGTGTGTTCTAAATTTATTGTTCTAATTTTTTTGGCATACTTGGTTTCAAATGCCACTTGTTTCTGACTACTGATTTCTCTAATCAACCAGTAGCCCATGGCGGTTTGCATGAGATCAGCCACTTCTCTGGCTGTACTGACATTGAACACGCCCAGGCCACTGGGGTCAACAAAACTGGTACGTTTCATGTCCCAGAGCCGAGCTTGGTAATTCATTCTAGCAATGAATGCAGATCTGCCGCCGGGGTAATCTTCTGCCAGGGTCTCAGCGGCCGCATTGTCTGATTTAATCAACATGGCCTTGAGCAGTTGTTCTCTAGTGTACATTTGCCTGGGCAGGTAACTGTGAACACGCTTGCTCAATATCAACCGACGGCTAAGGTCTATGTCATAATCCAAGGTAATCATGGCTGTCATGATTTTGGTTATGCTGGCAATACTACGCATTTGATCGGCATCGCGACTCATCACTGTTCGGTCTTGAGTCATATTATACAACAACACACTGTCTGCTTGAGCTGAAAAACACAGGCACAACATCAACGCGGATACAATTTTTTTAAACATAGAAATTACTTATCAACACCATTTCAGCCGAAAGAACGTGGCAGTGGCCTCGTCACGAAAGCTGAAAATTGCATGCCTTGGCCGGGGGGTATAAAAACCATCATACCGGGACGGACAGTATGCCCATTCATAATCTTGGCCCATGCTCAAGCCGGCTTGGTCTAGCTTTTGTTTGAGTTCAAGTGCCTCGTTGGCACTTAGGTGGTCAAGCACAACTCTATGCATCGAGCCTGTCCATTGCGTAATACAAACAGAGTTTGATCACGTGGATCTCGGAACCACCAAACCATCTCGTTGATGTTGATGTCAGTGACATAACGATCGCCGGGCAAGCCAAAGAACTCTATGCCCCAGGTTGAGATCTCGTCCCAGGCAGTTATTGTGTCGTAAGGGCGACCCCAGGTTATTTGTGCGCCGTGTGGGTAATCAGGATGTTGCAAGCCATTCTCTCCTTATAACATTATCGCATACCAACCAGTTTGTTTCATAAAAAATACGGTGATCTTTGATCTTGAAGTAGTAGCAAAAACTTTCGCCGTAACGCTGGTTTGTCAATGCGTCCCAGGTATATTGTTTCCGCCACTGTTCATAATTATCGCGACTGATGCAATTTTTAAGTATCTCGTTATCAATAGACTTAGCAAGGAGTTCAGCCGCCATAGCGGCAAATACAGATTCGCCTGTGTGTTTAGATGTCATTTTGATATTTTTTAGTAATTAAATCGTCTGTACATCCAATGCATGTTTCTCTTTCACAGATGGTATCTGTTTTTATGGACCATTCAGTAAGCATGTTACCAAGAAGATTGTTGTGACATGTACCACTCCAAACATCAAAATTTTTATCAATGTGGAAGTTTGTATATCCAGCATCGCAACGATAGCCCTTCCAGTTGTCAAGACCTTCGTTGTGCATCCAATTGGCATAGACCAGGTGCTCTTGACCATCCTCTGTGGTTATTTTACAGTTGTAATTTTCGTGTTTAATCATACCAAATTGAAATTAATCTTGTTAATACTATAACTGATATTGTGTTGGTCCAACAATTCTTGGTATCGTGCAAAGTTTTGTCTATCCCAAGGTTCGTCCATGATGTTGACATGACAACTTTTTTCGGGACGAATCATAACTTGGTTGACTGCTATCACAGTGTCAAAAAACTTGTGCTCGTTCCAGAATTCAGAGTGTGTGCTAAAACTGATAGCATGTACCAATTTGGCCAGGCGTAGATAGTACGCGGTACTGGCACTACCGTTTGTGCTGACTATCAGTTGTTTGATATCATGATTACTTTGTTGTAAAAATTCAATCAAAGGCAAAAAACTCTTGTTAGCGGTGACCTCACCGCCGGTGAATGAAATTTTATATGGCAATCCAATGTGTTGAGTTTTTTCATAAAAATTCTTCCATACCAATTTAAGTCGATCTAGTTCTGGATGTGGACTGTGGTCATCGTGCAAATCATCTGGACAATAAGAACACGCATAGTTACATCGTGATCCAATCATCCAGTTCATGCTCACAACAGGAACCGTGGGTTCTACACGAATGATTTTCATCAGTCCCACAGTGCTTGATAGTACTTGCCGAACAAGCGGAAACCGTTTTGGATACGTGCTTCGACCACTTTCATACCTTCGTAATCGCACTTGTAGGTATTTTTAGGACCGTCTTTCATTTGATAAAACTTATGCTCGCCTTTGGGCACTTCGTTTCCATCCTTGTCAACAGGAATCCACACAATGTCGTGCTCGCCTTCACGGAAAGCATCCTCCCATGAGTCATCTACCTTGCACTCAAATGCAAAGATCATTTCGTCCATGGCCCAATCCCAACGCAGGAAGTGATTGGCATCTGTGTCCCACTCATTCTCTTTGGCTGGTGCGGATGTGGATTTCAAATGATCAGGTACATCTTCATCATCCACAAAAGGAGCACCGTGCTTGGCCGCTTTGAGTTGCTTGAGCATGGGCAGAATAATAGGACTTAGAGTATGGTCCATGCTCCAGGTATCCCAGTAGTCAATCTTGACATAGTTGATAGGCGGATGCACACGATCCCACACCCATTGAATTGCTTGGCTAACAGGTGTTAGGCGATCGCTCCAACGTTCCACCCACTCAGGGTGTTCCACGTACTTGCTTTCTTCTTCAAGACTGCGAATGCGCCGGTCACGACTGCACTTGGACCAGTCAGTCCACCAGAACACATAGTCCAACATAGTGTAAGGGGAGATCCAGTGATCTCGATATTTGCCAATATAAACTTTCATTACCAATCTCCATTATCTACCCAACCACGTATGGTCAAGAACAACCAACTCACGCTCCAGGTGCGTTCATTAGGACTGGGCCAACCATCGTTGGGCTCACGCCTAGCACGTGGCGTCAATCTCCAATGCAGTGGATTCAGTGTAAAAATAACACTGATCCCACTGTATCGAAACCAGTTTAGATATCCACGGTCAGGAGTTTCCATTCGCTTGCCCTTGCTTCATATCCATGATAACCACGTGGGTTACACACCACACGGGTTTCACCAATCATGTAGTCAAACACATGATGAGTGTGTCCATGTGTCCACAATTTGATTTGTGGACGGTCTTCAATAAACTGGTCCATGTCCGAACTGTAGCCACCGTTCATGATGGTGTCGTTTGCATACATTTCATGTGTGCTCTGACGACTGGGTGCATGATGCCCAACCACCACGTACTTGTTGGGATTTTTGCCCAGCATGTCAGTTACCACTTGAATGTATTCTTTCATTTTCACATGTTCTGTCACAGCATCTTCGGGCGAGAACTTGGCCACACGAGTTTTGAACTCACCGTCTTGTGTTCTAAAGTGAACTGGTACTGCACTATTTTGGATCACACGGAAGTCATTCATCATGGTTCTCATGTGATACAATGTGAGTTCATCTCGATTGTTCATGTCAGTCCACAGGGTGCCGCCAATAAAGGTAACGTCATCGATTACTTTGATTTCACGTTCAAGAATGTACAGATTAGGCAAGTGTGCCAACTTTCTACGCATCTCACCCAGAGCAGTTGCAAAGTCACTGTGGTAGTATTCATGGTTGCCCATGATGTAGATCACATGGGCAAAGTTTGCTGCACAGCGTTCAAAGAATTCATGAAACATTTCTGAGCGCCAACGAGCAAAGCCCTGTTCTGTTTGACGACGGTCACGCATGTCCAAGTCTGCGGCCACACAGATATCGCCACTCAAGATCAACACGTCAGCCTGACTATCATTGGTGATGTCAATGTCACCAAATTCAAGATGGATGTCAGATGCTACCGCGATTTTCATCTAAGTCTTTCAATTGTGATTTAAGTGTACGCACCGCTGTCTCATCGCCATCATAGATAGCGGCAGACTTGTCCGGATAGCGTTGTTTAAATCTGTCTACGATTTCTTTCAAACTGTGTCCTTGGCACACAAAGTCCTTGGTAATAGTATTGTAGCAGAAGTATTGATTTTGGTCAACCTCTACTGTGAGTGGAATCAGTCGTTCCTGATCAAGATCTTGCACCACCGAACCAATCTGGCGTTCCAAATGTCGGCTCACCAACCAGGTAAAAACAAACCAGATTATCATGCCAAGCAGCACAAGATCCAATATAAAACTTAGTAATTCCATGGTGTATTTACTTTCATGATGTCCGGCGTTGTGCCAGGTATTGTTCCCATTGTACCCACTTGTTCTTGACCAGGAATCCCCAGTCACGTTGTTTGGGTCCGGGGCAAAACAGGGTCCAACATGTGACATCTGGATCAAGTTCCACTCTGTGGTACTGACGGGCTCCAGCCCAACGGAAACTTCCAGGGCCACACCAGCGAGCAATCTCTCCGATCTTTTGACCTTGTGAGTTGAACTGCGGTGTCCACTCCCAGTAGCCACCCCTAAGGATCACGGTGAAGAACGGCCAAGGATGATCATGTACATCATCCGGATCTGACTTTAGGAACTTGTGTACAAAGATATTGAATGGAAATCTATCCCGATCTCGGAGGAACACATAGTAGCGTTCTAAATAGGGTTCGTTTTCCACTCGGTCCATGATCACACGGTACCGACCTATGCGTTGAAAGAGTTTTTTAAGCATGTCACTATTATACAGGATTTTGAATATTCAGTCAAGAAAAAACCCTGCCGTCAGCAGGGTTTTTTGCCGAGTGTCCCTTGGGATTAGGACAGCGAGTCGGGATTAGGCCAAGCCAAGTGCCATGGCCTTGTAACCAGCGGCAATCAACTTGCGGCTTGGCTTGCCAATTTGGTACTCAGTAACCTTGACGCCATTGCCGGCAGTGCGGCTGTTGGCGTAAACACAGAAACCAGCCTGACGAACGCGGCTGACTTCGGCGCTGAGGTTCTTAACACCGAAACGGTGTTGTGCTTGTGCTGGGGTCAATGTCTCGCCAGCTTGGAGTGCGGAAAAGACTTTGTAAGTCTTGGTGTCTTCATTAAAACGCATAATTTTTACCTTTCTTAAGTTTAGCCGTTGCGTACAGCATTTAACTATTATAAGACAGTTGTCACATAATAGCAATACGTTTTGAGCCAGCATTTGCCAAAATAAAATAATTTGGCAACATTACCAAAACGTGTAAACTGTTTTGAGGGCTATGGCGTTGTATATATGTACCAGGAAGGTTCTTGGTATCAGTTTCAAATCAAAGGAGATTACTATGAAACAATTGATCGCACTCATTGCCACTGCTTTTGCAGTTACCGCTTTTGCACAAGCACCGGCCGCCAAGAAAGAAGAAAAGAAAGTAGAAGCCAAGCCTGCTGTCACTGCTCCTGCTCCTGCAGCCAGTACACCCGCCAAGGCCGAAGTTAAAAGCGAAGCCAAGGCTCCCGCCAAAGCCGAAGCTGCTAAGAAGTAATCCCTATAGATTTACTGCCATCCGGTTGGCCAACTACGATCCGTATGTGGTCCCGGATGACGAAAATCTTTGTGCTTGTTCAACACGTAGACCAAAGATTCCAGAGTTCGAGCCAGACTTAGACAAGGACAATGAAGAACTTTCGGACTACGTGAAAACAAGGTTACTGATGGCCCGGTTACTAGCCATGAAAAAGTATCAAGAAAATCAGGGCTGAACGGCCCTATTTTCTTTTTCTACGTACCTTTGATAAATAGGTTTGCAACACAGTTGCCAGCATATAAAGAGCGTAATATGTTACACACCATCACAAGTATAACTGACGAAATTGTTAATCTACTAAAGGACGACCCAGTGCGCCCTGAGATACCTGCCGACCAACGGGTTAATTCCAACTCAAGAATATACATGCTCAAAGACGGCGACCAGACCCGAGCAATCACTTGCGTGAAGTTTTTGGACAACATTCCAGCCGCCGTGGATGACTTGGTGGAGTTGGTCGGGAGTGCCAAAACTGCGGTATTTTACACCATTTGGTCATATGCCGCAGGGGCCGGGCGCGAACTGATTGTTCGGGCACAAGAATCAATCAAACAAGAGTTTCCGGACATTGATACCTACGTTACCCTCAGTCCCAAGACCGAGATGGCCAAGCGTTTCCACCTAAAAAACGGTGCTGGTATCTACCGCGAAAATTCTGACACCGTCAACTACATCTATAAGTAAACATGCTCGTGTAGCAATCTTGTCCTGCATAGGGCGGGACTTGAACGACACACACATACACAGGAGAAAAACATGAGCAAAACACCTTACGAGATCCGTCTCGAACTTCTCAAAATGGCCAACGAAATCCTCGTAGTGCCGGTCCACCAACAACGTCAAGCATTGACTGATGAGTATCACTCTAAGTTAACTGATGCTAACCGTGGTACGCTACCTTTCCCAACCTTGCCAGATTTTCCGTCTAGTACGGACATTGTGGTCAAGGCCGAAGAACTCAAAAAGTTCGTAGACCAAGCGTAAAAAATGAAAGCCCCGAAAGGGGCTTTCTTGTGACTAGGGTTTGATGCACGTTCGTCCGTTGCACCGATACACAATTGGAACGCTGGATTGTGTAGTTGTATTTCCGTTTTGAGTTACAGTGACAATTGTTGTTTCTTCCCGAATAGTTTGGGTAGTGGTAGTTACAGTTTGTGCTTGAGCCGTGCCACACAAAAATAAAATCACAAGGTATCTCATCAGTGCCAATGGCCTTCAAAGCAATGGCGCATTTCGTGTCCCAGTTGTGCCAAGGTCAAATCGGGCTGAGTGTAAACTGTACAGGTAGTGTCATTGAATTTGGTACAGGCCATGTAGGTTTTCCCGCGAAGTGGTGCTAGTCCTTGGCATACCTGATCAATCTGATTGGTCACAACCCATTCCACACGTTTGATCTGATGACGAGGCCAGGCAGTAAAAGCAAGATCAAATTGTCCCACTTGTGTCTTCGATTGTGGCAAAGTCTGCGCACAGGCGCTGGTAAAGGCCAATAACAAAATTGCAAAATATTTCACGTCAACTCCTTGATGTGTTTACATTCTCCACGAAATCGAAATCCTGAACAGGTGCAAGACCAGTTGCCGTTGAGTTCGGTCACTTTGTAGATGTCGCCTTTGCTACCCTTGACCTCAATCACACGACCCTCGGGTTCGGGTTCTTTGAGTTTTGTTTCGAACTGCACAGGGTTGATCACAAACTTACGCCCGCGCACATCAATGCGGATTGGGTTTCGAAACACTTTGATCTCATCGGTGCCACGTGGCCGGAACGCATACATCTTGCTCTTGCCATCGTCCAGCAAGTAGATGCCGTTGGGCACAGTGTCTTTCCAATCAGTTGTTTCAGCAAACCATTTCATTTAGCCATGATCCTTGCAAGTACTTCGCGGGCCAGAGTGAGATCTTCTACTTCGGGTTCTAGTTTGGGTTGGGGTTTAGGCCAAGTCAGATAAGGCTGGATCCAAGAGATTGAGTAAAGTTTCATTATGATTCCTTAATAGCGATGTTTTTCAAGATTGCGACCGTCTTTAGTTAACATACAAATATACATGCGTTCGCTCCAGTCCAAGTCTTGATTCATTTGCCTGTTAGCATTTCTATGAGCGTATATTGCAGTATCTCGGCAAGCAGATAATCCAATCGTAGTTCCTACTAGTCTGTCAGACTTGTCACTGTTAAGATACCGCCAATAATAAACATCGTAGGTAGCCTTGTTGTAAACATATTCACAGTTGAATTGTTTTGAATACACTCCGGCTTTTTCGCATGAACCTTTTTCGGTGATGCCGGAAACAGAGTCTGCTCCACAACCTACTAAAGAAATAACAGTACCGACTAATACAATTAAAAGTTTTTTCATATCACATGCTCCAATAGGTTTCGCTAGCAGGGTTGCAACACCAAGGAGTGTCTGCGTCAATCTCGACAGGCTTGCCGCTCATCAAATTCTTCACAGTGATCTTGGGTGCCACATAAGTGTTGCGAGCAACAATGCTCAAGTCACCAGCTGACCAACCTGCTTTGTTGCAAAGACGGGTGCGGGTGGCACGAGCGGCACCATAAGTTTTGTATGCACGGGTCTTGTTGGGACCGTCTGTAACAATAAGACCTGTACCTTTTGCAACGATTACGTATGACATTTGGGGCTCCTTTTGTGTGTCTATGTGTATATTATAGCAAATTGGGAAATTCTGGTCAACCAAAAAAGTAGTACTTTTAGTTGGCCATCAAATCAATTTGAACTTGGATTCCTTCGTGGGTGATACCGACACCCACTGGGCGACCCTCACCCTTAAAACTACTGTGACGGCGATCGTAAGCCAATTTTTGGATTGCAAGGCGCAGAGCCGCACCATGCGTGACTGTGGCTGTTTTTGTGTAGATGTCGTTGATGGTGCCGTACATGCCAAAACCGTTGACAATGTAGCGAATTCGGGTGCTGTTACTAAAACCTGGTACGTGTCGCATTTGGGGCTCCTTTTGTGTGTCTATGTGTATATTATAGCAAAATGGGCATTTCTGGTCAACCGAAACAGTACTACTAAAAAGTAGTACTTTCGTATACATTATTGTACAGTTGATCCAGGGGTACATTGTGCTCTCGGTAGCCCTCAACTACCATGTCAAAATAGTGCTGGGCAGGCAAAGCGTCTAGATTGCCCGGTTGCATGTAGTAAGTTTCTGCCATGACAACACGGTCGTTGTGGGCCACCCTAAGTTTTCTACGATTGTAGTAGAACGGATAGCCTTCCAACCCATCCAAGGACACCAGGTGATAATTGTCAATTACCCACAACACCCCATCCACAAACGAGCTCTTGCATTTTACAACATCAGCATGACGTGCAAATCTAAAAGAGTAGTCGATCAAGCGGGCATGTCCCAGGCTAAGAGCACCAGGACATCGTTGGGCCATTCCTGACCGGTTTGTATTCATTCCATAGGCAAAATAAAGCATACAAGTATTATAGCAAAAGACGATTTATTGGTCAACCTAGGCAAGATTAGTACTCAAGTACTAATCTTGATTATATTAGTAGAAACCATGAGACACTCATGGTAAATACTGAGAAGGAGACAATATCATGTTAGCAGAAATCTTAAAAAGATTGGCCGAGATGTTTCCTCGACAGGATTACCAATCCCGTTTAGAACGTTACATCTCCAGCCATTACCCCAAGTCCACAGCCGACGTGGAGTACTTTGAACGTCAGTATTACCAACAACAAACAGGAAATTACATATGAAACGCATTCTAAACACACTTTATAATTTTTTTGAATCTGTGGGTCAAGCCCGTGCGGCCGCAGTATTGGCTAGACAAGGAAGAATAATCGAAGCCAAGGCCTTGTACTTAAAATGATTGCAGACTTATTGATGCTGTATCGTTGGGCTCGCGAAGGCTGGGAAGTTCACCCCTAAATCAAAATTCGGGCTGTAACACAATCTGTCACTAAGTATTTGATGGATTGTAAATTTTTGAAACATGGAATGGCCATCAGTTATGATGGCATAGTCAAACCTTGTTGTGAGTGGACCTATGATAAGTCCTATGCGGCAACCAATCATTACAGTCAAGTTGATCTCAACAAATGGCATCAGATAGTTCCACTGGCACAGACTGTTGATAGTCTAGCACAAGGCAATTGGCCCAACTCTTGTGTGAATTGTGCCAGAATAGAAAAACAAAATCGCGGCGACAGTGCAAGAGGTGGTGCAGCCAGTGCCTACGCCGCCTATGCAGATGATGATATAACACTGGAAATCAGACCAGGCAATGTGTGTAACTTTGCCTGTCAAACCTGCTGGCCGGAGGCCAGTTCCAGAGTGGCTAATTTTCACCATCAGGCCCAACTCATTGACATCAAAAACTTAGACACGCAGTCTATTGATAATTTTGATTTTTTATTGCCAATCAAGCATCGCATAAAAGACGTGATACTACTGGGCGGTGAACCTTTCTATGACAAAAATTGTTTGAAATTTTTAGATTGGGCTTGCCATAATCTCACTGCTAAAATTACCATGTTTACCAATGGATCCTATATAGATTGGAACTGGGTCAATGACTATGCAGGAAAAATTACCATGGTGTTTAGCATAGATGCTGTGGGTCGACCTGCAGAGTACATTAGATTTGGAACAGTCTGGGAAGAGGTGCATGCCAATTTTATCCATGCCCAACAACATCCAAAAATTCAGTTGCGAGTGAATATAACTGCATCTGTTTATAACTACAATTATATTAGTGATATCATTGATTTGTTAGTAACTGATTGGCCCGCAGTTGTTACTTTTGGTACACCAAGATTAACATATCTGTTGGAACGTGTTATTCCAACCGCACAAAGATCCAACACCATTGACAAACTCAAACAGTCAGTTGAAAAAATACAACAGGCCGAGATTGAGTCTGGTCAAAAAGCCAATGCTACCAACGCCTTGAATTCTATCATCAATAACTTGCAAACACAACCATGGGACAACACGGAATATAACAAGCTATGTGATTTTGTCAAACGCATGGATCGCGTGAAAAAAATCAGTGTCAAGGATTATTGTAAAGATCTATATGAAATGCTGTGAAACAATCTGTTGAGATTTTTCAAAGACGCACCGGTATTCTTTTGATCACTTAGGAATCTTGTGGCACCTGGAGCATTGCGTTCAATCAGGCATCGACTAAATTCACTGTTCATAATCTGATTGATAGCATGTGTCAGTGGCAGTCGTAAAAGTATTTTAAAAATTTCAAGATCCCTCAAGGGAGTCCAAGTTAGTGTATAGCCCAGATGCCAATGTTGCCAATCATTGACTACAATATTACACAACGCCCAATCAGATACATCTTGCGTTGCTGTTTGTTGTGCCTTGAACAATTCAGTGTGCTTTGCTTGAGAAAAGTATGGATGGTGCAAACAATCAGGGTATTGGTCCAACAATTGAGGTATGCTGGTGTTGTTTCTCAACAAGAACAAATTAGCAGTGGTAGGACTACGTAACATAAACTCATCACCTGGTGCTCCCGATGCCAACACACAGGGTTGTCGCCAATGATGTATTTGATTGTAACCCCAGAAACTTTTTATAAGATGACCGTTGGCCCGATAAAAATAATCATGATCCACATGATCATAGTCAACCAGTTCAAACTTGGCGCCCAGACGTACTAGATAACTGTAGACCAACAAGGTATCCACACCGCCACTTAGAAATACTTTCAGTGGTAAATTGTTGTTGGCAACAAATTGTTTTGTTTTTTCAAACAAGATAGTATCAACTTGATCAATAGCAGATTCATAAGTCAGTAAGGATGATTCCAAATAGCCAATTGCATCTATTTTGTGTTCAGTAATGTGTAAATCAAAATCTAATTCAACAACACTATCTGTCCAAGCAGTGTCACTCAATGGTGTTAAATTAGTTACACTTTGTAGTTGCTCATAATAGATTGGAAAACTACGATGACAATCAGTTGTTATTTTGATTGTTTGTTGTGCTTTGTTCACAGCAATAATACAAAAGTTGCCAGTAGTGGTCTGATCCACAGTTAGGAATTGTTGGTCAAGTCTCCCCTGATCCGTGTATCCTTTATAGATAAACAATGTGGATTCGTGATCACATGACTGCCAACCGGTGTCGGTATCAATGTGTATGTCATCTACTGTCCAATGTAAAGTGTAATTTTCACATTGACGTTTAGAAATACAAAAAAACACGGTTAGCCTCGTTTGTCAATAATTTTATCCACTAGTCCATAGTCCACAGCTTCTTGGGCTGACATAAAGAAATCACGTTCCATATCACGAGCAAATTCATCATAAGTTTTACCCTTAGAATTGTGCTTTACATAGATGTTGGTAAGATACTCTTTCATCTTTTGGATTTCTTTTGCTTGGATTTGAATGTCTGTGGCCTGCCCACGAGCACCGCCTGATGGTTGGTGAATCATGTGTCGGGCATTGGGCAGAATCATGCGCTTGCCCGCGGCTCCTGCTGTACTTAGCAGACTTCCCATGCTGCAGGCCTGACCCATCACAATGGTCTGCACATCACACTTGATAAATTGCATGGTGTCGTAAATGGCCATGCCTGCTGTTACTGATCCGCCAGGCGAGTTGATATAGAGACTGATGTCTTTGTCAGGATTATCACTTTCCAAAAACAGCATTTGTGCTACCAGCAAACTGGCTGTGTGTTCACTCACTTCTGTGTCCAGCATGATCACACGGTCTTTGAGCAATCGGCTGTAGATATCATAACTGCGTTCACCTTTTGAGGTTTGTTCAAGCACGATTGGTACTAGATTTGGCATGGGGTCTCCTTGTTGAAAGCATA
>Ga0315902_10006368_pt1 | contig 16354 bp, 10 predicted proteins | sample LakEriMetagenome_9_FD_203523 | JGI IMG/M metagenome (GOLD analysis project Ga0315902, IMG submission 203523) | Freshwater fungal communities from buoy surface, Lake Erie, Ohio, United States - Buoy 12 MA117 | ecosystem: Environmental > Aquatic > Freshwater > Lake > Lake biofilm | place: USA...
GGGGGAGTGCCGACCCGGCGTTTGGCGAAGATGCCGGGCCCCACTGGATGGACCAGTTCCTCATGGCCCGCCGACTGGTGGAAGCGGGGGTGCGCTGCGTCACCCTGTCGTTTGGCAGTTGGGACCGCCACGGAGCAAACTTCGAGCGATTGCCGGAACAACTGGCAAAACTCGACATGGGCCTGACAGCCCTCGTCGCAGACCTGCACCAGCGGGGGCTCGATCAGGATGTCAGCGTGATTGCCTGGGGGGAATTTGGCCGGACTCCCCGAATCAATCCGGGAGGCGGGCGCGACCACTGGCCACAGGCGTCCTGCGCCCTGCTGGCAGGGGGCGGAATGAAAATGGGTCAGGTCATTGGGTCGACGAATCGCCTGGGAGAGGTCCCCCAGGACCGGCCGATTCATTACCAGGAGGTATTCGCCACGCTGTATCGACAACTGGGGATCGATGTTGCGACAGCGACCATTCCCGACCCCAGCGGGCGTCCGCAGTACCTGCTGGACCTGCGAGATCCCGTTCGCGAGCTGATCTGATCGCACTGCAGAGTTGGGCGGGCCAGGTTCGCCGGAGGGGACTCCTCGGCGAAAGCGTGCCACTCCCGGTCGCAGGCTCGACACGTTTGAACGCTCCTCGCGGTCATCTTCCCGGCAAACCCTTCCGGGCGGTATCGACGACTGGAGACCTATGCACACAGGGAGAACGCCGGGCCGGTGAGGAGGGGCGACCCGATGAGGGGGGCCGGGCCGGGCCGATTTTCGATGACATTTGACGGGACAGATCAATCGCTGTCGGGGGTGGCCACACCCTATAATCACCCGGGAGGTTTCGCTAACCTTCCCGGAGCCTCTCTCCGGCGAATCAAGACCTGCAAACGAGAACACTGTGACCGCTCCCGATTCCTCGGCAAGCCCTTTGACCGCATCCCTCCGACAGGTGGAACCTGTCGGCGTGGAGCGGCCATGGCGGCTCCCCAGTTTGTGGTTTTCCGGGCCTGGAACTCCCGAGTCCGAAAAAGAGCGGCTGGGCCCCCGCAAGCCCCTGAGCCAACCGAGCCGCAGCGGTCCATTCGGCCCGTGGGCCTTCATTGCCCTGTCGGCGGTCGCCATCACACTGGCCTCGATTTTCTGGTCGCCCCTCATCCCCTCGACGGTTGACTACAGCTTCTTCCGCGAGCAGCTGAAGAAAGACAATATTGAATCGCTGGAGTTCCTGCGGGAGCGGATCTCGGGGAAGTGGAAAGAGGCCCCCCAGGACCCCGAGAAACCCGAAATCAAGCTTCCCGAAAAATTCTCCACCATCCTGCCTCCGGTGGATGACAAAGATCTGGTCAACGACCTGCTGGCGAAGAATGTGAAGTGGAAGTCCGATCCCACCAGCTGGACCGAAGGTCTGAACATGCTGGTGTCGTTGCTGGGCTTTGCGATGATGTTGGGGGTGGTCTGGATCCTGTTCCGGCGCAGTGGTGATCCCATGGGAACCGGTTCCATGGTCAGCAATTTCATCCGCAGCCCCGCCAAGAAATTCCTGCCGGCCGATCAGCAGAACACCTTTGCCGACGTCGCCGGGATGGAGCAGGCGAAATACGAACTCCAGGAAGTGGTCGAGTTCCTCAAGAACCCGGGGAAGTTCCAGAAACTTGGGGCGCAGATTCCCAAGGGGGTGTTGCTGATGGGGCCTCCGGGAACCGGCAAGACCCTGCTTGCCCGGGCGACAGCCGGCGAAGCCGGGGTTCCCTTTTACTCGATCAACGGGTCTGAGTTCATCCAGATGTTCGTGGGGGTTGGCGCGAGCCGCGTCCGGGACATGTTTCGGACCGCGAAGGAAAGTGCCCCCTGCATTCTCTTCATCGATGAAATTGATGCCGTGGGACGGATCCGCGGGGCGGGAGTCGGCGGCGGCAGCGATGAACGCGAGCAGACCCTGAACCAGATTCTCAGCGAGATGGACGGCTTCACCCCGAGTGAAGCTGTGATTGTTGTTGCGGCCACCAACCGCCCCGATGTTCTCGACTCGGCCCTGCTGCGTCCTGGACGGTTTGACCGGCATGTGACGATTGATCGTCCGACCCGCGAAGGCCGCGTCGGGATTCTCAAGGTCCACACCCGCAAAGTTCCTCTCGAAGACAATGTCAATCTCGAGACGATTGCCGGGGGAACGATTGGATTCTCGGGGGCCGATCTGAAGAACCTCGTCAATGAAGCCGCGCTGATGGCTGCCCGGGCGGGGAAGTCGAAGGTGGGCATCGCCGACTTCGATTCGGCCAAAGACAAGGTGATGATGGGCCCCAAGCGGGAAGAGGTGCTCAGCCAGCGGGAGCGGGAGATGACCGCCTACCACGAGGCGGGACACGCCCTGATCGCCTGGCTGCTTCCCGAACTCGACCCCGTGCACAAGGTTACGATCGTTCCCCGCGGGCGCGCCCTGGGGGTGACACAGCTGGTGCCGGACGAGGAACGGTATCACATGGGAGAACGCCGCCTGCACTCGCACCTGGCAATGGCCATGGGGGGGCGTGCGGCCGAAAAGATGGTTTTCAACGAGTTCTCAGCCGGGGCCGAGAGCGACATCAAGCAGGCCACCAGCATTGCCCGCCGCATGGTGGCCCACTGGGGGATGAGCGAGATCATTGGCCCGGTCGCCTTCCAGCAGAGTGAAGAACACCCCTTCCTGGGAAAAGAAATCCAGGAAGTGCGTCAGTTCTCGGAAGAGACGGCCCACATCATCGACCAGGAAGTCCAGCGGTTCGTCAATGACGCCGCCGGGCGGGCGTTGCAGATGCTGGATCATCATCGGGTCCCCCTGAAGGCCCTGGCCGATGCCCTCCTGGCCAACGAGGAACTGACCAAGGACCAGGTGGCCGAGATCCTGGGTCCCCGTCCCGAACGAGAGTCGACGGGTCCCATCACGACCCTCTCGGCCTGACCACGAACTTCCCCTCCCAGGAACCGGCATGTCGTACCGGCTGCCCGAACTCTGTCGCGTGGGAATGCGCGTCGGGCTGGCCGCCCTGCTGCTGGGTCGGTTGTTGACCCCCACCGAGGGAGCCCCCCTGGGTCAGACCCTCGCGTGGCCATTGCTCGCCCTGGCGACCCTGTCACTGGCGGGGCTGGCACTCGCGACAGGAGCCTGCCGTTGGCCCCGCTTCGCCGGTGTGGATTTCGGCTGGATCGCGCTCACTCTCGCACCGCTTGCCTGTGCCGTCATTCACCGGGGACAGGGTGACGATCGCGCCGCGATCAATCTCGGCTGCGAATGGGTTGGACTGCTGGCCACCTGGGGGTCGTTGCGCATCCTGCAGAGTGAACCCGGTGCCGAAATGGGCTGGCACCGCCTCGTGGCGAGTGCGGCCCTGGGACTCTCTTTATTGGGGCTGTGGCAGCATTATGCCGGCTATGCCTCGGATCGGTCCGAGTATCTCAGACTGGTCCACCGCCAGGCCGAACTGCAGGCCGACCTGGGTGGCCCCCGACAGTCACGACATCAAGAGTTGGCCCGCGAACTGGCCGAGATCGAGACCACCCTGTTCCAACTGGGGGTTCCTGAAGAGGGCCCCGGTCGGAAACTCTGGGAGGCCCGCCTGCTCTCGAGCAGCGAACCGGTGGGGCTGTTCGCCCTGGCCAACACCCTCGCAGGCCTGCTGCTGGTGGGGGTGCTGCTGTGGGGGTTGTGGTCACTCCCCGAAAACAGGCTGGCCCACGGGGTGTCGAACTCTTCGATGGTCCAGTCTCCGGGTCGATGGGCGATGTCGGGCGTCGCACTGGGAGTGGTCGGTTTTTGCCTGCTGCTGACCAAGAGCAGGACGGCCTGGGGAGGCACTCTGGCGGCCGCAGGACTACTGGCCCTTCTGCGAAAAGTGCAACTTCGAGCCTGGTTGACAGGCCCCCATCGCGTCTGGCTGATGGCGGGCGCAGCGGCGACCGCGGCCCTGATCACGCTCGCCTGGTGGTCGGGAGGTCTTGACCGACTGGTCCTGCTCGAGGCTTTCAAATCGTTGCGTTATCGGGGGGAGTACTGGACCGGGACCTGGCGGATGCTCTGGGATCCCCAGCATCCCGTCCGCTGGCTGGTGGGAGTTGGGCCCGGCAATTTCCGATCCAGCTACCTTCCCTTCAAGCTCCCCGAGTCGAGCGAGGAAATCGCCGACCCGCACAACCTCTTTCTCGACCATTGGGCCGCAGGGGGTCTGGTCGGGCTGCTCGCCGTGGTGGCTCTCTGGTACCTCGCCGTCCGAACAGTGCTGGACCAAGGCCTCTCGGCGGTGACACCTTCAGCCGCCGTCGTTGCCCCCCGGACCTCGACTCCCCTCCAGAGAATTTCGAGCCGTCCCGAATTGGTCGGTGCCCTGCTGGCACTTGGCGTCCTGCTGTTGTTTCATGCCGGCAGCCCAGCGGCGTGGCCTCTGCTCGTGGTCATGGGGGGCCTGCTCTGGGGCTGGTGGGCCACCGGCGACCGCCCCCTCCCCCAGTCGGCCTGGCGGGGAGCAATTCTGCTGGGACTGCTGATTCATCTCCTGGCGGCCGGTGGCATCGGGATGCCAGCCATCGTGGCCCTGCTGCAGATCCTGAGCCTGCCTCGGGACACGACCGGCACGATGGCAGAGGCCGAAGCCGGGGGAGTTTCCGGCCTGATCGTCGCCGCCATCAGCACCCTGCTCTTTGCCGGGGTGATCACACAGGGACTGCAACCGGTGACGACGGCGGAGCTGGAACTGGCCCTGGGTGACGAGGCGTTGTCTCGCGGAGCGACAGAGCGTGGGATCAAGTCGTATCGGGCGGCTGCCCAGGCCGACCGACTCGCACCGCAGCCTGTGGAGCGGCTGGCGGCTGTCATGCAGCGTGACTGGCTGGCCACCGGCGACGACCAGGCATTCCAGAAGTGCGTGCAATATCGACAGCAGGCGGTCGAGCGCAATCCACTCGCCGTCGCCGGTTGGCGGTTGCTGGGAGAGACCTGGCGACTGCGGTTCGAGAAGACTGGGCAACTGGAGGATGCCCGAAAGGGGGCTGAAAACCTGCAGCAGGCGGTCAGCAGGCACCCCACCAATGCGGTTTTGCTGGTCGAATTGGCCCGCAGCCAGTTCGACGCACGCGATTTCCCGGCCGCCCGGAACGCGGCTCTCCGCGCCCTCGAACTCGACGCCATCAATCATCGGTTGGGGCATTCCGACAAGTACCTGTCCGAGGCGCAGCTGGCGCTGCTGCAACGTTGCCAGGAAGCCCCGGCCGATCCTCCTGTTTCCTCCGAACCATGACTGTGGAACTCGACGCCCTGGGACTGCATCGCACCACGCCTCCCCGCTGGGTGGCCCTGGATGCCGTGGGAACCGTGATCCACCCCGAGCCCGGGGTCGCCCAGGCCTACCATGCCGCGGCGCAACGGCACGGTTCGCAATTGACCGCCGCCGAGATCTCGCAGAGATTTCGCCAGGTGTACGCCGAGTTTGAAGAACTTCCTCCCGAGCGCAGCGAGACCAGTGAATCGCACGAGCTGGCGAAGTGGCGTGAGATCGTGACACGGGTGATCACAGATCTTCCCGATCCGGAAGCCTGCTTCCAGGACCTCTTCCACTGGTTCGCCCAACCCGACGCCTGGCGGGTGTTTCCCGATGTCATCCCGGCCCTTGACCGTTTGACGTCCGCGGGACTTCAGATCGCCCTGGCGTCGAATTTCGACCACCGGCTGCACAGTGTCTGTGCCGGTCTGCCGGGGTTGGCGTCGATCGCCGTGCGCGTGGTCTCTTCGGAAGTTGGCTGGAGAAAACCGAGTGCCGGTTTTTACCAGGCACTTGTCGCGCAGACCGGCGTCGAGCCTGCAGAAATCGTCATGATTGGCGACAGCTGGCTGAACGATGTCGAGGGAGCCCGGCAGGCGGGTCTGCAGGCACTCTGGCTGGATCGCCGGGGACCGTCGGCATCCGACCGATTCGGGTGCCTGGCACAGGGAGTGGAGGCAATCCTGCGGATGCGGCCGCCAGGAGCCGGGACAACGTGACTGCGGTCCCCCCCTCCCCTCACGACCCGACCGGTTCACGGACCTGGGTGGTGATCCAACGGAACCCAACTTCGGGAACGGGCTGGCGCCGGTCCCTGCTGGTCGAGCTGGTGCAGGAACTGCGACGGCTGGGGTTGCGTCCGCGGATGTTCCACAACCGGAGCCGCTGCGACCAATGGCTGGCCGACCCCGAGCATCAGCAGCAGACTCTCTGCCTGGTGGCGGCGGGTGGTGACGGCACCGTGGACGACCTGCTGAATCGCCATCCCGGCTGGCCCCTCGCGATTCTTCCCCTGGGGACCGAGAACCTGCTGGCCCGCGGGTTGGGAATCGCACCGTCCGGTCGTGACCTGGCCCGTCTGATTGCCGGCGGGCGACAGCAGACCATCGACCTTGGGCAGGCGGGGGGACGCCGGTTTGCACTGATGGCCAGCATCGGATTTGATGCCGAGGTGATCCACCGGGTGCATGCCGGTCGAACAGGGACCATCACCCACCTGTCGTATCTCCAACCAATCTGGGCGGCTCTGCGTAGTTATCGTCATCCCCGGCTGAAGGTGTGGCTCGACGATGAGCCTCAGGCTCGGGAGGCGCGTCTGGCTGTGGTGGTGAACTACCCGATGTACGCCTTGAATCTGCCGATGGCGCGAGCGGCCCGGCCGGATGATGGCTGGCTGGAAGTGCGGCTGTTCCAGCGGGGATCGGCGTTCCAAATCGTTCGGTACTTTTGTACCTTGGTGTTCGGTCGTCACGAGCAATTGGCCGACGTCATTTCGGTCCGGGCCCGAAGGGTGCGGATCGAATGTGATGAAGCGGCCCCGGTTCAACTTGATGGCGATCCGCACGGAACAACACCGCTGGACATCCAGATCATTCCGGGAGCCCTGCGGGTGTTTGCCCCAGCCGGCCCCGGGAATGTCGATTCCGATCCCTTCCCGACCATCCCGACTTCCGGTTCCTGATGCCCTGCAACCCCGTCACCATTGGTCCCTGGCAGGTTGGCCAGGGGCAGCCCCTGCTGCTGTTTGCCGGTCCCTGCGTGATCGAATCGGAAGACCTGGTGCTGCGGGTGGCCGAGCGACTCCGCGAGATTGGTGAAGAACTCGGGTTGCCGGTGGTTTTCAAGGCCAGCTACGACAAGGCGAACCGAACCAGCATCAACAGCTACCGGGGCCCCGGAATGGATGCGGGGCTGCGGGTTCTGGAAAAGGCCCGGGCGGCCACCGGACTGTCGCTGCTGACCGACGTCCATGAGCCGTCTCAGGCCGGTCCGGTCGCGGAGGTCTGCCAGGTGCTGCAGGTGCCGGCATTTCTCGCACGACAAACCGACCTGGTGGTCGCGATTGCGGAGGCAACCGCCCGGACAGGCGGAGCCATCAACGTCAAAAAGCCGCAGTTCACCGCCCCCGAAGACATGATTCATGTGGTGCGCAAGTGCGAGCAGGCGGGCAATCCCCGCATCCTGCTGACCGAACGTGGAGCCAGCTTTGGTTACCATCGACTTGTGAATGATTTTCGCTCGATTCCCATCATGCAGGGGATGGGAGTCCCGGTTGTCTTCGACGCCACGCACAGCGTTCAGTTGCCCGGTGGGGAAACAACGGGCGGCCAGCGTGAGATGGTCCCGTTTCTTGCCCGGGCCGCAGTCGCCTGCGGCTGTGATGCCCTGTTCTTCGAAACGCATCCCGATCCGGATCGCGCGAAGAGTGATGGCCCGAACATGATTCCCCTGGCGGAACTGCCGGGGATCCTGCGTCAACTGCTGCGAATCCGCCGCGTCCTGTCGGAAGAGGTGACGAAGTGACACTGTCCCGGGTTGTTCATCGCTGGAATTGTCTTCCGCTGGCGCTGTTGGCTCTATTCGTCCCCATGGGCTGTACGAGCCAGACATCGGTCGCACCGCAGGGGGCCGGGACGGGACCTGCGACAGGTTCCGCCACCACGGCCGGTACCACTCCAGCCGTCGCTTCACAAAACAACGAGGGAGACGAAACAGACTCGTGCGATGAACTGCTCAAGAGCCTGTTCGACATCTATCGCATCGACAAGTTTGAGACGACGTTTGACATCTCGATCGGTGCGAACCGGATGAACGACTGGTACCGCGGGTGCGGCTCTCGGGCGGGAGCACCCGCTTCGCCCGGCCTGCCCGAGGGAGCCCGGGACCTGTTCTCGGGGGCGCAGCAGGCATTGATGACGGGAGACCAGTACCGACCCCGCGATGCCTCGCATTTGCGGGATTGCGTCCTCCTCTCGACCGTGGCCAACCGCCTGCTCAAGTCCCCCCTCACGGCTGGACAGTCGGAACTCGACCGCGCCATCGCGGCATTCGATCACGTGGTCGCCAACATCCAGTTGCAGAACCGGCATGATGCCGACCTCCCCTTCACGCTCTATGAGATCTACCTGCTGGGAAAGGGAACCGCAGCCGATCGTGCTTGGCTGTTTGTGAACACCCTCCGGGCGCTCCGCATTGATGCCGTGCTGCTGACAGCCCCCGAATCGGAAGATCCCGGCATCTCGTCCGAGCCGGTCCCCTTTCTGGTCGGTGTTCCCATCGAGGGTGAGGTCTATCTGTTTGACCCATTGCTCGGCATTCCCGTGCCGGGCCCCGATTCGCAAGGGGCTGTGCTGCGTCCCGCCACTCTCAAGCAGGTGCAGACCCAACCCGAACTGCTTGGCAACCTGGGGTCCGCCGAGAAGCCCTACCCGCTGACCGCCACACAACTGACCAAGCCGGGCGCGCTGTTCGTGGGTGATCTCACCTATTTCTCAGCCACGGCCCGGGTCCTGCAGCAGGTTTTCGCAGGGGAGCATTCGGTGCTTGTCTCCGATCCTCTCGAGGACATCGACAACATTCCCGGGTTGTGGTCCCGGTTGGCCACCGCCGGCCAACAGATGTGGGATGCCGGTGCGTTGAAGTTCTGGAAATACCCGCAGGAACAGGTCACCCGCAGTCTCGCACTCGACGACAGCAGCAGGGATGTGCGCAAGGGGCTCAAGTTGCGGTTTATGGCCTACCTGGTGGCAACGCCCATCCCCAGCATGCCGGGCAAATTCCTGGTCACTGGTTCGAAAGAATCACGAGACCCGGCCCTGCAGGGGCTCGACAACCGCGATGCCGGGGTGGGAAGTTTCTCCCGGACCGAATCCCGTTCCACCTCCGGCCGGCAGATGGAAGCCCGTCTCGCCCAGTTGTCGGGCAAACTCCCCGAGGCACTGCGGGCCTATGTCGAGGTCCAGAGCAATTCGCGGGAAATCCTGCAGATTCCCGACGGGAATCTGGCGATGGACCAGCGACTGGGCCCCATCAACGTCAAGCGGTTCCACGCTCTGGCGATCGACGACGCCGTGTACTGGTCTGGATTGTGCCAACTGGAGCAGGGCCAGTACGGCCCGGCCGTCAGCACGTTTGATCGCTATCTGAGGCAGGCAGGCCGGGTGAGCGAATGGGTGCGTCAGGCGCGTCGCATGAAGGGTGTCGCTCTCGCCGCACAGGGCAAATTCGAAGAAGCCGCCAAGGCTGTCGAGGGAGTTCCGGACGAGGATCCCGAAGCCCCCGGGTTGAATGCCCTGGCCAAGGCCTGGAGGGCCGCCGCTGGCTCTTGATTGATGCCGCCTTGCGAAAGATCGCCACGAAATGTTGTCGTTCTCAGTCAACTGGCGGGGGGGAACTGGGCCTGCCTGTTGGAAGGCTTTCGGGCGGCGAATCGATGGCTTGATTTTGCCATCCCCGACCAGGCATCCCCGGCCAACTCATTCGGATCCCGACGGCTGGTTGTGGCACGGCCAACAACCGGCGTCCCCCAACAACTGTCCGGGGACCGACTTGGGGACTGCACTGCCAACACCGCCCCCATAAGGGGACGGTGACCAGGGAGACGCCTCTCCTCGTTGCCAGGCACGAGCAGCCCATTCCGTCCCATTCCGGGGAACGTTGCCAGCCAACGAAAAGCCGGTCGGCCGGACGACGGATTGATCCCGGTCAGAGATCGGTCGGCCGTTGGGGAAATCGCCGGGGAGGCGTGCGCGGCGGAGGAGCCTTGGGAGGAATTGCCGGCTTCGGCACAACGGGCGGTGCCACCGTCTCCTTGGCCGACTCGGGAAGTGACTTTCGCTGCCGCTTGATCTTCGCGATCTCATCGGGTGCGAAGACGAGTTTTCCCCGCTTCATCATCCCCCGGATCTTCTGCATCTGGACGAGGGCTTTCAGCTCGACTTCGGGAATCCCGAGTTCGGCCGAGACTTCCTGCAATGTCTTCAAAAGCAAAGGCATGTCAGCAGCTCCTGCAGAGACGGCCAGCCGCACTGTGCGGACTTGTTTCGGAAGTCTACCGTTCTCACCACCAGCCAGCCAAGCCGCCCGAGGCAGTTTCTGTCTCCCGGGGACTCGTTGGCCGGTCGGTGTGCCGCTGCATCGGCCTGCCGATCAGTGAACTTTGCGGATTCCACTGATGTCCTCCGGGATTCTCCACGACCCCCACGCGGACCAGAGGATTGTCGGACCGGATTCGCCACTCGCCGTTCGACGCACGGCGTTCTCCAGCAAGACTTGCAGTCGCCCCTGGCGTGGATGGGCACCGAGAATCCTGGAGCTCCATCGCACCGACGGAATCACAGGCCGCTCTCCGGCGCCCCATTCCCAGCACAGCCAAAGTCTCCACTCCACGGTTCATGCCACCCGCGTGAGCGACCCGTGCAATCAACTCCTCACGCGGCCTCGGGGAGGATCTCAGCTGGTCCGAATCGCGGCCGCCACAAGCGAGTCCCTTGGCCCGGACGATCCGGTTCGCATCGATTATTCACGCAACCACCGTTTCAGGAAATCAAAGGTGCCGACGCCATGGATGGTGTGGGGACCGTCGAAGAACTCAATCCGGGCGCGATCAGGTTCTCCCAGGTGGTCGTACATCCGGCGAACCTTGCCGAATTCCCCCAGAACCCATTCGGTAGGCGCTCCCCCATCCTGGTGTCCCTGCTCAACCATGAATGGTCGCGGAAACATCAGGCTGGCCAACTCGGCATAGCTCGCAATGTGACCAAGGTTCCATTCCGGGATTTCGTATTCGCGGGTCAAGGCGTAGCCATACCGTTCTTCGTTGGTCGTGATGGTGCGGGCCCAGTCGGTGAAATCCCCCGAACAGATCGACAGGGCATAACCATCGACAAACGGCGGCACCCGCATCGCCGTCTTGCCGCCGTACGAGAGACCATAAAAACCGATCCTGTCGGGCTGCACGAACGGCAGTGTCTGCAGCCAGGCGACAGTCTGCTCGTGCTGCGCGATGATGTAGCTGAAGAGCGAACGGCCGAGAGGATTGGCCATCCGCTGGATCACCCGAAACCGGTCTTCCCCCCGGTAGGGATTCTGCGGTGCGTACACGACAAACCCTTCATTGGCCAGCCTGTGAGCGAATCCCTTGTAGTACTGGTATCCGGGCCCCTCGAGTTCGAGCGTATCGATGGCCAGTGATTCCAGCCCATGCTGGCAGACCACGACCGGGCGGCGTTCGTCAGATCTGAGGCCGGTTGGAACAAGCAGGATTCCCCCGGCCATCACCCCTTCGATCACATCCAGTTCGACCTCGTAGGCAACGTACTGGGGGGTCCTGCGGACAACGCGGGTCCGGGCCTGCGGCGGCAGGCGGTCGTGGGGCAGTCGGCCAATGTACGCATCAAGCACGAGGTCTCGCAGATCGGCTCGCGATGTCTCCCACGACTCGCGGGACTTTTGCGGAGGCAGCCAACGGGCATTCCGGACACGATGGCTCTTCTCCATGAGCCGCTGGACATGATCCTGCAACTCCTGCAATTGACGCCTCTGCCGCTGACGGGGATCGTGCAGCGGCGATGGGGGGGCCGTCTGTTCCTCGTCGCCGGAGGGGATCAGGAATTCCTCGGGCGAATCCCCCTCATTCAGGACCAGGTTCAGCGTCTTCAGGAATCCACTTCCCTCTCCCCAGCCGTGCCACTCGTTCAGGGTCAGGTCCAAACGCAGGTTGGGCCGATTGCCGAGGCGTTCAAAGGCCACTGCCGCCCGCTCAATCTCCTGCTTGATCCCCGACACGGTACGCAAGGCGAATCGGCCTGGAGCCGCCGTTTCGGTCCGACCTTCAGCCGGTTCATCGGCGACAGTCCCCCGCAGGCTCGAGACCCACTCGATTTTCGACTCATCGAGCTCATCACCCGTCGCCTCCACGGTCTCCTGGACGGTCAGGTGTCGGGCGGCCAGCATTGCCGCCAGCTCGGCATCACCAAATTCCCGCAGCAATCCCCAGACATTCCGAAAGATCGGCTCTGACCAAAGCCCCTCCCGGGGACCAAACTGGCCGCTGATCATGGTGGCCTGGACGCGGGTGTCGAGTGCGCCGACAAACAACGCGATCACCGCCCCCTCACCGATGCCACTGACTCCCAGCGGAAGTTTCCGGGGATCGGCTGCGTCATCTTCGGCAATGGTTTGACCGGGAACCAACGGAACCCGGAATCGCTCAAGAAGATCGAGCGCCGCCCGCACCTTCTGCACTTCGTAACCGATCGGATGTCGCCCCATCTCAAACGCCTGCCGGTACAGGAATTCGCGATGCGGCTGGTTGGTGAATCCCACCTCGGGATTGCCGGACCATTCATCGGTGCGGTCGATCAATGTCGGGACCAGCACCAGGGCACCGGTCCGGGCCAGCATTTTCACCCAGACCTGACCGTCATCCTGATCGCCAAACGCCACGAATTTTTCGGGACTCCAGCCCGCCTCGGGAAGTGCCACCACGGCCGCCTTGGGCTGAGGGGGAACGACCAGCAGACCTTCGCCAGTGACCCCATCGAGGACAGGCCACCGCACTGCAAACACCGCAGCGACACTGCTCTCCGCCCGTACTGCGGGTGAGGCGGGGGTCCCCACCAACTCAAAACCAGCCCCTTCCACCAGTGACGTTCGGGGATCGACCGCCCCCAGGATCTGCTGCAACCGCTCGCGATTGGGAGCGATGCTCCGCTCGAACGCCTCGCGGCTGCTGAAGTCGTAATTCCACCGTTGAGAACGCTGCCCGGGAGAACGTTTCAATTCCGCCAGGGCGTGCTCGCGAATCCCATCCACCAGCACTTCATCAAGCGGTGTGTCCCGTTCGAGGAGTTTCGTCCCGGGAAGCGGCGGTTCGGCTGCCGACAGCCCCCCTGCCATCCAGAGCAGCCCCACCACCCACCACCCGCGGCGCGTCACGTGAGAATCTCCCGCAGCACTTCGCCATGCACATTCGTCAGGCGTCGACGGATCCCGTTGTGATAGTAGGTCAGCCGCTCGTGATTGATGCCCAGCAGGTGCAGAACCGTGGCATGGAAGTCGTACCAGCTTGTGCGATTCTCAACGGCCCGATAGCCGACGTCGTCGGTCGCCCCGTAGGAGACACCGGGCTTGAGTCCCGCCCCTGCCATCCACACCGTAAAACCAGCCTGATTGTGATCTCGCCCGGAACCCAGGACGCCATCGGCCGATTGCGCGAATGGGGTCCGGCCGAACTCGCTGGTAAAGATCACCAGGGTGTCGTCGAGCATGCCCCGTTCTTTCAGGTCTGTCAGCAGAGCGGCAAGGGGCTGGTCGCAGCGCCCCGCTTCCTGGCCATGGTTTTCCTTCATGTTCTCATGCCCATCCCAGTTGATGCGGGGAGAGCCAAAGGCTCCGCCGGCAAATAACTGCACGAAGCGCACCCCCTTCTCGAGCAACCGCCTGGCGAGCAGGCAACTGCGTCCGAAGTCATTGGTCTGGGGCTGCCCGAGTCCATACGCGGACAGGGTCGCCTCGGTCTCCCGCTCGAGGGCCGTCACCTCGGGAACCGCCAACTGCATGCGGGCTGCCAGTTCATAGGCCCGGATACGAGCCGCGAGGTCATCGTGGCCGCGTTCGTCAAGATGCCGGCGGTTGATCTCGGCGAGCAATTTCCGGCTGGCAATCTCTGTCTCGGGGGCGATCTCGCGGGCAGGCACGAGATCGGCGATCGCCTGACCTTTGCTCCGCATGGTCACCCCCTGGTGTCGGGCCGGCAGAAACCCGTTGGACCAGTTGATCGACCCACCGGCAGGCAATCCCCGGACGTCCGGAATCACAACATAGGTCGGCAGATCTTCCGTTTCATTTCCCAGGCCATACGAGAGCCACGCCCCGAGGGTGGGAAATCCATTGAGGCGAAATCCCGTATTCGCCTGAAAGGTGGCCGGCGTGTGATTCGATGTCTCGGCATACATCGAGTGGACGAACGTCAGATCATCCACGATTCCGGCAAGGTGAGGAAACAGAGATGAGACCCATTTTCCGGATTGGCCATGCTGCCGGAACTCCCAGTCCGGCTGCCTCAGCAAGCCCACCTGGCCGAAGAAGACATCGGGGCGTTCCTCGGCGGTCAGCGACTTGCCATGCAGGCGGATCAACTCGGGCTTGTAGTCAAACGTGTCGACCTGGCTGAAACCGCCACAGGCATAGATGTGAATGGCACGCCTGGCCTTGGGGGGATGGTGTGGCGGCAGATCGTCCGCTTCACCGGGGACTCCCGCCGCCAGCAACCCCTGCCGATCCAGCAGAGACAACAGGGCCGCCCCTCCCAGGCCGTGAGAGGCAAACGACAGAAATTCCCGACGGTCCAGAAAGCCGGTATCAGCCAGCGACATGATCACCCCCGCGCGATGCGAGAAACAGGGAGTCCAATTCTGGAAGGGTACCGCAGCCCGGGGGATGGGGTCAAAGCGAGACGGGAGCGTCGCCCGGTGGGCCGCGGTTGTTCCCGCGAACGCGTGTGGGCGGGTATTCTGACGGATCATCGCGTCTTTCCCCCCTCGCTTCCCGTCTCACTCGCGTCCCGTCTCACTCGTCATCTGGCCAGCCCCCCATGTCCATCCTGCACTTCACTCTCGCCACGCGCGATGTGCCCGCCAGCGCCCGGTTTTTCACAGCGACCCTGGGTTGGCAGCCTGTCGACCGGCCCAACAACATTCCCATGCAGGCCGCGTGGCTGGGCATTGCCCCCGGCCAGGAGCTCCACCTGCTGTTCGTCGAGGGGTTCGCCTCCAGTCCGTTCGAGGCCGAATTCGGCCGTCATTTCGCAGTCGGGTATCCACTGGCCCAGTTTCCCGCACTCAAGCAGCGACTGCGCGAGCATGGGGCCGAGTTGATCGACCCATTGCGGGAAACTCCGTTCGAACGCTTCTTCTTCCGCGACCCCAACGGCTATGTCTTCGAAGTGGTCGCCACCTGAAATCACTTCGACTGCAGCTTGATGCGGGTGACCCGTCCAAAACGGCCGCTGGAACCTCCGGGAGGGGGAAGCAGGCGCAGTGCCGCGGGAAACCAACCGGGCCGGGGGAGTTTTCCCTCGGGCATCGAGGCGACCGGAGGCAACTTCGGCGGGGCGAGCCCCTCGCGGTACTGGTCGGCTGAGACCGGATGGACGTAAACCCGCCGGCTGGCGATGAGATTCGCCAGGGTCTCGGCCAATCCCTGGCTGAGCCCAGCCCACAGCACGATGTTGGGATCGGACCGCAACGCCAGCCCCTGCTCTCCCAACCCGGGGAAGTATTTGCCGAATTTCTCGGCGATCGTGGCAAAGGTCGTGGTGTCGAACTTGCGCAGGAACTCAACGATCCCGGCATTGACCTGGCCATGCTCGGCCAACTGCTGCCACGACTCGGTCGCCGGCCCGTCGTCATCGAGGGGAATCTGCGACAGGCGGCGGTGCTCATCCTCGATCATCTTGGTCACGCGGCTGTCGAGGGTGGCGCGTCGGCATCGGGTGGACGCCCATTCGCGCAATTCGAACACCTTTTCCTCCATCGTGACCGACAGGGGGACTGTCTGGTCGCGTGATTTCTCGAGGTCGTCCTGCGAGAGCAGCCGCCCCTGACCGAACGAGTCAATCATGGCCGCCACCACAATTTGTTCGAGTTCTGCCCCACTGAACCCTTCCGTCCGGTTGGCAATCCGTTCGAGGTCGTATTTCTCGGGCTTCCACCCCCGCTTGCCAAGATGGATTCCGAGAATGTCGAGCCGTTCGTGGTAATTGGGAAGATCGACAAAGAACAATTCGTCGAATCGTCCGCGACGCAGCAGTTCGGGAGGAAGATTGGCGACCGAGTTGGCCGTCGCGACGACAAACACAGGCTGCTTGCGGCTCTCCATCCAGGTGAGGAAGCTGCCGAACAGCCGGGCCATGACAGCATCCTGCCCCTTCGATTCTTCCCCCAGCCCGGCGAAACCCTTTTCAATTTCGTCGAGCCACAGGACGGCCGGTGCGATGGTCTCCATGAGACGCAGCACATCGCGCAGGTTCCGTTCGCTGGTCCCGCGGTCGGAGGAGAGCAGGTTGGCGACGTCGAG
>Ga0315902_10006371_pt1 | contig 16350 bp, 8 predicted proteins | sample LakEriMetagenome_9_FD_203523 | JGI IMG/M metagenome (GOLD analysis project Ga0315902, IMG submission 203523) | Freshwater fungal communities from buoy surface, Lake Erie, Ohio, United States - Buoy 12 MA117 | ecosystem: Environmental > Aquatic > Freshwater > Lake > Lake biofilm | place: USA...
AGCAGGATCGAGGTCAGCCCCAACTGTGTCGATATTGTGGAGAAACAGCCATTTGAGGTTTGGCCGTTCCTCGAGCAATCTCCGCAGCGTGCCATTGCGGAGCATGTTCGGGATCTCGTACCAGTGTCCCACGGGATGAAGGCACTGCTGCGGCACGTTCGCGGTGTAATCGCTTCCCTCGCCAGCCTGCTCGGCCCACGCGAGCAACGCCGCATGCAGGCTGTCCCGCACCTTCTGCTTCTGCTCGTCCAACACCTGATGGGAGAGTTCCTCCCATGCGAATCGCATGTCGCGAGTCATGGGTACCAACCGGAGCCCCACTGACCGACCCGGCGACAGCAGGACCGGCATATCAGACACATTCCAGCGGGCGATGGTCTTGGCGATCTGGTCATGCGTCAGATGGCTCGTTGTCACCACGTGAGGGATCGGCTTCCCGGCGACACGGCCGGTTGCACGCGTCTTCGCAAGATGAACCTCGAGAAACGACCGGTGCTGCCCGCCAAGCCGACAGAAGGGATTGAGGGCTTTCACGACCCCCGCCCCCTGCGTCCAGCGACTCCCGACGCCGGCCGCCAGCGTCACGACTGCAACCTCGCCGCGGGCGAGAGCCGCCAAACCGGCCTCACGGCAGTCCGCCTCACCTGCTGATCCGGCAACTGCTACGTCGCCATCATCCACATCCTCGAGCGACGTGGCTGCTGGTAGCCGATTCTGCGCCAGTCCGATCCGCCCGTGCTGCAGGTCACCGCGAATCTGCTCGTGCTGCACCTCGTCGAAGCCGAGAGCGGCGAGTAGCTCGCGAAGATCCGCCGCAGACGCATGCGAGGAGGTCCTCGGGAAGAGCCGATCGAAGAGCGTGTCCACCATGCCCGAAAGCTGCGGTTGCGTCCGACATGCCGCCCCGAAAGCGTCAAGTTCGGCCCGTCTCGATGGCGGCAACGTCCGCTGTTTCAGGAGCGTCGGCACGGTCAGGGCGTAGTATCCGGCCGGCATCAGGGCAACCGAGCCGACCAGCAGATCGCTCCACGTACCACGGTCGTTGACGGCGAAGTCGTAGACAACCGGTTCCATCGCAAAAGGGAGCGCATCCTCGAGTTCCTTCTTCGCCTGCTGCATGATCTCGCCGAGCGCCTTCTGGGCCTCTGGCTTCGCGTCGGGCGTGAAAATAAATCCCATGCCGCCGCCCGACATGCCCCCGAGCATCCAGAAGCCTCGAAAGCGGTCGCCGAATCGCTTCCGCACGCGGTCGATGATTGTTTCAGTGTAGAGGTTCGTGGCCCAAGGGATGATCGTCTGGATCGGGCCGAAGAAGTTCCGCGTCGTGGCCGCGGCGATCCGATTCACATCACCCGCCTCTACGGCGGCGATGATCTCATCGAGCACCTTGCCCGCCTCGTGTCGGGCCTGCCATTCCGCCTCGCTTCTCAGGAGATACTTCTCGGTCACCATCTCCAGTATCGGCCCAACGTTCTGCGCCATGCCGCCGTGCACGAGCACGAGCGATTCCTGAAGGTCGGCCCCGAGGCTCACGGGTTCGTGACTGGGCAGGAGCCGGCCACGACTCATGCCATGCTCGGGATCGCCCTCCGCTGCCGCCACGCCACGGATCAGTTTCGCCGCGGGCCAGACACCGCCCGAATCCTGCCATCCACCGCCGCTCCCTCCCAGCCATTCGCCGAGTATCGCCCGCGCCGCCACGAGCCGCCGCTCAGGTTCCGTGAGTTGGCCGGTGAGCGACGCAGCCTGGCCGGTCGCCCGCATGCAGACCGCGATCAAGGCGGCAAGGAGGTTGGTGGACACCGCAAGCCGAGAACCTTTCGGGATACTGTTCACGCTGCTGACGAGTTCGAGGCCGAGGCCCGGGCCGACGACACGTTCAAGAAGCGTGGCCAGGCTCTCGCCGGAGCCTTCCACGCCCGGTGGCACGATGCCAGCGGCGATCACGGCTGCCTTCAAAAGGCCAAGGTAGTCGCGGGCGAAATCAAATACCTCCGCGAGATCGGTAATCTCGGCAGCGGCTCCGAGATCGACGCTCGTAAGCCTTAGCACCGGTTCGGCGATCACCCGGAGATAGGCCTCAACGGGCGGCTTCGGCACGGCGTCGCGACCATGCACCGCCAGATCGATCGACACGTTGAGCACGCGGGCTCCCTCGGGAAAGTCCATGCCGAGAAAGAAGATGTCGCTCCACCCCGAGTGAGAGAGATCCATCCGCACGGGCGTCGACTCGCGGAGAACCGGAAACATTCCGGCGGCATCAGCGCCTCCACTCGCCCGGGCGAGGAGTTCGGGCCGGATCCTCAGCGCATGATCGGCGGGATGCCCGACGCGAAACATCCACTGATTTCCGCGCAAGCCGCGCACGCTCCGCCGCACCTGATTGGCGAGCGTCTGGAGTCCGAGGTCGCGATAGGCGGCCGCCAGAGCGCTGGAGATCGCATCCGACGGACCGCGTTCGGCCTGCGCCGCAAGAAACGTCTCGATCGCCTCCTCGAACCGTCGGTTCAGCAGATTCTGGTAACCCGCGTAGGGAATGAGCACCGCATCGGATTCACCTACCCCACGGCTCTCCCCCTCAGGAAGCCCAATCGCGTCAGCGATAAGGACCTGGCTCTCCCCCTCAGGAAGCCCAATCGCGTAAGCGATGGGGACCTCCCCTGACAGCCGTGCCGGCACATGAAACCGGTGGATGGCGTACAGAAAGAACAGCGCCCGAACCCGTTCGTAGAGGTTGCCGCTGGTGTGCCGGAACCGTTCCAGGGCCGCTGCTTCTTCGAGCAACTGGGCCACGCTTGCGGCGCGGCAGACGGCATCCACCGACTGATCCCGAATCTTCGGGTCAATCGCCGTGATGATCTCGACGAGGCTCGGTGCGGCAGCAACCGGCATGGTCAGGTCCCGTGCGGCTGTCGGGCCAGGAGTTCGACGATCTGGGCGAGCACCTCCGCTCGATCATTTCCCGCCAGGCCGAGGGCGAGTTGGGCGACGAGCAAGCCATATGTCTCACCGAGGTTGAACCGCCGGCCTTGCACCTCGTAAGCGAGGTAGCGCTCGCGGCTCGCTAGTTGCGCGAGCGATGGTGAGAGCTGCCGCTCGCCTAGCTGGCCCAGGTTCCCCAACAGATCGAACACCGTAGGCGTGAGCACGTGCATGCCGAAGAAACAGAGATAGTGGCCCGCACGCAGACCGGGCACGATCAGATCCTGCTCGGCGCGGGTGGGAGTGGGCTTCTCAACCACGGTCTCGACTTCGTAAAGCCCGCGAGCCTCCGGCACGCGGCGGCCGCCGACAGTCCCGTAGTAGGGCAGCATGCTCTCTCGAGTGGCCTGCACGGCCGACACGGCGCATTCCTCGGCCTGAGCGACCGCGATGAGCTGCTCTGCGCACCGCCGCGTGGCATCGCTCACATAGAGATGGTCGCCCACGAAATGCAGAAACGGCTCGTCGCCCACAAACGCGCGAGCAGCCTGAACGGCGTGGCCATACCCCAGCGGCTGTTGCTGCGGGATCAGTTCCAGCCGGGACGCCGCGGTGCCCGCAGCCGTCCGATAGCCGTCCTCCGCGCCGGGCCTCACGACAATCGCAACCTCGTCGGCCCCGGCCGCCGCCGCCTCCTCCACGACGATCTGGAGGGCGGTTTTGGGGAGGCCGTCGCGGTCGATCAGCCGCTGCAGCGGAAGCTGCTGATCGTCGCGTCCGGCGGCGGTGATGACGGCACGTCGAAGTTTCATTGCGATTTCGTCAGGGTGCCGTCCGGCCGGTGAACCGCATGAACCGGAAACCCGCCAAATCGAGTAGGTAGCGTCCGCAACCCAGACCACTGACGACGATTGTTTCGGGCGGCACGCTGTGATGCTAGTCTACGTGGTGTCGTAAGGGTTTCGCCGCCCTCGCCCCGACCCGCAGGGTCGCGCAGCGAGTCCTGTTATCACCCTGCCATCCAATCCGGATAGCCATCGATGTGCGGAATCTGCGGCGCGATTGGAGCGCACCCGGAAGTTCTGGAACCGGCGGTCCATCAAATGATGCGGGCCATGCCGCATCGCGGGCCGGACGACGAGGGCTTCGAACGGATGTCGATGGGCAGCCGCGACAGCGGCATGGTCGCCGCGTTCGGATTCCGCCGGCTGTCGATCCTCGACCTCTCAATGGCGGGACACCAGCCAATGGTTCATCCCGTGACGGGCGACTGCCTGGCGTTCAACGGGGAGATCTATAACTATCGTTGGCTCCGAGCGAAACTCGAGTCGGACGGCGTCCCTGTCACGAGCACGGGTGATACGGAGGTCTTGCTCAAGGCGCTTAGCAGTTGGGGCGACGAAGCACTCGGCATGATCGACGGGATGTTCGCGTTCGCCTTTTACGAGGCGGGAAACCGACGCGTACTCCTTGCCCGTGATCCCGTCGGCATCAAGCCGCTCTACGTGTCGCACACCTCGCATGGCCTGCTCTTCGCGAGCGAAGTCCGCACCCTCCGCGCCTCGGGGCTCGTGTCTGACGAGTTTGACCCTGCCGGGGTGGCAAGCTTCCTCACCTACGGCGCGCCGCAGGACCCGCTGACAGTGCATCGCGACATCCGCTCTTTTCCAGCGGGCTCCATGCAGTGGATCAGCCTCGATCGGCATGGCTCCGTCCGCGAGGAGCCAAAACGCAGATACTGGCGGTTCCCGACGGCGATTCCGGGCCGCACGGCCGACGAGGCGGCCGAGTCGCTGTCACTGACCCTGCGAGCCTCGGTCCGCGACCATCTCGCGTCCGACGTACCGCTGGCATTTTTTCTTTCCGGTGGAATCGATAGTGCGGTGATAGCGACTCTCGCGTCGGAATGCCTCGGCCAGGTAAGCACCTACTCCGTCGGTTTCGAGAGTCCCTCGATGGCTTCGGAGCTACCCGTGGCCGCCGAAACGGCCGCCCTGATCGGCAGTGATCATCACGAAGTCTTCGTCGGCAGGCGCGATATCGCTGCGGTATGGGATGCGTGGATGCTGGCCGCAGACCGCCCGAGCGTGGACGGTCTCAATACGTTCCTGATCACGAAGGCTGTGAAGGCGGGAAACGCGAAAGTCGCCTTCTCGGGCCTCGGAGCCGACGAGATTTTCGGGGGCTACGCTAACTTCTTCCGCGTCCGCAAACTCGCACCGCTGCTGCGGTTCGCGGCATTGGCTCCGGCGGGCGTTCGCAAGGCAGTCGCCAGATGCCTCCTCCCGCTTTGCCCGCCCCGATATCGTGCGAGGCTGCTCATGCTCGCTCAGGCGTCCGGTCGAAGCGTTGACCTTGCCATTGAGTTGAAGCGAATGCTCGGCACTGACGCACTCGAGCAACTTGGCTTCAAGGCCCGCGAACTCGGGCTCCGCGATGATTTTCTGCCTCCGGACTTATACGCAGAACTGGAGGACGCCGGCGATGATTCATTTCTCGCCGTATCCCGGGTCGAAACGTACGTCTACATGGGCAACACCTTGCTTCGTGACGCCGACACCAACAGCATGGCCCATTCGATCGAACTGCGGGTTCCGTTCGTCGGCACGAGGGTGCTTGAAGAAGCGGGCCGCACCCCGGGGAGGCTCCATCTCGCCGATGGCAGAATCCCGAAGGCGGTGCTTCGTCAGGCCGTGGGAAACCTCCTCCCACCGGCAGTGCTCAATCGGCCCAAAACCGGATTCACGCTGCCGGTCGGTGATTGGATGTACGACGAACTTCGCGATTCGTGCGAGTCCGCGATCGATGCCCTTCAGCATCTGCCGTTTCTCGACATGCGAACGGCCCGAGCCATGTGGGGGCGATTGGAGTCGGAGAAACAGCACACGTACTGGATGAAGCCGCTGCTTCTGGTCGCTCTTGGCAACTACGTTGACCAGTGCAAACGCACGTACCTCGACACAGCCGGTGCGATGAAGCTTCGCGCGAGAGTCGGAGCCACAAGGCCCGGCTCATAAAGGACTCGTGCGCTCGCGTCGTTGTCTAACGGCCCCGAAAGCCTTGGGCATCCAGGCCGTGAACTCCATTGCTTTTTAGAAAGGGTTTCCGCCGCCCCGTAGCGGTATGAACTACACTCCGGCATGACCTCCGTTCGGGGGGGGCGAATGGCTGTCTCCGGGGTTTTTTTGCATGTGCGGAATCTGCGGAATCATCGCCGTTGATTCCCAGGGTATCGAGGTCCCTACCCGCCGCATGATGGCGGCCATGCATCATCGTGGCCCCGATGACGAAGGCTTCGAGTCTGTCCCATTGGGCACGGGGAGCGGACCCGCCGGTATCGGCCTCGGATTTCGTCGACTCTCGATCCTCGATCTCTCCCCCTTGGGCCACCAGCCGATGCTCAACCCGTTTACGGGTGACTGGCTGTTATTCAATGGCGAGATCTACAACTACCGCAACTTGAGATCGAGGCTGATGGTGGAGGGAGTCCGCTTTCGGAGTTCAGGCGACACGGAAGTTCTTCTCCACGCGCTCTCGCATTGGGGCGAAAGTGCACTTGAAGAAGTTGAAGGAATGTTTGCCCTCGCGTTCTACCAGGCCTCCTCCGGCCGGGTCCTGCTGGCCCGTGATCCGGTTGGAATCAAGCCACTCTACGTCTCAGCCGACCAGAGTCGCCTGCTCTTCGCGAGCGAGGTGCGGGCGTTGCTTGCATCCGGCCTGGTGAGTGGCGAGTTTGATCCTGCCGGTGTGGCGTCCTATTTGATGTACGGCGCACCGCAGGATCCGTTGACTGTCCACCGAGCGATTCGTTCGTTTCCCTGTGGAACCAGCCAGTGGATCCGCTACGACCGATCGACGGGTGCCATCGTTGCCGATGTCGGCAGGCGTTTCTGGCGGTTTCCCGCGGTGGTGACCGACATGTCCGAAGCGACCGCCGTTCGCGAGACGCGGGCGACGCTGGAAGCTGCCGTGGGGAACCACCTCGCTTCGGACGTCACGTCAGGGTTTTTCCTGTCAGCGGGCGTCGACAGCACAGCCATCGCGATGCTGGCGAGCCGGATGCTTGGCAGAATCGCCACCTACACCGTCGGCTTTGAGAGCACGTCCATGGCATCGGAAGTCGAAGCGGCTGCCCAAACGGCACGCAGCATCGGCAGCGACCACACGGAAATCACGATCCGCGCCGAATCGATACGAGACTGGTGGGATGGATGGCTCGCATCAGCGGATAGGCCCAGCGTGGACGGGCTCAACACGTACATCATCAGTGGGGCCCTGAAACGGGCCGGGGCAACAGTGGCGTTTTCCGGCCTCGGCGCTGACGAACTGTTCGGCGGCTACGCCAACTTCCGCCGCGTGCGGCGCCTTGGCCCGCTCCTTCGATCGTTATCTATCCTGCCTGCCCGCACTCGCAGGGCAGTGATCGGGGTGGTCATCGGCCTGTTCCCGCGTCGCTACCGCTCTCGGATCCGGTCGCTGGCCGGAAACTCCGGCCGGCCCATCGACCTTGCCATCGAGTTGAAGCAGTTTCTTCCCGCTGAAGCCTTGGGGTCGCTTGGCTTTCGGGCAGCCGAGTTTGGGCTCACCGACGACTATCTCACGGAAGACGTGTACGCCGTATTTGACGACGTCGGGGACGACCCGTTGTTGGCCGTCTCCCGCGTCGAGACCTATCTCTACATGGGCAACACGCTCCTTCGTGACTCCGACACGACGAGCATGGCACATTCGGTCGAACTCCGTGTTCCATTCGTCTCTCGGCCGATTCTGGAGGAGGCAGGACGCATCCCGGGGCGGCTGCATTCCGGGCGGACCAAGGAGCCAAAGCACCTGTTACGCAAGGCACTGGCCGACCTGCTGCCCGACTACGTGCTCCGGCGGCCAAAAACCGGGTTCACCCTCCCGGTGGACGACTGGATGTTTGGTGACCTCCGCGAGTCATGTGAAGCTGCCGTGGCGGCTGTAGAAGAGTTGCCATTTCTCGACACCGGCGCGGTCAGATCCCTCTGGAACTCCTTCGTCGCCGATCGGGACCACTGCTACTGGATGAAGCCCATGCTGCTGGCGGCGTTGGGCAACTACATTGCCAGGAGCCGGGCAGTGCTGGTCTGATTGCTCGCTTGTCTACGTCCAACACAGAGGTGCGCCTTGGCGACGACTCGCCAGATCACGAGAGCCCCACAAACCACCGCAGACGTTACGGCCCACCACCCTGCCCATGGGACCCAGGCACGGCGATCGCTGGGCGTCCATCGCAAGACCACGAGCGACGTTGGGGTGCCGAGCGACGAGTTGTCTCCCGCCGCCACGATGACCCGGTCTCCATTCCCAAGGGTCGGACCGAGGCACATACCCTCCAGGCACACGCCTCCCGCCTGCTCCCAAATGAGGGTTTTCGGTACGGCAGGGAGATCCTCCTTCGTCGCGGCCGAACTCGAGGCCTCGAAGTCACTCGCCTGGCTCAAATCGACCAGATACAGCCGATTCCGAAAACGTGGCAGCGTAGGGGCCCGACTCGCCTCGAGGACGAGGAGCCTCCCGTCACCCACCGCCGCGACCGCCGTCACTCCGGATGACGAAGCCCCTGGTGAAAAACGTCGGCCACCGTGGGCGGGATCGACGCGATAACGCACCTCCCGCACAGGATTGGTGCCCGCACTCGGTGACCGCCGGTCGGCATCCGCGCTCAGTTCGGTCAATCGCACGTCCGTCCCAAGTCGTCCGACCGCGGGCAACCCGTCGGGAACGAGGGCTTCCCGATTCGATATCCACACAGACGACGTGCTTGGATCATAGGTCGCCGCAGCCAATCCCTTTCCAGCACGGGCCGCGAGTTGTGCCGGTGGAATGCTGAGCGATTCCCCGATACCGCTATTTTTGATTGGAAACGTCTGTATGGCGGGCGGCAAGTCATTCACGGCAATCATCCGCTGCTGCACAACGTTGAATGCCACATCTGTCCTGCGCGGGAAGCCACCTCCTGGCGTGACCTGAGGCTCAACGACTGCCCGCGGCTTACCTTGGTCGTCCACAGGCATGCGGAATACGACGATGCTTTCACCCTCCCGCGGTGCGGCTACGTATCTGTCTCCACCAAGCCAGGCCACACCACATAACCCTACCATCGGAAGTTCGTCGCCTTCCGTGGTTCGTACAGCATCGGGAAATGGCACCCGCGCGATCTCGACAGCAGGCGACGACATGCTATCAGCCCCTGGGCGAGTCGCCCTCGCGGCTGCGGAGTAGTCGGGCATAATGCCGTGATCCCCGTCTTTCCAGAGGAATCCTCTCGGCGTACCGATCGAAGCAACCGTGTCAAAGCCGCCATCAACAAGACAAACGAACTCGAAATCTGTCTGTTTTGGTTTGATTTTGTACCGACCATCTGTCCATTCTTTGCATCCAAGTGCGAGCCCCCGTACCGATCGCCCCTGACGGGTGACGAGGAGCATTTCGCCCAAGACCTTTATCCCGCAAGCCTCGAGACGCCGCGGGCCGCCACGCGACTCCGCGAAAGCCAACGTGGCACCGTTCTTCAGCGTTGCGTTGAACGAAGAGGTGTCTTGAGCTGGCTCAACGCCGGTGGCAACGAACGATTTGATCGGCGGAGGTGCTCCGCCCGGAGTTGGCCAGAGGAGCGTCGTCACGACCGAGCGGTCGGTAGCCTGCCAAGTGGCGTGCACGTCCACCGCCGGAATCAGGTCGCCGATGAATCTGGCGTACCACCCGCGATACGGATCCGTCGCTTCGCAATACTTCTGATAAGAGATCGGCTGGTTGGAGAAATGGTAGAGCCAAAGGTTCGGCCCATTCGGGTCAAGCGTGCGGATGCTTCCGTCGCCGCACGCAACCTGCTCGGGAGCGAAGCCGTAGACGGGCGCATTGTGGCCATCGTTCGCCCCTCGAAGAGGAGGAAACTTCCAGACTTGGGTGAATGAGTGCTTTTTGCGATCCTTCGCATGCATCGCGTCGCTCACCACCCAGCATCTTAAGTCTCGCACATGGATCACCCGCCGCTCGTGGGACACCGCCTGGTCCACGGCCTCTGCGTCACCCGGCGGCCCGTAGCCGAGGTCGTATGTGCCGTCGACGAGGTCAAAGGCGTTGGTGGTATGCCACCGCCCGGGTATGGGCGTCTCGTACGCGGAATCGGCGGGCTTCCCCGACCGAGACTGCGAATAGCCGTCAACAACCACCGTGTTGAGTTTGAAGGATGACTTCTCCCCGAGGTACTCCTCGATCTTGTCGAGATCAGCCTGTCGTTTCTCTCCCAGGAACTTCACCCCATAGGGCGGCGACCCGCCCCTCACCAGCAGCGGTCGGCCGTAGGCATGCAGTTCGATCGCCAGATTGTCTCTGGATTGGTGGCCTCGCGCCGGACGGGCATTCGCAAAAAACAGGTATGGGCTGTCCCATTTCCAATCGCGCCGCTGGACGTAATAGCCGCTGTAAGGAAAAGCGATCGATGCGAACGCCAGATCATTACCGTCGATCTTTGGCCCTTCTCGCCGCTTTCGTTCAAACCAGGCCGTTCGCACGGCATCTCCGGTCCAGGCCGCCGGCGGATTCGATGAGTTGTTACCAATGATTGGCAGTTCTAAAAGTGGCGTCGCTATCCCCACCATGAACCGATCAAAGCCGCGAACACGGTCGGCAAGCAAGTGCAGCCACGGCGGCGGAGTTGGCCTCAACATCCTACCGATTTCGCGCAGTCGCTCCGCCTGACTGACCGTATAGTTGAGGGACTGCTCGAGCATACCCCCATCGGCGTAAAACGATGTTGCGAGATACTCCGTCATCGCCTCTCCGGCCTTCCTCGCGATCTCGTTCATTCCTGGCTCATCCGGAAACATCGCCGCAATCGTCAGCAGCGCCGTGATGCCCTGCAACCGCTGATTCGGCAATCCCCCCGGCGGGTAGTAGGCGTCGAGGAGCAACTGGGGGTGATCCCGCGTAAGGGAGCGAACGAGTGCAGCAAGATCATCGGGGGAAATCGCCCCGAGCGAGTCCTGGTTGGCGGGCGTGCTGACGGGCCGGAGAACGTTCGACCAATCCGGCTTGCTTCCATCCGCACCGCTTGGCAGCGACTTCGCGAAGGCGGCAAGGCATTTGGCGATCACGATCACGCGCTCACTCTGATGGAGGCACGAGAGCCCGTTCAACAACCATGGCGCGTTTTCGTCTCGCCGTTCACCGGGCGGAAGCCGCTCAACGGCCGCCCGCTGGTTCCGCGCAAAGTCGCCCAGAATCGAAAACCAGGCCCGAAGGTACGTGATGTCGCCTGTCTTCCAATAGCCGCTCGCAAGCGGAATCGAGATACTGAATCCGCCATACGAGGATCGTTCTCGCTCGAGTTGGTCGCTGGATGTAGCCAGCCAGTCCACGGGCACTCCTTCGATGGCACGATTCATCCCGTAAAGATCGACAAAATCCGCGGAGGCCTCCGACGCCGCCAGTGCCGAAGCGTCGATCCTTCCCGCGAGGTAATCGGCAAGCAGGAGTTGGCGTGAACTCGTCCGGAAGGCGTGGTAATCGAAAGAGCCAAGATCGAGACCGCGAATCCGGTTGATCGTCTCGTCCCGCCACTCTGCCGTCGCTTGGATTCCGGAGCCGCCATCCTGAGCCCGACTGCGGTCACCTTTGGCATCCTCTGCGGCCGCCCCCAAAGGTCGGATCAAGCATGCCACGACACACCACGCCAAGCGAAGACACGGCGTCGTCCGAAACATCATGAAACCTTCATTTCGCTCGGAGCACTGGAGAGCAAACACTTCTGGTCGTGCTTGCTTCTTGTATTCTCCCTGCTCCGCCACACCACGCAAATACAGGATAAACTAGCCGGAGGTCATAGCCGTACGCTTTTCGTTTCAACCCTGGTTCAAAGGATTTTTCGGTGGCAGAGCGCGCTCCGCGAATCCTGGTGTTTCATCCAGCGCTCGCGTCATACCGTGTCGATCTTTTCAATGCCTTGGCAAGGGGGGCGCAAACACGGATTGTGTTTCTTTCAGACGAGCTTCCCTACGACGCTCACGGTAACAAGTCGATCAACTCGAATGTCCTCCATTGCGACCACGGCGTTCTCCGCGATGCTTGGGTAACGCGCGGAAGAATCATCCCGATTGGTTTGCGTCACGAACTCGCAGCTTTTGCGCCGGATGTGGTGGTAACGCACGAGTTCTCGTTGGCCAGCGCCTTGATGGCTTTGCAAGGCCCCGCACGCCGACCAGCCTGGGTCGTATGGACGGCCCTCAGCCCTGTCCAGCTTACATCGTTGCGAGGATCGAGACTCCAGATCGCGCGAATGCTTGCCCGCCGAGCCGACAGCCTGCTGACGTATTCGCCTGAGGCCAGGTCGGCGCTCGCGATTGCTGCACGCGTCTCCCCGCAACGGATTTTTACCTGCGCGAATCATCAGTCGCGAGAAAGACTGCGCGCGGCGATCAAGCGGGTGCTGCCGGATGTCATTCGACAGTGCGAGGCTCTCGGCGTTCGACATCAGCGGATCGTTGTCGTCGTCGGCAGGCTTGTGCCCTCGAAGAACATCGCAGCCACGATTCGCGCCTTTGCCACCGCGTTTCCGGACGACGACCACACGGCGCTCGTCGTCATTGGAGAGGGGCCTGAGCGAGTCAATCTGCTCGACGAATCTTCTCGGCTCGGCATTGGAAACCGGGTGCATTTCATCGGCCATCGACATCAAGATCAAGTTCTCGGATGGCTCGCGGTGTCATCCCTTCACGTACTTGCCAGCACCGTCGAGCCCTTTGGAGCCGTGGTCGGAGAGGGGCTCGTCGCCGGAACGCCGGCGCTCGTCTCCCGAGCGGCGGGTGCCGCACACCTTGCGATGCCCGAAGGCAACGGCGGGGTTTTTGATCCAACAGACGAGTCCCAGTTGGTCTCGCTGATGCGGTCATTTACCCCGCAGATGCGCAACGTCGACGATCTTGCCCGCTCACCGCGTTGTCCACTGATCGCGCCATCGGTGGAGGACGACGCATCCGGATTCCTGGCGGCCTGCCACTCAGCCATCGCGAAGCATGCGGGGCATGACTGAATGACTATCGAGCAGGTAACACCGGGAACCACCGAGGAAGTGCGTCATCGAATGAGGGTCTTGCTGATCCATAACGACTACGGCGGCTACAGCGGCGAGGAGTTTATCTTCGACCGCGTGCGTTCTCTCTTGCTTGACCGTGGCCATGAAGTTGCGGAATATCGCCGCTCAAGCCAGGAAATCGAGCGGATGCCGCTCGGTCGCGTGAGGGCTTTCTTCCTCGGCGTCCATAGTCCGGCGGCGTGCCGCGATATCCGCCGCCTGCTGCGCTCGTTCCGGCCCGACGTGGCACACGTACAAAACGTGTTTCCGCTGATCTCCCCCTCGGTACTCGGTGTGTGCCAATCGGAGGGAGTCCCGGTGGTCATGAACGTGCAGAACTTCCGGCTTGCCTGTCCCAACGGCCTGCTGTTTAGCCACGGCGAAATCTGCCACCGATGCGTTCCTGGCAAAGAGTATTGGTGTGCTTTGCGAAACTGCGAAGGCAACCTTTTGAAGAGCATCGGCTACGCGATGAGGAGTGCTGTCGCTCGAGCGCGTGGCAGTTTTTCTTCCAACATAAACGCCTATATGGCCCCAACGCCCTTCCATCGCGAGTGGCTCGTGTCTCTGGGCGTTGACGAGTCGCGCATCCACGTCGTACCCAACATGGTCGACGCCATTGCAGAATCCGCCAGCACTGCGCCCGGCGATTTCGTTGGCTTCGCTGGTCGTGTGAGCCCGGAAAAAGGTGTGCCAGTGCTCCTAGAGGCCGCGAGACGTCTCCCCGCCATCCCTTTCCAGATCGCCGGCAACTACGACCGGCAACCCGACCTGATTACTCAGGCACCGGCCAACGTCCGGTTCCTGGGGGCACTTTCGGGGCAGTCGCTCTCCGACTTCTACGAGCAGATGCGGATGCTCGTCGTGCCCAGCATCTGGTACGAGGGCCTGCCGACTGTCATTCCCCAGGCAATGCTCCGCGGAAAGCCCGTCATCGCTTCGCGGATCGGAGGCCTATCGCACGTGGTGCAAGATGGCGTGACCGGGCGACTCTTCCGCATGGGCGACGCCGAAGACCTTGCCTCGTGCGTGCAGGCCCTATGGGCCGACGAAGAGGCCCGAACGCGAATGGGCCGAGCAGCCCGCGAGGAGGCGGCACACGAGTATTCACTCGACAGGTACTACCAACGCTTGGAAAACGTCTTTACTTCCGCAATCTCACGACCGCTACATAGCCGAACCCCATGACGGCAGTTCGACGAAACCGAGGCTCATGCACGGCCGGAGCCGATTGTTTATCGCTGGGGTTACACAAAGGTTTCGCCGTTGCGTCGATCAGCTACAATACTGCCCTATTCAAAGCAATCCACCTCTTCGGCGACCTGTTTTCATAAGGGCCTTATGCGAGCCGAAATGACCGGAGACGACATCCAGCGGGCGGATACTGAACTGCGGGCGAAGCATCGCGACGTCTTCCCAGCCACTCCTTGGAACGCGATGCGTCGCAACTGCGCGATCTTGCCGCTGGTGGCAGGAAAGGGCCGGCGCATCATCGATATCGGGGGCGGCGTCAGCGTGATCGCGGGCATTCTTGCGCGGCTCGGTTGCGACGTGTGCGTGCTCGACAACTTTGAGTATGACCTCGGGTGGATTACGGCCACCGGAGATGATGATTTCGCGGCCACAACTTCACAACGTAGGGAAGCCCTCACAAGCGAAGGCGTGCGGTTTATCGATTGCGACTTGTGCGACGTTTCCCTCACGCAGTGGTTTGAGCCGGAGACGATAGATGCGGTGGTTTCTTTTCACTGCTTCGAACACCTTCATCACTCGCCTCGTGGCTTGCTCAAGTCTGCGTTGGAGGTGATGAGACCTGGCGGGGTTTTGCTGCTCGAGACCCCCAACGCCGTGAATCTTCTGAAGCGATTCAAGGTGCTCGCGGGTTACACCAACTACGCGTCGTACGCCGACTACTGGAATGCCCCTAGGTTTGGTGGACACATCCGTGAGTACAGCGCGGGAGACTTCCATGAGATGGCGGCATTTTTAGGGGTACACGACTACAAGGTGTATGGCCGCAACTGGTTCGGAAAGCTCGAGGCGATCGTTGGCCATGGCCCGGCGTTCCAACTCCTGGACGGCCTTCTCCAAACGGTTCCCGGGTTTTGTGGCAGCTTGTTCTTTGAAGCCCGGAAGCCACGACGGTCAGGCACGTAACGTCTCCGGATACATGGCCCTGCCCCACGGTCCAAGATTCGCTGCATGAGCCATACGAACACACCTCGTTGCCCGATCTGCCACGACAACGTGGATTTTGTCGCCAACAAGCGGAAATGGCATCTTTGGCGCTGTAACCAGTGCGACCATTACTCCGTCCTGCCTCCACCGACGCCCAACGAACTCCGGCACATCTATTCATCGGAGACAGGCTACGGAAGCGGTCGTGAGAGCGACCTGGCGGCGACCGACCCGTTGCCCGCAAAGAGCATCGATGCAGCGCTTGCCAACTTTGGGGTCGCGCGGGGCGCATTCCTCGACGTCGGCTGCGGGGACGGGAGGCTCTTGTATCACCTTCGATCGCTCGGGTGGTCCGTGGGTGGCACCGATTACTCGCCAACCTATGTCGCCAAATGCACCGAGCACGGAATAGACGTACGGCATGGCGACCTCGAGCAATCGGGCCTTGATCGTGGTTCGTGGGATGTTGCTCACATGGGAGACGTGATTGAGCACGTCGTCGACCCTGTCGCCATGCTGAAAACAGTCGCCGAATATCTCAAGCCTGGGGGCGTTATCGTCTTGCGCACGCCAAATGCGGCATCCGGATACAGCAGATTCTCCGCCGCGTTAGCGCATCTGACGCATACCGAGTGGCTCGCCTCTGAGGCCCCCTGGCACCTCAACGATTTCACTCCTCGTTCGCTGCCGCTCGTTCTGTGCCAAGCGGGCTACGAGTTGATGGCGTGCACCTCGGAGGGACGACGTCCGTTCGGCTACAGCGTCGGCAGTTCCGGCTACCTTGACCTAGAAAAGAAACGGCTCAAGGGCCTCGCGGGCGGGCCGCGTCGCCAAGCGGTTTTTCGCCTAGCCCCGAAGTTGCTGCCTGTGGCAGCGTGGACTGCAGGGCCGTTCTGTCTCGGGCGGTTGACAGACCTCGTCATGGGCCGGGGAGACTATCTTGTCGCTTTCGCTCGCAAGACGAGAGCGCCATGCTGACGGCTCTCATAGGTAGAATCTCTTCGAACCCATTGCTGCGGTTTTCCACCGGCTAAAGCGCATCTGAAATAGGACTAGCGCCCTCTGGGGAATCTGGGTAGCGTGGGCATCTCCAAGGAGGTGACCATGAAGCCGTATTCGAAGGAGTTCCGCGGCGAGGTGCTCGCGGCCAGCGA
>Ga0315902_10006374_pt1 | contig 16346 bp, 10 predicted proteins | sample LakEriMetagenome_9_FD_203523 | JGI IMG/M metagenome (GOLD analysis project Ga0315902, IMG submission 203523) | Freshwater fungal communities from buoy surface, Lake Erie, Ohio, United States - Buoy 12 MA117 | ecosystem: Environmental > Aquatic > Freshwater > Lake > Lake biofilm | place: USA...
GTTGTCGATGATATCATTAGAAAAGCGGCAATACTATTCCCAGATAAGTTCTACATAGGGAACAATCCGTTTAGAATAGGAGACTCTGATTTCGTATTTAAATATCGTGGAAGAATAACAAATATTCCTCCTTGGGAGTTGGAGAAGTTTTACAAGTATTGCGGTATAACAAAAGAAATAGTAGATTACTTCTATGACCGTTTAGTTTGCTTGGGTGTAAGAAAATCGTTTGCTGATGCTTTGTATAATTTTATTACAGAAAACACTCTAGAAACTACAAGGGTATCTTCTAGAAATGGCTGGTTATTCTTTACATCTCAAAATATTTTACCACCAAACTACGATTACATATTAGCTAATCTTGATCAAAAAAGGTATAAGTACTTACCTCTTTGGAATGGTAAATCATCTCACTTCAATTTACTCCTAGATGCATCTGGATTTAATGTTGATACCGATGCATTCCAATTTGGATCTTATACAGGACTAAAATCTGTAGCAAGAGCTACAAACTTATTCACACCCGCGCACGCGATCCCTAACATTGATTTAATTGCTACAGACGAGGATTTTGCTGGATACAATGAATTGGTTTGTACAGATATAGTAATGCCACAAGACGATGTTTTCGTCTCTAGTGTCGTAGGTGGTTTTGAATTCTCTGGAATGAATATGAGTTCTTTAGGTAGGGTGTTTACTCGTAATGATGTAAACCTACTTTCTGATGCGGTATTTACCAGCACTGTTCCACTAACAAACTTAAGAAGAACCTCCGTTCGTAGAAGAAGCCTAAAGAATCTAATACCTAAAGATGGTTGGTACTACAGAGACGGCTTCAATATGCCTCCGTACCTAGCACCATCAACTGTTCCAAATTATAATTACTACATGCCTCTGGGGTATATACCATCCGCAGGCAAGTATGTTTCTATAACAAATTACAGTAGCATTCCACAAGTTTACACTAAATGTGAGAACTTAGATTCTACATCAATAATTAATGGTGTTGCAACTAGCTCTACATTCCCTTGCCGTGGCGTTGATTATTTTGTTTCATCTTGTGCTGCGTATTCAACCCGTGGAGATGCGGATCCAATTATACCATTAATACATAGAAAAATATTAGAGAGATCATACGCCACAGCGTCAGCGTCTTTACAAAATGAAACTGTTTTTAATAGTTATGATACATCTGCATATTACTCAGACATAGCTAGAAATCTATCAAACGCCAGTGGTGGCCCTTCATCAATATTTGATTTCTTTGATTTCCAGTTCAACAGAGGAATTCATACAACATACAAGAGTTATGTTACTGACTTTGGGGGCCATGATTTAGGGGAAGAAATTTTAGATTTATCAGGCGGTCCAAATGTAATCTCACATGCGTATGGGCCATTGTTGTTCAACGGATTCTTTGATAAATCAGGGTCGGCTGCACAGACTTATTCCTTGATAACATCTACAATAGGTAGCGAGATTCATATTAATTCCGGTGGTGGATCTGGAATTTTAAGCATATCAGGATCTCCATCAGGAACTTATGTCGCTAGCACATTAAATGATTTGTACATTCAAAAATATGAATTTAGAAATCCTCATATTTTAAGTGGTATAGAGTTTGTCCAGACTTCTGGAGATTCAGAACTTAACGACTTTGTTATCTACAATTTAGATGTTAGTGACTCTAGAGAATCACAAGAAAACTTTGCAATTGCTAATCCTTTAATAAAAATTAAATCTGGTAGTTTCTTCGGATTGCCTAGACTACGCTTTAGTTTACGAAACTACGGAACATCTAACTTCTTGTTGCCAGAACACCAGTTTGAATTGACTGTTCGGGCGTTTATGGGTAAGGAGTCTGGTGGTAATATGGGTGGTGGAGCCATAGGCGTTTGGATTCATACCGATCCAGAAGCAGGTTATGTTTGGTCGTACAATAAAGACTTTAGATGGGAGATAACTCCTGTAACTGGGATAAATTTACAAAAAGTACAAGACTTGTCTCACTTGTATGCTTTCCCGTTAGAACCAATACCTGACACGGTTGTAGCGTCTAGTATCCCGTGTATAAATCAAGTATTTGAAACAAGTTCAGTAACTAAGGTTGGTATTGAAAACTTAATATCCGATTTATTTAAAGATTTTACTATTAAAATCAACACTTTAAATCCTCCTATCTGTATACCAAACTATTATTCAGTTATAGGACAACAAGTACATAGAAAAAATCAAGGGTACACAATAGAAGTGTTTATGTTGCCTGATGACACGGGGGACACTTATACAATATTAGATTCTGTGTCTGCCAAGGATTTAACCATAAATACTAATGTATCAGGGTACACTCCAGAAGAATTACTAGTGGCATATAGATACTTTGTAGATATAGCAGCAGCTAGGGCATCAAGACAAGCCACAATAACAAGTGGAACTTTTGAAACATCTGGTGGCAGTAGAATTAATTACAGATACCATCCTGACTGGGGTCCAAACACTAAGTCTGCTGGATTTAATCAATACACACAAATCGACATATACAGATGAGAGGTTATGTAGAAGTTTATAAGGATTACGGCACTCCACAGCAGGAGTTAGTGGAAGCGTCTAATAACTTAATTGTCGATAGTGGTGGGGAGATGATTGTTGATCTAATGACACTCCCTTTAGAGGGGTCTGGCATTGCATCAGCATCTGCCATATATGATGCTTCAAATTATACCATACGAGCAGTATCTTTTGGGAAAGATGCTTCAGCGTATGCGTACAATGCTCATGGAGTGTCTCCTTTACAACTTTCTGGGCAAGGTAATGGGCATATTTGGGGCCTTGTAGGTTCTGTTGTATCCTCATATAATCCTACTAATTTTCTACCAAAATATCCCACTCCTTACGATACTAAATTAGAAATAATACCATCTTCATATTTAAGTATAGGCAGTGGTACATTTGATTCCCTAGGTAATGTAACTTCTGCATTATCCGCATTAGCTGAACTTGGGCAATTAATTAATGTTTATAATTATTATGCACAGTTATATACAGGGACACAGCAAGCTAGATGGTATTTAAGGGCTGGATGTTGGCCTAGATCCACAACTAATACTTTATACATAATTAATTATACTAATAGTTCCATAGTTGCAACAACTACTACAAGTAGTAATTTTAATGTTGTATCATCTATGGATTGGAGAGGGTTCGTAACTACCACATCAAGCACCAATCCATTAAGTGGTTTAGTTACTTCTTCAACAGCCACTTTCTCTTCTACAGGAGAGATTATATATCAAATTACCATAGCTAGTGGTGACGCGAATGTGGCTAATATGTATGGCGGTATAACTCAAATGGGTTTATGGGGATTAAACACTAAGTCCATGTTATCGGCAGGAAGAACTCCTCCATATTCATTCCACCCGTATACCAATGTTTTAGATTATAAACTTTTTAGCAAGAAAACTTTTAATAAAAATATAGTAGGAATTAGTGATAATGGGTCTAGTGCAGGGTTAACTAACTACTCAAACTTAACTATAATATGGAGAATATTCTTCTTATGAGTGGGAGAAATATATACAAGTATGAGATCAAATAGAGAAGTTTATAGCCCTACAGGGGAAATTGAAATTTGGAAAGTTTACCCAGACGGGAAGCGAGAACTCCATTTCTCGGACTCTAACCAGATTGTATCTGGTATGGGTGTAGCTTTATCTCACCTATTTGCTGCATCTGGATCCGATAAAGCATATGATTACCAGATTAGATGGTTCCAAGTCGGAACTAACGGATCTGTGCCCGGAATAGGAACTTATCAGCTAGGATCATCTTTAAGTAGTATAGATTCTTACGGGCAGACAGGGGAGTTACAATTGTCTACTCTTAGTCAGTTAGCTAACGGGACGATTGTTAGTAATAAAACTTTCGCTAAAATACCTGATAATAATATTGTTCGAGTATCTAAAAATGCCGTGCAATACATTTTATTCTTAGGTGCAAACAATGCGAACGGACTTCCTGATTACTTGGATGAGATCGGGTTATTTGTACATAACATTAGAAAGTTATCAACTCCAGCCCCCATTCTCGTAGCATATAAATATTTTACACCTATAGAAAAATCTTCTGATTTTGCACTAGTATTTAAGTGGACTATAACATTCTAAGGATTTTAAATGTCTTTCATCCCTCAAGATTTATATTTAACCTCGGGCACAGTCGGAATAATTAACGACTGGCAAGCAACTGTAACTAAGTTCGATTCATCTTCTTTCTACAACTGGGAAGAAGATAACATGCCAATATATGATCTTGAGGATCGTACATCTTATATCTGGGAAAGAATAGGCTACCCAGTTAGGGACGGGTTCTCCGGTATTCCCGGCAAGATGTTTGTTGTGTCCTCAGACTATGGTTTCCCTGTTGGACAAGATTCTAGTGGTATAGTTTTTAGAGATTTAAGTTCAGTTATAAATGTACTCCCTAATCCAATTACTTATCCAATTATAATCGAAGTAGCAAGTTTTGGAAACTTAGGTGAACTTAATTTAAATAATATAAAGATAGATGATTCCTGTCCGGGCGCAGGTCTAGAAATAGTTAACCGAGTTTTTGCAAGGTCTAAATTTGGTTCTGCCGCAGCCCCATCTGCATTGTACATCAGTAGCGATCCATCAGTAAGCTCGTTGATGATAAAGGAAATGTTCCATAATGCATCTGCTCTTGCCATAAGTTCAGTAGTTTTGAGTGCTACCACAGATGCAAGACTAAATTCAAATAACCGTTCATGGGTTGTAAATTACGCTTACGGAGCAACATCATTACTAACTAAAAAACCTATACTAAGTTTTAAAGATTCTCAATTTGATCAATCAATAGCAACAAATAAGTTCGCTATTGCAGAATATGGCAATACTCAAGACCCAACTATCACTGCATATGATGTAGCAGTAACGGATACAATCTCAGGAGCAGCAATAGCAAGAACAGCAATACAAGACCAATCTAATGTTGCAGTTTTAGCATTTGGTAATTTCTTATCTAATGTAAAAGTTAGTAATTGTGATGGTCCAATATTTATTCGTGGATTCTTGGTTGATGGGTCATTAGACACAACAGGAACTATTACACAAAGTATTGACTCAGGATTCAATATAGTAAACTCTGATGTTGTTTTAGAAAATGTAATGTCCATGCGTTGCAAGAAGCATGGATTTAAAATAATTAATTCTAATGTAGATGTTCGTAGAGCCATAGTAGCTGCAAGAAACTATGAAATATCTTCAACTTCTGATAGATCTGCGAATTCAAATGGTATTGGTTTATATGCAGAGAACAGTTTAATTAACTTTATTCCTGTAAGCACCGCATATGTTCAATACTCAGGCGTAGATTTCATATCACAATTTGCATTTAATGATGTGGGTATCCAACTAAACAATTCTAAGATAGTTGGTGGAAACAAGATAACAACATCATTCTCTGTTGCTGATGGTCCCACAATGATCCAATCGTTGTATAACAAACGAATTGGTTTGGAAGCAACTAATTCTATCTTTGACCATCAAGGTGGATTGGAAATTATTAACAACTACAATGGTATAATTGCTAACAATTCTAAGCTAAACTTCCCATTACTTACTGTCGAAAATAACCAAGAGATTGGTTTAGAAGCTAATAACTGCGATATTGTTTTAAATCCAGATTTAATTAGACCTAGCGTGACTACATCGTATGAAAACAGTCAGATAGGTAAAACTTACAAGCAATTTACATTCTATCGAAATGGGCAACACATGGTTCTAAACCATTCCATTTTGAGATATCCATATGCAACATCAATGCCTTCAAAGGTAGGTAATATTCTTGCCATAGATTCTTTTGGGTCTTACAATGTAAGTGGTACAAAGGGAAGATTACCTGCTATAGAAATAAAGAATAGCTCACGCGCAGAATTAATACACCCTGAAATTAAAACTTATCAAACAACTAGCGTGTATGCACAACCTTTGTTCGGTGCATGCTTATCTATATCTGATAACAGTAAAGTTGTTTTGCGTGGTTCAGGTGGTGTATCCCCTAACACAGGTCCCACTATGTTAGTTGGACCTCAAACTTTAGCTGCACAGAAAAAGGCAGCAGTTGTTTATGTATCTAAAAACTCAGCGGTTACATTCAACGGAAACACATTGATTTCACAAGGGGCTGTAGATGTTTTAGCTGAAGATAACTCAATAGTAAACTTTGGACCTCATAAGAGAGATAATAATACACTAGATGTTTCTGGTTGGAACTTAAGTAATAATCAGAATCATACAAGAGTAGAATTACATGCAATTAAATCTTGCTTAGTTGCAGATAAAAACTCTGTAATTAACATGGAGGACATTGGAGATTATGCTACTCACTGGGGAGTAGCTGCCTTACCTAGCCAAGACTACAATAATTCTGATGTATACAATACAACTTATTACACCAGTGGTGGGTATGTTCAATTCTACCCTAATCCACAAGATGATAACTTGTTAACTGGTACAAACTTAGTCCCAGCAGCAATAGGCTCGTATGCATATACAGAAACAAGCCCCGGTTACTTCTTAACACCATATACAGATGCAAACTCTCCAACAAATATTTCCAACTATTCTAAGGGTGGAATTTGTGTTAAAGCTCAAAATGGTAGTAAAGTAAAAGCTCTAAATGTAAACTTTGCTGCTGGATGGTATAACACTTCATCTGCATTCTATGATTCATCATCTGGAAACTGTGAATTGTTGCGAATTTGGAACATCTGTCAAAACTCTGAGTTGGAAGCAGCTTACCTATCTGTTAGTGGAATGTATCCAAGTTTAACTGGATATTATGGCCCTAGTGCAGTTTATTTAAGTGGTGCAGGCGTTCCAGCTTCAGGAGCACCTTCTTCTACTCCAGATACTAGTACTTTAAGTGTTTTGGATTTCTATGGGGTATCTTCATCTAGAGCGGGTACAAATTACGGACCATTTAGATTGTATTTCTCACCACATTCGCAAGCTAAGATGCTTGGTTATGTTAGCGGAACCGGAGCAGGTCAAGCAGCTTTCTACGGTGCTCCCTATCAAATGCTGGCTCAAGGATACAATCCATCAGGAAACTTAATAGGTGCATCGGCATTTGATGCAATTTACAGCGGCATATCCACATCTGCGTTCTACTATGTTTCAGCCATGGTAGATGCTAGTTACAAAAACAGAGTACGGTTGGATGAATCCGCTGCTGATTCTTTCGCTAACGCAAAACACAATGCAATAGCAAAGTCTGGACGGCATGCATTAGTTACCATCTATAGATCTACATCTACTGCTGGTGGACAAGGATATGATTCTAATGTTGCTGGCTACGGTAAAGGATTTAAATCTGCTGAAATATTTGATCTAAGGAGAGATGACTAATGGCTGGTTTTAAAGAATCTAATTATGTTTTTACTGATCCTGTAAGATATTTTAAGGAGAATGATCCTTACTACTGGGAAGTGGATAATATACCACTAAAACAGTTGCAAGAAAACTGTTTGTGGCTCAAAGATCAAATAGCATCAAACCCAGCAGCAGATGGTATAGATCGTAATGAGATTAACGAATTGCGTCCTTATGTAGAGGGAAATACAAATATTGTAAAGGTTAAACCCGGACGCTTTACTGCTAGAATTAATGATGCATACAATAAAAATCCGTTACAAAAACTTTCTTTACTAACTGGATTGGAAGCAGGTCAATTCGAGCAATATAACAACCCTAGTGGCCTAACCCTTGCTCAATCATTTGTTTCTAGCCTACAATCAGCAACGACAACAAATGCTCTTTCCCTAAATGGTCTTGTAGAAAGAGTCCTTACTTGGCCTGTATTTGATACAGATTTGGTTGGTAGCACTAGTATTCAAAATTCTTTACCTTCAATAGGGCTAGTAAACTCTTCTTCTAAATGGCCTTTGTTAAACAACTTTGATTTCTTTGCAACATTTACTCAAGCATATGGTGCAGGATATGAGTTGCCAAGATTAGGTGCTGAGTTTGTAAAACAATTTAGAGGCGTAGCTAGAACTGCAATTGTTGATGTTCCAGAAGAATTATCTATTCAAATACCCAACTTTGATGAGAATGATTTCTTCACGATAACTCCTGCTGGTGAGAAACAAGTAATTCCTAACGCATCAGTTAGAATAGATTTATTGTTTGTTTACAGCAAACCTGTTGATGTTTCATCAACAACAATACAAAAGTGGTCTGGTGGTCAACCCGTAACAATAACTAAACCAGTTTTAGGTATTGTGCGTGGTGCAGGTGTAGGCATATCGCCAACAACTTATTCAGTTTCTCCTGCACGCGATGCTGCTGGAAACACTCAAATTTTAGCAGACTATAAAGATGCATCCATAACTACAAATGGATTCCAAGCTACATCAATTAATGTTCATGGATCATTCCCCAGCCCCGATGATTTAATGAACTTAGCTCCTGTAATCTCTGAGAGATTATCTGAAACGGATGCTCAACTAATTGGACAATCAATACTCCCATTAGCTTATGTTGTTGTCAGAAAAACAGGTACAGTCAACTCTTTAGGTAATATAGTTCTAGCTGAGTCTGATATTTTAGATATCCGTCCATTCTTTAGAACAGCAGAGTTAACTTACAATGAGCGTGCTGGTTTAGCTGCTGCATTACCTTCCCCCTCACTAGCTAACCCTGTAGCAACTCAATATGCTATAGATGCGGAAGCATCAAAATTAAAGAGTTACATTGATGCAGAGGTCACTAGATTAGGGGGTACGATTCAACAAGGTAATAACCCTTCTAGAACTGTAGCGGGGGGAACTATTTGGGGTGGATTGAACTTCGGACCAGAGGGAGCAATTAATGCCGCCCTTTCTTCTTTAGGAATTACTGAGAATGTGTTTACAGATGATACTGTTCCCGCATTACCAGATTGGGATTTAGCTGATTGGTGGACTTCAGAACCACCAACAGCCACAGCTAATCTCGTAGATCCCGGAACTAAAGTTGCTGATAGAATTAACTTCTCATTCTACGACAAACAAATGGGGCAGATTAACAACAATTTCCTCAGACAGATTGATGAACGATTAAATGGTATGTTATTCTTGAAAAAAAGAATCAACATAGATAAAACTCAAGTCCCTTGGATGGCAGATTATGAAGTAAAATTATCTTACAAGAATTGCTATCAACCCAATACTGACGGCAGACTTAGAGTAGGAACTTTTGAGACTGATGATTATGTATTTTCTCAAGGTGGTGGATTATATTACGAAAAGTTTTCCGATCACTTTATAATATATTGCATAGCTCCAATAAATCTTAAATTTAGACAAGCCGGATCTAATTTTGGATTCTTTGATTGGGGAATCATCTTTGGTAATTTATTCAGTGATGACATAGCGGGTAATTATAATCCAAGAAAAAATAGAGATAGTACTGCTGGACTAAAGTTCCATACATTCACTACAAAACTACCTTATCCAACAGCAAATAATGGATATGATGTTTTAGATTATAACATAAATTCTTCATCAGAAAGTTCACACAGAAGTAAGAATCCAATTTATACAACCTGTGTTTACCCAACCATATCTTTTGAAGTTGTAGGGTATCCATCACAAGCGTACAACGGCAGACTATCTCAAAGTAATACTCCAACAATACAACTTAAATGACAGTTGATCTCAATAGACTTCCATGTGAGTTAGGCAATCCGGGGCAATTACCTGTTCCGGTTGATGCCATTGATGGTGGAAGTATTGAGAACCCAGATGATGATGGTGATGGCGATACAACGGATCCAGTAGATCCTATTCCTACTGTGTGGGTTTGTGAAAGTGTTAGTCCCGGAGTAAGTCCGACTGGGCGAGCTTGTTTCCAATATAGTATAAATTCTGTTCCACCCGGAGCAATTAGCATTCATGGTAGTCAAGCTGATTGTGAGTTTGAGTGTATTCCTGTTGTTGTTTGTAGGCGAAATGCGATTACATCCCAGCTAGAATGTTTATATGTTCGTAGACGGGATGTTCTTGATGGTGAGGTAGTTTACGCCAGTATAAGTGACTGTCAAGTAATTTGTCGTGATGATACTAAACCTCCCGGTGGTAATGGTGATGGTAATGCAATCACTTATTATGTTTGTAATGAAACTGAAGAAATTGTTCCATGTATACAAACAACAGGTGGGGGATTAGTAGAGACTGTCTTAGGGGAAACAGATTGTAGATGTAGGAAGGTTACTAAATCCTGCGATCCTATAATTATTACTTATACTACCCCAGAACCACCACCCCCGGGACCCGGGCAAGCATTAGCTTGTAACCTATTTAGTCCTCCTTGTACCGGAACTACATTAACACTAATACCAAATAGTTGCCCGGATGAACCTGAGAGGAACGCTGTTACTTACTATGTTTGTAATGAAATTGAGGAAATTGTTCCATGTATACAAACGGCTGGGGGTGGATTAGTAGAATCTGTTTCTGCGGAAACAGATTGTAGATGTAGGAAGGTTACTAAGTCTTGTGATCCTGTAGTCATCCCATATACTACTCCACAACCGCCACCTCCGGGACCCGGACAAGCATTAGATTGTAACCTATTTAGTCCTCCTTGTACTGGAACTACACTAACACTAATACCAAATACTTGCCCAGATACTACTGAGCCAAACTCAATTACTTATTATGTTTGTACTGAAACTGAGGATACTGTTGCATGTATTGAATCTGCTGGGGGGTATGTAGAGGTAGACCCCACCGAAACAGATTGTAGATGTACAAAAATTACTAAATCTTGTGATCCTGTAGTTATTACTTATACTACTCCAACGCCACCAGATCCAGAACCAAATCAAAGGCGATCATGCGCTGGGTTTAGTCCTTTGTGTGCTGGAACTACTTTAATTCCAATACCTAACACTTGCACTGACTCTGAAGGTAATAGCGTTACTTATTATGTCTGCAATACAACAGAATCAACAATCCCCTGCATATTAACTTCGGAAGGATATGTAGAAGTAGATCCGGCAGAAACAGATTGTAGATGTAGGAAGGTTACTAAATCCTGTGATCCTGTAGTTATCCCATATACTACTCCACAACCACCAGAACCGGGACCGGGCCAGAGACGAGATTGTACAGGGTTTAGTCCTTTATGTGCTGGAACTACTATAACATTAATACCTAACTCCTGCATAGAAATTATAAATCCAGACGAGCCTACAATACCTTTAACTCAAGGCGGAAAAGTAATATCTAACTATCAATACGATCCAACAAAAATAGATGAGAATGTACCTACGGGATACTCATTTGGGGATCCAACATATATTATAACTAACAGACAATCTAATGTTACTAATTTTGTAAAGTCTTCTTTGTATAGTGATTTCTTCGCGGAACAAAGGGATATTAGAGTTCAAAATTTATTAACAAGCTCTCAATCTGTTCTTAGTGCTTTGAATGTTGATATTGCTAGTTTATCCCTAACTAACATAAAGCAATCAGTTAAAAAAGAATTACGGGATATTCTATTCAATTTAACTTACCCTGATGGTAGACTAATACCGGAATCAAAAATAGCTAAAGCAATAAAGAAGCATTTATTAGAGAATACTGTAGACCAAATAGACATTGGCTATATTGCGGAGTTGCGAGATAGATCTATAAAACAAACAACCTCAGACACTAAATCGTTGCAGTTAATCAGATCTCAGTTCGGCATTACAAAAACTGATTTAAAGAAGCAGCGGGAATTACAAAAACAACGAGCGTTAGCTCCACAGACAATAGCTGTTGATACTGCACCAAATCAAACAAGAGGTGTTGTTCGTGCATTACAGAATGCTAAACCTCTAGACCCCTCTAAATACGCTGATCAAAATAAAGAATTGTTGAAGTTGTGGTATATCTTGCCCACAGATATAAACCGTAGAATTTTAGTTTCTGCCAGCGGAACAGATTACCCCATTTACATTCAAGATACCGACACTATTCAAGTAACAACTTCTGCTGGGTCTAGCATTACTGTTCCTGTAGATAGAATTGATTATTCTGTGTGTGTTACTTTAACTAATAGTAGCTTGGATTATATAGGCTCTTATAATGATATTGATCGGGCGTACACTATCCAAAATGAAGTAGAGATTGCAACCTTGCATGATGTCGGATCTAAGTGGGGATCAATACTGACTGTGACATCACCATCAGCGAGCGATCTAGAATTTAACTATACATTATCTGGGGAAAGATCTAGGTATTATGTTTTAAAAATAGATAGATCTTCAATACTAAATGTTCCTGATCCCGATAGTATATTCACTAGAAAAACAAAAGTTAACTATACTATTGAAACTAATGCACAAAACATTAGAGACGCAGTAGAATTTAGATTGTATCCTTGGAAGGTATTCACAGTAAATCATAATGACCCTATCTTAGGTCACTTCCATGCAAGCAGTACTTACGAGTTTGAGTTTACAAACTTTAGCCTGCAACAATTCGGAACAAAGTCTGGGGAGCAATTGTTTGTTAGAAAGATTCCTGAACTTATAATTGTGCTTCCTACAGATAAATTTAATTTAAACTTCTTCAATGGTTACTCCAGATTGTTAGACTGGAATAAGCGTAGACTTATCTTTACAGCATCCCCAGATCCCAGATATAGCAAAACTGGACTAGATCAGCATTGGATAAAGATAGAAGATACTTACCCTGATACTGATGTTAATGATGATTTAAATGTTAATGGTAAGAAGGGTACATTTACTGGTCGTGCAGGATTGTTATCTCTTGGATTTAAAACAGGAGCAGAACAATTACCTAGAAAGAAACACGGATTTAGAGCCGCAGTAGAAACTGCTAGTGCAATAAATAATAACTATGTCATTGACGAGGGAGTTTCTTGGTCTGATTTGTTCATTAGATTAACTATAGAACAATATAAGACATTTAAGATAGGAATTTCCAAGACTATGATAGATAAGTTAAGACTCGGAGAAAAGACCGGAGTTAAATTACTGCACAATCGAAACGATATATTCCGTAAAGAAACGAGATTACTAGGCTTTAGGCCAGTGACAATTCAGGGTGTTCCTGATGCTGCCAAGGTAGTCCCAGTTGAAATAAATACAGCAAACCCCGCAGCTATTAATAACCTTAGAGTTAGAAATGCCCCAAATATTTAGAGCAAATACAGATATTTCAACAGGACATTGTTATGGGCCTAAACCTTGTTTAATAGGCAGTCCAGATGTCTTTGTTAACAATAAACCTGTGGTCAGGATTGGGGATAATTACTCTCAAACTCACACTTGTGGTGATGATACCCATGTCATGGGTCCCGCTGCTACAGGAAGCTCTACTGTCCTTGTTAACAATAAAGGGGTCCATAGAACAGGGGATTTAGTTCAATGTGGAGATATTGCAGGAATTGGATCCCCAGATGTCTTTGCTAATTAAAAAAATTAATAAAAATATTCTACTTGTTTTAAAGTAGTATAAATAACAATAGGGAACTTATTCCCACAAAGGATTTAAAATTATGAAGCACTTAAATATATCAGATGATGCAATGAAGATTATTCTTGAGAACGCCGCTTGGTCAGATTTTGGTCTAAAGGTTAACAAAACACAAGACCAGAAAATAGACGAGTCAACCGAAGAAGTAGAAGAGGAAGCTCATGTATGCCCCCTCTGCTCTTCACACCTAGACGAGGCTATTAGCGACGAGGCTCTAATGGAGCACACAGCTAATGTTCTCGAAGCAGTTAATGCTGCTACCCTCAATGAAGAAGAGGAAGAAGAAGACGGCGAAGAACTCTTTGAAGAAGACGAATCAGAAGACGAAGATGATGAAGAAGACTTCGACGATGAAGATGAACAAATCGAAGAAGCCAAAAAAATGCCTGCTCAACTAAAGAAGGCATTGGCAAAAAAAGGTAACATGCCAAAAGGTATGATGAAGAAGAAGTGAGTCTAAACTCACATCTATTTAACTTGCTGTTAGCAAGAAAGGTGTAACTATGGATTCACTAAATCGTATATTTGCTTCAATTAACGAAGCTAAGAAAGCTAAAAAGGCTAAGAAAAAATCCGGTAAAGGTAAAGGTAACCCAATGATCCCTACTCATAAAGAGAAGAAGGGTGGTCAAAAATCACCTTTGGGATCAGCCAATCCTTATGACCATAACCACAAGCAAAAAGCCGGAAAAAAAGTAAATGCATCTACTGAGATAGCAAACATTTTAAACCTTATCAAAGAGGCTTATCAAGATGAACTAATCTCAGAAGAGGCTTTCTTAGCTATAGCTGATCCTATTCTTCGTTCATTGATGGAGGAACTTAAGTATGAAGGAACCCCTGAAGAGGGGGAAGTTACCGCTGGGCCAAAAGGAAGAACTAAAAAAGTTACAGGTGAAAGAGCTGCTGGTGTTCATAAAGCAGCAAAGAGAAGAGTAAGCAGAGAATTTGGACCAGAAGCTGCTAATCCTCCAAAAGGATCAAAACTTTACTACGGTAAAAAATGAGCAATATTAAATCTATAGGTGACTTTGCAATGTCACTCATTGAGCAAAACAAAAATGAGTACAAGAGAAGTACATCTAATGGATTGCCCGTGTCAATCCCAACTCCTGATGGTCCTGATCTCTCTAAGATTCAAGTAGATGAAGCTACGGTCACAGATATATTTGCTAGATCCTTTGGAATAAAAAAGAAGGCTGTAGCTAGACCTGTACAAGAATCTAAGAGGGTAGAGGAAAGAACTAAGACTAAATCTCCTGAACAACTAATAGCTGAATTTGAACAAGTTCTAGTTCAAGCTAGAGGGTTGATTCAGGAGATGACTTCTTGCGGGATGATTGGTGTTAATATGGCTGGTGCTGCTAAGAAGAAAAAAATAAAGAAGAAGTGGAAGTATTGATATGAGAATATTACAACTAATTATTGATTCTAGATTTGAATCTGGACAGGGTAGCCGTTCTGGTAGGAATGTATTTGCATCCAAAGAAGGCGCAAGTAGAGAACGAGTAAAAGCTAGAAAATCAAGAGTTAGAGTATTCCCTTCAATTTCTAAAGCATTAGGAGTTTTAGACTTTGGAACAATCTTTTCCACAACTGCTAGTGATAGATTATATGTAGTTACCCGTCCTACATGGGGCAAGAAGAGCGTTCAACAATCAGAAAAAGTTGCTAAGGGTTTTTCTGCTGGAACTCCATTTAGCGAAATCAAAGGTTATTCAGTTCGCACCATGAAAAAACATGGTAAGCAAAGATCCAAGAAGTTTTTGAAATACAAGGAACACAAATGAATTATTACAACAGAATAACTGAAGTAATCTCAGGCGATCAAATTATTGTAGAGTCTCAAGAACAACAAGAAAGAATAGATGAACTTCTTGGTAGAATTGGTAGAGCGATGGGAACTCTACTTTCATCCAAACCAGCTAACCCCTATACAGGACAATGGAATCCATTGAGAGGAAAGTATGAGGGAGGTTTAAATGCAGATGATAGAAGAGCAGCAATTAGAGCTAGAGTAGCTGCTAAGAAAAAAGATGCTGCTCCCGCAGAAACAAAACCAACCAAGAGGGTTAGAACTCCAGAGCAGCAAGCGGAGTTTGATAAGAAAAAACAACACGCAGCAACAGTTAGAGGTCTGCTACCTAAAAATAAAGAGGGGCGAGCAAACATGATAAATGCGTTAAGAACAGGAGTTCAGTACGCAAAGAGTGGGCCTAAACCTGCAACACAAGCAGATATTCGACTTGGGCAGGCTGTAGGATTATCTGATAGGGCTAAGAAATTCAAAGGGGCTGTTAGAAAAGGTATGGAACAGCAGGCAGATTTAGTAACTCAAAACGCATCAACCTATTACGGTAGTATAGCAAATATGATTCGTGAGTCTTTCCAATTAAATGAGAAAAAAGGTCCTTGTTGGAAAGGATATAAAGCTGTTGGCATGAAGATGAAAGGTGGACGCAAAGTTCCTAATTGTGTTCCTGTATCTGATTCAATTGAGCGCATAGGTGATTTAATAAGCGAGATGATTCCAGTAACAGACCCAAGTAAAACTGGTTATTATGGAACTAACATGTTTAATGAACTTCAATCAGGAAAAGTTGGCTCTTTTTTAAAGTCTAGTATGGCTAACACACCTGCGGCTTTAGAAAAAAGACTTAATAGAAGGCTTACTGGTAGATCTGACAGGAGTGATTGGGCTGGAAGTAGTCAAAGGGATATGGCTAGATTAAGTCCAAGAGGGGGGAAAGGTTTTGGTTCTACTTTACCAAAACCAGCGATGATTCCC
>Ga0315902_10006376_pt1 | contig 16344 bp, 20 predicted proteins | sample LakEriMetagenome_9_FD_203523 | JGI IMG/M metagenome (GOLD analysis project Ga0315902, IMG submission 203523) | Freshwater fungal communities from buoy surface, Lake Erie, Ohio, United States - Buoy 12 MA117 | ecosystem: Environmental > Aquatic > Freshwater > Lake > Lake biofilm | place: USA...
GCAAGGATAAATTGTCAGGTAATCAGTATTGACTAAACGTCCCGTCGGGGGCTGTCAGACGATTGTCGGGGACTCCCCGGACTGCCTGTCGGCGTTATACTTTCGACCCAGTCAGTGATATACCATTTCTGAGGTCAGGGAAAACACTTTTACATTTCTATGGACTGGTATAGGGCGGAGAGAATTTTCTGTTTATACGTCCAAAACTTGGAGCATTTCACTAGGGGGTTATTTGGATCAAATGTTTATACGTCCGATTTTTCCTGGAAGAGATGGGTTCGGACCAACCTATCTTTTTCTTCCAGGAAACTGTTTATACGGAGGAAACTTCATTTTTGGCACTAGGGGGTTATTTGGATCAAATGTTTATACGCTACTTTTTTATGGGTTAAAAACAACCCATTGGTTAAACATTTTGTCCGCGCCAGGGGGGTATAGGGTGGGGGGGGTGCTACGCGTGCGCGGGTGCGCGTGCGCGAATATATTTTATTATTTAATTATATTTATATTATATTATATTATATTATATTATATTACTTAATATAATACATAATCGCGCGAGCGAGCGAGCGCTCACGCCCTAGCGCGGCCGAGCGCGGCGGTCATATCCTGATACACGGAGCGAACGGACGACTCCGGTGGCGGAGGAGCGTAGCGAAGCGAAGCTCCGGAGACATCCGGGGAGGGAGTGAGCGACAATGGCAAAAAACTGGCCATGCGATACCCCCCATATACCCCCCTGGAATGGATAAAACGTATAAACGGTTTTTTGTCCAACTACAACGATTCAGCTCCTGGATACCATTTTCTTCCAGGAGATGGCGACGCGCCTCAGCCCTTGCGTTTGCAAACCCCCGTGGTAATATATCACCCATGCAAGAGCCAGATGAACTCAACATGATGATCAAACGTAATGAGAAGCAAGGCGCGAGACTACGCCGTGTCGGTGCTTCTTATCGCGACATTGGCGAACTGCCAGCGATTGTCAACCCCTCCAGGAGATTGCAAGCCTCCAAAGACTTTCAATTCTTTTGTGAAGCGTACTTTCCAGACCTATTCCCGCTCAAATGGTCTAATGATCATTTGAATGTATTGAGTAAGATGGAGAAGACGGTTGTCAAGGGTGGGATGTATGCGCTGGCCATGCCTCGCGGCTCAGGAAAAACAACCATCGCAGAAGTCGCTGCTCTGTGGGCATCTATCAATGGACACCGTGAGTTCACTGTCCTGATTGGTGCCGAAGTAGGATCGGCCACTCAAAACCTGGATAATATCAAGATGCTCCTTGAGACAGGAGACCTATTGGCCGAGGATTATCCAGAATGCTGCTATCCTATCAAACTCCTGGAAGGTATTAACGCGAGAGCACGTTCACAGACGTACCTATTTGAGCGAACCAATCTTGGACTGTTGGCAAACGAACTTATCCTGCCAACGATTAAGCCCGATGGCTGGGATCAGGATCCTATCCTACAGAACTTCATCACAGACGATGGATTTGCTGTAGGATCAGGAACTATCCTGCGCGTGGCTGGTATCACTGGTCGTATCCGTGGTATGTCTTACGTTAGACCTGATGGACGCAAGGTTCGTCCGTCGCTGGTTATTCTGGACGACCCACAGACCGACGATAGCGCCAAGAGCATCTCCCAGATTGCCTCCAGAGAAAAGATTATCAGCGGTGCAATCATGGGCCTTGCAGGGCCAGGAAAGAAGATTGCATGCGTCATGCCATGCACGGTCATTCGTATTGGAGACCTGGCCGATAGATTCCTTGATATTAAAATCCATCCGGAGTTTAATGGGACTAGGACTAAGCTGCTCAACAAGATGCCAAAGAACGAACTCTTGTGGGAAGAGTATCGTAAGATTAGATTCGAAGGAATGCAGGCTGGGAAGGGGAATGCTCCAGCAACTGCGTTTTATCTATCGAACCGCGCTGCACTCGATGAAGGCGCGGAGGCTGCTTGGTCAGCACGGTTCAATCACGACGAAGCGTCTGCTGTCCAGCATGCGATGAATCTCAAGTTCAATGATGAATCTGCGTTCTTTGCAGAATATCAGAATCAGCCACTGAACGACAACATGCTAGAAGACGAAGCATTGTCTGCTGAGTTAATTATCAAAAAGACCAACGGTATCCCCAGAGGCACCATCCCCAGGAGATCGACACGGATTACGGCATTCATTGACGTACAGAAAAAGAGTCTTTGGTACACTGTGGTCGCTTGGGCTGATGATTTCACTGGGTATGTCGTGGATTACGGCACCTATCCGGACGAAGGTCGCGAGTATTTTACTCTACGCGAACAAAAGAATACTCTTCAGTTGATGATGCCAAACGAATCGTTAGAAACTCAACTCTACACGGGACTTACACGTCTAGTAGGACTGTTGTCTAAGAAACGATGGCCGATTGAAGGAATCGATGATAGCGAAGCAGCGATGTCTATCGATAGAATTCTAATAGACGCTAACTGGAACGAGTCAACGGAAGTTGTCTATCAATTCTGCAAGGCATCAGAAGCGTACTCGATTTTGATACCATCTCACGGAAAAGGTATCGCAGCAAGTATGAAGCCGATGCGCGAATGGCCGAATCGCCCAGGTGGACGTCGTGGCATGGGATGGATGCTGTCTCCATCGCAGAAGGGTATCAAGAATATAATCATCGATACGAATACATGGAAATCGTTTATTGCGAGTAGGTTGACAATCGGTATGGCAGAACATGGGTCATTGTCTCTGTACGGCAGAAGTCACACACGACACAAACTATTCGCAGATCATATTATGTCCGAGTATCGCACGAGAACTGCTGGACGTGGGCGTGTCCTTGACGAATGGAAGATGCGTCCTGGGTGTAACGACAATCACTGGTTTGACGGTCTGGTAGGGTGCGCGGTCGCTGCTGCTACGCTTGGACTTAACCCAGAGATCCATGTCTTGCGCCAAGCAGAACCCGAGATTACTTCTCCCCAGGAAGGAGAGGAACCGCATACTCTTGAACAGAACGATCCTGTCAAGTATCATGTTGGTATCGCTGCTCCCAACCAGAGAAAGAAACGTCGGATGAGTATCAAGGAATTGCGGGAAAGCCGTATGGGCAACCTGCGGGGGGTTGCGGCGCAGGCTTCAGGTCAGAAGGCGTTCTGACTGGCCTAAAAACAAAAACGGGTGGCACCCCCTACCCCTGGGCACCCCCTGGGCCTTGGTTTTGGTTTCTGACTGGCTTACTTTTTGTCGCTGGTTTTGCGGATTTTTTGCCACTTGTCAAAGGATTTTTTGGCGGTATATTGTGGGCATGTCCGAAGTAACCACCGAACAGATGCAGTCAGTTACAGACGCCATCGCTGAAGCAGCAGTTGGTCCAAAAAGAGTCTCGAGCGACCAAGGATCTGTCGAACAGCATCCTTTGCAAGACTTAATCGCTGCCGAAAGACATCTTGCGACTAAACGAGCGATGAACAAAGCGAATCGTGGTCTTCGCTTTACTACTCTAATTCCACCTGGAGCGGTCTAATGGCATTTTTCGGTCTTTTTAAGAAACGACCAGCTTCTTCCTCCAGGAAAGAGGCCGATGAGTATGCCAAACGTATAAACGCTCGTTACGACGCTGCTCAAAAGAACAGAGAAGACCGAAATCACTGGGCTTATGCGGACAATTTGTCCCCTGTTCAGGCGAATAGTAAGGCAGTTCGGGACGAAATCAAGAAGAAATCTCGGTATGAATTGGACAATAACGGGTCTGGTGCTGGCATTGTTAAGTCCTATACGAACGACGTAGTCGGGACTGTACCGTCCATAAATGTCATAACTGGGAACGAAAATACCGATGAATTGATCCAAAAACGATTCAAGAAATACTCAAATAATATCCATTTGGGACGTAAATTGCGCCTCGCCAGAAGAGAAAGACTCATTTCTGGTGAGTCTTTTATCATGCAATTCAATAATAGAGGATCAAAAAATCCAGTAAAACTGGATATTCAGGTCATTGATAGTGATTTGATCACTGATCCTGAGTATGATCCTTTGAAGACGTCAGAATATCAGAACGTTGATGGTATTTTCTACGATAAGTACAGAAATCCTGTGAAATATCGTATGTTGAAGGTCCATCCTAACGCTGGCGTCTATACTCCTACACAAGAATACGTCGATATTTCTGCTGAGTTCATGTTTCACTGGTATGATGAACTTCGCGCTGGACAAGTTCGTGGCGTTCCGGAACTGACCGCTACTATCCTTGAGTTTGCTAACCTCAGACGATACACCAAGGCGGTCCTTGGTGCCGCTGAGATTAGTGCCGAGCTCACAGGTATGCTCGAGAGCGATGGTACGGCAAATGAAGACGGTCCGGATGAACTAGGTCCAGGTGATGAACTCCCAATCAAGAGAAACATGCTCACCACCCTACCGATGGGGTGGAAGCTGAACATGACAAAGCCAGAGCAACCGACTACTTCCTATGGTGATTTCAAGAAGGAAGTCCTGACAGATGTTGCTCGCCCATTGTGCATGCCCAGGAATATCGCCAATGGAAGTTCGGCCGACTATAACTACTCATCTGGAAAACTGGACTTCCTGTCGTATGCAAAGAACCAGGGTATTGAGCGTCATGATCTTGAGGAAACATTCTTAAATGATCTTTTCTTCAAATGGCTAGAAGAGGCGCTGATGATCCCTGGGTATATCCCAAATGTCAATCCAGAAGATGTTGAGATTGAATGGTCTTGGGATAGTGATGAAGATATTGACCCAGTTAAGGGCGCGTCTGCAAACGAGATTCGTCTAAATACTGGCGAGACGACCCTCAAGGAAATCTACTCCAGGAAAAACCGAGATTGGAGAGTCGCTCTTGAACAAAGGGCAGCAGAAATCGCTCTCCAAAGGGAATTAGGAATACCATTATCTACAGATAAAGGAACTCAGAATGTTGATCAAAGCGAACAACAATCAGAAGACGGATCTGATTCTAGCGACGATGGAGCCAGTTCAGATTGAGGCGGCTGCCAAGGAAGGTGGTCCTAAGCGATTTAAGATTTTGGCGTACTCAGGTGGAAAGATGGACGTCGGTTGGGGCGATCCTATCTGTGTCGATCTGTCTGGTATGGAAATCACAGATAAATCTCGTCCAATCCTTAAAGACCACGACACTGCATTGGTTGTCGGGCATTCTACTGCGATTACGAAGAATAAAGTTCTCCAAGTAGAAGGAGTCTTCAGTGGCGCTGGATCTGCTAAGAACGATGTTCTCGCGTCTGCTGAAAATGGTTTCCCTTGGCAAGCGTCAATCGGGGCGAAGGCTCTAGAAAGGACGTTTATCGAACAAGGAGTGACCAAAACCGTCAATGGACAGGAAATCGAAGGCCCTTGCATTATTGTGGGGCGGAGTATATTAAAGGAAGTGTCGTTTGTGGCACTCGGTGCTGATGATAATACTTCGGCAATCGCCGCCAGTCAAAAACCCGTTTCTCACGAGGAGAACACAATGGATAAATTCGAAAAATGGCTTGTCAAGGCGGGGATTGACGCCTCGAAATTGACCGAAGCCGGAAAAGCTATGTTGAAGGCTCAATTCGATGCCGAAGAGGCTGCCATCCTTGCTAAAGCGCCTCCCGCGACTACTCCCGCGCATGTCGCTCAACCGACCCAAATCCAAGCTGCCAGTGATCTGTCCAAGGACATCATGGCTGAGTTTGGTAGTACCAATCCTGATATCGCTGCTGAAGCGATTGAAAAGAATTGGGATCTCAAGGCCACCAGATTGGCTGTCCTGCGGGCTTCCCGCCCACAGAGTTCAGCCGCCGTCCACACGTCCAAAGATAGTGACGACAAAGAATCGTTCAATAAGCAGATGGAAATCGCTGCTTGTTTCAGCGTTGGTCTCGGCAAACAGGTCGAGAAGACCGAAGAGCCCAAAGTCGTTGAAGCTGCCCAGAAGCGCTTCCGAAACCTTTCTCTCCAGGAAATGATCGTCGCCGCTGCTATGCGGAATGGCTACAGTGGTCGCTCTTCTTTCCGTGGTGATCCCGAAGGTATCTTCCGCGCTGCTTTCAGTGATCTGTCGCTGCCCAAGATTTTTGGCAATGTCGCTAATAAGAAACTGCTCGCTTCCTTCATGGAAGTTGAACAAGTCTGGCGTCAAATTGCTCGCATCAGTTCGAATCCTGACTTCCGTCCTACCAGTAATCTGCGTATGACTGCTGACTTCAAGTTTGAACGCGTCACCAATGCTGGTGAAATCAAGCATGCGAAGACCCCGACTGAAGTCGAATACACCAATCAAGTTGATACCTACGGAAAGATGTACGCCATCACCCGTAAGGACATTATCAACGATGACATGAATGTTCTCTCTACCATTCCTGCGCATATTGGTCGTGGCGCTGCCATGAAATTGAATGAAGACTTCTGGGCACTGTTCCTGAACAACTCATCCAAGTTCACCACTGGCAATAAGAACTATATCGAAGGTTCTGGTACGGTCCTTGGTATTGATAGTCTTACTCAAGCCGAACAACTGTTCCTCGATATGGTTGACGACGGTGGCATGCCTCTCAGTATCCAATCGAACCTGCTGCTTGTCCCGACGGCTCTGAAGACCAAGGCTCAGCAATTGATGAATTCCACTGAGATCCGCGATACCACTGCTTCGACGAAGTTTGGAACCGCTAATCCTCATGCTGGTAAGTGGTCGATTGCTTGCTCCGCTTACATGTCGAACAGTAAATTCACAGGCTACAGTTCGACTGCATGGTATCTGATTGGTAACAACAGTATGATCCCGCTGATCGATGTTGCCTTCCTGAATGGTGTCGAAACCCCCGTGATCGAAAGTGCCGAAGCCGACTTCAGTACTCTTGGTGTCCAGATGCGCGGATATTTCGACTACGGTATGGCATGGCAAGATGTCAGAGGTGCTATCAAGTCTAAGGGTGCTGCCTAGTCTAACTAAAACCAAAAACCCCCTCTTCGGAGGGGGCTCTTTACAAGGAGAAAAATCATGGCTGAAGCCACTTTTGTTCAAGACGGTGCTGCAATTGATCACACGGCTGGTGCTGATATCGCTGTCGGCGAAGTCGTTGTCATGGGCGCTCTCGTCGGTGTTGCCGAACGTGCCATCGCAAATGGCGCGATCGGTGCAGTTTCGATTGAAGGCGTCTATGAAGTCGCCAAAGAAGCCCCTCTCGTAATCTCGAAGGGTGATATCGTCTATTTCGTTGCAGCGAATAACAACGTCAATAAGACTTCCTCTGGTAATACGAAGATGGGCTATGCTATTGCTGATGCCGCGTCTGCCGATATAGTTGTGAAAGTCCTGTTGTCCAGATAATTTCTAGCCTTCGGGGGAAACTGGCTCCCGCCCCGTAGGTTGTGTCGGCCTGCGGGGTTCTTTTTTCTCCAGGAGATAAGGATTAACAAATGACCGTTCAACTTTCTGCTACTCTTCGTAATAATATGATTGGTCAAGTCGAGACCACTGTCGGAACTGCGCCAAAACTGCAACTCCGTACAGGAGCTCAACCTGCTGACTGTGCCGCTGCTGATAGTGGTACTCTCATCGCTGAAATTACATTGCCGTCCGATTGGCTGACTGCTGCGTCGGCCGGTGCTGTCTCTAAGAACGGAACTTGGGCTGGGACTGCTGCTGCTACTGGTACGATTGCTCACTATCGTATCAAAGACTCTGGTGGTACTACGACCCATGAACAGGGTAATGTCGGTACTTCTGGTACTGATATTGTCCTTGATTCGAACGTTGTCAATAGTATTGGTCAGAATGTTACGATTACTGGATGGACACGTACTCAAGGCGGAGCATAATCCTGAAAGGACTGGCGCAATGCAAACGCTCCACGACAGATTGCAACAGCCCGATCTGGTCGGCATCCCCGACCAGGACGCAATGGTGATTCTGAACCGAGCAGACGAAACTCTGACCTGGGCAGAAAAACCTATCAAAATCCGCGATGTTTTGTATTGCCTCCAGCGGTGGGGTGTCTATGCGCAGTTGCAGTACTTGGCGCAGAGGGGCACCGGGGACGCCGTGCCCCTCGCGGTTGGCGTCTTGTCTTCAGTTGCGCCAAATGTGTCACCCTTCGACGAGATGGACATTGCCAACGCCGAAGTGCTGGCGCAGTTTCAAGCGATGGGTGCTGGTCTGATCGCGGCTGGGATCTTGACGCAAGCGCAGTACGACCACCTCTGGAATCTGCGAATGGTTCCGCAGTCGTGGTCAGACATCAATGTCGGACGACCTGTCACCCTTCACGAAGTATCAATGGCGAGGTAACCAATGGCTACTACAAACCTCACAAAGACGATTGCAACAGTCGTTACAGATTGGGCGACCGCGATTGCGGCAGACGCCCAGGAAGGCCACACAGCGATCCAGACGGTAACCAATAAACTCGCGGCATCGTTTGGCATCGCGCTGGCAAGATCGACAGGCAGCGCGTACACCGTCGGTCCTAAAGTGCGGATCGAAGCAAGTTACCACGGCAGTGACAATCAGGGCTGGCGGCAACTTGACGCGATCCAGATGGCGGTTGGCGCATCTATCGCAAACACCACTCTCAACGGTGCCGTATCCGCTGCGGCAACGTCGTGCGTGGTTACGTCTGCAACGAACATTGCGGCGGGGGATATTCTGTTTCTTGGTCACACAGCCACCGTTGCCAATTATGAAATAGTCCGTGTGAAGTCTGTGTCGGGAACAACGGTGAACTTTGAGGAAGCGTGCGTCAACGCGCATGATAGCGGAGCACAAGTCACAGACCAAGCGGAAATCTACTCTCTCGGACCATACGATCTCTCGACTTTCGCCCGCGTCCGCGTCATTCTTGACAACGTGGGAACTGGCCAGGGCGTCTATTATCGCTGCTTAATGAACACTCTCGACAGCGTGGCGACGGCGTAGCACAATGCCCGCGCAATGTCCAAACATGTTGACGTGCCCATCAGAGCGCGGTTTTTTGGATGTACGCTCGTTCGTTCCGGGGCTATGGCTCGATGCTTCCGACAGGTCAACCGTTATTGCGCCGTCAGGTGTCAGCGAGTGGCGAGACAAAAGCGGCTTTGGCCGCCATGTATATCAATCGACAGTAGGCAATCGCCCGGCATATCGACAAAACGGACTCAATGGCCTGCCTGTAATTGCGTTCACCCATAGCTCTAGCCAGTCTATGACGCAGAGCGTCACCTTTCCGCCATTCCTCGGAGTTTCTGCGTTTTCAGTGTTCAGCGTTGTGAATCGCAGATTGAATGGTGGAAACAAGGGATGTTATTTGGCGTACGCTGGTGGTGGTTCTGGTGTTGACATTCTTTTTGCAATGGCTGGCACAGACACTTTTTACCAGATAGGAAATGGCGCCGATGGTGGCGGTACGCAGGCGGCTTTCGGGAAGTTCAATCAATACCTTGTCAACACTCTGATTTTCGACGGCACACAAACCGGAAACGCAAACAGAATGCGGGTGTGGGACAGTGGGAAACCAAACACACTTTCTTTTGGATACACCGTCCCGGCAACAACATCAAGCAATACAACCAACAGACTAATAATAGGTAACTATTTGTCAGATTGGTTTCTAAACGGAGAGATAGGCGAAATCATTGTGCTGCCGTACGCAGCAAATGAACGGCAACGTCAGCAAATTGACGGATATTTGGCATGGAAGTGGGGAACACGCGGAACCTTAGCAGAATCGAACCCACACTTTTTAAGCAGACCGACGGACAATCGCTACCTCAAGCGCAGGACAAGGACCATTGTTTCACTTGCTGGGGCGGCTGGGAGTAGTGGGGGTGGCGACATATCAGGATCGTCCAGTAAAATATTTGATATTGCCGTATCATCTACAGGACGTATAGATTTGTCTGGTTCGTCATCCAAAACTATAGATATTACTGGATCAGCGACAGGTCAAACTATTACCACCGGAATATCCGGATCGTCCACAAAGACATTTGATTTAACTGCATCATCTAGTGGACAAGTATCAATTCAGGGATCGTCTAATAAAACGATAGGGATCACCGCAAGCGGAACCGGCCAGACTTCTCTCCAGGGATCATCCACACAGACTATTGCATTGTCTGGATTGGCAACAGGACAAATCTCTTTACGTGGTTCATCTAGTTCTACGATTACAGTGTCTGGATCAGCTACTGGACAGACTATCTCTGGCGGTATCTCTGGATCGTCGTCTATTACGATTGGCACCACTGGATCCGCTACCGGACAAGTATCGTTAGCAGGATCGTCCAGTAAGACTATCAGTATAGTCGCCTCGTCTGCTGGTACTGTTGATCTACGTGGATCATCCAGTGCGACGATTGCAATGTCCGGTTCAGCATCTGGACAGACTACCACAGCAGGGATCACAGGCTCCTCTTCCAGGACAATTGATATTGCCGTATCTTCGATTGGTAAGGTAGGATTGTCTGGTGTATCGGTTGGATCCTTTGATCTGCTTGCAAGTGGATCTGGGTCTATTGGATTGCGTGGTCAGTCTAATAAGACGATTGAAATGTCTGGTGAGGCCTCTGGATCGACGTCTGATTATACTCCGTTGTTTGGATCATCTAATGTTACAATCAACATGATTGCGATTTCTAATGGCGCACAGATTAATCAAAAAACTATTACGCCACGAAAGAAATCACATAGAGACATGATCGCGGCTGGGTTGGGGTGGTTCGAACAACAAAGACGGAAGCACCTCTGCCGAGACATTGTTTATACGCGCAAGGGTATCGAGTATAAGATGACCGCGACTACTGCCAGAACCATCTTTGAGAACCAAGGTCCGACTGGCATACTGGAAAAAATCGTTGTAATGGATTTCATTATCTCCAAAGAAGAATTAGCCGAGATCGACTTCCCTCCCAGGAAGGGTGATAAGATATCATATAATGAAGAGACTTATGAGATCATGAGTCTTCCTGGGGTAGGAGAATTCGAGTACACAGATGCTGATCGTAGGGCGGTCAGAGTCCATACCAAACAGGTTGGAGTATTCAGATGAAAACGACACAGATAGTATCAAACATCTACGACTTAGTAACAGATGGTGAGTATGATAATGAGGATATGGAAGTCAAGAAATCTGTCATGCCAGATATGTCATTAACAGATACGGTTGAACATCCTGTTGTCTATATTTGCCCATTGACAAAGGTTGTTGAATTGCGCGATAGAAATCATCTCACGAAAGGGCATAAGGTCCAGATTGTCGTTACAAAGAAATTGGATCTGGACCAAGAAATCTACGATGAGTTTGCTGGACTAGAACTAATCATTGATCAGATCATGGATCAAGTAGCATTTAAGAGTTTCGATGGTGTATCATTTTCTGGAATTGAATTGAGTGAATTGTTTGATCCTGAAACACTCTATAATTACCATCAATTCCAATCAGTCATTATACTGACTTATATCGAAAGGTAATCCGATGCCATGGCCCATTGAATGGTTGGAATGTGATAGTGCTCGGATAGATATTACTATCACAAAAGGTGCGACTAAGTATATCAAGTATCAATTCCTAGATGGCAACAAAAATCCAATTGATATGTCGTTGTTCGCTGGGAAGGCCCAGGTTAGGGACGACTCAAGAAATCTATTGACAGAATTCATTGTAACTCTTGACTCTGACGGTTGGATAATTCTCGAACTTACGCCAGAACAGACAAACTCATTAACGGTTGATCCTCAGGCAGATAAATCTATCATTGGTAGATACGACGTCCTTATCACTGATAATGTCGGAAGAAAGATTTCTCCTTTCTGGGGGAATGTCTCGTTAGATTATCTAGAAACTGAGGTGTGAGATGAAGCCATCAATTATCGGTCGAAAGGCTGCTCCTGAATTAAAAGTGAGTGATGGTAAAATATGGGTTCAAACTGCCTCATCCGGAATGCCTCAGATTTGCGTTCAGACAGGCCCAAGGGGGCCAATGGGGCCAAGCGGCGCGGCACCTAGCATCGACGTAATTTTGACAGGTCAGAATGCGCTAAGCGGGCATCGTGCTGTTGTACTGGAAGCGGGTTCCGGCATGCGGTATGCAGATCCACTCTCAGACGTGGATGCGAATGCTCAAATTGGCATCCTTGTCCAAGCCACTTCTCCAGGAAATCCTGGACGAGTTCAATTGGGTGGGCAGTTAGATGATCCATCATTCAATTTTGTCAACGGTCCAGTATTCCTGGGGCAAGATGGTGCATTGGTTCAGACACCCCCGACTCATGGCTGGATACGAGTGATTGCGCGGGCTATTTCCCCGGTTACAATAATTATCGACCCGGAAATCCCTTTCTGGAGGGAATAATGCCTAAATCTATTTCAATTAATACGGATGGAAGATTGCTGGAGTTCACTCCAGCTATTGCTGATATATCTGGACTCCAAACTGCTCTTGATGGAAAAGCTACTTCATCTCACGTTCATGGCAATATCACAAATGCGGGGGCAATCGGATCCACTAGCGGACTTCCGATTATCACGACTGCTCTTGGTGTTTTGACTGCCGGTGCATTCGGAACTATTGCCGGATCTTTCTGTCAAGGCAACGATTCTAGACTATCCGATGCTAGAACCCCCGTCGCTCATAATCAAGCATGGTCCACGATCACATCTACGCCGACGACCAGATCTGGGTATGGGATTACGGATGCGGCTGGATTAGGAGCAAATACCTTCACTGGTTATCAACTTGTTGATATTGGCTCAGGCGCTTTAGTCGCAAAATTCAAAGGAGGAGCTGGAGCAAATATATCAATCGATGCTACAGCCGGAGCAGGAAATGATTGGAGATTTGGTGACGCTCTTACTGCTTCTGTTGGGACATTTGTTTTTTACGATTACACGAATTCTAGTAAAGCATTTACTTATCATAATGCTTATGGATGGGAATTCTTTACTTCTGGTCTTTCTGCTGTAAAAATAGATTCGACGCAAAAAGTTATCATCGGCACCGACCCAGGCGGATCGGAATTGTTGCGGGTTGGTGGGTCGGTAAAATCCAGTGGTGGATTTTTCAAAGGAGTAAATGAAGCGGTCTATGCAAACGATTCCCGTCTATCTGATGCTAGAACACCTACTGCGCACAATCAGGATTGGAGCACGATTACAGGAAAGCCGACGACCATTTCAGGCTACGGCCTGACCGACGCGGCTGGATTGGTGGCGAATACATTCACCGATACGCAGACTATCCAAGGTACTACCCTTCAAACATTGAGACTAAATAATACTTCTTCAACTGGATTTATCAATTCAATTAATACAAATAATGCTGGTGGATTCTTCATAAAAGATGAAGAAAATAATAGGATATTCTTTAACTACGATAGATCAACTGGTATTACTTCGATTGGTCATTCAAATATAATAAAGACAAGTTCTAGTGGATTCCATTTACGCGGTGGGACTATCACAGATACAACGGCGTTCGGTGTATGGACTGGAACAGGAAATTTTAGTAGTCAAAATGCAGATACAGTTACAACAGGAATGGTTGCTGCGACAGTTAAATCATTGATAAATACTTTGGTAACTCTTGGTGTGATTAAATCACAGTAAGGAACATAATATGTCACCAATCTACAATCAAACAGTTAATCCAGGCGACGACCGAATGAGGACTCGGTATGTCGGTATTCGTACAGAATTGGGGCAGATCCCATCCGTGTCAATACTGCGGCAAAAAGTGATTTTGTGCAAAGACGGCAGCGAAAAGAAACTTGAGGATCTAGATGGACCTACTGTATCGTTTGATAAAAACGAGATGGTTGATTTGAGAAATCCTGAGACAAACGAATTGCTCGGAATTCAGATGTCGGCTGGAGAAATCATGGCTGGCGTACATTCCTGGGTCATGCAACAGTTATTGAAATTCGATCAACAACAAAAAGGAGAATCCTATGCTAACCCCCAATGAGTTCAACGCCTTAGTCTCGATCTTAAATAGAGCTCCTATGCTCCAAGCTGAGACATTCGCAATCCAGGTTATCTTGGGTAAGATCGCACCACCACCCCCCCAGGAAAAGAAGGACGAGGAAAAGAAAGATGGACAGTGAAAAAATCTGGATCGCAGTCTGTATCGTAGTTTCTACCTTGACTGGAACCATTGGTTTTCTCTGGCGCGATGAACGGAAAAGATCTGCTGATGAAAGAAAATACCTTAAAGGTGAAATTGACGACATGAAGGATAGGATTCGTCAATTAGAAAAAGAGAAAGATGTCAATGAACAGGAACGACGGCAAGAAATCGTACAATTATTGCGAGCATCAGTAGAACAGGGAGAGCGAACGAATAAGGTCATAGAATTACTCGCTAAAGCGTGGGAGACACGCAAGTGCCTTGCCATTGGTGAAAACCCAGTACAATTTCCGGAAGATGATAAAGATACGATTAGATCTGATAAACTCTCAGTAATAAGGAAGAAATAAAATGGCTGATAAATTCCTCTACCTTGATGCTCAAGGTCGTCCTCGTGAAAAAGAATTGAGTACCACGTCTGCTGGCGTCGGTGACGCTGGCAAGGGCGTTGCGCTCGGGAGTGACGGCAAACTGGATCTGACGTTCTTCCCGTCTGGGATTGGTACGCCAGTATCTACCTTCACGGCAAGTGAAGCGCTCGCGGCAGGTGATCTTGTCAATCTCTGGAGTGATTCTGGAACCGTCAAAGCACGAAAAGCCGATGCGTCTGTTGCGTCCAAGCAGGCCCACGGATACGTCAAAGCTGCTGTGAGTTCAAACGCGCAAGCGTCGGTCTATACCGAACATGGTTCTTTGATCTCTGGTCTGACTGGTATGACCGCTGGTTCAGAATACTTCCTGTCCGCCACTGTTCCAGGAGGAGCGGCAACTGCGATTCCGAGTGGTGCTGGTCAACTTGTCCAGTATATTGGTATCGCAAAATCGGCGACTGAACTATACTTTGAGCCTGAAGCAAGAGCAATTCGCGCATGAAACCAAAGATAAGATTCAAATCAATTTTCAAACCAGCAAAATTGATGAAGAGTCTTAATGCTTATCAACACCACGTCCTGTTCTATTTTGGTGCTCTGACAAGAATGATAGCCCGTAGATCAATGCGTAAGGGGAGAACGTATAAACGCATCAATTCAAAGGGAGAGGTTGTTCAAAGTCCTAAACCATCCAAGCCTGGAAATCCCCCCAGGGTATGGGTCGGATTAATAAAGGATCTACTTTACTTTAGAATTAGAGAAGATCAGAGAGATGTCATCATTGGCCCAGAGATTTACAAAAAGAGAAAGATTGGTGCATTCACAATCCCTTTGCTACATGAAGTCGGTGGAACTGCTCCCATTATCCATTCCTACTCTAAGAAGAGAGCAATGGGAAAGTTTCCAGCCAGACCATATATGGTTCCAGCATTGGGGAAAGCAAAGCTACAGCTTCCTAGGATTATGAGACAAGCCAGACAGAAATTCAAAGCCTGATAAGGAGATCAATCATGGCAGCAGTTTTAGGTCTAGATGCGAAGTTATATGCAAGAGTCCTTTCGTCCGATCACCTGACTCCGTGTTCGTATGACACTGCTCAGTCGGAATGGGTCGAACTGACGAACGTTCGCGACGTTACCTTGGATATGACCAAGGGCGATGCTGACGTCACTACTCGTTCCAATAGTGGCTGGAAAGCTACTATCGGCACATTGAAGGATGGCACTATTGATTTCGAAATGATTTGGGATGGCGCTGATAATGGGTTCAAGATTATGAAGACCGCGTTCCTTGAGAACAAGACTGTTGCTCTCCTGGTTATGGATGGGCCTAAGAATAAAGATCCAAATGGATCTGCTCAAGGTCTGATGGTTAATTGCTCCATCACAAAGTTCACTCGCCCCGAACCACTGGAAGACGCTCTTAAAGCCCAAATCACTGCCCGTCCGACCTATGTCACTGGCAAACCCCCTGTCTGGGTTGAAAGCGATACCACCTACACCGCGTCTGAACCACCGAACGCATAAGGATAAACCATGAGACAGTTTAACGACACGACAGGTTTTTCATGGAGCATCAATATCACGGTCGAAACGGTTATACGGGTCAAGGATATTACCAAGATCGACATTCTTACCATCCTCTCCTCTCCAGGAGCATTGGAAGAAGTGATGGGTGATATCGTTCGGTTCGCCGAAGTTCTCTATGCTACTGTGAAACCGCAGGCTGATCAGGCTGGGATTACTCCTGATCAGTTTGCATCACGGTTTGATGGCAGTGTTCTTGACGTTGCAAGCAAACAATTCTTTGAGGAACTTGTTGATTTTTTCCCGCCAAAGAAACGTCAGATCTTGCGGAATCT
>Ga0315902_10006378_pt1 | contig 16342 bp, 18 predicted proteins | sample LakEriMetagenome_9_FD_203523 | JGI IMG/M metagenome (GOLD analysis project Ga0315902, IMG submission 203523) | Freshwater fungal communities from buoy surface, Lake Erie, Ohio, United States - Buoy 12 MA117 | ecosystem: Environmental > Aquatic > Freshwater > Lake > Lake biofilm | place: USA...
CAACCCCTTCAACCTCTTCAACATTATAGATTCCTAAAATAATTTCCTTAATTTTGCTCTCCCCAATCGGACAGCAATGTCCACGGGCCTATAGCTCAGCTGGTTAGAGCACCTGACTCATAATCAGAGGGTCCCTGGTTCAAGTCCAGGTGGGCCCACTTGAAAATCAAGCAGTTATGAAGAGAAATCTCATAGCTGCTTTTTTATTTGCATACAATTTGCATACATTTCACTCTCTATTGTACATCAACACATTCCCTTTTCATGAGTGCATACAATTGATTCGTTTGATAGTTTCGGAGCCTGGACTATATAGCTATGTTTAAACTTTTCAAGTTTGTTTCTAAATTCTAATGAGTTAAATCTTAAATATTTATCATAAGGTAATTCAGGTTAAGAAAGAGTGAGAGTGAAAGAAGCTTCCATCCAAAACACCCCCCATTGTTTTATTTCTCTCCCTACCCCCTGGCATGATCTTAGCCGATGATTTTATTGACGCCACCATTGCGTTTTTTTTTAGTGTATAGTTATCCTTTAAGAGAGGAAACTATTTTTTATGAAACTACAACAAGCAAAAAGATCATCATCACCGATGAAGCTACTGATCTCGGGACCGTCAGGGTCCGGAAAAAGCTTTTCAAGTCTTCAACTAGCCAAGGGACTGGTTGACAATTGGGAAGACATTTGCATCATCGACACAGAAAACGGGTCTGCAGACCTTTATTCACACCTTGGGGGGTATTCGGTCATCCGCCTAGAGGCTCCCTTCCACCCTAACCGTTATATTGAGGCTTTAAACCTTGCTGTAGAGGCTGGGATGAAATGCGTAATCATTGACAGTATCTCTCATGAATGGTCCGGAAAAGGGGGATGTCTTGAGCTGCATGAGAAAGCTACAAATAGTATGAAGATCCCAAACAGTTTTGCGGCATGGGCATCTGTCACTCCCCTTCATCAAAGCTTTCTTGACGCCATCATTCAGTGTCCTGTTCATGTTGTCTGTACAGCGAGGGCAAAAACGGATTTTATCATGATAGACCGAAATGGGAAATCAGCACCACAAAAAGTGGGGATGGCTCTTGTAACCCGTGATGGTTTTGACTATGAAATGTCTGTCCATCTAGAGTTGGACCAGCAGCACCAAGCCCACTGTAGCAAGGACCGGACAGGATTGTTCATGGATAAAAGCCCCTTTGTCATTTCAGCTGACACCGGTATCAGAATCCTAAGATGGTGTAACAGTTCAGGCGAAGAGAATTTAGAGGGTAAAATCAGCCAGTGCAGCTCAATGCCGGAGTTGATAAAACTGTATGATGAACTGTCTCACCTTCAACAGGACCAGGCAAAGATGCTTTTCAGAAAGAGGAAGGCAGAGCTACTCGCTGGCAAGAAAGTCAGTGATGAGGTCAAGCAGATACCCATTCATCAGAACGGTCACGCTGTAATCCTTTAGAAAGTTGATAAACTATTTTTTAACCAGGGCCCCATCATAATCGGTGGGGCTTTTTACATTATTTATTATGACACATGAATTGACAGAGTTAAAAGTAAGCTACAAACCAAAGAAGGCTGCAGGTCCCAAAGTTACCTCCGCACAATCTGCCTATGAACTATTAAACAGTATCTACAACCAAGATCTCATTGATCTGAGGGAGGAGTTTATCTGCCTGTATCTCAACAGGGTCAATCAGGTCAAGGGTTGGTACCAGATCAGCACGGGCGGTTTTACAGGCACCGTTGCAGACCCCAAGATGATCCTGGGTATTGCACTAAAGACAGCATCATGCTGCATGATCTTGTCCCACAACCATCCGTCAGGAAACCTGAAGCCATCAGATGCAGACATCAACCTTACTGAGAAGATCAAGAAGGCTGCAGTGTACATGGACATCCAGGTGCTTGACCATATCATCATCACTTCTAACGGGTATTTATCTTTTGCCGATGAAGGCATATTATAATCTCTTTGCAATGAGATCTTACCGGCAGTATATATTGATATTTATTAATAAGTAGAAACAATAAAGTCCTACGGTATTCCGTGGGACTAACTTTTTTACTACTTGCTTCTCAGGTATTACTCATTTTGGTAAGGAGAAAAACAAATCACTCCATCTCACATCCCTACTATTGGTAATTTTCTTGTATGATTTATCTGTGAAAACAAATAAAATCACAACCACAGGAAGCAACAATTCTAGATCATTTTTCAATAGTAGGTAAAAAGAAATACCATAAACGGATAGCAGTAATACATAGAAGGTTTTCCATCCCTTGGGTAGGGATTTATTCGTTTCTGTTTTCAAAAACAATGAATTTCGAACTACTTCAATTCTCTAATGCTTACTAAATGATTGATTGCTGTTCTGGACCTGATAACAGTTATGATTATACCACCAATTGGCATAAAAATTGATAATATGGTAAGTGAGTTTTTAGTTGACTTGTCAATTAAATTATTAGAATAAAGGGTTCTGGTAATTAAGATTGAAAGAACCATAACAATAACATTGATAACCAGGACTGAATAGAAGTAATACATAAAATGAATTTTTTTACATGGTATACTTTATAGAATAGATCATATTACTGATTTTGACAATAACCACTAAGAATAGAATGATTGAAACAAGGAGTATTCTCTTATTCTGTTTACGGATAGCATAAATTATTGTCGGTAAAAGTAATAACAGCGATAGTATTAAAAAAATAGATACTGACATATTTTATCTTTTTAATGTGTTAGAAAATTGAGCTGATCAACATTTAGTTTATTGAGGGTTTAAATAGTATAGTAATACCCATACAACTTTAAAACATAATTTAAAACAAAAAATACGCACAAATACGCATATTATTAACGAATTAATAGATATTTTAGTTCTGAACCTGATACGATAACCCACAAAAATGAAAGGATTATTCATATTTTCTTCATGCTGCGCTCTAACAGGTCTTATTCCGTTTATTTGGGGGTTAACAAAATTCAACAACCTCAATAATATATATTATTCTTTTATTCTCTTCTTAGGAATTGGTTGTATTACTGATATTACAAATGGAATTTTAATCATTTGCCATTACTATGATATTGCTCGTCAAATAACAAACATTTATTTGCTTTTTGAGAGTATGATTTTTATATATTTTTTCTATAAGTGGAAAGTAGTTACGAATCTTTTGTATGTTCTCATTTTATTCTTTTCAATCTTATTTATATGGGTAATTATAAATTTTCACTTCAAATCACTTTCTGAATTAAATACAATATATAATGTAGTTTATTCTACTATTACAGTATTACTTGCCATAAGTTTATTTCAAAAAACGTATTATAAAAATTGGAAAATATCTTTTAAAGAACCTTTTTTTATAATTTCATTCGCACTAATATTGAACTATTCTTATAGGTCTATATTTGAATCCTTGTATGTATTTAAGATGGAACTTAGCAATAGTATTTATGCAGATGCATTTTTAATATTCATCATTCTAAATGTCGTTTCAAATTGTTTATTCACTTTTGCAATTCATTGCATGAGCCTGAAAATAAGGCTTACATCATTTTATTGATAGCAACTATTTCGCTATTGATTATTTTAAGCGGTTTTTTTTCATCTATTCTTAAACAGAAGAAGAAGAACAGGATTCTATATGAAGAAAAAATTAATGCTGAAATGATTGGTCGTGAGGAAGAACGAAAAAGAATCAGTAAAGATTTACACGATGAACTAGGTGCAAATCTCACTGGGGCACTTATGTATTTGCAGTCAATACAGGTTCAATCAGACCGTGATAAAGAGATTGTTTCAAATATACATGACAATATATCCAGCAGCTTAAAGCATATAAGGGAAATCATGAACGACCTTCATCCAATTTCTTTAGATCATTATGGATTGAATTCTTGTTTAATTGAATTCATCGATGAAATGAATCAATTGAAAAATATAAATATCATTTTTGCCAATTCAGTAGATAATCTAGATCAAAAGGTATTAAGCGAACATAAAATACACATATTTAGAATCATAAGAGAAATTACTCAGAATACAATAAAACATTCAAAATCACCTGTTCTGTCTATCAGAATTGTAGAACAAATGAAGAAAATTGTGATCGAAACAATTGATCAAGGGGTAGGCTTTGATGCCAATGACAACTTATTTAGAAAAAATGGACATGGTATCAACAATATCATTAATCGTGTGGAATTGATGAATGGAAGTATTTTTCTAGATGCCAGATTCCAAAAAGGTGTACACTTTACAATTGAAATTCCTATTTAAAAATGTCAACTAAAAAAATAAGAATAGCAGTAGCCGATGACCATCAAATATGCAGAGATGGATTAATTTCAATGTTAGACCCAGAGCAGTATGAGGTTGTAGGCGAAGCAAATAATGGAATTACAATAGTTGATCTGGCAAAACAAGTCATGCCTGATATCATTCTAATGGATATTCAAATGCCCAAAATGGATGGCATTGAAGCTACTAAAATTATATGCCATAGATTTCCATCTATAAAGGTAATAGCACTTACCATGCATTGGCAGAATGGATATATTACAGAAATGATTGACGCAGGAGCATCAGGATATTTATTAAAAACTGCTTTGAAGCATGAAATTATTGAAGCTATTCAATCTGCATTAAAATTTAAGCAATACTACTGTAAAACAACTACCAGCAGCTTAGCTCAAATGCTTAAAAATAAAAACTCAAAAACTAAATTAGCCTTTAATTTAAGTGATATAGAGATCAAAATAATAAAGTTGATTTGTGATGAGTACAGCAGTGATTCCATAGGCAGACTGCTTTTTCTGAGTAAGCGGACGATTGATGGCACACGATTAAGGATACAACAAAAACTTGAAGTAAACTCAACCGCAGGTATTGTCAAATTTGCCATTGAAAATGGGATTTATAGAAGTAATAATAACACTAAGGTATAGATCCAAATAGCTTATTATGAAATTTTATTCTAAAAGAAGCAGTATTTGTGCGTACTCTATTTATCTATTTTAGTTTTAGTATTGTTTGAATATTTATTTTGATAAATCCAAGCTTTGAGCATAAAATTAAGTTTATTGATAGAAATCCCCGCCTTCGCCAAGCGCCCAAACATTAGCTGTGATATTATGAGACACTACAGAAACATATTGACATTACTTTTTCTAATAACAGGTTGTGACAACAAACAATCTGAAAAGGAAAAGATAGTGGCTGAAACTTTTGACTGTAAGACAGGACAAATGAAACCAGCTTGGTATGAGCGCGGTATTGACGAGCCAATTCCAAATTTCAAAGGTCTGCAAAATGAGTTTGTAATCATTGTGGACACAAATTTTAAAGCGACAAACTTTATCTCATTTGACGAAGATTATTCAAGGACACAATCCATTGAACTTGACACAGCATATTTGAGTTTATTAGCCCCGGAAGAGTGGGAAAAACTATCATTTAAACAAAAATTTGAAAAACTTAAAAAACAAAAGATATCTTATAGACAACAGGCAGACTCTGCACACATAAAAAACAATCAAGGACAAAACCAAGTTTGGATAATTAATAACTCAAAAGACACAGTAACTATTCAAATGCAAGACTGGAGTTTCATTTGTGTTTTACAAGCAAAGACAAAAGGCGGACAATGGTATCCAATCCAATATTGGCGTTTTAGCACTTGTGGAAACAGCTATTACTCTAAACATTTTCCTCCTAAGACCGCCAACTCATTTGTAACAAAACTGCCAAATGAAGGCGACTACAAAACTAAAATCCGATATAAACTTTTAGGAGCTGACAAGTTTTTTTACTCTAATGAATTTGACGGAAGAATAAATTATTGTGAGTTTGTAGAAGATAGCACAAATTACAACAATAGAGGAGAACCACAACCACATTTCAAACTTGACAGTTTAATTAATTTAGCGTTGCAGTAATGACAACAGAGAAAAATACGGCAGCTAACAAGGGTTTGGCAAAAAAGAGGGTTCAGTGCTTAAATGAAGTTTTGTGCTTCTATTCAAGTTCGGTGTTGGCAGACAGTATAGTGATTCGAAACCCGTCCATCACAAAGTTCCAAAATTTATGCTGCAAGGGTGGTGCAACAGTTTTAATTTTTGGAGTGTCAATTATAAAAACGTTGTTATGAGACCGATATTCTTCTTTCTGACAATAGCTATCATTTGCCTTTCATGCAAAAAAGAAAATGTAAAAGGCGGCGACACCGTAGAGTTTTATTTATTTAAAAGATCCCAATTTGTAACAGGCAAATGCCAAATTGACCCACTCGTGTCTGTATTACAAGACACTGCAATTATAAAAAATCAAGACATTTTGGAATATTCACAAAGCAATTATCAATTCAAGTTGACTGACCTTGCTATTCAAAAAGTCAAAACCTTCCCTGACTTCACTTCATTTGCTGTAACTGTTGATAAGAAGGTTATCTATTACGGTTTTTTTAAACCGAGCATTTCAAGCTCATCATGTGAACATTCTATTACTATGGATTTAGACAGGACATCTGGTAATAAAATTGATCTTAGACTTGGTTACCCAAGCCTAATGCAAGGTGTGACAATAGACGATGAAAGAAACAACTCAAAGTTAATTGCGACACTAAGAAATCAGGGTAAGCTTAAATAACCTATCACCAATTTGAATATTGCCTATGTACTTTACAATCTTTAATGGTCAACATTTCCGGCAGTACAACCAATGAATTCTACGCCTACAGTTATACCTGATCGTTATGGCGCATATTATGACTGAAACTTTAAACCACTAGAACCAAACATCAAAAGAATCATCCTTTAAATAAAAAGTTATTATGAAAATAAAGATTATTATTGGTTTATTATTCATAGGCTTAATAAGTAGCTACTCTTGTCAAAAAGAATATAATCCTTCAGAATATCCATTTAAAGCAGAAGTAATGGGGGCAAATCTGGACTGCGGTATTTATCAAATTAGAATTACAGAAGGACATGATAAAGTGGAATCTATTCTAGGTAAATCTATCGGTACCAATATATTTATAGCTAACAATTTACCTGCAGAATTGAAAATTGCTGGACTCAAGATATTACTTGATTTAAGAAAACCAATTCCTGAAAATAATGAAATAGGAATTTGCACTGCTATGGGACCAAGTTATCCATGGATATTTGTGATTAGAGGAAAAAAAGAATAAGTTCTTTTCATATCATACAAACTACAGCAGTGTAAGCAACAGCAACTCAACCCCGCTGAGCATCTTGCAGATTATGAGTGGCTTAATCTCATCACCCTCGAATGCCATAAGTGGAAAAGGGGTTAGTGCCAGTCAGTTGGAGAGTTGGAATAGCAGTTTGGTGCCATCGAGTTTTATCCGAGGACAGAACTATGAATCTGGTACTACGGTACCCAAGGCATATATTAACTACATATTTTTAGATGACCAGTTCAGGTATGTGGACGGAGGAGCCAGCCGAGTGGGAAATTACGGTGAGGTAAAGCAGCATTGGAGTGAGTTGTCGAATCTTGCTGCACAAAAGAATGGATATTTGTTGGTTTATGTGAGTAATGAGAGTAATTTCACGGTATACTTTGATAATTTACAAGTTGTGCATAAGCCAGGCCCCATAGTAGAAGAAACGCATTATTATCCGTTTGGATTGGTGATGAATGGGATAAGTTCGAAAGCATTGAATAATGCACCTGTGAATAAGAAGAAATTTAATGGTATAGAGCATACAACTGAGTTTGATTTAAATACTTACGATGCATTTTTTAGAAATGTAGACCCACAAATAGGAAGATGGTGGCAAATAGACCCCAAGCCTAATGAGATGCAAAGTCTTTACTCCATGATAGGTAATGATCCAATAAGATTTGCTGATCCATTAGGAGACACTTTAAGATTTACAAGTGCACAAATACAAAATCAAAGTACAGTAAATAATGTTACAGCAGATTTACAAAGAGCTACAGGATTAACATTATCAATTGATGCTAATGGTAATTTGACCTATGCAACCACAACCAACAGCAAAGGCAGGCAAGAAGCTACTATTTCAAAAGATGCTAATGGTAAGAATACGGGTAGTAAATCTGCACGTAAAGACTTGATGAAAGCGCTTAATAGTAGAAAAACTGTAGATGTTTTTGCGCAAAATAATATTGGTTCAAAAGGCGGTGGGTTACAAGTTAATATTGACGCTATACAGGTAAATAAGTTCATTGCAGGAACTTCTTCAGACCTAAATAATTTTACTCAAGGTTTTGGTATGACCTTTCTTCACGAGTTGCAACATACTGATATTTTTGGTGGAAAATCAGACCCCGCTAAGCAAATAGTTAATGGACAGGTGGGCGTTCCGTTTGGAGATATAGGAGGGCCCGAAACTAGAATGAATAAAGTTCGAAGGGAGCTAAATCAGCAAGGAATGAATTTGGGACAACGATTATCCTATGGGCCTTTGCCAATGGGAACATCAGGCATGGTTTATCTGCCTTTTAGCAACCGTTCATTAAATGATATTAATAGTGGAACGATACCTACAAGTATGATGATTAGTTACATACCATAATAATTCTTTATGAAGATTTTTTTGTTTTTATTTTCTCTTATATCTATCAGGGTATATGCGAATGCACAGATTACAGATAGCTCTGTTTCTACAAAGCGGTATGAATCTGCTTATATGTTTATTAGTAATCCTAAGAATTTGAAAAAAGCGGATAAGATCTTCAAAAAGATATCAAAAAAAAATTATCCGCCAAATGTTCTTTATGAACTGTACCCTATATCTCTTATGATGCTTAGCAAAAAAGCCATTAATGAAACAATACGGCCTGATACAATTGCCGAAAGCAGGATTGGGGAATTTATTATTCAGTATGATAGAGAAAATTATTTTGAACCAGTCAAATATTTTAGTGAGATTGAATTTAAAGAAAATGATAAGTCTCAGCTTTATGTAGTTTTTTCAAAGCCGAAAGAAGATTATTTACTAGCAGAATTACATATAGATTATTATAACAATAAGCCTTCAAATTATCAATCCTTTTCTACAATTGGTAGTTATTTTAAATTCTTGTTTGTGTTTGACGAAAGTAGTAAAGTCAAGAAGTTTTTTTGCAATAAAGTTCATCAGTAACAGAAAGCCGCAGAGATGCGGCTTTTGTTTGTGGTTGCTTGCAGCTTTGCCTCAGTTGCACCTGTAGTGTGTAATCTGCAATTACAACTACATAGTGTCAGCTTCCCTTTTTGGGGGCCACTTTTTGGCTAACATTTTCGCAGCCAGCCGAGTGGGCAGTTACGGTGAGGTAAAGTAGCATTGGAGTGATTTGTCGAATCTTGCTGCACAAAAGAATGGCTATTTGTTGGTTTATGTGAGTAATGAAAGTAATTTTACGGTATACTTTGATAATTTACAACTTGTGCACAAACAAGGACCAATAGTAGAGGAAACGCATTATTATCCGTTTGGATTGGTGATGAATGGGATTAGTTCTAAAGGGTTAAATGGAACTGCTGATAACAAGCTAAAGTTCAATGGTAAAGAAGAGCAACGAAAAGAGTTTTATGATGGATCGGGGTTGGACTGGTTGGATTTTGGTGCAAGGATGTATGATAATCAGATTGGTAGATGGAATATTGTTGACCCATTAGCAGACCACCCGAACCAAGTAGATAAAAGTTCATACAGTGCATTTTGGAATAACCCAATTACGTATGACGACCCTGATGGAAAATGTCCCTTATGTCCCTGGTTAGATGCTGTTATAGATGTTGGCTTTGTTTTATATGATGTGGGAGTATTGGTTCAAGAGAAAGTAACCACAGGAAAAACAAGCAGTGTAAATTGGGCAGCTCTTGGTGCTGATGGTGCTTCAATTCTTGTGCCCATGTCTGTGGGTGCAGGTGCAGCCGTAAGAGCAGGCGTTAAAGCGATAAATAAAGTGGATAATGTTGTAGATGCCGGAAATTCAATGCAGAAACTTAAAAAGTCTGCTGAAACAGGTCAAGAGGCTCACAGGCAAATTCAAAAGGAAATAAAAATAGCTGACCGAGGAGCACAAATTGAGAAAAAGGTTGAGCTAAAAGATAAAACTGTAAGAAAAGATGCTGTAAAATCAGACGGAACCGCTGTAATTATTAAACCAAATACACCTTCAGATCAAAAATCAGCAAAAGCAAGAGAAAATTTAATGGAGAAAAACGGGCATAAAACTGAAACGATTTTATATGACCCTAACAATCCTGCTTATCAAAAAGGTTCACCTACTTATATAGGACTGAAAAAGAAGAATTAAAATGAAGTTTTCTAAATCAAAATTGATAAAATTAATTAAGCCAAGTTTAGAAAAATTGGGCTTCACAGAATTTAAAGACAGTAAAGGCGGATGGCAAGGTATTTTTTGCAAAAAGTTGGGAAACGGCTTTTATTTAACATTAGGGTTGACAATTCATAGATACTATGATAATGCTTTTACAGCTGACTATTATTTGTCAAAAACTACAACAATTGGTGCAACTTGGGGAGACATTCCCAATGAAAGTTATAAACGCCCTAGCTTTTTATTGACAGACTTAGAGCGTTCTATTTATCCTGAAAATGAAATCAATGTAAAAGGGGTATATGATATTTGGTGGAATGGCAATGATCAAAAATCAGTTTCAGATTTTTTGCGAGTAATAGAATTAACAGAGCCAAGGTTTATCAATCAAACAGACTTAGTTGAAAAAATAACACAAAGTCAAGAAGTTAAAATTCTATCTAATTATTGTATGAAAGTAAAAAGTATTGTAGCAACTAATCAAGCAGATGGGACATACTTTTTTTTACCTGAAAAGGAAGTTGATGGAATACCTATTATATGGTTTAAAGCATCAGAAAAAGTATTGAAAGAAAATAATGAAATAATCAATGCTCATAAAGTGAGACGTTTGGCTGCTGATGCTTACAGACAAAATAAATTAGATAATGCCTAAATTATTGTTTTTATTATTTCTTACCATTTTTCAAATTCCAGACTATACAATTGATTTGGGTAAAAACTACGATAGACAGAAGCAGGTAAAGGCACAGGGTTATATTGAAACCTTTACTATCAAAGACGAAGTAGGAAGAGCGCAATTTATTATTAGTATTACTAAAGTAGAAATATCGAAAGAGCAGCCTCTTCCAAATGTTTATGAAGCTGATTACAAAAAGACAATATTATCAAAGTGTGATTGTGTGATATCAAGTGCACAAGTAAAACAGTTTAGACATTTTAAAGCACAGGAATTTAGGATAATCCGAAATGGTAAAGGTTCATGTGTTTACAGTACAATCAAGGGTAATAATCTATTTAGTATAACGTATAGTGCATTAGGTAACAAGAATACTGAAGACAAATTCTCAGATTTTGAGAAGATTATGAATTCTATAAAATTCATATAGTAGATTTATTTTTGCTCGTATTTGAATGTTGATTTCTTCTACGCAAAACCAGAAACCCAACAAGGGTCTACTGATAGGCATTTTGGTATGGAGCTGAGTTATGATTATGGCTTTAATACGGGTAGTCAGTTCAATGGAAATATTTCCGGTATCAAGTGGCGGAGCATGGGTGATGGGGATTATCGTTCTTATGGCTTTACGTATGATCCTTCCAATCGATTGTTAAGAGCCGACTTCAATCAGCGTGCTGGGTACAATGATTGGAAAAAAGCAGTATCGTCTAACTTAAATATCAACTTTTCCATGAACATGGGAGATGGTGAAAATCCAAGTACTGCGTATGATGCCAATGGCAACTTGAAAACCGATGCTAATAAATCGATCAGCAACATTACGTATAACTACCTGAACCTACCCGAGCAGATTAGTGTTACAGGAAAGGGCACAATTACCTATATCTATGATGCTCTTGGAGGAAAACGAAGTAAAACGGTGTCCGAATCAGGAGTATCGGTTACGTACAAAGGTCAAACTTATGCTGGTATTACAATTACTACTACTAATTATTATGTAAATAGCTGGGTATACGAGAGTAAGAGCCATAGTGATATTACACTCCAAAATGCCTTGGGCTATGCTACAAAAGCGCTGTTCAGCGGGCATGAAGATGGAAGAATCAGGCCTATATACTCGAACAATACCTTAACTGCTTTTGCCGGAGATTATTTTATCAAAGATCATTTAGGTAATATTCGGATGGTGCTAACGGATGAGCAGCAGGTAAATTATTATCCAGCAACTACATTGGAAGGCACATATAGTTATACGGCTCGTGAAGTAAACAGCCTGGTTAATCATGAGAAAAAGTTTTACCGCATAGACCCTGTTTATATAGTGAATAAGCCATGGTTGAGTACTACATTGGATTATCAGAACCATAACAATGTACCCTTAACCAATCCCAATCCGAATTATCCACCTGGGTTTGGGCCATTTCGGTCAGCAACCAGTAAAAAGGTGTATTCGTTAAATGCAGGTACCAATAGAACCGGCCTGGAGATGGTCATAAAGGTGATTGTAAGTGTCCCTCTTTGGGTGTCAGTTTATAAGTTAGCTGAACGCTTACCTGTAAACCAGTAAATCAGATAAAAAAGTGAAAAAAAGTGGTCCTATTATCAGCGAACCCCTAATGAAGAAGCAGCCAATTTCTGCCCTTCAATACCCTCAAACCTATTCTTTCCCCTTTTTTTGATTTTCAACAGCGGGACCATTTCATCTTTCAGCTGTTCATAGACCTCAATGAGGCCAGTTTGGTGGTTTTTGCGAAATTTTAGCAGGAATGACTTGTCTGCATAAATTTCTTTTAGGTATGGTGACAAATTAAAATCTGCCTTTGGTAGTGTCATGATTTTTATGCTTTTCTTATGAACACGAATGAACCCCAATTCCAAGCATTTTGCTTTAATCCTAAGGGCTGTAGTCGGGCTGCAGTGCAACAATAGGCCCAACCCAAACTTCCCCAGTCCAGGGTAGGGTCCCTGTAATGTAGCTTCGCTTTTATTGGCTACGGGGTCCCTTCCTGTCTGGAGTTTTATAGCTGATTTTTGCTGATAGAGTTTGGCGTTAATAACTACAGCGTATATAAAATACCTGGTGTTCGCAAGATCCTTTTGGCTGCAGGGAATTACTTTCGTTACCCCAAGATTCAACTCGAAACAAATTCTACGAAAGCTTCTTAGATGAACATACCTGGTTTTCGGGTTATACCCAATCCAATTCAACTGCAATAATTCATCAAGCACCTTTTTCCTGCTGGGATTGGATGATAGCCCTTTGGCGAATTTTAGGGCGTTTCTGGCTTCTCTAATGGTAAGTATGCCGGATGAGTTAAAATGAAGGAAAATAAGCGCAGAAAGTGCCTGAAATTTATCCTGAGAGCAGATGTATTCGCACAGCGATACCGGTATGTTTATTCGTTCTTTCACAGTACATAATGCTAAGCTGTAGTGTTACATTTCAAAGTCGTCTGCAGTTAGTTCCCTTTCAACGTATGGGGAAGGGAGCATATCCGGATGAATTACCGTGTTTGGCCTGGGCAATAAATAGTTGTCTTCATCAACATACCAGCTTGTGAATGTTTCATAAGGGAAGCTTTCACAAAAAATGGTAGGGTTATCTATTTTCACCATTTGATGTTGCAGCGGACCAACATGGCTTAGATCAACATGCTTCCTGGCTTTTTTCTGCATTTTTGCCTCAGGATGCATAACATAGGTCCATGTCATGTTTTTATCTAGGCAAATACTGTAGCCACTGGCATCTTTGAAATATGATTGAGAAGTTTTGTAGTAGATTTCTCCATTCTGCAACAAGAAAGTCCCGTCATACAAATCATTGACATGATAGAAATTCACGAAGAACATTAAATTGGGAAATCTAAGACTTGTTAGGTACCAATCCTTTGCAGGTATGTTCTCAGAATCATACCCGCTAACCAGCTGGAAATAGTCTTTTTTTGATGCGGCAATACTACCTTGTATACTCTGAGACCAAAACGACTCAAATTTCTCTCTTTGCGTTTCATTCCCAAGCTTCTGTTTTGCTGTAGGATTATCAGAAAAAATTGATTTTGACGTTGGTTCCTTATCAATCCGGGAATTGAAAAGATCATAGGGATTGAAATTTCCTTGCGTATCAGTAACCTGGTCTTTGAAACGAAGAACTTCACCTACAGTACCTTCTATGGTGATGATATTTTTAAATCTCCTTACAGCTTCAAAATTGATTGGTGATTTTTTTAATGGGTAACACAGGACAATTCCATTATCATTGAGGTAATCACTTATGACGCTTTTCCCTTCAACCGAAGTCAATGGGATTCTTCCAATGTCAAAGCAATCTTTTCCAATTTCTTGTCCACTCTCTAGAAGTTCGTAATGGTGAATGTCTTTTTCACCGGACTCTGTACAGCAATAATTTAAGCCTACGATGCCTTTAGAAAAAAGATCATCAATGAAATTTTCAACTTCTGTCTGGGTACTAGTTTTCATAGTTTTGGGTTTATGAGGTGAATGAGCTTGCTGATGCAATAATTTCTTTTTCTGATCTCACATAATGGTCTTCAAGCCAGCCATCCAGTTGTGATTTGTCAAACAAGATTCGCTTACCAGGTTTGTAATGTGGGATCTTCTTCTGAGCAGTCAGCTTATATAGACTGTCTGTAGCCATCTTCAAATAATTACAGGCCTCTTTGAACGATAACAATTCTTTTTCCATAGATTTTAATGTAGAGGGGTTGAATATCTCTACAATAAAAATATACTTCAAGGAATGACAAAAAAGTGCAAGCGTTGGAAGCTATCAACGCAAAATCCGGACTATAGGGCTATAATTTTTTAAACCTATAAAGTTTATGATTTCAATGACGGATTGGCCTATTTAAAGAGAGTTTCAGTCGCTTTCTTAATGGATTCTCTTCTAAAAGATTTGAGGTAGCTTCTTGTTGTGAGTACGTTGGTATGTCCAAGACTCTCCGATATTATCTCAATTGATACTCCTGCTTCTTTCATTGCTTGCGCAAAGCTATGCCGCGCTGTGTAACAGGTACATGGCATCTCAATTCCAAGGCGTTCCTTTATACGTTTCATGTACTTGTTGATTTGTTTGACCAACTGATCAATATCCTTACACTTTTTTTCTTCATCAGAATTTTCCTTCAACCCTTTTACCATGTATGGGTCATTGGGATCACCCCAGCGATTTATGATGGCTTTAGCTTCTTCTCTCAGGAATATTGTTACCGGCAGAGCACTATTTGCAGTACTGGCTGTTTTCTTCCTGACCAGAGAAATAAAGTCGATGTCACAATTCTCTTTTTTAAGCCTGAATAGGTCGCTCGGGTTGATACCGTTACAGTATAACAGTAGTAACCACATATCCCTTGCCCATTGTTCAGTTTTTGAATGAAAAGTATCTAACTCCTGGATCTTTTTGATATCCTCATTATCAAGGGCTTTTTTGATATTGCTACCTTTTGGTATGGAGTACTTCCCTTTTTTGAAAGGATACATAGCAGTGTCCAAAATTATTTGGTCTGAAATCGCCTTATTGTAAAGGGTCCTGAGATTGCGGAGATTGATTCCTACTGTGGTAGATGAATATCCTTGCTCTAGCATGTACTTCTCATATTCAATCAAAAAGCCAGGTGTAATGTCATAGAACCCTATTTTGCCCTGAAATTTCTTGAATGAGCCGATTGATGTTCTATATGTTGATGCTGTCTTAATCTTCCCCTGATTGAACTTCTGCTTATACATTTCTTCAAAAAAGGGATATATGTCATTCACATCTTTGACAGATTGTTTCAACTGACTGTCTAGTAAAGCGAATGAAAAGTGAGCAATATTCTCAATGACTGTTCGCATTGACTGTACCTTGGCATCCAGGTATATCCTTTTCTCACGGTATGCATTTTTGACTTTTGGTGCCATGACATACTCAAATTCCTGCTTGCTAAGATTCACGCCGGTGGAATAATAATGTTGTTCACGCAGATAGGTTACCCTTATTTTCACCGGGTAAGTTCCATCCGTTTTTGAACGCCTGGTATCAAGTATTAGCTGTGTTAGAGGTTTTATAATTTGCATACAATTTGCATACATTTCATGCAAATATCGGCAAAATACTAAAGAATTTGACAAATAAAAGTTTGCACAATATGTTAATAATCAAGACAATAGATACTAATGGCAATTATTGACTAAATTATTTAGTATGACTCATAATCAGGGGGTCCTTGGTTCAAGCCCAAGTGGGCCCACCCCCAATCAAAAAGCGAAGCAAATTGTTTCGCTTTTTATTTTATGGCTGCGATTGTCTACATATTATTCTCTGCATCTA
>Ga0315902_10006380_pt1 | contig 16340 bp, 16 predicted proteins | sample LakEriMetagenome_9_FD_203523 | JGI IMG/M metagenome (GOLD analysis project Ga0315902, IMG submission 203523) | Freshwater fungal communities from buoy surface, Lake Erie, Ohio, United States - Buoy 12 MA117 | ecosystem: Environmental > Aquatic > Freshwater > Lake > Lake biofilm | place: USA...
TAAGCATTAGCAATCACTTTAAGGTGAGGATACGCTTCACTTATGGTCATCTTACCTATTTCCATTACTTATCAAATAATTTAAAGTCTTCATTTACGTTTCCACAATCATTACACATATAAGTTGGGAACGGTACGATCGTATCTTCATGACTACCTGTTAATAGTTTAGGCACTTTTTTTAATATGGTAACTTCTTTAAAATAAATTGAGTCACATTTCTCACACACAACCGTAGGTTGGTCTTTTAAATTGATTTTTGGTTTGATGATTTCGTCCATTTTGTTTTATATTTTACTTTTATTTTTCCTACTTCTTTGTCCCAAGTGGTATTATACCACCATCTAATTGTTAATTCTGGTTTCATATTACATTATAGTTTAATTTTTTAAGGTTGTCAAACGTTCTTTAATATCCATGTTTATTATTTCATCAATCACCTTTCTTTCTACCCTATATTCAGTAAAATCTTGTTCTTCTGTTAAGTGAACAATCACACAACCATAAAAAGGTATATTACCATATTTTGTCCCTTCCAACATTTTTAATAAGACCTTCCCATATAAAGGTAGTTGTGTGTTGTAGTGACCAAGAGCGTTGTTTGGTAGGTATTTAAACGGTGCTCTCATTGGTTTTGTATAGTCGTTAGATTCCATGTTTTTCTTTTTATTGGTTTTCCAATCGGTAATAACAATACCAAATCCGGTTTTTTGTTTATTAAACATTAACCAAACTTTATCGGGTTGGCCGGTATACCCTAACTCAGGATGACCTAAAACTATCTCCGTGTCTAATAGAACCGCACCTCTATCTTCCATGAGTTTCAAAAACTTATAACCCGCCTTAATCATACGATCACCTTTCATAATCATAGCCATATCACACTCATAAAGTGGTTGTCTAACTTCTTTTTTAATTCCGTGTCTTTTGATTGTTTCAATCTCCAATTCATAATGGACTCTACTTCCCATATTGGTTGACATTCTACCAGCTTCTTCCCATTCTGCAAGTAGTGTTTGCATAACGTATGGATCTCCTTTTGCCTTATTTCTTGCCGCTTCTTCAGTTGGAAAATCATCATAAAATAACTTCATTACTTTTGATACGGACGGAAAATCATCTCTGATTGTTCCATCAATATCTTTCATGGTGTATCTATGTTTATCTTCTTCAAAAGTTAATTCTAATTCTTTTTGTCTTTTAGATAAGATATCTCGTATTTCTTTTGCTATTTCTTTTAAGTTCATTCTTTTTCTTCTACTATGTATTCGTTTATTTGACCTCTTAGGTCACAAACGTCTTTATCTTTTGGTAGTTTCATCAATTTAACTCTACCATAAAGTTTTCCTCCGTTTAATTTGTCATAAATGTTTTTGGCGTCTATAAACGCATCTCCATCAAGACAAACAATAATGTCTTTTTTTGCCTTTTCGTAAAGTTTTTCCCATAAATTATCATTAACATATTTACCTAACAATGCAATTGAATTGTCTAAAAAGAAAGAATCAAACACACCCTCAACAAGGTATATATCTTTTTTCCAATCAATTAAACTTTCGTTAAAAATAAGAAAGTCTTTTGCCGCTTCAGGATTTTTATATTTTAATTTTGATTTTGGGTTCCACGACCTTGATACAAAAAAGTTTAATTCTCCTTTTTTATTAAATGATGGGACAATAATACGACCAGCATACTCTCCTTCAATACAAAGACCAATATTATACTTATCTATTGTTTCTTGAGTTATACCTCTTTTTTTAAGGTAATTAAACGCCTCTTTTCTTGGTACGTGTAGTGGGTGTATTTCCTCAAACTTTTTGTATTCTTTTGGTAATTCTAACTCTTTATATACTTTTTGTTTTTTTTCTACCTTATCAGGTCTAATCAGGTTATATGTTTTTTTGTCTTTTTTGGACCCAAATTGTTCAATTAATCTACCTAAATGTCCATGTGTGTCGTGGGTTTCAGAACACGCCCAACATTTATAGACGTGGTTAATATAATTTATTTCTAAATTTCCCTTACCATCGGTTTTTGATAAACCTTTTATCTCATAGGAACAAACTGGACAGTCAACAGATATTTGACCACTATATTCATTTACGTTTTTCGGTTCACCAAAAATATTTTCAATAAGGTCAACTAATAGTGACTCTTCTTTCATACCTAAAAGATAAGAAATAAGGAGGAATAGTCAAATATCGTGTATATTTACGATATTTTAAATTATCGTTTAATTACCAGATATTTTCTTGTTTCATATACCCCAAAACACAAGTATAAGAATCCGCCATATCATAACATTCTTTTTTAAGTGTGTTGTTTCTTGTATAGTGCCATGTTATTTGTGGTTCTTTATCGGATACTCTTTTCCAAATAAGTTCCTTCTTATCAACATCTTTAGGTAATCCACCAAATAAGACATGTTTACCTTTATCATTTTGTTGGACTAAATCTGGCCAAGCAAATTTTCTAGAATTGTAGGTTGAAATGTATGATGGTACTATTCCTAAAATATCGTATATTGATTTTGTGATCATGGAGTTATACCTCAATAATGTTCCTACGGTCCAAACATTATTTGAGTTAAGTAATGGTTCTTCGATAACAACGCTTGTAATTCCTAAGTTTGTGTAATTTTGAAGTTTGTCTTCAAACGCAGAAACCTTCATTAAAAGTTCTTGTATTTTATCTTCAACTTTTGGTTTTATAACTGGTGAGAAATGTGTTAATTCTAATAATTCTTGTGTTTTAATATCAAATATAGACCACCCAATTGTTCGTGTTGACACATCAAGACCTAAAACTTTAGGTGTGTTTTTTAATTTTGTTTCTTTCATACTTTTTGTTTTTAATTATATTCCCATTTAAAACCTCCGGCGGTTTTTTGGTTTCTTACATTTCTACAAACTTCGGAAATATGTCTAATTTGTAAAGTCTTTTGAGCTTCAGATATTGAATTCCAAATTTTAATCAAATTACCATTCAAATCAATTTGTTTAACTTTTTTTTTACTTGTTGACGCTTCTGATAATTTTTTACATCTTTTTTCATCAAATTTTTTATTTTTATTTGGTGATTGTCGACCTTTAAGTGATTTTGATAAATTTTCTCTATGTTTTTCCGATCTTTCTTTTCCGTTGTTTAACCAAGGTATTGGTTTACCTTTTTTCGTATTGGACATTTTTAATTTAGACTCTTCGGTATGTTTTCTTCCTTTCGTTGATGGTGGTTGATCTCCTCCATTTGTTCCGTTTGTTAAATTACATCCTATAAATTTATAATAGTTTATGTAAAATTTTTCCCAGTATTGCCACTCTGTTTGTTCTACCAAATCAATTATAATAATTTCAATTTCATCGTTATTATCAATCAATTTTCTTATCCACCTATCTTTGTAACTATCATGTAAAAATCTTTCATTTATATGTCTTTTAAGTCTTCTGTTAATGTCTGTAGTTTTACCAACATACCTAAGTTCGTTAGTGTTTTTTTGAACTAACCCATAAATAAAAACTATATCAATCATAATAATAAATATTAGATCAATACAAAAAAGTTTAGTAGTAATATCTAACCCTAAAAATCTAATTTAATCGGATACTGTTGTATTCCCTGTCTTTTTTCAGGTGATTGTATCTTAGAAATAACCATAAGTTCTTTCTCTGAGTTGTAAAGAGCAAGTTCGGTTACGTGTGGTGTCTTAGTTTTATCCCAAGTAGGGTTTGATGAATCAAAAAATTGTGTTTGTCCCAAATTACAAAGATAGTTCATAACATAGATTGTTGCCTGAATGTCTGTTTGAATTGTACCATAAAAATAAAACTCTCCACCAAAATTGAATGTGGTTCCCGTTTGATTTAAAGATGGGATGTCAATATAATTATCTAATCTGTATGTTGGTGCTACATTATATAAGGTTTCGGTTATCTGTAATGTAGTTCCTGTCAATCCTGTCACTGTTAAATAACCACCTACGGTTGTTGCTGATAACTGTGAACTCATATCAATTTCTCTCCACTGTGTAGGGTCAGGTCTTGTAGTACCTGAAGAGACTTTTTGAGCTAATATTTTTAAACTATTAGCAGTAAACCCACTTGGTGATGTTCCGACTTGTGATGTTAAAAATGGAAATTCATTTCCAAGTCTGAACAAAACATCTGTTGTTCCTGGCATAGTTGTTTGATCATATCCACTAATTTTTGAATAATAATTACAATGTAATGAATTAGTAAATGCGCTATTATTAAACCTATAAGTCACAAATAAACTTTCTCCGCTTCCTGATAATAAACCAGTTGTACTACCCAAAACACCACTGAAAGTGTTTGGAATAACTAATCCTAATTGTGGTGCCGGTAATGTCCAAGACCTATTTGATTTATTATTTAAAGTGGCAACGATTTCTTCGTCATCAAAAACAATCATTTTATAGTCGGGATAAACCTTTCCTACTCTATTTGGAACTCCATTTGTGTTAGGGTGTGTATCCCATAAATGATAATATCTCAGACCAGGTGCGTTAAAATTTAAATCTCTTGTTGATTCCATGTAATGTGGTTCAAAAAGATTAAGAGAAGTAAATCCTGACGGATCAACATAAAAATCTTCACCTATTGTTCCATTTGTGTTTTTGTGCCACATTAGCCATGGTAATGATAGTTTGAAATTTCTAGCTTGTCCTGTGTTTCCAGGATTTGTTGGGTCATATTCTTGAAACGCGAATTTTTCCCCATAAAAATTATCAATAGCCTGATTTGTGTAATGAACAATAGCTACCGCTTTTTGATCTATTGGTGGTACTGTTATTTTTTCAGACAATGAATTATAATAATATACTGAATCAGTATCTGTTTGACCTGCAGATTGGTTGTAACCAAAATATTCTTTTGATCCTGTATATCCTGTAGATTCGTAAAAATTATAATTTTGGTTTAAATTATTAAATACCCCTGCTGGTGATTCAGTCCAAGGTGAATTCATGTTCCAAATAACCACATTTCTTTGTGAAACATCACAATTTGTTTCAAAATTAAACACATCAGTAGCCCAATATGGTTGTGGTGTGAATGTGTCATATAAATCAGTCATCTGTTCGGGGTAAAATAAACAAGAACTATTTCCCGTTATACCCATAGAACTAAAATCAGGAACTTGTCTATCTACTTGTATAGTGATGGTAGTTGCTGTTGACGTATTACCTGTTATTCCAACAATCTTATATGTAAACATAGGCCCATTATTAGATACCGGAGATAATAACCCATTTGTAAATATTGTAATAAAATCACCTTCACTAACAGTACCAGAAACACTAACATTTACGCTACTATATGTTAATGTTATTGTATTTCCTGATGATAAAGTGGTGTTATCAATTACAAAATTTGGATTTAATGTATACGCCGAAGTTGTAAATCCTGTACTACCAGTAAAAAATCCTCTTGGTGCTGCACTATTAAAAACATCATCAATGTATGAGTCGTCAAATGGAATACCGAATGTACTTCCTGAAGTAGAATCAACAAATAAAGGATATTTAATGTTCATTCTATTTCTATCAGGAATTGGTGCCATATTTTGTGCGTTATATTGTGGTATTAAAACGTTAGACTCAACTAAATTCATCCCATTTACACAATTGTAACAGACTTCGCTGTCACCTACTTGAAAATAAGCAATATCAAATTTTCCTTGTGAAAGTTTTTTTCTTGCAGCATCTGTAAGTTGTGTGTTAATTAATGCTGATGTATTTTTAATTATATATGACATATTTTATAAATACTACATTTTATGAAACAATTGGGCAAATAGGTCCTGTTTTTTGCGCTAATGTTGACTTTGTTATTATTGTTGAATTGATTCCTTGACAATTCAAAGGGGTTATAGATATTTTTTTTACTTGTAATGTGATCAATGAATTTGCCCTTAAAGCACAAGAATTACTATTAGCACAAGTTTCGTATATATACTGACTTATGGTTCCACCAATATTTGCATCGTAACTAGTAATTAAACAATTAGCATATGTTATTTGATAACTACTTGTAATGACTTGTCCCCCAACACAATTTGTGTTAACTGTGGTACTTGATATTACTGGACTCACACTCGCAGAAACTAAAGTAGTTCCTGTAGTTCCGGTTACAACTACAGTATTTGTTATTATTGGTTGATCTGTGGCGTTAGTTGTTCCTGTCGTTGATATATTAAAAACTAAATCAAATTTTACAGTGCTTGGTTGGTTAAATGGTTGTGATGGTGTTAGACTTATATTAAATGTGCTATTTTTAGTTAATGTTGCAAAACTAGCAGCCTGAGTAGTCGTGTTGGATAATGGTGATGGTTCAACAAAATTAACATTTATTAAATAATTTACAAAGTTTTGTACAGGGACAATACTAAAAGTTTGATTTCCTGTATTTTGTATTGGTGAAGAATCTTTGACGTAAACGGTGTATGGTCCTCCTCCCAAATTGGTTATAAAATTGTTTGATGTAAAATTAATGTTATCTAAAGAATATGTGTATGGTGCAGTACCTCCAATAACATTAACGGTCGCAGAACCATAACTTGTTGAACATGGTGGATTTTGAGTTTGAACTGTTATTTGTAATGCGGATGTGATGCATGCACCGGTAGTTACATTAATGTTAGCTAAAAACACGCCAGGGTTTGTCCAAGTACCGACTGGTGGCGTGTTTGGGGTTTGTAAATATGGGACATTATTACTAGACCATCCACTTATTGTCCATCTTGTTGTTCCACTATTATAATAAATTGTTTGTGTACCGGCAGTCCAAGATGGGTAGTTGTTTATTGTATTTCCACTGTAATATGTAGTTTGATTTAACGTTATTGGTGGTATTAATCTTGTTAAACAGAGTGGCCCCAAATACGGTTGTGGTGTTGCTGGTAGGTTTAAGGTAGCAATACAAGTAGGACAAGTATTATAAGGTCCTGAAGTTTTTACCGCAACCTGATTTATAAATGTTTGTCCTGTGTTTAACTCTAACCCTAAACTTTCCCAACACCCAACTTGTGATATTAATCTATAAATTTTATTAGGAATAAATAAAGATGGGTTTGAAGCAACATAATAAACATATTCAGGATTTGGTGTTGGTATAATTGAACATTTTTCAAACTTTTCCAAAAAGAAACTATCGTATCCAACCGTACAAGTTGTAGATGCACTAAAATCTCCATAATAATCAGTAACATTTACTGTATAGTCTCCCGGTATTAAATTTGTTATATATGTTCCTTGTGCACCATTACTCCATGAAACGGTGTAAGGTGGTGTTCCTCCTGTAATTAATACGGCCATATAACCATTAGACGACGTTGGTGTTGACGCATTTATGGTATCACAATCAATACCTAAAGGTAAGAGAGTCACTATATTACAACTATTTCCACTTAAATCTGCCATTTATTATCCGAAATCAACTATATTATACCAAATTTTTATTTTTACAGTACCATCACCAACAGTTGGGTCTGAAGAACCATATAATCTAATGGAGCTATTAACTATAGATGAATTAACTAAACCATAAGAAATAACGACCGTATCATTTGTTTGGTTTATACTAATAGATGGAGACATTTGTGTAGTATTATCATCTATTAATCTAACACCGGATATGTCATAAGCCACAGTTTCATACTTATATTCGCCGTAAAACTTAAAATTATAATATTTACCAACACCAGGTAATGGTAAAATTGTTACGGGTGAGGAAAATACAGTTAATAATTCCGCACTTGATACGTTAATTTCACTATAATATTGATACCCCCCAAGAGTCGGTGCTATTTGACTAAGTTCCGCCTTATATGATGAACCTGCGGGATTTTGTGATGGATCCCCCGTATAAACAATATGTATTAAAGTTGTTGGGGTTATTGCCGTTGATTGGGCTAATGTTTTTTCTGTTAATCTTGCCATTTTATTTTATTTATTGAAATTGGAAGTCGTCACCATCTTGAAACTCAAAATAGTCACCATCTTCAAATTGTTTATATGATGCCGATGCCGTTTCGCAATAAACACATCCATTGTAATCAATAATTTTTATCACATAGGTTGGGTATGTTTCATATACTGATGGAAGTGTAAAACTATAGGGTGTTGTTGTTATAGTATCTAAATACGTACATGTACCAAAACACGTATCACATATCCATATATTATATGGTGAAGCCCCGCTAGTTATTGAATTTATTGTTACTTGATACGACATTATTTATAAATATTTTACCCTGTACTTTTACAGTTTCCATTTAGTGTACAAAACTCTGTTAACATACCAGAACTATTTACTGAATATATTTTAGTTCCGTATTGTACATAATCAATAGTTATTGGTTTAGTTAAATTAATATCTTTATAGATATAAACACCCGTTTGAATTATGGTATCAGCCGATGAAGTGTAGAAGGTAATAGCAGCACCAAAATTAGTTAATTGACAAACAGGACAAGATAATGAATATTCTCCTTTTGCCTCCCAACTTTTATATGTGGTTCCTGTTATTACAGGCGTATTACAATCTAAACAACTATCATAAACTGTTTGTGCAGATGTTGCAAATATACTTGAATTGGTAACTATGAATCCGCTTGGTGGGATGTATCCAACATAATCTCCTATGTATTTATAACAAACTCCCGAATTTGTTTTTATTATATCATTTATTACCACATTAGATGGTGGGTAAGTTGTTTGTACTACCATACTATTACTACTACAAGCAGTAAATACAAATGAAGACCCAACAGGATACGGTGTAGGGGTTGGTGTAGGTATTGGAGTTGGTGTCGGAGTCGGTGTTGGGGTTGGTGTTGGGGTTGGTAAATCACATTGCGAACACCCTGATATTAATATTTCAATTATTTCTTTTACTGTTCTGTTTGGTGAACCACCTACTTCTTGAGTGTAAGTCACACACTGTATTTGATCTGAATTAAAATCACTTAATGTCACCACAAATGTAGTTCCTGTTTGTATTTGAGTTCCACTATATATTAAACTGTCAGTAACATAATAAATGTCAGATGTTTGACAATCAACAAGTTTTTTAACCGCTGGACATACAAAAAATCCTTGATCCACCACAAAAGTAACACTTTCACCTGTAATTGGTATACCAGGTGTAGGGGTTGGTGTGGGTGTAGGTGTGGGTGTAGGGGTTGGTGTGGGTATTATTTCAACAACACTAATACTGGCAGTAAATACGGCACAAGGATCGGGTGTAGGTGTTGGGGTTGGGGTAGGTGTCGGTGTAGGTGTAGGTGTCGGTGTAGTCGTAGGGGTGGGTATTTCACATTCCAATAAAACATCAAAATCTAAAACCGAACACGGATCTATAGGTGTTGGAGTAGGTGTTGGACAAATTCCATTTGTTTGTATTGATGGTGCCAAATCAGGACAAACGCTTGTTGTTGGAAAAGACCCATAAAAATCACAAGACCCACCAAGAGACGTACTTAAACACCATTTACTGTTGTCAAAATATAAATAACCCGGATCAGTTCCACCAGTAAAATATAAATAACCATTATAAGAACCATCAAGACTATAAGTCCCTGTTATTCCTGAATAAGTGCTTCCAAGTAATTCTATACATATTATATCATCACAACAAGACTCACAAGAAGGATGAGTACAACCTGAAACCACTGTTGCGGTACCAACTAAAGATGTTGTAATTACTGGTGTTATTCCACTTGCAACAGTATAACAACCATCAACAATAACCGTATCTCCTGTTATATTAAATACGGTACCAATGGCCGTCAAACCGCCCCAACTCGTTGCACTATAAGATATTTGATTGTAACAACAACTACTTAATATTATGTCAGCCATTCAGTTTTTAACTTTTTTATATAAATAAGCAAATATTTGTTTTATTTATCTTTTTTATGGTGTATTAGTTAAACTTATCTTTGGGTATGGTAATCTAGTGTTCTCATTACAGGATAAATTAAAAACTTTAATATTTTTATTATCTGCAATGTGGTAGAACCTCATATAGATATTGTATAGATAATTAGCATCTCCCTTAGAATTTAACTCAACCATTATATCAGGATCTGATTTTCTATATGTTTTTATGTCTCTACCTACACCATAAAAATGGGTATTTCCGTTTTCATCGGTAGTATAATCCATATCAGCACCCAAATAATATATTTCAGAAGGGTTTAAATTTTCTAAAACCCAATATGACGTATTTAACATAATTGAAAACCCGCACTCATGTACTCCCCCGTATTTCATTAACGCTTTATTATAATCATTTACAGTTATTTTTTTTTGATGTTCTTTTATATCTACAGGATAATCTCCTTTATAATCACCAGCAAAAACCCAATAACTCCAATCGTCTGTAATTTTCCAAGCATTATTTACAACGACCACTATAAAATTTAAACCTATATATTTCTCATAATCTTTAGCACTATGACCACTACCTATAATTAAAACTTTATTCATATATTACCCACTATTTGATTTGTCCAACCTTTTGAAAAACTATGTAACCAAACCGACCATGATTTTGGAGTTTCGTTGGTAACAAATTTTCTAAATATTTTTATTTCATTGTTATTCATTAATTCTCGTGTCTCATTGATGTCGGTATCTTTTCTATATATTTCTTTATTATTTTTATCGTGAAAGGTTATCGCCCAAAAATCATAATCATCGTCAACCAATTTTTTTTTATCTATATTTATCTCATATTCAAAAAAACTATTAAAACTTTTTTCCCACTCTTCTTCTGTTTCATATTCGGTGTTTGGTGGGTAATTTTTACTTACCGTTTCAGGGTGAACCATTTTTTTTTCAAATATAATACCAGCAAATTTTTCATAATCCCTAAGTGTTCTATTTTTACCAAATGAATATTTTAAATCTAACCCTTCTTGTGTTTCTCCATCAATTCCAAATAATTTTCTTATCAATGACACAGATTTTTTATTTTTTTCTGACCATGTTTTATCATCGTCCCAATGTTTTATTTTATTTTTTCTTATATATTCATGCCAAATCACCACTTTATTTGGGTGAAATAAATCGTACCCGTGTGTAAAAGCCCTAACTGCTAACGTTATTTCTTCTCCATAAAAATATAAATTAGGGTCGTGCTGCACTTGTTTTACAAATTCTCCAATAGTAAAACAAAATCCAGCAGAATAAAATCTAGTAGGTATTGGGTGTTCAAATTTTTCCCATTCCGGCATGACTTCAGGTAAAAATGTTATAATACCTTCAGGCGAAAACTTATCAAAAACCATACGCCAAGGAGTTCTAACTCTACCATTTGGGTCATTATTTGGATCATATGATGGGACATAACCTGTTAATAATGGTTTTGGTATTCCCATTTCTTGAAGTTGTTTAATCATACTAATTAAGGTCTCATCCCAATCCTTTTCAAATCTCATATGAGAATCTATTTGAAGTGTGTACTCTTCTTCGTTATATAATTGTTGTACTTGATTACGAGCCCAACAAACGCCTAAAGCCTCTTGATGTGGGATATTTAAAATTCTAAACCTATCGTCCGTTTCATATTCGGTCAAGTCGTCAAATTTATCTTCGTGACTAAATTGTCTACATATACCAAAAACTAAATTTTCGGGATATTTTGCATTTTCTAAACAAGACTTAATGGTTGGTATTAGTTCTGGGTCTCTATATGATGCAATTTGAACAAATATTTTCATAATCTAAAAATAGATTTTAGATAATGTTTGTAAATATAAATTGTTTTTTTATTAAATCCAAGAACCTGAAGGGTATTCATTTAAAATAAACCAAACCCCAACTCCACTTTCTAAAGTGGCAATTACTGTGATCGTTTCTCGTTGGCCGTTAGATGTTTTAGTAGTTGCTCCGTTTATAGTGTTAGATCCCGATCTAATTAAAGAAACGTTATTACCTAAAACACTATTATTAATTATCGTAATCACTCTTCCATTATTACTACTATCAATAGTTGGTAAAATTATTGTTTTATTACCAAGAGTTGATGATACGGCGATAATAACATTGTCGGTATTTAGTATAGTATATGTATTAGTTGGACTGTTTCCTAATGTAACTGATGTTGTTTTTCTAATTATCGCACCTGATTGTGTGGTTGTCCCTGTTACATTTAAAGTACCACTTGTGGTTGTTCCTGTTATATTTAAACCTCCGTTTATAGTTACCCCAGTAGTTGCGGCAAATAGTAGGTTGGATCTATTTGATGAATTGGTTCCGTTACCTATAATAAATGCGCTCTGGGTTGTATTTCCTGTTGCGTTCCATTGACCTACCGCCAATTGATATTCTCCCCTTGCGTAAGTTCCAAGACCTTCCGCGTGAGAATAATTACCCAAAGAAACCGTCAAATATCCTTCAGAGTGTGAATATGTACCCTGAGCACTAGTTTGATACCCTTCCGCATGTGATCCACCACCTGACGCTACAGTTTCTCTACCCTCCGCGTGTGATAGACCGCCAGACGCGATAGTTAGAAGCCCTTCCGCATGTGATGCCGATCCTGAAGCCAATGTACTGTTTCCTTCCGCATGAGCATAGGTTGTTGTTGCGGATGTGTTAAACCCTTCCGCATGTGAATATGAATTTGTTGCGGTGGTACCGCTACCTTCGGCATGTGAACCAACTCCAGAAGAGATAGTTAAAACACCTTCCGCATGTGAATAGATTCCTGAAGCAACGGTTAATCGTCCTTCAGCGTGTGCATAATTACCACTAACTAAAGTGTCACGACCCTCGGCGTGTGACCAATTAGATGTCACTATTGCACCACTACCCTCAGCATGTGAATATTGCCCTGAAACAAAAGTTTGGTCTCCTTCCACATGTGATGCTTGTCCTGAAACAATAGTTTGATAACCTTCTGCGTGTGAATAAAAGGTGGTTGCTGAAGTTTGATAACCTTCTGTATGAGAACCACTTCCTGAAGATAAAGTATTAAGACCTTCGGCATGTGATGACGGTCCTGAAGCCAATGTACTTAATCCTTCAGCATGTGAATAAGTTGTTGTGGCGGAAGTCCCAAAACCTTCAGCATGTGAATAGGATCCTGAAGCCGTTGTTTGATATCCTTCAGAATGTGATCCAACATTAGATGCGGATGTACTACCACCCTCAGCGTGAGAATAATTCCCCGATGAGTTTGTACCAAATCCTTCAGAGTGTGACCCAATTCCTGTGGCTGTAGTACTTTCACCTTCTGAGTGTGATAAATCACCTGAAGCGGTTGTTCCACCACCTTCAGAATGAGAACCAAAACCTGATGATGTTGTTACGATACCTTCAGCATGTGATCCACTACCTATTGATGTTCCCCCAGAATAAAATGAAACCCCATCAAACCCACCACCTTCAGCATGTGAATATTGTCCTGATGATGTCGTCCTATATCCCTCAGCATGTGAATAGTCTGTAGTTGCGGATGTTTGAAAACCAAAAGAAATTGATGATTGACCCGAAACTGTAGAACCCGTTGACTTAATTGAGTCATATATGGTTATAGGTGAGCATCCGTGAATGTTTGTTACATATAAGTCGGTAATACAGTTTCCTGAACCACCACTAAATTGCGGTAAATTTTGATATGTTGTTGCACTTATACTATTAGATGTTATCAATCCTGTTGATGTTAAACCTGTAACTGTATTGAATGATACATCAAAAGTACCTCCTGTTGAATTTGTAAACGTAAAGGTGTTATTGTTATATGTAGAACCTGTAACTAAAGTGTCTGTGTACCCAACTAAAAACCCAGACACATTAAAAGTTCCTCCTGTGTTATTTGTAAAAGTCCCAACACCTGTCATGGGATTATAAGTACCTCCTGTTATTGTGTTATCAGAAGCCAAAACACCTAAATTATCAGTAAATGAAACACCATCGTTTCTTCCTATCGTTAAATTGTAATTTCCTGTATTGAATGTTAGTCCTGTAACATACGTGTCTCCGGTAATTTGTACCCCATTAACAAAAATTGAGCTAGCAGAAAAAGTATTTGCGGTTAGTCCATTTGTAAAATTAGTCGCACCAGATACTGTACCTCCACTTAACGCTAAAAAATCACCACTAAAAGTTGACGTTGACCCTGTTGTTAAACCTGTAACGTCAAAAGAACCGTTATTATTATTAGTAAACGTAATAGTTCCGGCAGAATATGTACCTCCAGTAACAAAAGTGTCTCCTGTAATTTGTACACCATTAACAAAAATTGAACTAGCAGAAAAAGTATTTGCGGTTAGTCCATTTGTAAAATTAGTATCACCCGATACCGTTCCACCACTTAAAGGTAAATAATCGCCACTAATGGTTGATGTTGATCCTGTCGTTAAACCTGTAACGTCAAAAGTCCCTCCACTGTTATTTGTAAATGTAATAGTTCCAGCAGAATATGTACCACCTGTAACATTTATATCTAAAGGTAAGTTTAAATAAGTTGTTGCGGAAATTGTATTTGCAGTCAATCCATTTGTAAATTCAGTTGCCCCACTTACAGTTCCTCCCGTAAAAGGTTCGGTTAATCCTGAAACGTTAAATGTTCCACCACTATTATTTGTAAAAGTAATTGTACCGGCAGAATATGTTCCACCCGTTACTAAAGTGTCAGATGCTCCACTAAATAATCCAGCAAGTTGTCCAAGTTCAGCCTTATATGATGATCCCGCAATATTTTGAGATGGGTCACCAGTATAAACAATATGAATTAAAGTCGTTGGTGTAATTGCCGACGCTTGTGCTAATGTTCTGTCAGTAAGTAATTGATATATTGGCATAGTTTATTTTATAAATATTCATTATTGAAAATAAAACTTGACTCCGTCCATAAAATTAAAGTATATCTCATCTTGGAACGCTTTTTGACCAATACAATCAAGTATTGTTGAGTAAACACATCCATTAGTGTCAACAATTCTTAAATAAAGAAAGTTTTCATTAGGAAAATAATTTTGAGTATCAATTTCTACTGTTGCTGGAATATATGTTAGTCCTGATATATAAAAACAACCTGTGTTTGTTGGGTCACATAAAAATATATCGTATGGTTCAAGTCCTCCAGTGTCTCCTGTAATTTGTACTAACATACATATAAATAGTTTCTATTCAAAAACCAAAAAGTCCCCACCTTCTGTTGTCATCATATCACCTAACTCTGTCAATATAACAAAACTTTCAACATCACAAGAAATAATTTGAAAATATAAACACCCCGTACTATCAACAGATTTTATCATTAAAGTAGTTGCCGTCTGTAATAATGTTGGTAATATATAGATACCTGGTGTTGTCCCTAATAAAGAACAATTATTACCATATTGGTCACAAGCATAGAAACTAATCGGTGCGGTACCACCTGAAACTCCTGTTATGTCTATTGAATATGCCACTATACCGGTCCTCCGTCAGTTATGATCCACCCTTTAGTACCTGTTAGGTAGGTTATTGATGCTGCGGCAGCTGGACTATATTTAGAAGAACCAAAGTCAGCGGTTAATCCGTTTTGTAAAGATCCACCGTATGATGCCCAACCATTTAATAGACTATCATAATTTGTACTGTTTAATCCTGAAGTCCATACGCTGTTATTTGCTAAAAATGCCCCTAAATTATTAACATCTCTAACATCCCAAGAACCGATATTATTAACACTTGTTATGCCTGTAAATGTGTTTTCAAATAATACACCTAAATCTGTACTAACTGTTCCATCATAAAGTTTTGGTGTGTCTGTTGTAGCTGACAAGGATAGGTTATGGAATCCAAAAAACGAGTTTTGTCCTAATGGGTTATATAGTTGTAAATCTCCCCACTCATCTATTGATAAAAACTTCAACCTATCTTTAGCTGTCGGATTATTTCCAATTCCCGTAAATAGTCCACCTGGGTTTACTGTTATGGTTATTTGATATATACCAGGTGTTATATATGTGTGAACCCTATTAGAGTATGAAAGTGAAGACGTTGTTCCATCACCCCAATCTATCGTTCCATTAGAATATGAACCGTATCCAGGACTACTAAATGGAAGTGTTATAACATTAGCACCTGAAGATGTTGCAAATGTTCCACCACCATAAGGATCATATATAGAACCATAAACGATTCTAGTATCCACAGTTGTTCTAAACGCAGGTATTGGAGTCGGTGTAGGTGTTGGAGTCGGTGTAGGTGTTGGAGTAGGTGTAGGTGTTGGAGCAACCGGATAAGTGTATATAAATGTATTTGAGTAATCACTTACACCAGCACCGTTACATGTTTGTTTTACTCTAAAATATACCGTACTTGTT
>Ga0315902_10006383_pt1 | contig 16337 bp, 15 predicted proteins | sample LakEriMetagenome_9_FD_203523 | JGI IMG/M metagenome (GOLD analysis project Ga0315902, IMG submission 203523) | Freshwater fungal communities from buoy surface, Lake Erie, Ohio, United States - Buoy 12 MA117 | ecosystem: Environmental > Aquatic > Freshwater > Lake > Lake biofilm | place: USA...
CTTTTCCACAATTACGTTGTCATCACTTACTAGGTAATACCTCCCGAGTTCATGAAACCACCGTGAATCGTAACGGCAAACTCTCACGATAAACCCATGTAATCGTCGGTTGATCCGTCGAAGAAGCCTATTTTCGTTCATTGTTTTCTCCAAAAAAATTAAATTTAGGAGCGCACCTTGAACGTTTACTGATGCATCGACCCGTGCGCCTCAGAGCAAATTGCTCTGTCATACCTCACCGTACCAAGCCGCAGGCCACCGACAAACTTCATTTGCCGGGATCAGTAGGAAATAGTGTACGAGCCATCCCGGAAAACGCAAGCAGCCCCCCCGTTTCTCGGCCGCCACCGCCTATAAAGTTCCCAGACCCGTTCGTGCAGAATAGTATGTAGCCGAATGCCGGAGTCCCTTTTTAAAAATGGTGGTGTACCCCGGGGGTGGGGTCTGGCTGGCGGGAAGTTGAAGGGGGCAGGGGGTCTGGAGACCTTCGGGGATGGGTAATATGTTCCCGGCAGAGATTGTCTGGAGGAATCAGCAGCAAAGTACTAATGATGGATTTGATGGTGGATCAAATATAATAATCCTTGAGAAATGCTGGTTTTGCTATATTCACAGCGGACACCGCTTCCGCCAACAACACCCTTGACGGGTGCTTTTTTGTTCTTTTCCCCCTTGAAGACCCTGTCTACGTTCCCGCTCGGGCTCTCCGTATCTCATTGTGCTACTCCGGGTCGGCGCACAGAATTTTCAGCAGCAGATCACCAAACGATCCGGGCACCACAGGTACCCAGCGCGGATCAGCAGGTGTGTCTGGCGGCGTTATATTTTTTCCCTTCGCCGAGTACTGGCTCCACCATTCCTCAGTCATCACTCTGCCGCGTTTGTGCTCGCAGTCATACTCGCACCGAGCGCTGATAGACTGGAAGCCCTTGGCCTGCAATTCTGTGTAATTCTGCAGCACGGATACCCGCCGCAGCTTTCCCAGAACCTCAACATTGTCGAGATCTGCAAAGCCATCAAATTTTGCTGATGCAGCAATATGCACCCAGTCCGCAGACGCCGTTGCGGAATTAGTAAATATAATCAAAACTGCAATGTGCTTCAAAAGCCTCATGAATACACCAAAAAGATGATCGCTGTCGTTCCGTTGATTATAAGAAGTAAAACCTGACGCCCCCGATACCACGCTCGGGTCGCTCAAGTCTGGCACGCGGCGGCGCACAATGCTAAAAATTGTGCTTGAGTCCATTTTTTTTCTGGTTTAGGGTTCGCTGAGGCCTTGTTGAAGAGACCCCATGACATGGCTGCGCCTTGCCTGAAGTATCCCCGAGCTTTTTCAACCAAGTTAACCGAGGAGTCAGGAACATGGAATTCAACATTCTGAACCACTTTAAAGGGATGGAGCATCAGCCCCAAGATCCACTCAACGCCAATGAGATCGGCGCCTCGCTGTTCATGGGCGGGAACATGGGCGATAAGATCTCGAAAAAAATGGATGGATACGCGAAGACGGCTGGTATGTCGCGTCGCAATTTCATCACATCCGCGCTTGGCCTTTCTGGTGCAATGTTCGCAGCGAATGAAGCCACGGGCATGGAGTTTTTTGAGGTCACCAAAGACGAAATCGCCGATCTCGACGCCAACAAGGAATTGATGCAGGTAGCTCGAGCCAGCACTGATTTCATTGTCGATGTTCATACGCACGTCTGCACTCGCCCCGGGCACTACGTTCTAGGCAAGAACACTAGTGAGCGCGGAATGTGGTTCGTTAACTTGCTCGATGATCTTGGCAAGGCCTTTGGTTTGAAAAATGGCACGCTCGACATGAACGTCGAGAACTACGGCAAACTCATCCTCGAAAGTAGCGATACCACTGTTGGCATCTATAATCCATTTGGGTTTGCAGAGCACTATGGTGGTCAGGACATGGTGCCAATGAGCTACCAAGCCGAGGTTCGCAAGCAGTATCCGAAAAACACGATAATGCTCGCCGGCGGATTGACGCCCAACCAGGGTTTGTCAAAGACGCTCGACCGTCTTCGCATGTATGCCAAAGACTATAAGGTCTCCGGCCTCAAGCTGTATACCTTCGACGCAACGCCGAAAAAGGGCTGGTGGTTTGACGATGAGAAACTTGCCTACCCGATTTGGGAAGAGTGCCGGAAACTGGGTATCAAGAACATCGGATGCCACAAGGGCATTCCATTTGGGCAGTTCTATGCGAGGTATGCGCACGCCGAGGATTTCGATGCAGTCGCCGACGATTTTCTCGATCTGAACTTCATTGCGTATCATTCGGCCTGGCCCTATCACGCAGAGATCGCCGCCCTCAAAAGCTTCAAGCCTCAGCGTAAGAACCTTTACTGCGAGATCGGCTCAACATTTGCGGCCACCGTATCTAGCCGACCTATCGAGTGTGCTCACGTACTCGGGACATTACTCCGAGATCTGGGTCCTGACTATGTGCTGTGGGGTACGGATTCTCTGCTTTGGGGTAACCCTCAGTGGCAAATTGATGCATTCCGCAAGTTCCAGATACCTGATGAGCTGGTGGAGGGTTACGGGTATCCCAAGCTCACGCCGGAGATCAAGCGCAAGGTGCTCGGGGAGAATGCTGCTCGTATCTGGGATATCAATAAACAAGAGGCAATGCAAGCCAAAGTCGCGCTGCGCTCAGAAGCTCTTGCCTGACACTGTGCGTACTTCCTGAACCTGGTCTGCCATTTTTGGCAGACCTTTTTTGTCTGGAGCGAGAATGCCTACCTATGAATATGCATGTGATGCGTGCCACGTCATTTTTCAGACGCGGCATGGAATGAATGAAAAAGGGCTCAGTCATTGCAACCAGTGCAATGGCAGCCTGCGCAAGGTGATCTCGGCGCCGAGGCTCAATGTAAAAAACTTCAGCAGTCCTACCGAAGCGAAATACTCCACCATGAGCGTTCAAGAGGAACTAGTCAAAGAGCGCGAGCTTCAAAAAGTCTACCAAACGATCTGGATTCCACCTGACGTCAAGCATTCTCCGTGGGACGATCACCACTCGCACTGAAACACGCATCAAAATTCATAGATGCGTCTTAGTTGGATTTTGCTTCCAGCACTGCTGCTGTCGACGATAGTCGCGGCGCTTGACGCTGATTCCCTGTTTTTGGTGGAGAGCAGCGAGCGCTCAGAGAAGGTGTTGCTGGTCACCGAGACGGGTGCAGATGCCTACCAGATAGCCCGAAGCGACCTCAGCGACAAAGACAAAAAAGTTTTTCTGCAGGGGCATACGCAGTTTAATGAGCCTTGGGTGGTGGCGCCCGACCCAGGCGGTGTCTGGGGTCTGGGGCCCACCTTTAATGAAAACCGCTGCGCAGCCTGCCACCAGAACAATGGACGGGCTGCGGCGCCGGTTGATGGTGCACACGCCGAACTCGGTGTGGTAGTCCGGCTGAGCATCAATGGAAAGACTGAGTCTGGCGCGCCCATGCCTCACCCAGTCTATGGAGATCAACTACAGAATCGGGGAATTGCGTCGAGGGTTCCCCCCGAGGGTCAGGCAAAAGTTCGCTATCGCGGGCTGATCGTGACATTGCCGGATGGCGAAACTGTCCAACTGAGACAACCTGAGTTGCACTTCGAAGCACTTGCGTTTGGCCAGCTTGGCGCTGACACACTGACGTCAATGCGTGTGGCACCGTCGATGATTGGGCTCGGACTACTCGAGTCTGTCCCTGAAAAAACGCTTGATGTCATTCGGGCGGCCCAGTCCCGGTATGGAATGGGAGGACGGGTTAACCGGGTCTGGGATATCGAGCGCGACACCTGGGTCATTGGCCGCTTTGGCTGGAAAGCCAGTCAACCCAACTTGCGTCAGCAAGTCGCCACGGCCTTTCACTCGGATATCGGTGCGACATCCCACCTGTTTCCGGAGGAGAATTGCCCCGCAGCACAGCAGGCGTGTATAGACCTTCCGTCGGCAAGCAAATGTGGCGGCCAGGGCGGTTGTACCGGTAATCAGAATCGGCCTGAGGTCAATCCTGGTCGGTTAAACAGCATTACGTTTTATTTGCAAAATTTAGCGGTGCCTCCGCGTCGGCGGGCAGACGATGCATTGATTCGCGCGGGTGAAAAAATATTTGTTCAGTCCCGCTGCAATGTCTGTCACGTCCCCCAACTGAAGTCTGTGCAAAAGTTCGCGAATTCCGACCGAGAAGTGGTCATCCAGCCCTACACGGACCTGATGCTGCATGATATGGGAGATGGACTTGCAGACCATCGACCAGATTTTTCGGCCGGCGGTCGCGACTGGCGGACTGCGCCGCTTTGGGGTCTAGGCTTGCAGAAGACCGTCAGCGGCCATACCGATTTTCTGCATGATGGTCGGGCTAGAAACGTGCTCGAAGCAATACTATGGCACGGAGGACAATCCGAAAAATCTGTGGAAATTTTCAAGTCACTGAAAAAATCGGAGCGGGATGCACTGGTCCGATTTGTTGAATCGCTCTGAACTTAAGCGACGAGAGAAAAGATGAGTTCGATCTCGGTCGGCTGCGCATTTCTGGCCAAAATTAAGTCGCTCGCAACAAACTTAAAACAGAAACTAGCGGAGAGGTTCCGTGTTCTCTGCGGCGCTTGTTTTGCAGTCCGGAAAAAACGGCGCAAGCGTTGGACCAAACCGTGCATCAATAAAATCGCAGGTGGTGTCATACTCACCAAAGTAAACCTCTTCGCCATCATTCAAAAAATACCTGCTACCCCTTTGAATGGCGATGGATCTCAGTCTAAAACCTGCCTCATTTCCCTCGACTCGAGCAATGAACGCGCTGTTTTTCAAGGAGAATTTCAGTAAAGCGTAAGGGTAGTGCGGCTTCGGATCTGAGCATGAGCAGACCTCACCGCTGATCTGTAGATTGTCTTTGGAAAGTGCAGCTAAATCGCTGGCACTCATTTCTTTTTTAAGCCATGCGATGATCTCAGGCTGGCTTTGCAGCCCACCTTGCAAGGATTCAAGATCAGCGGCGCTTGCAGCCTGGGACAGCCACAGCACGAGCGCGGCGACAACACCAAGCTTTATCGGGCGAAATAACATCTCACGTGCTCTCTTGATGGTGAAACACTGCGAACGACTATTCTGCATAACCTGGATTCACACGATCGAGCACCCGCATCATGGCCTCGAAGTACAGGCGCTCGCGCTCGTGAATCGAGTGTCTGTCTTCCGGCGCTCGCTGCAAGACCTCGGCGATGATCGATTCGCTCATGACCTCAAGCGGCTGTCCGCTGCTCATGGCCAGCACCTGCGTCTGGCAGGCTTTCTCGAGCTTGTACAAGCGCCGATAGGCTTGCGCCACTGTGTCGCCGACGGTGATCACGCCGTGATTTTTGAGGAACATCACCTGCTTGTTCTGCAAGAGACCGGCCAATCGCTCGCCTTCAGCCATGGTTTTGGCGAGCCCCTGATAGTGGTCATCGTAGGCGATTCGGTCATGAAAAAATGCGGCAGTTTGACTGGCTGGCAGCAACCGATTGTTTTGCAGCATGTTCAATGCCGTTGCCCAGGGCTGATGCGTGTGCAGCACCACCTTGGCGCCGGTGAGACGGTGCATGGGTGCGTGAATGCACTGCGCCGAAAGCTCGACCGTGCCTTCGCCCTCAAGGGTCTCTCCGGCGTCGTTGAAGACAATGATGTCACTCGCACGCGCTTCTGACCAATGCAGGCCATAGGGCAGCAGCAGGTACTGACCGGTCGTGCCCGGCACGATCATCGTGAAATGATTGTCGATGCCCTCTTCAAGCCCATCGAGCACCGCGAGGCGCAGAGCAGCGGCGAGATGGACCTTGGCCTGCCATACGAGGTCGGTTGTCTGAGAGGGGTGCACGAGTTGAACTGACATGAAAAACCTCGCATCGGATCCGTCATGTTAACAGCAGACGATACTTGCGCGGCAGTCAAACTGGTTTGTCTTTTTAGAAATGCAATTCTGAGCGAGGTGAAGTTGGTTGCCTCAGCCGATTTGGCGCTGGAGCCGATCTCGCATGACGAAGAACAGTCGGTAAAGACCGACACTCACCACCATTCCCCACACCATGCCGGTGAACATCCCGGCGAGCATGTTGGTGACGGACATGCCGTTGATCGTCCGGATATATTGAACGAATACGGTCGGCCCCACGGTCATGCCGACTAGCATCCAGCTCGAGCACAGAACGTTTTGGGTCAGCATTGAGCACAGCCGCCGGCACTCTGGACGAAGCCTGCGCAGCGTGGGTATCGCGCTGATGCCGCCGACGAGCATTAGCGCGTGCATTCCGGGAAACAGGCTGGCGTGAAACAGCATCGAGTCGATCAGATCAAACGATGAGCTCGACACGCACAAGCTGTTTAACAAAGCGATGGGGGTTCTTGTCGTATCCCAGATCAAGCCAAGCAGCATGCCCCCTATCCCCAGAGACAGCATCACATTGGGTGGTGACAGGCCGACTCGTTGGGGGCGAAGCCATGCGAGGGCGGCGCAGCCGGACAGCACGCCGAGCAGGGTCAACCCCAGAAGCTGAACGTCCTCGGCCCCGGCGCTGTCAGCCTGATAAAGAGATAGGCCGATGAACAGCGCCAGCACCAGGATTGCCAGTTGGTTAAGGTTAATTTTGAGTGCCGCTCCCATATTAAGTAGCTGTATACCATTTATTCAGTGTTAGGATATCCTGTCGGTATAAAAAAATACTGATCAGTTACGCAATAGGCAATTATGCGTCCAACGACGATCGCGGCCACGCTCTGTCTGGCTTCGCGGCGATGTCGTCAGCGCTGCACAAGCCTAACCCCCGGTGCCAGCCCGAGAGAAACATAATGAGGAGACCCTGATGATCCCACCTGTTTTTGACTACCACTGCCCAAAGACTGTGTCGGAAGCGGTGACGCTGTTGTCGCGATTCGGTAGCGAGGCAAAGATTCTCGCGGGCGGCCACAGCTTGCTGCCGATGATGAAACTACGCTTCGCCGAACCCGCCAATCTGATTGACATCAACAAAATTCCTGAGCTCAGAGGCATCAAGGAGGAGGGTGGGCTGATCAAGATCGGGGCAATGACTACCGAGAACCAAATCCTGTTTTCTGAATTGCTTCAGAAAAAAGTACCGCTTCTGCCGGAAGCAGCCAAGCTTATCGCGGACCCACAGGTCCGTAATCGGGGCACGATAGGTGGTGATATTGCGCACGGGGATCCGGCGAATGACCATCCCGCCATTGCTATGGCGCTTGATGCGACCTTTGTGCTGCAGGGCCCAAGTGGTCAGCGCAAAGTCAAGGCGGTGGATTTTTTCCACGGCACCTATATGACGGATATGGCCGAGGATGAAATCATGGTCTCTATCGAGATCACTCCGTTTGCCCCTAACACCGGCTACGCCTACCACAAGCTCAAGCGCAAAACAGGTGACTGGGCTACAGCGGCTTCAGCGGTGGTGCTGCAGATGTCTGGTGGCAAGGTCGCGCATGTCGCCATTGGCTTGACTAATGTCGCGCCGACTGCGCTACGTGCAACTGCTGCGGAACAGCTGATGCTGGGTCAGCAGATCACGCCCGCTCTGATGGACAAGGTCGCCCAGAGCGTGCGCTCGATTTGCGACCCGGCCGAAGACTTACGTGGTGATGCCGAGTACAAGACAGCGATGGCGGGTGAGATGACCCGTCGTGCCATCGCTGCCGCAGTCGCTCACTGCCAATAATATAAATAGGAGAAAGACCTCATGAGCAAGAAAATCGTCTCCATGACCATTAATGGCAAGAAGGTGGAAGAAGCCGTTGAGTCGCGCACGCTGCTGGTGCACTTTTTACGCGAAAAAATGAATTTGACGGGGGCTCACATCGGCTGTGAAACCAGCCACTGCGGTGCCTGTACGGTGGATATCGACGGTGAATCCGTCAAGGCTTGCACCTGCTTCGCGGTCCAGTGCGAAGGTAGCGAGGTTGTTACGGTTGAGGGCCTGGCAATGGGGGGGGTGCTTCACGCTGTCCAGGAGGGGTTCTACAAAGAGCATGGTCTGCAGTGCGGCTTCTGCACGCCGGGCATGCTCATACGTGCCTACCGCTTCTTGCAAGACAATCCAGATCCGACCGAAGAGGAAATACGGGTAGGGATGTCAGGCAATCTCTGCCGTTGCACTGGCTACCAGAACATTATCAAAGCAGTTCAGTACGCTGCAGCCAAGTTGCGCGAGGACGCGCACAAGCCTGTCACTGCCTGAGCGCATCGAAATTTACCGGAGACTCTCATGAATGCACCCGATCGAAAGGCTGCCCTGCAAGGCATGGGCGATTCGCGCCTGCGCAAGGAAGATGCTCGTTTCATTCAAGGTAAGGGCAATTATGTTGACGACATCAAGCTTCCCGGCATGGTTCACATGGATATTGTGCGCTCGCCGCTGGCACATGCGCGTATCAAGAAAATCAACAAGGAAAAAGCACTCGCTATTCCCGGTGTGATCGCCGTTCTCACAGCAGATGATCTCAAACCGCTCAAACTGCACTGGATGCCGACGCTGGCCGGGGATGTCGCGGCCGTGCTTGCTGATGAAAAGGTTCACTTCCAGATGCAGGAGGTCGCTGTCGTTCTCGCCGATGATCGTTACATTGCAGCCGACGGTGTCGAGGCCGTCGAGGTGGAGTATGAAGAGCTGCCTGTCGTGATTGATCCGTTCAAGGCACTAGAGAAGGATGCGCCGGTACTGCGTGAAGATCTGGTCGGCAAGACCGAGGGCGCGCACGGCCATCGCTATCATCACAATCACATTTTTACCTGGGATGCGGGCGACAAGGAAGCGACTGATGCGGCATTCAAGACTGCACCGGTCACGGTATCGGAAAAACTTCTCTATCCGCGTGTACATCCCTGTCCCTTGGAAACCTGCGGCGCGGTGGCATCGTTTGATCCGGTTCGCGGCGAACTGACCACCTACATGACAAGCCAGGCGCCCCATGTGGTGCGTACCGTGGTATCGATGCTGTCGGGGATTCCCGAGTCGAAGGTGCGAATCGTCTCGCCGGATATCGGCGGGGGCTTCGGCAATAAGGTGGGTGTCTATCCTGGCTATGTATGCGCAATTGTTTCATCCATCGTGCTGGGCCGTCCGGTGAAATGGATCGAGGACAGAATCGAGAATCTTTCCTCGACCGCTTTTGCGCGTGACTATCATATGACAGGTGAACTCGCTGCGACCGCTGATGGCAAGATAATCGGCCTACGAACCCATGTGATCGCAGATCACGGCGCCTTCGATGCCTGTGCGGATCCGACCAAGTTCCCCGCTGGTCTGTTCCACATTTGCTCGGGTTCTTACGATATCCCGGCGGCGCATTGCACGGTCGAAGGCGTCTACACTAACAAGGCACCCGGAGGCGTCGCGTATCGCTGCTCGTTCCGAGTCACGGAGGCAGTTTATCTGATCGAGCGCATGGTCGATGTGCTTGCCCAGAAGCTGAACATGGACAAGGCCGAGATCCGGCGAAAGAACTTCATTCGCAAGGAACAGTTCCCGTACACCTCGGCTTTCGGCTTTGAGTACGACTCGGGTGATTACCACACCGCGCTTGACAAGGTTCTCAATGCTGTGGACTACAAGGCGCTTCGTGCTGAGCAGGCCACCAAGCGGGCTGATCCCAACTGCCCGACGCTCATGGGCATTGGCTTGGTGACGTTTACCGAGGTAGTTGGTGCCGGACCCACTAAGATGTGTGACATCTTGGGTGTGGGCATGTTCGATTCTTGCGAGATCAGGGTACATCCCACTGGCAGCGCCATTGCCCGCATGGGAACCATCACGCAGGGGCAAGGGCACCAGACGACTTATGCGCAAATCATCGCTACTGAGCTGGGCATCCCCTCGGAGGTGATTCAGGTCGAGGAGGGCGATACCAGCACGGCACCCTACGGGCTGGGGACTTACGGCTCGCGCTCGACTCCAGTGGCGGGTGCCGCGATCGCCATGGCCGCGCGGAAAATTCATGCGAAGGCTAAGAAACTGGCCGCCCATTTGCTCGAGGTGGGAGAGAACGATCTAGAGTGGGAAATCGATCGCTTCAAGGTTAAGGGCAGTGCGGACAAGTTCAAAACCATGTCAGAGATTGCCTGGGCTGCCTACAACAAACCACCGGCAGGCATGGAGCCAGGGCTGGAGGCGGTGCACTATTACGATCCACCGAACTTCACCTATCCGTTCGGTATTTATCTATGCGTAGTTGATATCGACAAGGGCACTGGCGAAACCAGTATCCGACGCTTTTATGCACTCGATGATTGCGGTACGCGGATCAACCCGATGATCATCGAGGGTCAGATTCATGGCGGGCTCACCGAAGGTTTTGCGGTCGCCATGGGGCAGCTGCTCTCCTTCGATGCGCAGGGGAATATCCAAGGGAATACGCTGATGGACTATTTCCTGCCAACCGCGGTTGAGACGCCGCACTGGGAGACCGACTTTACGGTGACGCCATCGCCGCATCATCCAATCGGAGCGAAAGGTGTTGCCGAATCCCCCCACGTAGGCAGCATCCCGACGTTCACGGCGGCAATGGTGGATGCGTTTGCTCATCTAGGCGTTACGCACCTCGAAATGCCACACACAGCCTATCGGATCTGGAAAGAGTTGAAGGCCCACGGTCTGACCCACTGAGAGAACACACGGATGCAAGTTACCCTCGACAAAACCTATCCGATCAAAGCCCCCCTCGATGCATGCTGGGGGGTCCTTTCGGACATCACTGAACTGGCGACCTGTATGCCGGGCGCTGCGATCACAGAGAAGCTCGATGATAGTCACTACAAGGGCAGCGTGAAGGTCAAAGTCGGACCCGCGACTGCGGCCTTTGCTGGAGACATCGAGGTCATCTCCGTCGATCAGGGTACTCGCACGTTAGTCATGGTCGGTAAGGGCGCAGACAAGGGCGGGTCCTCCGCTTCAATGCAACTCACCGCCACGCTGGTGCCCGGGCCAGAGGGCTCGACTGAGTTGCTGGGCAAGGCCGATGTCATCGTGAATGGCAAATTCGCGCAGTTTGGGGGGCGCATGATGAACTCGGTTTCGGACATGATTTTGGCGCAGTTCGCTGGAAACTTCGAGATCAAGGCAGTTGCGGCAACGCCCGCAGATGCGGGATCGTTGTCCACCCATGGTGGCGCTGCCGAGGTGCCCGCCGGTGAAGTATCAGCAGCATCTGCACCGACGGCACAAGCGGTCACCGAGCTCAACGGTCTGGCGATTGTGTGGATGCTGATCAAAGATTTTTTTGGCCGCCTGTTTGGCAGAAAGTCGTAAGACAACATGACCCCGAAGGAAGTGTCAGGATTGCTCGCCTCGTCCGGATACATGGCAGACGAGTCACTCGCTACGCTGGTCTGGATGGCCATGTCGTTAGAGCGCCCCATGCTGCTCGAGGGGGAGGCGGGTGTCGGCAAGACCGCCGTGGCACGCGCCCTCTCGCTAGCGCTGAGCCGGCCTCTGTTCCGGCTGCAGTGCCACGAGAGCCTCGACCTGAATCAGGCCGTCTACGAGTGGAACTACAGCAAGCAGCTACTGGAGATTCGTCTCAGAGAAACCGAGAAGACTGTGGCCGGTAATCTCAGGGAAGATCTTTTTTCGGAGAGTTTTTTGCTCCAGCGGCCGCTGATGCAGGCCATCACGTCGGACAAACCCTGCGTATTGCTGATCGATGAAATCGACCGGGCCGATGAGTCCTTCGAGGCCTACTTGCTGGAAGTCTTGGGCGAGTTCCAGATTTCAGTGCCCGAACTGGGCACGGTCAAGGCCACTACCCAGCCGCTCGTGGTGCTGACTAGTAATGGTACTCGCGACTTGTCTGATGCCTTGCGCCGACGCTGTCTGTATCACTATGTCGACTACCCCAGCCTGCCGCGCGAGATCGAGATCGTGAAGTGTCTGGTTCCGCAGGCTAATTATGTGCTGGTTCAGCAGGCGGTGAGCTTTGTTCAGAAACTGCGCAAGCAGGATCTGGAGAAAGTGCCCGGCATTGCCGAGACCCTGGACTGGATACGTGTGCTCTGTGCGATGGGTCTGGACGAGGTGCCAGATGACCCCGAGCTGATTCGCGCTGCGCTCGCCGCGCTGCTAAAAACACGCACCGATCAGTGGCAGATTGGCAGTGAAATCATTCTCAGGCTTCAATCGGAGAGCAGAGTCGGGGTGGATGTCGGCGTGGCCGGAGACTTGCGCCAGAGGGCGTGATGTCGCTGACGTCGACAGTCTCGGCTTCGCAGCAAGCCCTGCCCGTGCGGGCGACTTTGCCAGTATTACAGATACGCAGCTTTGCCGAGTACTTGCGCGAGCATGGGTTTCTGATAGGGCTGGCTGAGCTGCAAGCAATGCTGCGCGTGACAGCGCGACTCGATCCCATGCTGTATCGCAGCCTGAAAGCCTGCTGGCGCAGCATTGCCTGTTGCAACGCAGATCAGTGGCGGCGATATCCGGATTTGTTTGACGCTTTCTGGTTCCCGCACAAGGTACGTGGCGCGACGCGCAGTCGTGGGGTCGAGCGGAAATCCCGATCGCTGAGACAACTGGTAGAGCAAATGCACGCCGACATGGAAGGACCGCCCGGTGGCGGGCAGGCCGCGGCTGGCCTGGATTTTCAGGGGGGCGAAGGAGATGGCACCGACAGCCCCAAGGCCATGGGCGGTGCCAGCCAGGTCGATCCTCTGCACAAGGATTTCAGGCAGTGGCTGCCCGAGGACATGGACAAGCTGGAGGCGTACATCCGTCCGCTGGAGCAGCGTCTGCGGAAAAAATGGATACGCAAGTGGCGCCACACGCACCAGATGCAGCGCATTGATGTGCCAGCAACCATACGCCAGGGATTGTCCACCGGCGGCGAGCTGCTCAAGCTGAAAAGAAAAAAGCGCGATCAGATCATGCCACGCATTTATGTGCTGATCGATGTCAGCAAGTCGATGGAGTCGCACGCGCCTTTCTTTTTGCGGATCGGACGCGCGTTTGGGCAGGTGCTCGGTGCCCGTGTGCTGGTGTTCCACACCCGGATCAGCGAAATCACGCCACTACTGAAACGAAACAGCGGCCGAGTTCAGGAAAAAATCAATGCGGTAACCTTCGGCTTCGGCGGCGGGACCAAGATCGCCAGCAACTTGGCCGCCTTTCTGAAGATGTATGCCGGGCGCGCCTTGGGCAGTCGGGATCTGGTGTATGTTCTCTCCGACGGTTATGACACCGACGCACCTGAGGACACCGAGCGCGCTATCAAGGCGATTCGACAGCGCGGTGCAAAGATCCTTTGGCTGCATCCTACGTCGGAGCTACCGGGTTCGGAGGCCATGCTCAGAAGCCGTCAACTGATCAATGGCTTTCTTGCCGTGAACAATCTGCAAAGCATGGACAAGCTGATCCATCTGCATGGATAAAAGAATTCGAAAATGAGGGAGTGAATCATGGGTTGCTTGCTAAAACAGGGGGGGGGACTGTACGAGCGACTGCGTGTCGGGGCTGTGTTGCTGGCCGCTGGGGAGGGCTCTCGTCTCGGCGGTATGCCGAAATGCTTGCTGCGTCTGCAGGGCGTACCCTTGATCAATCGTCATCTGGTTGCCCTGAGTGGCGGCGGGATTGATGAAGTGGTGGTGGTCACCGGCTACCATCATGCCGACATCGAGCCGGCAGTGGAAACCTTCCCCGTCACAGTCGTTCGAAATCCGCACCCGGAATCTGGTCAGCAATCCTCGGTTCGCATGGGGCTGGAAGCCCTGGGATCGAAATTCGACGTCATTCTTGTGGCGCTGGCTGACCAGCCCTTGCTTAGCAGCGCCGAATTCACCGAGATGATCTCTGCGTTCAAGCGGCGTCCCGACGGTTCGTCGATTGTTTACCCCGAGGTGAAAGGACGACGAGGCAACCCGGTTGTTTTCTCAGGCGAAGTCATTGCTGCACTGTTGGCAACACAACAACCGATCGGTTGCCGCAAATTCATGGATGATCACCCGGAGTTAGTTCACAAGTACGCCACCGACAATGATCGCTTCATCATTGATATCGATACGCCGGAGGATCTTGCGGCTTTTGAAAAAAGAACTGGCTGGACTTTGAGCATGCCACAGTTGGCAGAGAGCTGATGCAGGCGCTCTGGCCAGTACCGATGGATGTGAGATCTTGGCCTGAGGCCAAAGAGATCAATCCCGTTCTGGTTCGTGCGCTCAAGGCGATGCGTTCCATGGATCCAGCGGGAGTTTCAGGGAATTTTTATGCTAGCGCGGACGATCTGATTGTTCGCATGCAGCTTCCGGAGTTTGCCTCGCTGCTCAACTTCATCGCAGGTGCGGTGCAGCATGTGGCGAAGCAGTCGAACGTGAAATCGTGGCCGCACGGGAAACTGATGATGGACATGCAGTTTGTAGGATGCTGGTTTCAGATACAAAATGGTCAGGCATTTCATGACGTGCACACGCACGGCAATTGCTCATGGTCGGGTGTGTATTACGTGCAGATTGACCCGTCTGAGCAACGCCGTCAGCACACCTCTCTGGGTGAGTTGAACGGGGTGACTCGTTTCTACGGGCCTTATGCTCAGTTTCAGGCCGGGGCTTACATGGACATGGGAAACGCCTACCTCCAGAACCACAGCACCGATATCCAGCCAGAGGAAGGCATGCTCGCGATCTTTCCATCCTACTTGCCCCACAAGGCCATGCCATACGAGGGCGAAAAAGAGCGCATCGTTATTTCATTCAATGCGCAAATCAATGCTCGCTCTGGAAACCGAATTTATTCGTATTCGGGCGCCTAGGGAGACGCTGAGCAAGCACACTCGCCATGGCGAGGACTGACAATTCCATGGTTCGATCTGGTCACTGAATTCAGTGCTGCCTATCGTCGCAATGCGATCGAACTGACCAACTCTCCCCGACTGCCGAAAATCATCATCGCAGCAATCAACGGTCTGAATAGCTCGATAGAGAAATACACTGTGCGCGTGAGGCTCTCAGCAGCCGAGAAAACTTTTCTAGTTTCTGGGATAATGTGGCGCGGTTTCCTGACAAAAACCTGACAATGCGCTCCAGCCTCTTGCTCATATCTTTATTTATTATCTAAATTGAATCTTCATTACACTCCGCATTCATTCAGCTGGCACGCAGCACAGTGGGCTGCCAAGTGCTTGCTCGGTCTTGGGCTGGTGCTGTCAATGTCCTCAACGAGGGCGGATAGCCCTGCGCCATCGTTCACGATCGAACAGTTGGTGTCCTTCGTGCTTACCAACAGCCCGGCGCTGGAAGCAGGGCGCCGCTCGGTCGAGCTCGCGACGGCGGGCGTGACGACCGCGAGTGCGCTACCGAATCCGCGTTTTGAGCTTGATGGCGGCCGCACCAGTGCCAGCACCACGACTTCTGCGGGAAACCTGACCTCGGTGGGCGTCAGTCAGCTGATCGAGAATCCCGAGCTGAGGGGCGCGCGCATCAATTCTGCGCTCTATGCGGAGCAGACTAGTCTTCAGTCCCTCCGGCTCGTGCGCAATGAACTCGTCGCGCAGGTCAGGGTGCGGGCCTACGAATACCTGCTGCGCAAGGAGGAGGCGCTAGCGGCGGCCGATGCGCTCGCACTGCTCGAACAGATACGCGAAAGGGTGAAGTTGCGTGTCGAGACCGGCGAGGCAGGGCGATTCGAGCTGATCAAGTCGGATGCAGAGATCGTCATTGCCCGTCAGCGCGAGCAGTCCGCTCGGCTACAGATCGCTCAGGCAGCCATTTCGATCAATCGGCTTGCGGCAGGGCGCTTGCCGGCCGGCTGGACACTTGCAGCCCAGCTCTCCGAGGGCGTGGAGGTGCCGCCACTGGATGCGCTGAAAGAAGCTGCAAGGCGCGAAAACCCCGAGCTGCGTGTGCTGGAATCCGATCTCGAGCGTAATCGATCCCGTATCGATGAAGCAATTGCCAGCCGCCTGCCCGGCGTCGAACTTCGTCTGCGTCAGGCACGAGAGCCTGATGTTCGCCACGACATTATTGGTGTTAGCGTGCAGCTTCCCTTGCTCGATCAGAAGCGCGGACCGCGTGCCGAGGCCATCGCTGATCGCGAACGTACGCTCGCCCGTCTTGAGGGACGTCGCGCAGAGCTGATGCAACAACTTGAATTGTCAGCCACCTCCGTCGAGATCGCGCGAGTGCGTATCAAGGCGCTGTCCGAGGGCGCGATGCGCGATGCGGAATCGGCGCTCAGGGTGGCTGAGGCGGCTTATCGCTTCGGCGAACGCGGCATCCTCGAAGTACTCGATGCGCAGCGTGTGTTGCGCTCTGTTCGGCAGGAATTGCTGCTTGCCCGTTATCAGTTGCAGGCCTCGCTGATCGAGC